>Ga0126311_10000967_pt1 | contig 13518 bp, 11 predicted proteins | sample Plot61_FD_92539 | JGI IMG/M metagenome (GOLD analysis project Ga0126311, IMG submission 92539) | Serpentine soil microbial communities from UC McLaughlin Reserve, CA, USA - Plot61 | ecosystem: Environmental > Terrestrial > Soil > Grasslands | place: USA: UC McLaughlin Reserve, Lake County...
ACGAGGAGCCCACCGCAGGCGATGCGTCACGTAGAGGCTGGCGGCTGCCGAGACGGCGACGAGCGGGATGTCGATCAGGAGGAACGACCAGCTGATCAGGTACTCGCCGCTCAACACCGTGGCGAGCACGCCGAAGGCCATGATCAGGGCCGCCCCGACCGGCAGCCTCAAGGAGGGGCGGAGCAGGCCGATAAGCGCGCCAAGGAAGAGGCCGCTGACGACGGGGAGAATCTCTTCCACCCTCACTCACCGTCCTCGTTCATGACGGCAGGAGGTGGCTCCAGCCGGGTACCGGGCGCCGCGCCCGCGGCGAGGGCATCGGTGCCGGCTCCGGGAACACCCGGCTCGGCCGCAGCGGGCGGAGGCGCCCCGGTGGCCGTCGGCGCGCCGGGCGGTGCCGGCCCCGCGTTCTGGGCGGTGACGGCGGCGGCCGTCGCGAGCACCTCGCTCGGCGCCCCGGGGCCTTGCGTCGTGGCGGAGGCCGCCTCGCCGGCGCGCGTCATCACGGCGGTCTCTGTGTCGTCGGTCTTGATAACGATGTGGACCATATCGCAACCCTCCTCTCAGGACAGGACAGCGTATCTTCCCTCGAAGTTCACCGTGCTCGTGGTCAGGTTCTTCACGGTGATCCAGTACGTGCACTGTGTAGCGTTGGCTCGCTCGACCTGGACGTCCCAATCGACCTGCGGGGCACCCGACTGTGGGGAGGTCGGCATCATGTACCAGACGACGTGCCACGTCGTCGGCCAGCTGTGCGTGAACCAGCTCTGACTGGCGCCCGGACCGAGCGTTCCCGTAAACTGCGTGCCCGTCCACATATCTATTCTCCTTTCTCGCTCCTCAGTAGCGGCTGAGAATGCAGTAACGCCCCTCGAAGTTGAGCGGGCTGGCCGTGAGGTTCTTGACCGTGATCCAGTAGGTTACGTACTCGGCGTTCGCCCGCTCGACCTGCACCTTCCACGATACCTGGGGCGCGCCGGGCTGCGGGGTCGTGGGCATGACGGTCCAGAGGACGTGCCACGTCGCGGGCCAGCTGTGCGTGAACCAGCTGCGCTCTTCGTTCGCGGCGAGGCTGCCCGTCCACTGCACCCCACACTGCGGTTGCGTCATCCACCCGTCTACCGGGATCTCCCAGACGCCGCGGTTGCGTGTGCCCGCCCGCAGTACGCGCGCGTGCGGTTGGAAGAGGAGGTCGCCGACCAGGGCGTTGGCCAGTGCGTTCGAGAAATCTGTCCATGTCGCCCCGGCGTCGGTGGTCTGGTACACGCCGAGATCGGCCGCAACCCAGGCCCTGCTGGCGTTCCCCGGATCCACCTCGATCGCGTTCATGGGCAGCCCGGGAAGCCCTGCGGTGCGGTCGATCCACGACGTACCACCGTTGTCGGAGCGGAAGACCCGCCCGCCGCCGGTGGTACGGTACGTCACCCAGTGACGGTTGGCGTTGACCGGATCGACGTAGATGTCGCTCATCGTCGCGCCGGAACGGGGCGTCGTAAGCGCGGTGAGCGCCGTCCAGCCCGCGCCGTTCCACGTCGTCCGGAAGATGCGGCCGTCGGTCGTTCCGACGTGGACGGTGTTGACGTTGCTGATGTACATGGCGCTCGAGCGGGCCGCGCTCGGGAACGTAACGCGTACCCACGCCGTGCCGTTGTTGCGCGAGATGTAGAGGGCGTCTCCCCCCATCGCGATGGTGTCGCCGCCGGCCGAGCTGCATTGGAACGGGGGGTAGAAGAGGCTGCCTTCCCCAACAGGGACCGGCGGCGCGATCCAGGTCCAGGAACCAAAGTTCCCGGAAGTGGCGGAACGCTCCGGGCTCATATTGTAGTACGTGTGGTACACGGTCCTCGGGTTCGTGCGGTTGACGCCGCAGTCGCCACCGTCGCCGTCGGCCGCGTGATCCCAGGTCGACGAGCCGGTCCACCGCTGAGCGCCGTTGTCCTGCGTACCGCCGAGCAGCCAGCGGGAGGACCCGTAATCCTGCGCGAGGTACTCGAACTCCGAGATGACGAGCCCGTTGTTGCAGTGCTGCCAGGTGATCCCGCGGTCACCGCTCCGGAAGAGGCCGCCGTCGTTACCGACGTAGATCGCATTCGGCTGTCCCGGTTCGAAGGCGATGGCGTGCTGGTCGGGGTGGATCGAGGATCCGATCGCACCCTTGTTCGTGAGGTTGCGCCAGGTCCACGTCGTGCCAGAGAGATCGCCGCGGTGGACCTCGATGGCGCCGCAGTACACCTGCGTGTCGAGGTCCGGCGCGACAGCGAGGAACCAGTCGTACCAGGCCTGGTTGATACTCACTCCGGGGGGCGCTGCTACGGATGTCCACGTGCCAGCGGCGCGCCGCCGGAGGTAGGGCGTGCCGCCGCTCGACCCCCAGGCGTAGGCGACAGCCGGGTTGGAACGTGCGATCGCGACGGCGAGCCGATCGAACGTCGCTGGTGCCCCGGGGAGCGTTACGGCGGTCCACGTCGTGCCGCCGTCCGTAGAGCGCTTTACGCCGTCGCCGCATCCCGCGAGGATCTCCGCCGACGGACCGCCGGCCGGTGCCATAGAAAGCGACCACGTCTGGGCCGTACGCCGCCGGGTCCAGTTAACGCCCCCGTCGGTCGAGACGTAGAGTCCGCCTGTCGTGCCGGCGAGGAGGTGCTGGCTGTTCGCCGGGTCCACGATGAGGTCGTAGAAGCCCTGGCCGACGAACGGCGTGGTGCAGTGGGGGGACCACGTGGTCCCCCCGTTCGTCGATCGCAGGATGCCGGCGCCCAGCGGCCAGTAGAAGTTTCCCTCACCCGTGCCGCAATAGACGGTAGACGGGCTGCGGGGATCGAAGGCTATCGCGCCAACGGTGAGCGTGGCCGCGTAGTCCGTGCGAGGCGCCCAACTCGCGCCGCGGTCCCGGCTCTCCCACACGCCACCGCCCGCGGCGCCGGCGAGCACGTGCGCCGGGCTCTGGGGATCGACCGCGATCGCCGAGATCCGGCCGGAGACGTTTACCCGGCTCGAACCGTACGTCTGCCCGTTCGGGATCGTCCACGGTCCTAGGGACCTCCACTGCGGCCCGGTGGCCGTCGGGACGCCGAGCTGAGCGCTCGCCTCCAGGTACATCTCCGCGACGGCCTCGGCGACCGCTGTGCCCTCTCCTGTCTCTTCAGGTTCGCTCTCGGGCCGTTCGCGGCCGGTGCTGGGTGGCGCCCCGACATCCGGCGTCTGACCACCTGGCGCGGCCGTGAACTGCGCGGCTTCCGCCCTGAATTCCTCCCTGGTCTCCTCCTCACCCACCGCGATTCGAATGCTGGTATCCGCGGTTTGAGTGTACCCCGCGCTCTCGAGTAGCTGGAGCAGCCGTATGAGCGGCTTGCCCCCGGGGGGCCGGCGCCGTTCGCGGCGACCTTCGGGTGCGGCCCGCCGGCTCTCGATGGCGTCGTCAAGTCGCCCACGCATAGGACCTCCTCCATGCCAGATTCAAGCAACTACGTCCCGGTAATGGCGTGCCGGGCAGCGGTGGCGAAAAGAAGGCAGCTCAAGGCCGGGTGGTGCGCTTGGTCTGGGTTCGCGTTCCCAAGACGGTCCTCCGACCTCTACTCCTGTCTTCCCTGCAACATCTGCAACCTACCTACGGTAGGGAGGATCGATGAATTACCGATGAATTACCGATGAATTACCGATGATTTTCGAGCCTGGTAGGACGTAAACAGCCAACGCCCGTGTATGCGCAGCGTCTTCCGGATCTCGCCCGGATGTTATACTGAATGATGCAATCCACGGTTCTCTGAGAGGAGTATTCTTATGCCGCGTCGGCCTGGCGACACCGAACCGGACCCGCCGGGGGGCCGCGCCGCGGAACGGCTCCGTGAGTTTATCGACCAGCGCTTCACTGGAAGATCTCCTTCGAGGGAAGGCGACGAAGCGCCGGAACTTCGCGACGAGGAGGGCAAGGAGCGCGACGCCGCCGACCGCGAGGAGCGGCAGAACGAGTAAGCACCTCGGTAGACTGTTACCTGGCGCCAGGCGCTCGTCTACCGGTCTTGTCTCGCGGTAAGGTTGGGAAGCACCCTGGCGAGCCACTCCCTTGCCTCGGCGACCTCCTCGTAGGTGAGGGGATGGCCTGTATCGCGCCAGCGAAGGTCAAGGTCGGCGCCGGCTTCGCGCAGGATCTCAGCGAGACGCTCTGTGTTCTGGGGTGGAATCATGCGGTCTCTCCGGCCAGCCGAGAGGAACACGGGCATCCCGGAGAGGTCAGGCGTCACTTCGGGCTCGAACGGAACCATCGCCCTGAACAGGACCGCCGCCCGCAGGAGGTCCGGATGCAGGAGCATCAGGCTCGCCGCGATGTTGGCCCCGTTCGAGTACCCGACCGCGACTAGCTTCGGAAGGTCGAAGCCGTATTCTTCCGAGGCGGCCTGTATAAAGTCGGCGAGCTCGTGGGTGCGGAAGACAAGGTCTTCGTGGTCGAAGACGCCCTCGGCGAGGCGCCTGAAGAAGCGCGCCGCGCCGTACTCGGAGACCTTGCCCCTCGGGCTCAGGATCGCCGCCCCCGGAGCCAGCTGTTGCCCGAGCGGGACGAGGTCGTCTTCGCTTCCGCCGGTCCCGTGCAGAAGGAGCAACGTTACGTCGGACTCGCCAGGGTAGAAGCGGTGGGCGAACCTGAGATCCCGCGCGCTCACCGGCTCGCCGCCGGCACGCGCAGGGGCGTCAGCACCTCTTCGAGCTGGTCGCGCTGTGGCTCGAGCCAGAGCGGGAGCTTCAGGCTCTCCCCGAGGTGCTCGGGGTCCTCGTCGGCGGCGAAGCCGGGCGGGTCGGTAGCTATCTCGAAGAGGACGCCGCCGGGCTCGCGAAAGTAGATCGACCGGAAGTAGTTGCGGTCGAGGACGGGCGTGACGTTGTATCCGAGCGCCGCCACCTTCTCGCGCAACTCCAGCTGCGTCTCCTCGTCCGGTACCCGGAAAGCGACGTGGTGCACGGTCCCCACGCCTATCGTCCCTCGCGGGAACCCGGTGCCGTTCGCGACGTCCACCGTGTTGCCAGGCCCGCCCTCGCCGGCCTCGAAGCGTGTCCGGCCCTCGGCCTGGCCGGTCTGCCTGAAGCCCAGAGTCTCCATCATGAGCTGTGCGGTGCCCGCCGGGTCGGACGAAGTGAGAGTAACGTGGTGGAACCCTCTGACGGCGTGATCGGCGGGCACGGGGCCGTCGGCCCAGCCCTCACGGCGGTCGTCCGCCGCGGCGACCAGCTCGAGCCGCAGCCGGTCCGGGTCGGTGAGCCGTAGAACCGTCTCGCCGAAGCGATCCTCTGGCTTCTCGAAGCGTACCCCCGCCTCCACGAGCCGTTGTGTCCAGTAGCCCAGAGATGTGGCGGGGATTGAGAAGGACGTTACCGTGAGCTGGCCAGCCCCGATCCTGCCCTGCAGGGCGCCGGCCCACGGAAAGAATGTCATGATGGAGCCCGGTGAGCCCGCCCCGTCTCCGTAGTAGAGGTGGTAGGTTCCGGGGTCGTCGAAGTTGACGGTCTTCTTCACCAGCCTGAGGCCGAGCAGCCCGGCGTAGAAGTCCACGTTGCGCTGCGGCTCACCGGAGATGGCCGTGACGTGGTGGATGCCGGAAGTGACCGCGCTCATATGCTCCTCCTCGGATCCGGCTCCTCCCGGAGCCCGTTACGTCCCGGGATTCTAGCACCACGCCGTCGGGCGGCGTCTCTTCTCGGGCCGGCGCGGTTATACTGGCCGGGCTACTGCAAGGAAGGATCTGCCTTGCCCGAATTCCTCGAGTTTGCGCTCGCGCTTGGTGCGATCGTCGTCGCCGCTTCGCTCTTATGCGGTGGAGATCCTGGGCGGCCGGCTGAACCTGGGCCAGGGAGCGGTGGGGAGCGTGCTCGCCGCCGTCGGCACCGCGCTGCCTGAGACCATGATTCCCGTGGTTGCCATCCTGGCCGCCGTGTTCGCTGGACGGGACCCGGAGACCGCGGGCGAGATCGGCATCGGGGCCATCCTCGGGGCGCCGTTTCTCCTGGCCACGCTCGCGATGTTCGTCGTTGGAGCAAGCGCCCTGTACTTCCGCGGTCGCAGGGAGAGCGGCGCGAAGATACGCTGCGAGAGGGTCGCCGCAGACGACTTCCCCTGGTGCAAGGCCCCGGGCAAGAGCGTGAACATCGACGCGGACACCATCGCCCGCGACATAGCCTTCTTTCTCAGCTTCTTCGCCGTTGCCGCTGCGGCCGGGGTCGTCGAGCTGCTCTACCCCTTGAAGGTGGTGCTGGCGCTATTGCTCGTCGTCGCCTACGCCCTGTACGTCCGCCGAGCGCTGCAGGCGAGGAGCTTGAAGAGGTGCCGGAGAGGCTCACGCTCTGGCGCCGCGACTCCCCGCCTCCTTCGTGGGCCGTCGTCGGGCAGGCGCTCATCGCCCTGGTGCTCATAGTGGTCGGAGCCCAGATCTTCGTGGACGCCGTGGAACACACCGCCGGATCCGCCGGGTTGCCAGCAGGTCTGGTGGCGCTGGTCCTGGCCCCCCTCGCGACCGAGCTGCCGGAGAAGATCAACTCCGTCATCTGGGTGAGGGACAGCAAGGACACACTCGCTCTAGGCAACATAACCGGGGCTATGGTCTTCCAGAGCACCGTCCCCGTGACCTTCGGGGTGCTGTTCACGCCGTGGGAGCTGGAGCCGCTGAGCCTCTTCTCCGTCGTGCTGGCTCTCGTTTCCGCCGGGTTCATCTACTTCGCGCTCAGGCGCCGCAAGACGCTCCAGTCCTGGCAGCTCATGCTCGGCGGGTTCTTCTACCTCGTCTTCCTCGCTGGCGCCGTCGTTACCGTGACCTGATCTGCCTGTTAGGACCGGGCCGTAGCCCGTACGACGAGCTTGCTCGCCTCGCGCAGCCACAGGACCGAGCTGGCGACCGCGGTGCAGATGAGCCAGTTGCTGGGGCTCAGGGCCACGGTGCCGAAGGCGGGCTGCAGGAACGGCGCGTAGACCACGAGGAACTGCAGGAGCAGCGAAAGCAGGACGGCGCCCCACAGCCACGCGTTGCGGAACAGACCGTGGAAGGCACTCCTTTCGTCCGAGCGGGCGTTCAGTACGTTGAAAAGCTGGAAGAGCATCAGGGTGATGAACGCCATTGTGCGCGCGTAGGGGAGGTCGCCCGAGCCATCGATCAGGCCGCCCGGGAGTGCGTAGTCAAGCACGAAGAGCGTGCCTGCCGCCATGATGAGGCCAACGAAGGCTATGCCGGCCCACATGCGGCGGGTTATGACGCCTGAGCCCTGCGGCCGTGGGGGCCGGTCCATCACGGCCCGGTCGGCCGGGTCCAGGCCGAGGGCAAGGGCTGGCGGGCCGTCGGTGACGAGGTTGATCCAGAGTATCTGCGTCGCCAGGAGCGGCAACGCGACGGCGCCCTCGCCTCCGGCGCGAAGCCCGATCGCACCCGCCAGCAACACGCCGAAGAACATCGTGAAGACCTCGCCGATGTTGGATGAGAGCAGGTAGCGCAGGAACTTCTGGATGTTCGCGAAGATCGAACGCCCCTCCTCGACTGCGGCGACGATGGAGGCGAAGTTGTCGTCGGTGAGGACCATGTCGGCGGCCTCCTTGGAGACGTCGGTGCCGGTTATGCCCATCGCGACCCCTATGTCCGCGGTCTTGAGCGCGGGGGCGTCGTTGACGCCGTCGCCCGTCATCGCCACGACCTGCCCGTTCTTCTGCAGGGCGCGCACGATGCGGAGCTTGTGCTCGGGATTGACCCGCGCGTATACAGATGACTCGCGAACCTCGCTCACCAGCTCTTCATCTGAAAGCCTCTCGAGCTCCGCGCCGGTGATGGCGCGTTCCTCCGCGGAAATGTCAAGCTCACCTGCGATGGCCGCGGCCGTCTTCGGGTGGTCGCCCGTGATCATGATGGGACGGATGCCCGCGCCCCTCGCGAGGTCCACCGCTTCTCTCACCTCCTCCCGGGGAGGGTCGATCATGCCGACGAGCCCGAGGAACACGAGGTCCCGCTCGATGTGGTCGTCCACTTCTCCGTCGAGTTCCTCGGGCGGGAGCGACCGGAAGGCGACGCCCAACGTGCGCAGCGCCTCGCCCGCGAGCGTTTCGTTTATCGCCCGGATCACCTCGCGGCGCTCGTCGGTGAGGGGGCGGGCTTCGTCGTCTACGATCTCGTGCGAGCAGCGCGGCAGGAGGACGTCCGGGGCGCCCTTGGCGAAGGCGGCCAGGCGCTCCGGCTTCTCGGCGTCCCTGTGGACGGTGCTCATCAGCTTGCGCTCGGAGGAGAACGGCACCTCGCCCACGCGCTCGAAGCGGGAGTCGAGTGTCTCGGGAGAGAGCCCGACTTTGCGCGCCGCGATGATCAGGGCTCCCTCCGTGGGGTCACCCTGTACGCTCCAGCGGCCGTCGCTGCGGTTGACCGTCGCGTTGTTCGCCAGATCCGCGGCGCGCAGCGCTCGCTCGACCTCGGCGCGTAAAGTGTCGTCCTGGACTAGGCGGCCGTCGCGCCGGAGGTCGCCTTCGGGTGTGTAGCCAGTCCCGCCGAGGTCCGAGCGGCCGCTCGCGGTGACTACGGTGCGTACCGTCATCTCATTTTTCGTCAGGGTTCCGGTCTTGTCCGAGGCGATCACGGTGGCCGAACCCAGAGTTTCGACTGCGGGCAGCCTGCGCACGATCGCGTTGCGGCGCGCCATCCGCTGCACCCCGATCGCGAGCACCACAGTGACGATGGCCGGTAGCCCTTCCGGCACCGCGGCCACAGCGAGCGCGACACCCAGGATCAGGACGTCGAAGATCGCCGCGGGGTCGCGCACTCCTTCGACGAGCAAGATGGTGGCTACTATAACCGCCGCTATGACGAGGACGATGGCGCCGAGTAGCTTGCCGGTGCGGTCGAGCTCTTTCTGGAGTGGAGTGGCCTCGTCTTCGGTGCGGCGCAGCAGACCGGCTACCTTGCCGAGCTCGGTCTGCATCCCCGTCGCCGTCACCATGGCCCTGCCGCGCCCGTATGTTGCCGCCGTGCCGGAGAAGACCATATTGCTCCGGTCCCCGAGGCCTACCTCCTCCTCGATGGGCCGCACGTCCTTGTGTACCGGCAGGCTCTCGCCCGTGAGAGACGCCTCGGAGGCCTGCAAGGCGGTGGACTGGATCAGGCGCGCGTCGGCCGGAATAGTGTCACCCTCTTCGACGAGTATCACGTCGCCCGGCACGAGCTCGGACGCAAGGGCGCTCCGCCGCTCGCCGTCGCGCACCACGCTAGCCTCGGCCGCGGACATCGCCCGCAGCGCTGCTACCGCCCTCTCGGCCCGCGACTCCTGGACGTAGCCGAGGATGCCGTTGAGGAGCACGATGGCGAAGATGGCGAGGCCCTCGTAAGGGAGTGCCGAGTCGCGCTCGTAAGCCCACAGCCCGACGGAGACGGCGGTCGCGATCAGAAGCAGGATGACCAGCGTGTCTCGGAATTGCGCCAGGAACCGCCGCCAGGTGGGTACCGGCTTCTCGGCCTCGAGCTCGTTCGGCCCGTAGCGCTTCAGGCGGGCGCACGCTTCCTCGGAGCTCAGGCCGCGCCACGCGTCGCTCCCGAGACCGGCGACGACCTCCTCGACCGTCCACCGGTACCCGGCACTACTTTCCGTCTTGGTCATCCCCCAAGTCTATACTCACGGCATCCTTCGGCTACTCTTCGACGTGCGGGGCGACCAGGACCGGTCCAGGCGCGGCCGTGACGACCTTCGTCGAGACGCTCCCAAGCCTCGTGCGCGTGATCCCCGCCAGCCCCCGGCTGCCGACGGCGACGAGGGGCGGCTTCTCTCCCTCGTTGGCCGCCTCGAGGATGACTTTTGCCGGGTAGCCGTCCGACACCCTGATCTCCGGACGGCTACCCAGGATCTCTTTCAGCTCTTCGGCCCGGCTCTCCAGCCTCTCTTCGTCCCGCTCTCGTATGTCGCCGAGCTCCCGAACCGCCGCGTCTCTCACCTCTCCCGGGGGCACCTCGGGGAGGTCCGGGTGGGCGTAGATCAGGATTACCCGCGACCCGTACAGCGTCGCGATGCTCGCGGCGAGCTCTCCCGCCTTTCGCGCGTTGTCTGAGAAGTCCTCCCCGACGATCACCTGCTCCGGGGGCCAGGCGCTGTCCCCACGCCTCACCACCAGCACAGGCACGCGGGCGTGGTGGACGATCTCCTCGGAGTGGCTCCCCATCAGGATGCGCCGCACCGTACCCATTCCCCGGCTGCCCACGACCAGGAGCCCCACCCCCAGATCCTCGCTCAGCTTGATGACCTCGTCGGAGGTTCGTCCCTCCCTGAGATGGGCCTGCGTGACCGTGCCCCCGGCCTCCTCTATCTTGCGTACCTGCTCGTCGAGGATCTCCTGTCCCTGGCGCTTGAGCTCCCGCTTCACGAAGCCATGGCGGTAGGAGCTCGGCACGTCGTGCCACACGTGGACGACGTGCAGTTCCGAACCGCTCTTCTTCGCGAGATCCGTCGCCGCCTCGGTCGCCTGAGCCGCGTCCTCGGAGCCGTCCGTGGCCAGAAGGATCTTGGTCGGGAACACGCTCATTCGGAACTCCTTTTACGCCTCCACGTCTGCTGACCGAGAATACTACCAACGTCGCACACCCCCCGGCGCGCTCAGCGGCCGCGAACAGCCGCAGGCTCGCGGAACTGGCGCCTGTACAGGTCGGCGTAGAGCCCGCCCGAGGACAGCAGCGAGGCGTGGGTGCCGCGCTCCGCGACGCGGCCTGAGTCTATGACCAGGATCATGTCCGCGTTCCGGATCGTGCTGAGGCGGTGCGCTATCACCACGCTCGTCCTGCCCCTCAGCAGCGTCCCCAGAGCCTCCTGGATGAGCGCCTCGGTGCGGGTGTCTATGTTGCTCGTCGCTTCGTCGAGGATCAGGATGCGCGGGTCGGCAAGCACCGCCCGCGCGAACGAGACGAGCTGGCGCTGGCCCCCGCTCAAGGTTCCACCCCCCGTCCCCAGTTGGGTGTCGAAGCCTTGTGGCAGGGCGCAGATGAAGTCGTGGGCGCTCACGGCGCGGGCGGCGGCTTCGATCTCCTCCTGCGTGGCGTCTAGCCGGCCATAGCGGATGTTCTCGGCGACCGTCCCAGAGAAGAGGAACGGCTCCTGCAGGACGCTCGCGATCCGGCGCCGGAGGCTGCGGCGTTCGACCTCGCGCACGTCGAAGCCGTCCACGCGTACTCTACCCGCGGTCGCTTCGTAGAAGCGTGGGATCAGGTTGGCTATCGTGGTCTTGCCCGCGCCCGTCGGCCCGACCAGCGCCACCGTCTGTCCCGGCTCGACGTCGAAGCTCACGACGTGGAGCACAGGGCGCCCCGGCTCGTAGGCGAAGGACACGTTCTCGAACTCTATACGGCCCTCTATCTCGCCGAGTTTCCTGGCGACGGGTGGATCGGGGGGTTCCGGCTCCTCGTCAAGGATGTTGTAGATGCGCTCGGCGCCGGCGAGTGCCGCCTGGCCCTGGGTGTAGACCTGCGAGGCGAGCTGTATCGGGCGGAAGAACTGCTGGACGTAGATCAGGAACGCCGTCAGGAGCCCGACCGTCAGCGTACCCGTGAGGACAAGGTACCCGCCATAGCCGATGACGACAGCCGTGGCGAGGGTACTGAGTACGTCTATCGCGGGGGCGAAGGCTGAGGTTATCGCCACGGCCTGGACATTGGCCGCGCGGTTGGCGGCGTTGCGCTCCCTGAAGCGCTCGATGTTCGCCGCGGTGCGGTTGAAGGCCTGCGCCTCGCGGACGCCGATGATCTCCTCCTGCAAGCCCGCCGTGACGTCCCCGACCGTCTCGCGCGTCGTCCTGAACGCTCTCCTCGCCCGTCGCGCGAAAAAGACGTTGGTCAGGAGCATGACAGGGATTATCGCGAAGCACACCAGCGCCAGCCGCCAGTCGAGGATGAGCATGGCCACCACGATCCCGATGAGGCTGAAGAGCGACCCAAGCAGCTGGGTGATGCCCTGCGAGAGGAGCTGGTTCAACGTGTCCACGTCGTTGGTCACTCGGCTCATCAGGTCTCCCACCGGATGGCGGTCGAAGTACCTCAGCGGGAGATGCTGCAACCGCTCGAAGATCCTCTCGCGCATGGAGGCCAGCACCCTCTGCCCGACGGAGCCGACCTGCCGGATCTGGCCGCGCGTGGCGAGCGTTCCGGTGACGTAGACCCCGAAGAGCAGCGCCATCGTCCCGTACAATCCCGTGGGATCGTTGCCCAAAATATTCCGGTCTATCGCGCGCCCGATGAGCCACGGACCGCCTGCCTGAGAGAGCGCCCCGACCACGACGAGCGCGAAGGCCATGACCAACGAGCGGCCGTAGGGTCGCAGCTCGCCGAGCAGCCGCCGCGCGGTGGCGGCTCTGTTCTCGGCGCGCTCCTGGGGCGTACGGACTATAGACTGGATGTTTCGCACTCCCACGGCTAGTCTTCCTGTCCGTTCGGCGAAGGGTTCTCGCCGAAGGTTCCGCCCGTGGTAAGGGGTTCGGCGAGCACCTGGGAGCCGAGGATCTCGTTGTAGAGCTCGCTGTCGCGCAGGAGCTCTTCGTGGGTGCCCATCGCGGCGATCTCGCCGTTATCCAGCACGAGAATGAGGTCGGCGTCGCGCACAGTGCTTATCCTCTGGGCGATGACGAACACGGTGCGGTAACCTTCGCGCATCAGGCGGTCGAGCGAATCCTGGATCGCCGCCTCCGTCTCGGCGTCCACGGCCGAGGTGCTGTCGTCCAGGATCAGGAGTCGGGGGTCTATGAGCAGCGCCCTGGCTATGGCTATGCGCTGGCGCTGGCCTCCGGAGAGCCCGACCCCCCGCTCGCCGACGACAGTGTTGTAGCCCTCTGGCAGCGCACGGATAAACTCCTCTGCCTGCGCGGCCCTTGCGGCGGCTTCGATCTCCTCCTGCGTCGCGTCAGGCTTTCCGTAGGCTATGTTGTCGCGCACGGGGCCTGAGAAGAGCAGCGAGGACTGCATGACGACCCCGATCTGGCTTCTCAGGCTGGCCAGGGTTACGTCGCGGACGTCGTAGCCGTCCAGGCGCACGCTGCCCGCACTCACGTCGTAGAAGCGCGGGATGAGGTTCACGAGGGTGGACTTCCCCGAGCCGGTCGTGCCGAGGATCGCCACCGTCTGTCCCGGCTCGGCCGAGAAGCTGATGCCGCGCAGTATCTCGCGCTCGTCGCCAGGGTAGCGGAAGTGGACGTCGTCGAACTCGACGCGGCAGGAGATGGGGGGAAGGGGGACCGCGTCAGGGGCGTCCTCGACCTCGAGTGGCGCGTCGAGGACCTCGAAGACGCGCAGAGAAGAGGCCCCGGCCCGCGAGATGCCCGCGGCGAGGAAGCCTATCGTCAGGATCGGGAAGAGCAGGAAGCCAAGGTAGGTGTTGAAGGCGACCAGTTCCCCGATCGTGAGCCGGCCTCCGATTACCTGCAGCCCGCCGAAGAGGACGATAATGAGGGTTCCCAGGTTCCCGAGCAAAAAGATGAACGGGAAGTTATTGGAGAAGGTGCGCACCGTCTCGAGGTTCTTGCCGAGCAGCTCGTCGTTG
>Ga0126311_10000968_pt1 | contig 13506 bp, 6 predicted proteins | sample Plot61_FD_92539 | JGI IMG/M metagenome (GOLD analysis project Ga0126311, IMG submission 92539) | Serpentine soil microbial communities from UC McLaughlin Reserve, CA, USA - Plot61 | ecosystem: Environmental > Terrestrial > Soil > Grasslands | place: USA: UC McLaughlin Reserve, Lake County...
GCCGGCGAAAGATCGAGCTTCAGCGCGCCGCGCTCGAGCGGCTCGCCGCGGCGGAGCCCCCGTCGCTTTTGGTCGACCGTGTGCCATGGACCCAGGCGTCCGGACGTCTGGGGTTGGCCGACTGGTCGGTGGAACGCCGGCTCCCGGGCACAACCGCATCACCGGCTCTGGCTCCACAACTCGTGCGAGACTGCACCGACTTCCTCGTGGCGCTCCACGGCGCGACCGGCTCGGATTCCATGCGGGCACCGGTCACGCAGGACGCCGAGATCGTGGCCGGGGTGTGCGGGCCTGAGCATCACGACGGCGTGATCGACCTTGGTAGGGAGCTCGACTCGCGGCTGGCCGAGCTTCCGCGAGGGTTCGGCCACGGCGACTTCTGGACGCGAAACCTGCTCGTCATTGACGACCGACTTGCCGGGGTTATCGATTGGGACGCCGCTGGGCCCGATCGCCTGCCCGTCCTCGATCTGCTCCATCTCTGCCTCAGCGCCCGTCGTGAACGAACACGCGAGTACCTCGGTGCCGCGCTCGTCCGCTACATGTTGCCTTGGGCACGGTCTGGCGGCGACGAAACCGTTCGCACGTATTGCAGCAGGATCGGAATCGACATCGGGGGCACAGTGCTCGAGGACCTGGTTCTTGCGTATTGGCTGAACCGCGTGGCTTTCGAGCTGAGCCTGTTCGCAGACCGGATCGAACGTCCGCTGTGGATGGAGAACAACGTTCAGCTTGTACTCGAAACACTCGCGCGGGACGCGAGAGTTTCTGCATAGGGGTACATTTCTCCCATGGTTGACGAGCTTTCGGAGTGAACGAGGCCGACGAGGTCCGCCGTGCCTTCGCTCGGCAAGGGACGCGGTGGGAGGATGTCCACTACCGGAGTTGGATGCCGGGAAACCTCTTCATTCACCAAGAGGGCGAGCGAGCCTGGATCCAGCTCTTGCGTCGCAATGGGTTCCTCCCGCTCGGCGAACGGAGGGTCCTCGATGTGGGCTGCGGCCCCGGCAAAATGCTCATGCGTTATCTCCTGCTCGGCGCGCGTCCCGAGAACCTCGTGGGCATCGACCTACTCGAGGATGAGATCGAGCAGGCGCGAACGCTCGCGCCGCATCTCGATTTTCAGGTCGGTGACGCGACAGACCTCCCCTTCGGCGACTCGACCTTCGACCTCGCACTTGCGTTCACCATGTTCACGTCCATGCGTAGCGAGGAAACACGGCGGCGCGCAGCCCACGAGATCGAGCGTGTCCTCAAGCCCGGCGGGGCGCTACTTTGGTACGACTTCTGGGTCAATCCCGGCAACCGCGAGGTGCAGCCGCTCGGGGTGAAGGACATCAGGCGCCTGTTCCCGGGCTCGAACATCGACGCCAGGCGCGTCACGCTCGCACCGCCGCTCGCACGCCGGCTGGCGTCGGTCTCGTGGCTCGGGTGCAGCATTCTCGACGCGCTGCCGCTCCTTCGGACGCACTGGCTTGCTCTCGTCCGCCCGCGCAGCACGATGCCGCCCGCGTAGCGCACGCCGACGGTCAGACAGGCTTGTGTGCCGCTTCGCGGCGCCTCGCAACTGGTAGGATTTAGAAGCTTTCGTCCGAGAAAGTAAATATTTCCCGTCGGTACAGGCGCACTCAGGCTCACGATTCGACGGAGAACTCGATTGGTCAGCGATAGCTTGCAGATGGTGCGCCGGATTTCGGTGATCGTCCCGCTTTTCAACGAGGCGGAGCACGTCGACGCGCTCATCGCCGATCTGGCCGAACAGGACTTCGAGGGTGATGTCGAGCTCTTGGTGGCAGACGGCGGCTCGACGGACGGCTCGGTTGACTTGCTTCACGCGGCGGCCCGTGAAGCGAATCTGGACAATCTCGAGGTCCTCGAGAACCCGGCGCAGTGGGTATCGCACGGGTTGAACGCGTGCCTCGCGCGCGCGAGCGGCGACCTCATCGTCCGCCTTGACTGTCACTCGCGCTATCCAAGCGATTACCTGCGACGGTGTGCCGGGGCGGCCGAGGAGACGGGAGCCTGGAATGTCGGCGGCGTGGTGGTCGCCGAGGGGCGAACGCCGATGGAACGAGCGGTCGCATGCGCGATGGAAAGCCCGTTCGGAGGAATCGGCTGGACCCGGTACCGCTCACATGGGGAGCGCGTGGAGGTCGATACGGTTACGTACGGTGCGTTTCGACCTGAAGCGTTCGAACGCGCCGGCGTGTTCGACGAGGCGCTGATTCGGAACCAGGACGACGAGTTCAATCTACGGCTGCGGCAGGCCGGCGGGCGCATCGTCCTCGACCCCGCAATCCGTGTTCGCTATACGCCACGCGGGTCGATACGGGCGGTTTTCCGTCAGTACTCGGAATATGGCTCATGGAAGGTGCCGGTGATGCTCAAGCATCGCCGTGTACTGAGCATGCGGAGCCTCGCGCCAGTCGGACTTGTCCTGTCTCTTGTCGGACTGGCAGTGCTTGCGCCAAGGAGTCCCACCGCCTCAAAGGCTCTCGCGGTCGAGCTCGCCGCGTATGCGGCCCTCGCGCTTGTCTTCGCTGGGGCAAGCGTAAGGGGACGCGGTGAGCGATGGAGCCTCGTGCCGGGTACGGCGGCTGCTTTCTCCGCCTTCCACTTCGGCTATGGATTCGGAATGCTGCGCGGCTGGCTCCGAGCCGCAGTTCCGTAAGCGCCTTCCGTGTCCGAGGCGACCTCGGGCCGCGGCCGGCTAGTACTCGTACGCTCCGAGGTCTGGGGCTGGGCCTTGGGGACGCTGGACGCCGTCGAGGTCGGTGGGCCGGGCGTAGGGCGCGAGCCCGCGGTCGCGCCCGGGGCTGGTCCCCTGCAGGTGCAGGTTGCCGCCTGTGCGGTCGACGAACAAGGGATCGGCGAGCACGCTGCCGGAGTAGCTGATCCCGCTCCCCGACAGCTGGCCGGCGCCGTTGCCCCAGACCAGGTTGTTGGCACCTGCGTTTGCGCTTCCGACCGCGCCGCCCCAATAGGTGGAGATGCCGTAGCGGCCGTTGAAGGCGACGACATTGTTGGTCAGGGTCAAGTTGCTGGTGGTCGTCGCGCCGTCGCTGCCGACGATGATTCCGTCCCGCAACGCGCCGACGATCGTGTTCTCGGTCACGATCACGTGGTCGCTCGAGGGATAGATCTGCACACCGAACCCGTTCGGAGCGTTCTTGATCAGACAATCGGCGATCAAGTGGAACTGACCCTCCATGTAGACGTTGTGATCGAGCTGGATCGGCCCCGAGCCGCCGTTGTCATGGATGTAGCAGCCAAGCAACTGGATACTGCTCGTCGTCGCCTCGCTGAAGAACCCCTGCCGCTGCGAGTTCCGCAACTCGCACTGCGACAACTCGATGTTATGCGCATTGCCCCACGCATACACGTTCGTCGTCGACGGCCCCGTCGCCCCCTCGATCGTCAACCCCTGGAAACGAACGTACGCCGCCCCACTCCCCAGCTGCAGAGGCATATTGTCGGTCGCACCCGTCCCCGGCCTCAACACCGGCCGCTCGCCCGGGTAATTGCGGACCGTAATCGGCGCCACCGCCGTCCCCGCACGACTCATCAACAGATTCTGGCTATACGTCCCCGCGCGGACGTACGCCGTCTGGCCGGCTTGGACCGTGTTCAGTGCCTTCTGCACCGTGCGCCACGGAGCGGTCAGCGTTCCTGGATTCGAATCGGATCCCGACGTCGAGACGTAGAACGCCAAGCCAGTCGACTGAGGCAGCGCGGGCGGGAGCGTCGTGCCCGCAACAGGAGCAGCGCTTGACACAGACGTCTGCGCCGAGTCCGCGGACGCAGAGCCGCCACTGTTCGAGGCTGTCACCCTCACGCGAAGCGTCGCGCCGACGTCGGCGCTCGCGAGGGTGTACGTCGAAGTGTTCGCGCCCGAGATCGACGTGCACGCATTGCCGGCCGCGTCGCACCGGCGCCACTGGTACGCGTACGCCGTTGGGCTGCCAGTCCAGGTGCCAGTCGTAGCTCCGAGCGTCTGACGCTCCTGGGCAGTTCCGGAGATCGCAGGCAATGCAGTGTTGGCAGGCGGCGAGGCCGACGGCGGCGGTGGGCTCTGCAGCTGCGGAACTACTGCGGTCGGAGCGGAGGCCATCGAGCTGGAGCCAGCAGTGTTCGAGGCCGTGACGTCGACGCGTAGCGTGTCGCCTACATCACTCGTCGTGACTGTATAGCTCGCGGCCGTCGCGCCGGAAACGGAAGCGCAGCCTCCGCCTGCTGCGTCGCAGCGCCGCCACTGGTATCCGTAGCTGATCGGCTGCGTCCCGGACCAGGTGCCCGGCGACGCGCTCAACAGGCTTCCGACCGCGGCCGCACCGGACGTCGTCGGAGCGGCGGTGCTCGTGGGAGCGACGCCGCACGAGGACGTTGACGCGTACGCGCTCGTCGCCGGCGAAACGTTACCGCGCGCGTCGAAGGCGCGAACGCCGAGGCTATAGCTCGTCGCGCAGGCGAGGCCAGAAACGGTGTAGGCCGTCGAACTCGTACTCCCCACCCTGACGCCGTTGCTGTACAGGTAGTACCCGGCCACGCCGACGTTGTCGGTCGACGCGGTCCACGCGAGCGACACCGAAGACGTGGTCGCTGTCGTCAACGTCAATGCGCTGGGCGCGGTCGGTGCTTGTCGGTCTCGCCTACTTCGCGCGCTCCCGGGCGAGGCGACTATGAGCGTTACTGTCAGGACGAGTAGCGCGGCGACGATCCAGGGCCTATTCCGCATGGTGCGGCTCCATTCGGATAAGGGGGAAGAATCAGACTCCTGAGCTAATCGGCCGGTGTGCCCCTTTGGTTTAGGACCAATCCCTCCTTCAGGCTAGGACCAAGGATTCCTTCGGGGTAGGACCCTCCCGCGTTCGGGATGGGACCAGCTGACCGGGCGAAGCGCGAGACCCTAGCGGATGCTGCTGACGGCGGCGGCCGAAGCCGCCGGCGCCTTTAGGCGACGCACATGACCCGTGACTCGAGGACCTCCGCCGTAACCTCGCCATTCCCGTTCACGACGAAGACCTGTGTCACGTGGAAGAGGAAGTTCGCCTGGCCGCCACGGCTGACGAGCAAGAACGTGTTCGTCGAGACGAGCCGATCGGTGGCCCCGTCGGGGCTGGTGATGTTGCTGACGTGGGAGGCCGCCGGCGACACGTAGGTGGTCCCGCTCGCGCCGACGCCGCGTACCAGGGCGTTCGTCTCTCCCGTGAAGTGCGCGACGCCCGCAGCATCGAGAGTGAAGTGGAAGACGGAACGAAGCTCGCCGGTGACGTGAATCGGCTCCGACAAGCAGTCGCCGAACACGACGGCGTCGATCTCGCTCGTGGAGCGACTCGTAAGTGTTGTCGCCTGCGCGAAGGCACCGGACGGCACCAGCAGGCACAGCGCGAGCACTACAAAAAGCATCGAAGATCGCGTCATTGCGAACTCCCTTCTGCCGCAGACACTGCGGCGGCCGCAGTCTTGAAGCGGCGATGACAATCGGTGCGCTGTCGCTGTCCGTCACCGCCGATCCTTCCGGTGGAGCGAGCGTATCTGGAGCGTCGGCCGCGTGTAACCGTCAAGAGCGGCCGCCTTCGCTAGACGTTGTAGAGCGACGGCTTGTAGGCGTCGAGCGAGTCGACGAACCAGTCCATCGTTCGCCTCAAGCCGTCGTCGAGGACCACGTTCGCCGTCCAGCCGAGTAAGCGATCCGCCTTCGTGACGTCGGCGAGGAGCCGCTGTACCTCGCTCTCGGGCGGACGCGCGCGCTCGGCGGAGAATGCGACGGGCAACTCGCGATCGAGCAACCGAAAGACCCCTTCCATCAGCTCGCTGATCGCTGTCTCGACGCCGGTGCCGAGGTTGATCACTTCACCTTCCACAGCGTCCGCTTCCGCGCAGCGCGCGAGCCCACGGACCGTGTCGGCGACGTAGACGAAGTCCCGTGTCGGATACGTCACGCCGAGTTCGACTTGATCTCGGCCTAGCGCCTGCGTGATCAGCGCCGGGATTACCGCTCGAGCGGACTGGCGTGGCCCGTAGGTGTTGAACGGCCGCGCGATCACGACATTCGTGTCGAACGACCGTTTGAAGCTCAGCGCAAGCTGATCCGCCGCAACCTTTGTTGCGGCGTACGGGGACTGTGCATTCAACGGGTGCTCCTCGTCGATCGGGACGCGGATCGGGGTTCCGTAAACCTCGCTCGTCGACGTGTGAACGAGCCGACGCACCGATTGTCGGCGACACGCCTCGAGGACATTGAGCGTGCCGACGATATTGGCAGCCACAAACTCGCGCGGGTGCCGGTACGAGTATGGGATCGGAATGAGCGCACCGAGGTGGAGAACCGTGTCACAGCCTGCGACGGCCGCCGTGACTGCCTCCGGATTGACGAGATCGCCGCGGAAGATCTCGACCTCGGCGACGAGCGCCGGCTCGAGGCTCTCGAGCCACCCGTAGTCATTGCGCGAGTTGTACCGAACAAACGCGCGGACCCTGGCTCCGGCCTGAGCGAGAGCCTCGACGAGGTGGCTTCCGATGAAGCCCGCGGCGCCGGTCACGAGGGCCGCACGCCCTGACCAGAAGGCAGAGTCGATCGTGCCGGCCGTTGCGTCTGTCGCTACCACGAATCCGTGTGAGTCATGTTCGGATCTCCGACCTGCAGGCACATGCCACCACGACCCTGCCGTGTCCCCGCGCTCGAGTGATTGCGAACCAGGCGCCGCCCCCGCTCGCCAAAGGCTCGCGGACGCCCGCACCACGGAAGATTCGCCGCCGAGCTTCAGTGGTATCCGTAGCCTGTCAGCGGCGCCGCTTCGGTCAAGACGACCGCGACCCTCTCGACGCCGAGGCCGGCAAGTGTGGCTCGAGCCGCGTTGGCCCTCTCGCGAGTCGTTCGTCCTTGACGCGCCACCAGCAGGACGCTGTCCGATTGGACGGCGAGCGGAAACGCGTCGGCGACGAGTAGCGGCGGGCCGTCGAAGATCACGAAATCCGCGCTTGCGCGGAGCTCCTCGATCAGCCCACGGACGCGTTCGCCCGTAAGGATCGTGCCTCGCTCGGGATGCACGGCGCGATCATCCTCGCGTCTACCCGACGTCAGGAGGCGCAAGCGTCCGTTACCGTCGGTCGCGGCGAGGCTCGCGCCGGTGCTTTTCTTCCCCGCACGCGTGACCCGACCGACGCTCTCGACGCGTTCGGCCGTCTCAAACGGCAGCTCAACTCGTTGAAGCGCTTCCTCGGCGGCGAGGCCGCCGGCGAGCACGTCGAAAAGACCTGGGGCCTGGCCGTCTGCATCGAGGTATTGGTGGAGGCTCGGACGCCGAAGGTCAGCATCGACGCAGATGACGTCGTCTCCGGCACTCGCCAGCGCGATGGCCAGGCTCGCCGCGACTGTGCTCTTTCCCTCCCTTGGATGCGCGCTCGTTACCAACACTGTAGGACCGCCAACACCGAATTGCGACAGGAGGAGGTTTGCGCGCAGGACCTGCAGCGCCTCGGCGAGAGCACGACCGGCCGCACCTTCCCGAGCGAGCGATGACCTGCCCGCGCGAACGACGCCCCTGGGCAGACTTCCGATGACCGGCGCTTCGAACCACTCCTCCGCGTCGGTGCGACTCCTGATTCGCTCGTCCAGGTTCTCGCGCAGGAAGGCGAGTACAAGCGCGAGGACCAAGCTGAGAGCGCCGGCGAAAGCGAGCGACCGGCCTGGATTCGGCGAGACGCGGTTGGGTTCGACGTGCGGCGGATCGAAGACGCTAACGGCAACGAGTCCCTGCCGATTTCCGCCAGGCAAGCCGCTTGCGTGAACCCCGAACTTCGCGTCGACGAGCCGCTGAAACTCCGTTGCGACCCCGGAGAGGATCGGTGCCGCTTCTTTCTTCTCCGGCCAGTCGAAGCTGACCTCGAGCACCGAGCTTCCCGGTCGATAGGAGGTCCGTAGCCGCCGAAAGAACGCGTCGGTGCTCATTCCAAGCTGCCCGTCCTTGATCACCGGGTCGACAACGATGTCGCTTTCCAGCAAGTTGCTCATCGTTTGCATGAGCTCGGCACTCCCGAATTCGGGAGCCGCTTCGCCCCCTGCTTGGGAGACGACGAGCTTCGTCGAAGCGCGATAGATGGAGGGCTCCGTCAACGTCACCGCAGCGGCGGCGAGGAGCGTTGCCGCCGGGACGAGCACGATCAGCCAAGCGGAGCGCCTGAGTACGTTCAGGTAGTGACGGAGTGCGAACTGGGTGTCAGGTCGTGAGCTAATCGTGCTGCCTATGCGAAAGTCGAGAGAGGAGTCTCTTCTCATTGTAGGTGTGCCTGAGGCTTGCCTCGGTTACGCTTCATCCCCGGAACGGAGAGCCCGTCCGCTAAGGGGAAGAAGGGGTTAGCGCGACTGCGATCGCGGGTCCGCGGGAGCCTCCGGAGAGGTAGGCCGTCCTCACGCCGGTCGCGCCGGACGATGCGATCACCTGCGTCGCGGCTTCCAGGGACACATTGAACGAGCCGTTCGTGCGAACGTCGAACCTCTCGCCCATGAACGCCGGAGGCGTAATCGCAAGCGGCGCGTTGACGGCTCCTGCGTAAACGAGCAACGTCTTCGCCTATGTCGTAGTGATCGAGGGCGCTGTGAGGTAGAACGACGAAGTTGCGTTGACTTGGCCAAGCGAGGCGTTGATCGGCGTGCTCGTCGCGCCGGCGATCGCAACTATCCCGCCGGCGATTGCCTGGCCGGCGCCGGAGAGGGTGAACGTGTACGACGAGGGCTCAACCGAACCGGTGATCTTGTACCAGGCGTGGATTCGCGCGGCGTTTCCATCGCTGTAGTCGGTATTCGGTACCGCCGTCCAGCCGCCTGGAGCACTCAGGTTGGTCGCCGTGCCGGACTGATGAGCTGCGATCGCGAGGAGGACGTCCCCCGGAACAGCGCCGGCGGGCTTCGACAGCGTGATGGATGTGGAAGGATGATTTGCAACGTTCGAGGAGACCGAGCGTACGCTGGGGCTCCCGGGCGGCGGAGGGGGCGGAGCGGCGTGGCAGGTTTCGGTCCCTGCGTCGGCGAAAATCCTGCCGGCCTCGGGGACGAACTCCCAGTCGTAGTCGTTCGGACGAAGCGTCAGCTTGAGGATCCCGAAGGCGTTGTCGTTACGGACTTGGCTGTTCGGCTGGATGGTTCCGAACGTGTAGTGGCTGTAACCGCCCATTCCGACGACGAATTGACGGACACCGAGCTGAGGGTCGGCGTTGCCGGCGGCGTCCATCCTTCCGAAGCGCTCGTAAACATGGTCGTCACCGCTGAGAACGAGCTCGACTCCGTGGTCGTATGCCGTCTCCCAGAACTGCTGCGTCGGGAGGTACGGACCGTGAATGCTCCCGGAGCTGAAGCGCGGCTTGTGCCACATCGCGATCGTGCAGTCGCTCTGATTCGCGGCGAGGTCGTCCTCGAACCACTGCTCCTGCAGCGCAGGGTCGCAGCCGGGAGCAATGCCGTTGTAGCAGGAGGCGTTGAGGACGACCACGTGCCAGGCTCCGAGGTTGTAGCTGTAGTAGCCCTTGGCTGGATCGGTCGCCGCGGGGCCGTAGGGCGCAAGCTGGTCGTGGAAGTAGTCGAAGAAGGCAGCGCCGGGCGGTGTGCCGCCCGACACGGCCGCGTACTCGTGGTCACCGATCACCGGTCGCGAACGGGTCTTCGCGCGACCCCACGTGGGGTCGTAGCAATTCGCGAAGTCAGCAGGCTGGCCATTGTCGTATGCGGTGTCGCCAATGGGAGCGACGGTCGCGTTCGGGAACATGTCAAGAAGAGCGGCGGTCGCCTCGTCGCCGGTCGAGCCACAGGACGCGATATCGCCGGCGGCGAGGAGGACGGCGCTTTCAGTTGTGACCGTGAACGTATTGGCCGGGCTTCGGCCGGTGTTCCCTGCGGCGTCGCTCTGCTCTGCCTGAGCTGTGTACGAGCCAGGCTGGAGATTGGAGCTCGCCGAGACGCTGAATGCACCGCCCGCCCCGGCCGTTGCGACCAGCGTTTGGATCGGCGTCCCTCCTGTGCCGGAGCCGGCGTAAAGCTTGACGGTGGCGGTTGACGAGTCGCCGACGGCGGTCCCCATGGTTCCGCTGAAGGCCGGTTTGGGAGCGTTCGTAGAGCTGCCATCGGCGGGCGACGCGAGGGCAACCGCTGGGGCGGTCCTGTCGACCCTGAACGTCGTCGGCTGGCTCCGGCCGACGTTCCCGGCCTGGTCGGCCTGCTCGGCTTGACCGGTGTACGTGCCATCTCCCAGCGCAGCGGCTGCGACGCTGTACGACCCAGCCGGCCCGCGGACGGTGCTGAGAACCTGAAGCGGCGTCCCAGTCGGCGCGGATCCCGCGTAGAGCTTGACGGTCACGGTCGAGGAGTCTCCGGTCGCGGTGCCCGCGGTTCCGGCGAAGGTCGGCGTGGTAACGGTCGTCGCCGTGCCGTTAGCCGGTGCGGTTAGCGCAATCGACGGCGGCGTTACGTCAGCCGTCGTCACGGTGAAGCTGTTCGCACTGCTCCGACCAAGATTGCCCGCCCCGTCCGTCTGCTCGACCTGGGCCGTGTATGTGCCCTCTGACAGGGGAGGCGTCGCATCGACCGAGAACGAACCGCCTGCCGCGACCGGTGCAATCAGCGTCCGGACGACGGTCCCACCCGTACCTGCGCCGGCATACACCTTCACCGTCACGTTGGGCGAGTCGCCGTTCGCGGTGCCGCCTTGGCCTGCAAAGGTCGGCGGAGGGTTCTTCACGGCACCGTTGGTTGGAGCCGTCAGTGTCGGAGAGGGCCCAACGTTGTCGATCGAGAACGTGTTGGCGGTACTTCGCCCGACGTTTCCGGCCGAGTCGATCTGCTCGGCCTGCGCGGTGTAGGTTCCGTCCGCGAGCGCCGGCGATGCGTCGATCGAGTACGACGTGTCCGCCTGCCGCGTCGCGGTCATCGTGCGGACGGGCGCCCCGCTCGCGCTGCCTCCACTGTAGACCTTCACCGTGATCGTGGCGGAGTCGCCGCTTGCGGTCCCGGCGTTGCCGGCGAAGGTCGGGGTTGAGTCGGTTGTCGCGGAACCGTTCGCCGGCGCCGCGAGCGACACGACCGGTGGGCTCGAGTCGAGCCCGATGCCCGCGTTGTAGTGCGCCAAGAGACGATTCGCGGCCAGCGCGGACGGATAGATGGCCACGTCGTCGAGCCGGCCGCCAAACTGGTACGCGGTGCTGTTGTTCGCCCGGCCAATGTTCAGCGGCAAATTGTTCGCGCCCATTTGGACGGTCGACGCCGTCGACGCCTTCATCGCACCGTCAACGTAGATCTTCGCCGTCGCATTGTCGTAGGTGGCAGCGACGTGGTGCCAGTTTGTGTCGATGGCCGGAGCGACCACGCGCGCGAAGCTCGTTCCGTTGCCAAAGTAAGCAACGAGCTGGTTGCTCGTATCGAGCCAGACGGCGTAGTTCTCAAAAGCCGACTGACCATTGCCAGATTTGCCCACAACGACCTGCCAGGCCGCCGACCTGCTGCGCTTCACCCACGCCTCGACCGTGACGGCGGTCGTAAGGTCGAGTGAGTTGGAGTCTGGAACGCCCACGTAGTCATTGACACCATCGAACGACGCCGATGCGTTCGTGTCGCCGGCGAGGGCACTTGGCTGGCCGAGCGTCACTCCGCCCGTATACGTGCCCGGATTTGTTCCCGCGGCGTCGGCGGCAACGGTGCCACTCGTCTCCCCCAGCCGCCAGTAGGCACGAGGGCCATCGGTCAAGACCTCGGCTTGATAGCTCGCACCGATAGTGAACGTGTTGGAGCTACTCGCTCCGGCGTTACCGGCAGTGTCTTGCTGCGTTGCTTGTGCTGTATACGTACCCTCGACGAGTGCCGCACCCGCCGCGACCGAATACGAGCCGTTTGGCTGCGCCCCCGCGCTCAACGTCTGCAATGGCGCTCCGGTCGCGGTGCTCCCCGCGTAGACCTTGACCGAGACGGTCGCTACGTCCCCGGCGGCTGTCCCCGCGATTCCGCTGAACGTCGGCGTCGCAATGCTCGTCGAACTTCCATTCGCGGGGTTCGTCAGCGTGACGGAGGGCGGAGTCCGATCGACTGTCCAGGTGTGAGTCGCGGGCGTCGAATCGGTGTTACCTGCGGCGTCTTGTGCCTTTACCTGGAAGGTGTGCGCGCCGTCTGCGAGATTCGTGTAGCTGGTCGGACTCGTACACGCCGTGAAGGCCGCAGCATCGAGCTTGCAGAAAAAGCTCGCTCCCGCCTCGCTCGCGAACGTGAACGAGGCGCCGCCGGCGTTCGTCGGATTCGGTGGGCCCGGATCCAACGTGGTGTCGGGCGGCAGGGTGTCCACTCTCCAGCCGTAGCTTGTCGCTCCGCTCTCGTTCCCCGCAGCATCGCGCGCGGTCACGCGGAACGTATGCTGGCCGTCGCTCAGTCCGACATAGCTGGCCGGGCTCGTACACGCGGCCAACGCGCCGTTGTCCAGCTGACAACGGAAGGCCGCCCCCGAGACGCCGGAGAAGCCGAAAGCCGCACCGGTCGCGTTTGATGGGTCGGCCGGGTGCGAGTCGATTGTCGGGGCCGGCGGCGGCGTGGTGTCGACGGTAAACGTGGCAGGCGCGCTCCGGCCGACGTTGCCGGCCGTGTCTTGCTGCTCGGCCCGCCCCGTGTACGTGCCGTCGGCCAGCGCGGGCGCGGCATCGACCGAATACAGGCCCAGTGGATCAGCGAACGCCGTCAGGCTCTGCACCGGTGTCCCGCTCGCCACGCTGCCCGCGTACACGCGAACCGTCACGGTGGATCCATCACCGGCGGCGGTTCCGGCCGAGCCCGCGAACGACGGCGTCGCGTCGGCAATCGCGCTTCCGTTGACCGGGCTCGTCAGCGTGACCGCGGGCGGCGTCGTGTCCGGCACGGTCGTGTCGACGACAAACGTATTTACGCCACTCGTCCCCAGGTTGCCCGCATCGTCCGCCTGCACGGCGCGCGCCGTGTACGTGTCGTCCGGCAGCGCCGACGAGGCATCGATCGCATACGAGCCTCCTTGGCGCGTCGCGGTCAGGATCTGGAGCGGCGTCCCCGCCGCCACGCTCCCGGCGTACACCTTGACCGTCACCGTGCCGGCATCGCCGGGCGCGGAACCGGCGAGCCCGGAAAGGTTGGGGGTCGAATCAGCCGTGGTGCTCAAATGCGCTGGAGTCGTCAAGGTCACGGCCGGCGCGGTCGCGTCGACCAGCCAGCCGAAGCTCGCCGCCGCGCTCTCGTTCCCCGCCGCATCACGCGCCTTCACCTGAAACACATGCGACCCCTCCGACAAGCCCGAATAAGCGACCGGGCTCGCGCAGGCCGCAAAAGCCGCGCCGTCCAACTGGCAGCGCAAGCTCGCCTCGCCGCTGAAGCTGAAGCTCGCGCTCGTGGAGTTGCTCGGATCAGTCGGATGCGCATCGATCGACGGCACCGACGGCGCCGTCGTGTCGACCAGCCAACCGAAGCTCGCCGGCGCGCTCTCGTTCCCCGCCGCATCACGCGCCTTCACC
>Ga0126311_10000969_pt1 | contig 13479 bp, 13 predicted proteins | sample Plot61_FD_92539 | JGI IMG/M metagenome (GOLD analysis project Ga0126311, IMG submission 92539) | Serpentine soil microbial communities from UC McLaughlin Reserve, CA, USA - Plot61 | ecosystem: Environmental > Terrestrial > Soil > Grasslands | place: USA: UC McLaughlin Reserve, Lake County...
ATTTGAAGTTTGTGCTAATTTACGCTAACAAACAAGTAGGGAAAGCGGTCAAGGAGGAGCGAAGAGATGAGCATATACCCGACGAAGATCCTACTGGCCACCGACGGCTCGAGTGAAGCAAGCTTGGCCCTCACCACCGCTGCGGATATGGCCCAGAGCACCAACTCGGAGTTGCACGTAGCATACGTGTTCCCCACGGCAGTACAGAGGCCCTTCCCTAACCCCATAACGTCGCGCCCGCGCGAGGAGCTCGAACATGAGCTCGAGGAAGCCATGCAGCAGGCTCAGCACTTCCTCGACCAGCAGGTGGAGCGGGTCAAGAAAGAGGGGGTAGGCGTGGCTGAGACCCACCTTGTGAGGGGACGCCCCGACAGGGAGTTAGTCCATCTGAGTGAGGAGATCGGTGCAGGCTTGATCATCATGGGAAGCCGGGGCCTCGGCGGTGTCCGGCGGGCGCTGATGGGTAGCGTCTCCGACTCTGTCGTCAGGCACGCCCACTGTCCCGTTATGATAGTGCGCGAGTGAGAGAATAGAAGACCGGAGCACTGTCCGCTGCCGGGCTCCGTCCTACTAACCTACCAGCACCACGTGCACATCTCCTGGTCCGTGCATCCCGACGAAGAGCGCCATCTCGATGTCCCCCGACCGGCTGGGACCCGTGTGGAAACACACGTTGGCCGGTAGCGCTCCGGCGTCGTCGCCGGCGTACTTCTCGATGGCCTCCGGGACCGTCCTCAGGATCCTCTCCACGGGCACCACGGCAACGTGGGTCGGCGGCAGCAGCGTGACGGTACGGCCCTTCCCAGGACCGCCCTCGAGGACCAGAGTACCCGTCTCGGCTATCGCCCACGCCGCCGTGGAGAGCCCGATATCCGCCTTGCCTGCGACCCCTCTGAAGTCGTCGAGGTCATGCCACACGGCGACCTCTACTCCGGTCTCGGCCAGCGGCGCGTCTATCCCGAGCTCCTCGAGCCCGTCTACGTCCCACCGCACGAGTAGCTTCGCCTCCCTTTCGCGGGCCAACTCGAGCACGTACTCGCTGGCCTCGTTTAGGTTCTCTACCCTCTTGCCGTGACCACCCAGGGCCTCGAGTTCCTCGATAAAGCGTGCCGGCAGGTCCTCGATGTGCTCGCTCTCGCGGGGCTCCCCCTCCCTGGTCCAGGCGACGTCGGGGGCGTGGGTCGGCTTGTAGCGGCCGGCCTGGGTGCGGTGGCGGATGGAATCGAGGAACTCGGCCCTGTCTGGCACCTAGATCCCCTCCCTCCACAACTCCCGAAAAGACTTCCCGGCCAGCGGCGGCAACTCGCGCGAATCCGTCCAGGCGCTCAAAGGACCGGGGAGAGGCCTCACAGACCCGTTCTTCTCGAGGGGCTTCTGGGCCAGACGACCGGCCTTCGAGGAGATGTTGTAGAGCATGGGCCTCTTCATCGTATTCTCGAAGCCTTTGAAGGCGATCTCCTGGGCCTTGCCGGCGAGGCCTTCCTCGACCTGCTGGTTGCGGAGCTTCAAGAGGAGGTCGTGCAGCGGGATCCCCACGGGACAGGCCTCCCAGCACGCCCCACAAAGGCTCGAGGCGTGTGGCAGGTCCTTCGCCTCATCATGACCCTTGAGGAGGGGGGTTATGACGGCCCCTATTGGGCCAGAATACGTCGAGCCGTAGGCGTGGCCACCCGTCTGGCGGTAGACCGGGCATACGTTGAGGCAGGCGCCGCAGCGGATGCAGTACAGTGCCTCCTCGAACTCCGTGCCGAGCAGTCTGGAGCGGCCGTTGTCCATGAGGATGAGGTGAAGCTCCTCGGCCCCGTCGAGCTCCCCCGTCTGCCGGGGTCCCGTGATGAAGTTGGTGTACACCGAAAGCTTCTGCCCCGTGCTGCTGCGCGCGAGGAGCCTGATGAAGACGGAGAGGTCCGTAAATCGCGGGACGAGTTTCTCTATACCCATCACGACCACGTGAACTGGAGGGACGCTCGTTACGAGCCTGGCGTTGCCCTCGTTCGTTACCGTGGCGATAGTCCCCGTTTCGGCTACGCCGAAGTTGGCGCCGGTTATGCCTATATCCGCGGTCAGGAATTTCTCGCGCAGGCGTCTACGGGCGAAGGAGCCCAGGGCCTCTACGTCGGGTGGAAGCTCTTCGCCCGCTGTACGGGAGAGGATCTCCGTTATGCGCTTGCGGTTCATGTGCAGGATGGGACCGACGATGTGCGAGGGCGTATCCCCGGCTAGCTGCGCGATCCACTCCCCCAGATCCGTCTCGACGATCTCGAGGCCAGCGTAGTCCTCCTCCAGACGCCTGTTCAGCTCGATCTCCTCCGTAGCCATGCTCTTGGACTTGGTGATCACCTTCGCGCCCTTCTTCTGCGCGAGGTCCCCAATGTAGCGGACGACGTCCTCACCGTCGGTGGCGAAGAAGACGTTGCCGCCGCGCGCCTCGACGGCGTCGGCCATCTGCTCCAGGTAGCGGTCCAGGTTGGCCATGGTCTCCTGCTTGATGCGATAGGCCCGCTCCCTTAGCTCGGACGCCTCGGGCAGGTCATGGAGGACGGCATTGCGTCCGGCCACGGATTTGTGGGTGAAGAGCTCTATGGAGTCGTGGAGTTGCTCGTCAGCGACGGCCCTGCGCGCCCTGTCGTTGAAGCCCTCTACTCCGCTGCTGAGGCCCTCCCTGCGGTCGTCTTCCGTCTCGCGCTGGCGGGCCGGCTTCCCGGTCTGCACGTTCTCAACCAGCCTTTCCGTTGTCGAGTACCTGTGCGAGGTGGAGGATGCGGGTGTCGTGCCCGGTGCGCCGCAGGCGTCCTTCGAGGTGCATCAGGCAGCTGGAGTCGCCCGAGATCAGGGTGTCCGCCCCGCTTTTCTCCAACGCCTTGATCTTCTCGTCAGCCATCGCCGTCGAAACATCGGGCATCTTTACGGCGAAGGTTCCTCCGAACCCGCAACACAGCTCCTCGTTCTCCCATTCCACGAGGTCGAGCCCCTCCACATTCGAAAGCAGGCCGCGTGGCTCCTCCAGTACACCGAGCTCGCGCCGCTGGTGGCAGCCACAGTGGAAGACGGCTTTCCCCTCGAGTCTTGCCCCGAGATCTTTCACCCCCATGACGTTCACGAGGAAATCCGAGAACTCCCTTACGCGCCCTGCGAGAACCTCGGAGCGCTCGCGCTCTTCCGGCAAGTCTTTGAAGATAAAGGGATAGTAATGGGAAACCATGGTGGTGCAAGAGCCGGAGGGACAGACTATATAGTCGAAGAGTTCCCCTTCGAAGACGTCGAGGAAGTGGCGTCCTACCGTGCGGGCCTCGTCGAAGAATCCCGAGTTGAAGGCGGGTTGACCGCAGCAGGTCTGGCCTTCTGGGTAGATCACATCTACCCCCAGCTTCCTCAGCACGCGCACCACGCTTACGCCTACTTCGGGATTGATCAGGTCCACGTAGCACGGTACGAACAGTGCGGCCCTCAATATCTACGACCCTTCCACCTCATGGCTGCTTGCCCCGCGAAGTATAGCAACGCTAACGGGCCTGGCTTGGTAATGCGCTGCTAGAATGATCGTGCATACCAAGAAGGGTAGGGAGAAGGGATGAGCGGTGAGCTTTGCGAGGGTGGGTGTTTCTGCGGGAGGGTGAGATACAGGGTGGCCGGGGAACCTCTGGCGTCTATCGTTTGCCACTGCGTCTCGTGCCGCAGGACGTCAGGGGCGCACTCGGTCGCGTGGCTCACGTTTCCTTACAGAAGGTTCTCCTTCGTCCATGGTGAGCCGGCCGACTTCCGCTCTTCGGATGAGGTGAGCAGGACGTTCTGCCAGAGTTGCGGCACGTCGCTCACCTACAGGCACGACGAGGATCCCGACTCCATCGACGTGACCACCGCGAGCCTGGACCGCCCCGAGGAGTTCCCTCCCACGCGCCACATCTGGCTGGAAGACAGGCTCGCCTGGGATGTTGCAAACGACGATCTACCCCGGTTCGAACAGGGGGGCCCGCCGGAGCGGTAAGGTCGGTCTCTACGGAGGTGAGGCAATGCAGACAGAGAACCCCGTCTACCAGGAAATCGAGGAGATCCTGCGCGCGATCGAGCTTCCTGGCGTCGCGCTCGTCGGGCAAAGCATAGATTCTCCGCCGGCTCTAACTAACATAGGGGAGAGCGTCCGCGAGGCGCTGGACTCCGTAGAGCTGCCAGCGGGTTCGGTGGCCATAGGCGTAGGGAGCAGGGGCGTCGCCAGGATAGGGGAGGTAGTCGCGGCCCTGGTCGGGGCTCTACAGGAGTCCGGCGCCGAGCCTTTTGTAGTCCCCGCTATGGGGAGCCACGGCGCATCGACCGCGGAGGGACAAGCCGAGGTGCTCGCGCATCTCGGCTTGAGCGAGGAGAGCATAGGGTGTCCGGTGCGGGCGACTATGGAGAGCGTGAGGATCGGGGAGACACCGTCCGGCGTGGCCGTATACATGGACCGTAACGCTTATGAGGCCGACGCGGTCATCGTGGTCAACAGGGTCAAGCCCCACACCGCCTTCAGGGGAAGTGTGGAGAGCGGGCCGACGAAGATGCTCGCCATCGGGCTGGGCAAGCAGCGGGGGGCGCACTCCATACACTCTGCGGGCTGGGAGAACATCCACCGGACTATCCCCGAAGCGGCCCGCGTCGCCGTCGAGAGCGGCAAGGTCGCCTTCGGCCTCGCCACCGTCGAGAACGCCGACGAAGAGCCGTGCAAGATAGTCGCGATCCCCGCCGGGGAGCTCGAAGAGGCCGAAGCTCCGCTCCTCGAAGAGGCGAAGAGGAACCTGGCACGCCTACCGTTCGACGACATCGACGTGCTCGTCGTTGATGAGATCGGCAAGAACATCTCCGGCGACGGCGCCGATCCCAACGTCACGGGCCGCTACCCGACGACCGCGGCCTCGGGCGGCCCTGCGGTCGAGCGCATGGTCTTTCTCGGCCTGACGGAGGCGACCGGCGGCAACGCCAATGGCCTCGGCATGGCTGATGTGGTCACCGAACGGCTCGCCAGTGCCGTGGACCGTCCCGCGACCTACATGAACGCCCTTACCTCGACCACCCCGGCCCCGGTAAAGACGCCCATGGTAATGCCGACGGAAGAGATGGCCATCGCCGCGGCCCTCACCATGTGCGCTGGCGTAGAACCGCGGGATGCTCGCCTCGTCCGTATCGAGAACACCCTCAAACTGGGGAGGATCTGGGTCTCCGAAGCACTGCTGCAGGAAGTCGAAGCCAACGAGCGGCTGGAGATCCTGCAAGAACCACGCCCTATGCGCTTCTAAAAAGGCGGGATCTGAGGGCTCAGGACTGCCGGGGTATGCGCCGCTCCACTGGCTCGATGGAGAAGGACTTGTGCGGTTCGGCCTGGTACCAGTAGGCGACCGATGAAAGGTCGTCGCTGCGCTTGTTGGCGTGGCCGTGCTCTATGGTGACCAGGATGGATCTCTCGAAGGTCACGGGGTCTTCCACGTGGAACCGGTAGAGACTGACGTGGCCGCTCCAGTTGTCCCCGCCGCCCAGGGTGATGCCGTGGTACGGCGCGGAGTACTCCTGTTGCGGGCACCAGGCCGTGTTGAAGTAGTCTTCGGTGCCCGTCCCGTGCAGGGACGGCGGCCACTGTTCGCCATCTATGAAGATCATGTCGTCCCCCTCCCCGTACCAGTTCCACTGCTGCGTCTCGCGGAGGTTGTGGACGTTGAGCACGCAGCCTATGTAGTGGCCACGCCCCTCGGCCTCGAGGATCTTGTAGTTGCCCTCTCCGCCTATGTTCTCGCCACCGAAGAGAAATTCCTCGTTGCTCTGGCCATCTTCTGTGACACCGTCCGTGGGGTTCTCCCTGCGCCACTGGGCATGAAAGCGGCCGAGACCATCCTCGAGGCTGTCGAACTCTTCGTAATCCAGGTAGTAATAGAACAGCACCTTCTCGTGCTCGAGCTCACTCGCGACCTCTATCCTGGCGCCCTCAGCGAACGGCATGTGGAAGAAGCAGTTGAAGGACTTGCCGTTCTCAGGGCTCATCTGCAGGGGCGCAGAAACGAAGTTCCTCGTGCGGGCGTGGCCGACGCCGAAGAAATCCCCTACGGGCACGAGCACGCTCGGCTCTTGTTCTCCATCCCAGTACATCTTGAGGAGCAGCCTGCGCAGGAAGTCGGGCTCGACGGACTCCGGGCCCCCGTCCATGTGCTCATTGGCGACGGTGATCCAGACGTGGTTTATGGACCCGGCGCCATTTATCTCGGCCAGGTTCACGCTCGCTCCGGGCTCTATGGTGAGGCGGTCGTCGTTGCCTCCGGTGCGGTCCCAGCTGGAGGCCCGCCTGCGGCGGCTGCTTCTCAGGCGTGGGAGATCCCGCAGGCTACTTCCATAATCTTCGTACGGACTCACTCTATCCTCTTTCCCGTGGTCGAGAGGTCCAGCTACGCGAACTCGTGCACCAAGCTGTCAGCCCTGGAAACCCAGGCACCGGGAGATCTCGGCGGCGGCCTGCTTGCACAGGTCGCTGATCTCGAGGAAAGAATCCGGCGGCAGGCGGAAGGCAGGACCCGACACGCTCACCGCGCCCACGACCGCGCCGTCGGCGCGGCGGATCGGGGTCCCGACAGCGTTGAGCCCCACCTCGAGTTCCTCGACGGTGTAGCCGTATCCTTCGTCCGGGATCCTTCTCGTATGATCCAGAAGGTTCGCCGGCTCTACGATGGTGTTTTCGGTAAAGTGCTCCAACGGTTCACTCAGTACGCGGAGCAGCTGGTCTTCCGGCATGTACGATAGGAATATCTTCCCCGAGGCCGTGGCATGCAACGGCGTGTGCCGTCCCGTCCAGTCGACGCTGAGGGCGGATGCCCGCGAGATGCTCTGGTGGATGACGACCGCGTCATCATCCTCGAGGACCGCGATGGTGACCGTCTCCTTGGTAAGCTCGCTCAAACGCTCGCAGACGGGTTCGGCGCAGCGAAGGATGTCGAGGTCGGCGCTCGCCGACCTGGCCAGTAGCACCAGCCCAAAGCCGAGCCTGTACTTCTCGGTCGCCGCGTCCTGCTCGACCAGTCCCCGGTCTCGCAATGTCGTGAGCAGCCGGTAGGAGGTGGACTTGTGGATGTCGAGCTCCCTGGCGACCTCGGTAACGCCCGACCACCCGCGGCGCGACAACAACTCCATAACGGAGATGGCCCTGTCGACCGACTGTACCAAGGGACTCCTACGTACTACGGCGCACATAAGCGCAGATCCTACACCACCTTCCGTCTCCTGGCTCGATCCGCTCGTTTCCCCGGTGTGGACTACTGGCCGGTCTACATCGTGGGCCCGCTGCTACCAGAACGTTCTTATGTCTTCCTTCCTGGTAAAGGAGCGTGGACGACCGTCCTGCTGGTCCTCCGGTTGCCCATCGCCAGCCGGTTGGCTCGACCTTGGTCCCGTGGCCTGTCGCCTGAGCCGGTCGAGGCGGAAGAGGGAGATGTCGTGGCGGGTAAATCCTCTTTCGGCGAGGTCGGCCATGATCTCACCGACGACGCTGGCGAACTTGAAACCGTGTCCCGAGCAGGGCGAGGCGATGGAGACCTGCGGGTAGTCAGGGTGCAGGTCCAAGACGAAGTGGTGGTCGGGGGTGTTGGTGAACATGCAGGTTTGCAGGTCCATGGTCGGGCCGGAGCCGTGGGGGAAGTATCTCTCGGCGAAGCTCCTGAGAAGCTGCTCGTCACGGTCGTGGGGCTGGCGGTCGAGCTCGTCGGCGTCTCCGGTCTCGTTCAGGTGGAAGTACTTGCCGAACTTGAAGCCAGGCACGCCGAAGACGGGAAAGCCGTAAAAGCGACCTTCGTCCACGAGCAAATTGAAGACGGGGAAGTTGTCGGGCCGGAAGAGATCCGGCCTTTCCGGCTGCAACCAGGCGAGGACTTGCCTCTCCGGCACGGCGAGGCCGCCCAAGACGTCGAGAAGATCGGCGTTCCAGGCGCCGGCGGTCATAACGAGACTGTCGGCCTCGTAGGTGCCGCGGTCTGTACGTACGCGCACACCTCCCTCCAGCGGTACCCACTCGAGGACCCGCTCGTGGCCGTGTATCTCGGCACCAAGGGACTGTGCCGCCATCACGTAGGAGATGATGCACCGCTCCGGCGTGAGGAATCCTCCCTCCGGCTGGAGTAGCGCGAGGTGTTCGGGGGGGAGGTGGTAGCCGGGGTAGCGTCGCCCGAGCTCGGCGCCGGTAAGTACCTCATGCGGGAGGTCGTGTAGCTTGCAGGATTCCCACGAGCCCTTGAAGACCCAACTGTCCTCGGGTCCGGAATCGATGGAGCCCGTGGTGTGCAAGAGCTTCTCGCCTGCCTTTACCTGAATCTCACGCCACAGCTCGTAGGCGCGCCTGAGGAGCAGCACGTAGGAGGGGTCCTCGTAGTAGGCCAGGCGGATGATGCGCGTGTGCCCGTGCGAGGAGCCCATCGCGTGCGGGATCCCGAACCTCTCCAGGCCGAGTACCCGCTTGCCCCTCTTCTGGAGGTAGTAGGCGGTGGCGCTACCCATCCCTCCCACGCCGACGACGATGGCGTCGTAACGACCGGAGTACTGGACGTGCACTATCTGGTGTTCCCGTTGGGGGACTGCCTCGTCGGCACCCTGGCGTTCGTCAGACGTGTCGGCTCGGGGACCAGTTCGGAGAGCCGGTCGTCTTCCTCGGGCCTCGCCCTGACACGGGCGTTCTCGGGGTCGAAGAAGGGTGTCTGTGCGATCCTGGCGGGGACGGGCCTGCCGTCGAAGTCGACGACCAGATTGTTGCCCGGCCAGGAGTTGGCGGTGTCCACGTAGGCCATGGCCAGCATCCTGCCGACGGTATGCCCCATGGCGCTCGAGGTAACGCGCCCGACCTGCCGCTCGCCCGGCATGAACTCGTCCTCTTGCTCGCCAGCCTCGGCCCCGGTCTCCATGACTTCCCTGAAGGTCGCCACATCGGCGATGCCGTAGACTCCGGCGCCCGCGGCAGCGGGAACCTCGCTCTCCAGGATCAGGCCAACCCAGCGCCTCTGCAGGCCACGTTCCTGAACCCTAAGGAGGGCCTCGCGGCCGACGAAGTCGCGCTTGTCGAACCGGACCCACCGGCCGAGGCCCACGTGGAAAGGAGTATATTCCTCGCTGATGTCGGGGCCGTAGAGAGGGAGACACTTCTCGATGCGCAGCGACTGCATGGCCTCGAGTCCGTAGGGCTTCAGGTTGAAGGCGCGGCCAGCCTGCAAGAGATGTTCCCACAGGGCTGCGGCCTGATCCGCCGGTGTGTACAGCTCGTAGCCGAGCTCGCCGGTGTAACCCGAGCGTGAGATGAGCAGCTCTGTGTCTCCGATGCGGCACGGGGCGAAACGGAAGAACCTTAGTTCATCGAGGTCCACGCCATCGACCACGGTCTTGAGGAAGGAGCGCGAACGCGGTCCCTGGACTACGGGCAGGGCGACGGCCGCCGTCAGGTCGGTAACGTACGCACTCGAGCCGGCGGCGCGCTCGGAGATCCAACGGTATACCTTCTCGCGCGGCCCCGAACTGGTGACGATCATGAAGTGCTCGTCATCGAATTTGTAGCAGGTGATATCGTCCACGATGCCACCATCTTCGTTGCACATCGTCGAGTACCTGAGTTGTCCTGGCTCCATGTCCTGGACCTCGTTGACCAGCAGCCGCCTCACCAGCCGCTCGGCGCCGGGTCCCTTGATGTCCACCTCGCCCATGGTCGAGAGATCCTGCATCCCCACGTTCCTGCGCACGTTCAGATGCTCCTCCAGGGAGGAAGCGTAGGAGGTGGGGAACAAGAAGTCCCCGCCGCCCTTGATAAGGTTCCTGGCCGAACGGCGGTGGAAGTCGTAGAACGGCGTCCTTCTCTCCGGCATGACTTACCCCTCTCCTAAGGATCTCGTTTGTAAACTATACTGCAAGCTACCGTCACGTTCATCCTCGCCCGTCGTCTCCCGTGGCCCGCCTCACCGTCGCGGCGCTCGAATCGACGAGTTTGCTTGCCCTCTCGAGCCGGTCGTCTTCCACCTTTGCCGCAGACAGGTTGATCCCGGCCAGCGCCGCGGAGGCGCGCACCCCGGCATCGGCGAGTAGGACCGCGGTCATCGCGTCTCCCTCGAGGTTGGGGTTGCCTTCTTCGACCAGTCGGGCCGCGATGCCGGCGACCTCGCTGCCGACCTCGGCGACGGCAAGGGGCACGTCGGCGGCCCCCGAGAGCGCGCCCCTGATGCGTTCCTCACGGGTCTCGGGGTCGTCCTGGCGGCGGAGAGCGTGGAGGACCCGCCCGTAGGACTCCGCGTCGGCTTTGGCGAGGGGTGCGACCTTACGCCTCGAGGCATCCGCGCGGCCGGCCAGTTCCGGGGCTTCGTCCATCTGATCCGTGGACAGGCGGGCGGCCATGCCCGCCAGACCGGCGGCGAGGGCGACGGCTACGGCGGAAACGGAGCCTCCCCCGGGAGCAGGCTCATCCGAGGCCACGCGCTCGAGGAATTCCCCGAGCGGGAGATCCAGATACTCCGATGCCGTGTTTTCCTGCGAATACACCAGGGACGTCCCCTCAGAATAGCCCGACTACCTGGCCGTGCTCGTCGATGTCGATGTTGTGGGCCGCTGGTTCGGCGCTCAAGCCTGGCATGGTGCGCATGTCGCCGCAGATCGGGTAGACGAACCCGGCCCCCGCCGAGATCCTGGCCTCCCTGACGGGCAGCATCCAACCCGTGGGCGCACCGTGGAGCGACGGGTCCGAGGAGATGGAGAGGTGCGTCTTGGCCATGCAGATCGGCAGGTTGCCGAAGCCTTGCTTCTCGAAGGACTCGAGCTGGCGGCTCGCGGTCAGGTCGTACTCGACGCCACTGGCGCCGTACACCTCCGTGGCTATGGTCTCGATCTTCTCCCTCAAAGGGGCCTCGTCAGGGTAGAGAAACCGGAACGAGGAAGGCTCTTCTGCGGCTTCGGCGACGGCCTCTGCCAGTTCCACCGCCCCGGCTCCGCCCTCCGAGAAGTGCTCACACACCGCAACCCGCGCCCCCATGCCCTCGGCGACCTCCCTTATGGCATCGTGCTCCGAGGCATAGTCCGTGGGGAAGGCGTTGATCGCGACCACCGGCGAGACACCGTGCAGGCGGATGTTCTCGATCTGCTTTTTCAGGTTGGCCGCGCCGGCATATACGTCGTCAGGGTTCTCCCTGAGCATCTCCTCGGGGAGAGGCTTGCCCGCCCTTACCTCGTAGCGGCCGGAGTGAGCCTTGAGCGCCCGCACCGTGGCTACCAGCACTGCCGCGTCGGGCTCGAGCCCCGAGATACGGCACTTGATGTTGAAGAAACGTTCAGCTCCCATGTCGGCCCCGAAGCCCGCCTCTGTTATGAGGTAGTCGCCCCCGCGGATGCCGATGAGGTCAGCGACGATCGAGGAGTTGCCCGTGGCGATGTTGCCGAAGGGTCCGGCGTGCACGAGGGCTGGAGTGTTCTCCAGGGTCTGCATGAGGTTAGGTTTTATGGCCTCCTTCATGATGACAGCCATGACCCCAGCGGCCTTGAGATCCTCTGAGGTAATGGGGTTGCCAGCGGTGTCGTTGCCGACCACGATCCTCCCGAGACGCTCCCGCAAATCCTTCAGAGAGACGGAGAGAGCGAGAATGGCCATCACCTCGGAGGCCGGGGTGATATCGAAGCCAGTTTCGCGGATAACGCCGTCGACCCGCTCGCCGAGGCCCGTGATCACGTTCCTGAGAGCCCTGTCGTTTATGTCGAGGACCCGCCGGAAACCGACGCTGTGCCTGTCGACGTGGAAGAAGTCGTCGTTGTGGTGGATGTGGTTGTCGATCATGGCCGCCAGCATGTTGTGGGCCGCGGTCACGGCGTGGTTGTCGCCGGTGAGGTGCAGATTGAACGTCTCCATCGGGACGACCTGGCTGTATCCGCCGCCCGCGGCTCCGCCCTTGATCCCGAATGTCGGGCCCATGGAGGGCTGTCTTATGGCGACCGTGGCGGTCTTGTCGATGTGTTTGAAGGCCTGCCCGAGGCCTACGGTCATAGTAGTCTTGCCCTCGCCCAGAGGCGTCGGGGTTATGGCCGAGACGAGCACATACTTGGCCTTGGGCCTCTCGGCGAGCTCCTCTACGGCTTCCAGCTTTATCTTGGCCACGCTCTCACCGTAGGGCTCGAGGAGGTGCCCTCCTATACCCATATCCGAGGCGATCTCTTGTAGCGGCTCGAGCTTAGCCTTCCTGGCTATCTCGAGGTCGGTCGGGAATGCCATGCTTTGTAGACTCCTCTTACTCGTATTCTACGGGCTACATCTTCTCATAGCGCTCCAGCATCTCACGCCGCCACGCTTCTGTCTTCTCCACCTCGTTGAACGTGTAGATATGGAGGCCCTGGACGTTGCTTTCGGGGTCCGTAAAGCCTGGCTTCAGGCCCCTTAGCAGGCGGCCGGGGCTGTAACCACCAGGCAAGAACAACTTCAGCAGCCAGTTGCGCTGGCGGGTCAAGAAACGTGCCGACTCGCCGAGGCCGATGGCGGCGGCGATGCGCACGAGTTTCTGGCGGTTCACGTAGCCGGGCATGCCTACGCGGATCGGCAGTTTGACACCCCGCGACCATACCTGCCTGGCCCACCCTGAAGTGACTTCGGGATCGAAGCAGATCTGGCTGATAATGTAGGTGGCATACGGCGCTTTTTCGTACATGGCCTGGATGGTCATCTCGTCACTGATCTTGGGGTGGCTCTCGGGGTAACCGGTGATACCAACTTCCTCGAGGTCGTGGCCGATCTCGGACATCGCCTGGAGCAACCCGGCCGCGCCCTCGAACTCCCCCGCGGGCTCCTCGACGTCGCCGGCGACGACGAAGGCGTCCTTTATGCTGGCCTCGCGCAGCCGCTGCAGGATCTCCTCCAGTTCCGAGCGGTCCCGAATAAGCCGCGCAGAAAGGTGGGGCGCCACGCGGTAGCCGTGTCCGGCCAACCGCGCGGCGAGCTCTACTGTGGCCCAGGTTCCCTTGCGGGGCGAGGCCGTAACCGTGAGCGCTATGTCCCTGGGGACATGCTCGACGACCGCTTTCTCCGTCCCTTCGAGGGGTATCACCTCGTAGCCGGGATGCCGCAGGAACTCGGCCAGCCTCCGGTTTGCCTTCTGTCTCTCTTCGGTGTTCTGTTGCCTCGACACTTCTTTTCCCACCGCCACGGGGCCGCGTTGTCCTTCTCAGGCCCCCTTGGACGAGCTGGTGGCGTCAAGCTTCTGCTCGGCATGCTCGGGTTTGAAGAAGACGCGGTCGGCCACGGTGGCCTGAACCGTTTCCTCGGGACGTTCGACCTCGAGCTCGATCCCTATCTCGCTGTACTCGACGGGTACCATGGCGAACCCGATGTTCTTCTCCAGACGCGGCGAGTAGCAGGCCGAGGTGACCTTGCCGATCCTCTCGCCTTGTTTGTAGACAGGGAAGTAGTCGATCATGGATCCGTCATTATACGACCCGACGTTTCCGCCCCCGATCTCGACGCCGACCAGCTTG
>Ga0126311_10000971_pt1 | contig 13477 bp, 12 predicted proteins | sample Plot61_FD_92539 | JGI IMG/M metagenome (GOLD analysis project Ga0126311, IMG submission 92539) | Serpentine soil microbial communities from UC McLaughlin Reserve, CA, USA - Plot61 | ecosystem: Environmental > Terrestrial > Soil > Grasslands | place: USA: UC McLaughlin Reserve, Lake County...
CAGAATATCGACGGACTGCACCAGAAGGCCGGATCACGCGGTGTGATCGAACTGCACGGCAACATCTGGCGCGCAAGATGCACGACATGTGGCACGGCTTACAGCATGGTGCAGGAGAAGCGTCCGGACGCATGCCTCGAATGTGGAGATCTCTTGAGACCGGACGTGGTCTTGTTTGGAGAGATGTTGCCGCCCGGAGCGTTTGAGTTCGCGGCCGCAAGCGCTTCGCAATGTGAGCTATGTTTTGTTGTCGGTACGTCGGCGTTGGTCTATCCGGCTGCCGCACTGCCGGAGATCGCGAAAGCCGCGGGCGCGTATGTTGTTGAAGTGAATCCTGAGCGCACGCCGCTCTCGCGTCTCTGTGATGAAGTGCTCACGGGCAAGGCGGGCGAAGTGTTGCCATTGTTTCAACGATGAAGACTCTTTATTTCGATTGTTTCGCCGGAGCGAGCGGCGACATGATTCTCGGCGCGATGGTGGCCGCGGGCGTCGAGCCCGGCTACCTGCGTGAACAACTCTCGTCGCTGCCCGTCAGCGGATTCAATATCAACTTCGAAACCGTGAATCGATCGGGACTGAGCGCAACGTACGCGCGTATCGAGACAGGGCACGAACACAAACATCGTCACCTTTCCGATATTAAACAGATCATCGAAGCGTCGGCTTTGCGCGAGGCGGTGAAGCAACTTGCCGTGCAGATCTTCACGCGTCTTGCTGAAGCAGAAGCTCGTGTACACAATGAACCCATAGATCACGTTCACTTCCATGAAGTGGGCGCTGTTGACGCAATTGTCGACGTCGTTGGCGCTGCGATCTGTTTTGACGCCTTGCAGATCGATCGTTTTATCTGTTCGCCAATTCATGTCGGCAGCGGCATGGTGAAGATGGCCCACGGGCAGTTTCCGGTTCCGCCTCCGGCCGTGACGGAGCTGCTCAAAGGCGTGCCGTTTTATGCCACTGAAATTAAAGGTGAACTTTTGACACCGACGGGCGCTGCGATCATTACGACTGTTTGCAGTGAGTATGGTCCAATTCCGCGGATGATCACGGACAGAAACGGATACGGGGCTGGGACGCGCGAGTACGAGAATTTTCCGAACGTTCTCCGTGTGCTGATCGGGCAAACGGACGACAGTAGCGTGACAGACGAACGGCTTTGGATGATCGAGACGAATCTCGACGACGCATCGCCGCAGATCATCGGCCACGTTATGGATCGCGTGCTCGACTCAGGCGCGCTGGACTGTTTCTTTACCCCGGTGCAGATGAAGAAGAATCGTCCGGGCGTCTTGCTGTCAGTGCTTTGCGGCCCCGAAGAAAAAGAACTCGTGATGAAGTTGCTGTTTACTGAGACGACAACGCTGGGTGTTCGTAGTTACGAAGTCACGCGGCGCGCGTTGCAGCGAAGTGTGGTGCGCGTGGAAACGCCGTATGGACCGATCGATGTTAAAGTAGCGCATCTGGATGGGCGCGTCGTAAACGAGATGCCGGAGTTTGAGCAATGCCGCCAGGCTGCTGCGAAGACAGGCGTACCTCTGAAAGTAGTCGAAGAAGCGGCGCGAAAAGAATTATGGAAACAAAGGCCATAGAAACGAACGAAGAGAGCAATCCACCTAAATCCGTGCCACCTGTGGATCTCGATCTGATCGCACAGGGCGTGCGCCTGATTCTGGAGGGCATCGGCGAAGATCCGGAACGCGCCGGACTGCGCGGCACTCCTCGGCGCGTCGCCGAGATGTATGCTGAGTTAACCTCCGGCATGCGCGAAGATCCGACAGAGCACGTCATACCTCTACCGGGCGACAAGCACGACGAGATGGTGATCGTGAAAGACATCAGTATCGCGTCGTTGTGCGAGCATCACCTCGCACCGTTCGTCGGACGTTGTCACATCGCGTACATCCCGAAAGGCGGTCGCATTCTCGGTATTTCAAAACTGGCGCGACTGGCGGAGACTTTTTCGCGCCGTTTACAACTCCAGGAGCGACTGACGACCGATATCGCGAACACGCTTTTCGAAGGTCTCAAGCCGCTGGGCGTGATGGTTGTGATCGAAGCTGGACACACGTGCATGACGTTGCGTGGAGTGCGAAAAGCTGACGCGAAGACCGTCACATCGGCAGTGCTCGGCGGCTTCCGTTCCGATCCGCGTACACGCGCCGAAGCCATGTCGCTTATCAAGGGGAAAGACTAAATGGTTCGCATCATTATCACGATAATTATTTCCGTGGTCCTGTTTGGCAGTGTCGTTTCTCAACAACGACAGAGCACATCAGGAATCAACGAAGCGACACTTAAGGGTCACATCAGGTTTCTGAGCGACGACATGCTCGAAGGCCGCGGCACAGGCGCGCGCGGTGGTGAGCTCGCCGCGAAATACATCGCCGCGCAACTCGAAGCTCTCGGAGCCAAAGGCGCGGGCGCTGACGGCAGTTTCTTTCAACCTGTTTCGCTCGTCGGCGTGAAAGCCGATCCGGGTACGACGTTGAGGATCTCGGGCGCGAGCGGCAGTGAGACATTCAAGTTTGCTGACGACTTCGTCGCGTTCACTGGCGCGCAAACAGAGTCGGTGGATGTCGATGCGGATCTCGTTTTCGTCGGTTACGGCATCGAAGCGCCGGAACAACGTTGGAACGATTACAAGGGCGACGCAACTGACTATCGCGGCAAGATCCTTGTGATGCTAGTTAACGATCCGCCGGCAACAACTCAGGAGCCAAATCTCTTCGGCGGCAAAGCCCTCACTTACTACGGACGGTGGACCTACAAGTACGAAGAAGCAGCGCGCCGTGGCGCTGCCGGCGTCATTCTTTTGCACACCGATCAATCCGCGGGATACCCGTGGGGCGTGGTGCGCACCTCGAATGGATCGTGGCGTTTTGATATCGCGCGTACACAAAACGATACGACTCCGTTTCTGCAATTTCGTTCCTGGGTTACTGACGAAGCCGCACGTCGCTTGATGAAACTTGCCGGTCAGGATCTCGACGCGCTGCGCACAAAGGCGGCGACGCGAGATTTTCAACCAGTCAAACTCGGACTGAAAGGGAAGTTGAATCTCAAGAGTGAAGTGAAACGCGTGGCGGCCCCGAACGTAGTCGGTGTGATTGAAGGCAGCGATCCGCAGTTGCGTAACGAGTATGTTGTTTACTCGGCGCACTGGGACCATCTCGGTGTCGGCGCGCCAAACAAGAATGGCGACACGATCTACAACGGCGCGCTCGATAACGCTTCGGGTGTGGCAGTCGTGCTGGCGATTGCGGAGACGATTGCGCGTATGCCGGTGGCGCAGCGTCCCAAACGATCGAGCCTGTTTCTATTCCCGACCGCGGAAGAGCAGGGACTGCTCGGCGCCGAGTGGTATGCGAAGCATCCGGTCGTGCCGATCGAGAAGACTGCGGCGAACGTTAATCTCGACTCGATGAACGTGCTTGGTCCAACACAGGACTTCATTCCCTTGGGCGCTGAGCGTTCGACGTTGAAGGGCGTGGTTGAGGTAGTCGCGCGCGACATGAGCTTGCGTGTTTCGGCCGATGCGAGACCGGAGCAGGGATCGTTCTTCCGCTCGGATCATTTTCCGTTTGCGAAGGCGGGCGTGCCGTCGATCAGTTTGAAGGAGGGAAATGATTACGTGGGCCACTCGAAAGAGTGGGGCGAGGAACAGTTTCGCGCGTACAACACGGCGCACTACCATCAGCCTTCGGACGAGATGCGCGACACGTGGGATTACCGCGGCATGATCCAGGAAGCTGAGATCGCACTCGCAATCGGCCGCCGCATCTCCGACATGCCGGAGAAGCCACGATTCAACCCCGGGGATGAGTTTGCAAAGAAACCTTAGCTGGATGATGAACACTTTCTACGTTACTACACCAATCTATTACGCCAACAGTCTTCCGCATCTCGGTCATCTCTACACCATGATCGTGGCTGACACGATCGCGCGCGCCAAGCGACAGCGCGGCACCGAAACCTACTTCTTAACCGGAACTGACGAGCACGGCATCAACATCGAGCGCGCCGCCCAGAAAGCCGGCCGCACGCCGAAGGAACAAGCGGATTACGTCGTCAGTTACTACAAAAAGATGACGAGCCAGTTTGGTCTCGACACTGCACACGGCGGCTACGACATCTTCATGCGCACTACCGAGCCGTTTCACTACCAGGGGGTTAGTGAACTCTGGCGACGAATCGCGCGCAACAAAACACCGCGTGGCAACGATGCCATCTACAAAGGTCACTACGAAGGTTGGTTCTGCGCCGCCTGTGCCGAATACAAAACCGAAGACGAGTATCAAAAACCGAAGAACGAAGGCGACCCACCGACGTGTCTGATTCATGACACGCCGTTGGACCGTGTGTCGGAAGAAAGTTACTTCTTCCGTCTCTCAGACTACAACGAAGCATTGTTATCGGTGTATGAAAGCCGGCCCGATTTCATTAGACCCGAATCACGACGTAACGAAGTGATCAGCTTTGTGCGCGGCGGACTTCAGGATCTTTCCGTGAGCCGTTTGAAGACTTCGGTGAGTTGGGGCGTTCCGGTTCCGGATGATCCAGCGCACACGATGTACGTCTGGTTCGACGCGTTGATCAACTACATCACCGCGATCGGATTCGGAAACGAAGAGCGTCAGCAAAAAGCCGGGTTTGAAAAGTACTGGCCCGCGTTGCACCTGGTCGGCAAAGACATCCTGCGTTTTCACGCTGTCTACTGGCCAGCGTTTCTGCTCGCGGGTGGTATCGAACTTCCGCGCGCGATTGTGGCGCACGGCATGTGGCTCGATCCCAACGGCCGCAAGATGTCGAAGACATTGGGCAACACAATCGAGTTAGACGTCCTGCAAAAACACTTTTCCATCGACGCGATTCGCTATTTTGTTTTGCGCGAGATGGTGTTTGGGCAGGACGGACGTTTCGGTTACGAAGGTTTGATCGATCGTGCGAACAGCGATCTCGCAAAGGGTTTGGGAAATCTTTCCAGCCGCACGCTCACGATGATCGGGAATTACTGCGATTCGCGGATCGCGTCCGGCGTGATTCCTGAAGACAAGCTGCTGCTTGCCAAACGTGCCGGAGTTGATACCGACGAAACAACGCTCGCTGGTTTTATTGAAACTGCGCGCGATCAATATCTGCTGCACTTCGACAACCTGGCATTCAGTCGTGCACTCGAAACGGCATGGTCAGTTGTTGCCCGCGCCGACAAAATGATCTCGGATGCCAAGCCGTGGGATCTCGCGAAAGATGAGAATCAGAAACACACCCTCGGCGCAGTTCTTTATCGCGCCGCCGAGTCGCTGCGATGGTTGAGCGTGTTGCTGCATCCGATCATGCCGGGTGCAAGCCACGCAATCTGGACGCAGTTGGGGCTCGAAAGTTCACCCGCTCAGATCGATCCGGCAAAATTGAAGTGGGGCGAGTTGACGGCCGGCACTGCGATCGGCAATGTGCAGCCAATCTTCCCGCGTATCGACAAAGCTAAAACAATGTCTGAAATCAACGCCGCTCAAAAAGGAGACGCAGTTCCCGACACGGCACCTGAAGCGCCGATGACGCACGCAACCGAAGCTGATGCAGTTCCCGGCGTGACCAGCTTCATCGAGATCGACGACTTCGCGAAAGTCGATCTACGCGTAGGACAGGTGCTGTCAGCGGAACGCATACCAAAAGCCGACAAGCTGTTGCTGTTGAAGATTGATCTCGGTGAAGAACAGCCGCGACAGATTCTCGCGGGCATAGCTCAATACTACGAGCCCGAGAAACTCGTCGGACGCAAGGTCGTCATTGTCGCGAACCTGAGGCCGCGCAAGCTCCGCGGTTACGAGTCGCAGGGAATGGTCGTCGCTGCGTCGTACGGCGAAGAGGGCCGGCCCGTGATTGCGACGTTCGTCGAAGACGTTCCTAATGGCTCCCGTTTAAAATAAGCAATGTTCATTGACTCACACGCGCACATTGATGGGCCGGAGTTTGACGCGGATCGCGAAGAGGTGCTGCAGCGCGCGCACGATGCCGGTATCCAGTTTATTCTTAACGTCGGCACCGGCGATCCGCACAGCGGAGCGTTGGAACGCGCTGTCGAGTTTGGCCGAACACACAAGAACATCTACACCGCTATCGGCACACATCCTCACGACGCACGTCTTTATGACGATGCGGCCGAACAGAAGATCAAGAAGCTGATCAAGAATGAACGCGTGCTAGCGTGGGGTGAGATTGGTCTCGACTTTCACTACGACAATTCACCACGCGAGGTGCAGGTTGAAGTCTTCAAGCGACAGCTTCGGATGGCGCGGGAGTGTGATGTTCCCGTGATTATCCACACGCGCGAAGCTGAGTCTGAAACGATTGAAGTCTTGCGGAGCGAGTATGCCGGGACAAAAAGCGGTGGCATCTTTCATTGTTTCGGCGGCACCCTCGAGCTGGCACAAGCGGCTCTCGAGTTCGGCTTCATGATCTCGTTTTCAGGAATTCTTACCTTCAAGAAAGCCGACGACTTGCGCGAAGTTGCGAAGCACGTCCCGCTGGCGCGGATGTTGATCGAGACCGATTGCCCGTATCTGAGTCCTATCCCATATCGCGGCAAACGCAACGAACCTGCTTACGTGGTAGAGGTGGCGCGATGCTTAGGCGAACTCTACGACGTCGAACTCGAGGCAATGGGTTATTTAACCAGCGACAACTTCCATCGCCTCTTCGGGCTCAGCTAACACTAAGCTGCAAAGTAATTTGCGCGCTTTTCGACCCTTGTGGCAACTTTCACATGCTCGCGTTTTGATGTTATTCTCACTATCAAATGGCGCAACAGAACACCTTTGACATCGTCTCGCAGGTCGACAACGCCGAGATCACAAACGCGCTCAATCAAACCATCAAAGAGGTGCGGCAACGTTTCGATTTCAAAGGCAGCTCCGCGAACGTCGTACACGAAAAGAATGAGCTCGTGCTCACCGCCGAAGACGAAACCAAGTTGCGCAACATGAACGACATCCTCCAGCAAAAGCTGGTGCGACGTGGTGTGCCGTTGAAAGCTTTCAGTTACGGTAAGATTGAGCCCGCCGCCGGCGGTACCGTGCGACAACGCGCGCAGATCCAGGAAGGCATCCCACAGGACAAAGCCAAGGAAGTGGTCAAGTTCATCAAAGACACCAAGGTCAAGGTGCAAGCTTCGATCCAGGGCGACGTCGTGCGCGTGTCCGGCCGCGACCGCGACACGCTTCAGGACATAATCGCCAGGCTGAAGGATAAAGACTTCGGCATACACATGCAGTTTACGAACTATCGTTCGAACTAAACTCAGTCGTCATGACTACGCCAGCCAACACAATTACGCTCGATGAAGAGGCGAGGATCTCTGCGCGCCGCATCTTCAGCATCATCGCCAATGAGATGGTCCAGGTCGAACTCGAATTCGAGCGCCAGGCGCGTTCGAACGTGCAGGTAATCGACTATCTCGGCGAATACCTCCGCGGCTCGGGCGGCAAGCGTGTGCGGCCGGCGCTCACGATTCTTTCGAACTATGCAGTCGGCGGCGACGGTTCGCGTTACAACTCGATTCGCATGGCGACGGTGATGGAGTTTCTGCACACCGCAACGTTGGTCCATGACGACGTCATCGACAAAGCCGGCATGCGGCGCAAGCGTCCGACCGTCAACGCGCTTTACGGAAACGAGACGGCCGTGTTGATGGGCGATTGGTTGTACATGTCTGCATTCGAGACCAGTCTCGCGGAGAGATCTCTGCCGATACTCGACATCCTGACTCGCGTCACGCGCAAGATGACCGAAGGAGAGTTGTTGCAGTTGACATTGCTCAGCGATGCGGCAGTGTCGGAAGCGCAGTACTTCGACGTTCTCAAACGCAAGACTGCATATCTGTTCAGCGCCAGTTGCGAGATCGGAGCGATACTCGGTGGAGCGAGTGAGAAGCAACAAACAGCGCTGCGAGATTACGGACTTAATCTCGGCACCGCGTTTCAGTTGATTGATGATCTGCTCGATTTCACCTCGAATGAAGAAGCGTTGGGCAAAGCTGCCGGCGCGGATCTGTTGGGTGGTAAGGTGACGTTGCCGCTGATCTACCTGCGCGACGCGGAGCCGAGCGCAGTCGAGATGATCCAAACGGTGCTGCGCGAAGAAAGTTACGGTGACGTCCAGCCGCAGGACCTGCTTGAAGCAATCGCGCGCACCGGCGCTCTCGAAAAAGCTCGCGCCCGGGCCGACGAATATGCCGCCGACGCCTGCGCCGCCCTCGACAACCTTTCCGACTCCGAATACTGCGACTCTCTGCGCGCCCTCCCGACCTACATACTGGACCGCGACCGTTAAAATCTGTGGTAAGATTCGCCGCTGATGAGCGAGAACCTGCTCTCACGTCTGGAACAGAGCCTGCGCCAATCGCGCGCGGCGCGTATGCATCTGGCCGCACGCCTGCGTGAACTCGAAGCGGAGGCCGACAGCGTTCGCGCCGAACTCGCGGAGATGGACACGCTCGCGAGTCAAACCGAAGCTGCGATTTACCGGCTACTTTCGTCGGTTCTGGCATCCAGCAATGTGTCGTTGGGTTTGCCGTCGGATACTGAATTAGAAGCTGCGATGCGGCAGTCGCCGGCTTCAGCCGAACGACGCCAGCAGATCCCGAATGTTCGCAACAACGTCGAAGTGCTGAGCGATCGCTTCATGGATCGGACCATCCCGCAAGCGGTAACGCTGTTGCTGCGTGAAGAAGGTGGACCACTGCACGTCAACGAACTCTACAATCGTCTGCTCGAAGGCGGTTTCAAGTTTACTGGACAGAACCCGACCATCAGCGTGGCCGTTTCCCTCAACCGCAATACCCGATTTCGCAAAGTCGCTCCCGGCACGTTTGACCTCGTCATGCGCGACGCCTCCTCCAAGGCTTCGTGACGTGCGCGCGATCGTTCTTTCTGCAGGCTACGGCACACGCCTTTGGCCACTCACCGAAGACCGTACTAAACCCGCAATACCGATTTTACGAAAACCGCTTGTCGGTTATGTCGCCGAGTATCTCTCCGGTCACGGAATCGATGAGATCGTTGTGAACCTGCATCACCGGCCTGAGTCTGTGCGGCGCGCGCTGGGTGATGGCAGTCGCTTTGGTGTCAAGCTGCATTACGTTGAAGAGCCTGTAATTCTCGGCACGAGCGGCGCGCTCGATAACACGCGCGAGTTTTTTGAGCGCGAGACGTTTGTCGTCATCAATGGGAAGATCATCACCGACATTGATCTGAACGCCGCGATCGAGACTCATCGAAAGATGAGCGCGATCGCGACGCTCGTTCTGCTTCCCAACGTTCGTCGTGAGCGGTTTAGCACCGTGGAAACCGAGGCCGGCCGAGTCAAAGGTTTTGGTCGTATGCCTGTCGAAACTGATGAAGGACCTACGCCGTTGATGTTCACCGGCATTCACATCATGGAGCCGAGAATTCTGGAATACGTTCCGCACGGAGTTTTTTCAGACTCTGTTACGGATGTTTACCCGAAGGCGATGGCGAACGGGGAGATACTTGCGGCGCATGTTGCTTCGGGAAAGTGGCGCGAGCTTTCGACTCTGAAGCGGTACCTCGACATCAGTGTTGAGCTGCTGCATGAGGAAGGGAAGGCTTTTATAAGCGGCGCCAACGGTTCGATCTCTCTGAAAGCGACAGTTACAAATTCGATTCTGTGGGACGAGGTCGAAGTCGGCGCAGGCGCGCACATCAATCACGCCGTGCTGGCCGACAAGGTAAAGATCGGCGCAAACGAGGTCATCGAAAACGCTGTCGTCGTTCCACGCCGGTTAGTCGAGGGCAAAAAGCCGCCGGAAAAGGCCGTGCCCGGCCATTTTCAAGGTGAAAACTTTATCGTTCCTCTGTGATACAATCGCGAGCGCTTCTCGGTACAAACAATTTCGCCCAATTCGCTAATGAGTGCTCCAAAACCGGTGATTTCCAACGTATTTGAATCCTCGGCGTCAGATCGACTTGCGAGATTCATCACGCAACAAGGAATCGCAAGCAAGGAAGTCATCCCACTTACGCCAGATGCGTCAACACGCAAGTATTACCGCATCGGCTGGAAGAAACGGACCGCCATCGCCGCTGTCTACGCGGAGCCGTTCGATCCCGAATTCCATCCCTATCTCGACGTCACTCGTTTGTTTCTCGACTGCGACATTCCGGTTCCCGAGATCTACGAGGTTGATGGCAACGCGGGAATAATCGTCCAAGAGGATTTGGGCGATCGGCAACTCTTCCAGGTTTATGACGAAGAATCGGAAGCGCAGTGCGATCAGTACAAAGAGGAAGCGATTGCCTTAATCGCGAAGATTCAGAAGGCCACCGAGCGCGCTTACGAGACACATTCGATCGCGAGCCGCCTCGCGTTTGACGAAGCGAAACTCTCATGGGAGCTCGACTTCTTTTTCGAACACTACTTTGGGAGTCTTCGCGGTGAGACGCTGCGTCATGCTGAAGTGGCTGAGCTCAAGGCTGAACTGAACGACATCGCCGCCGATCTCGCTGCCGTGCCGCGCGTACTTTGTCATCGCGACTATCACGCGTCAAACCTGATGATCGATCCGAAGCAGCGAATCAGAGTCGTGGATCATCAGGACGCTCGCATGGGTCCGGCGAGTTACGACCTGGTTTCGTTCCTGCTCGATCGGCAACCGTGTCCACCGTCGCTGGCTGAGTTGCGCGCTCATCGTCTCTTCTTTCTCGAAGAACGACGCCTGCTCGGTCTCAGCCCGATTGACCCCGATGACTTTGCGCTCGAATTTCGTCTCATGACCATTCAGCGCTGCTTGAAAGCGACCGGCACCTTCTCCTGCCAATCAGCAGTATATGGAAGGGGAGCGGTCTACCAGCATTTCATCGAACCCACTCTCCAGATTGCTTTGCAGGCCGCCGAATGGCTGGAAAGATTCCCCACCCTGCGTCGCATGTTAAAGGAACGTATTAACTAATTGATGACAACTCAATCACACGCAACCGCTCCCGATCACACTTACATAAACCAACTTTCAAAGCACGTCGGCGCTGAAGTAGTACTTAAAGGATGGCTCTACAACTTGCGCTCAAGTGGCAAGATCCTGTTTCCGCAACTGCGCGACGGAACGGGGATCGTCCAGGGCGTCGTCTTGAAGAACGCGATCTCGTCTGAGCTCTGGGAAGCGTTGAAGGGACTCGGACAGGAGTCGGCGCTTACGATCAAGGGAACAGTGCGCGAAGACAATCGTGCGCCCGGCGGTTTTGAGATCGACATCACTGACGCTGAAGTTTTACAACAGGTTCACGACTATCCGATCACGCCCAAAGAACACGGGACAGAGTTTTTGATGGACCACAGGCACCTGTGGCTGCGCTCGCGGCGACAGCATGCGGTGTTGAAAGTCAGGCACACGGTGGTTCAGGCGGTCAGGAATTTCCTCGATAACGACGGCTTCACGCTTTGCGACTCGCCGATCTTTACGCCTGCCGCGTGTGAAGGAACAACGACGCTGTTCGAAGTCGATTACTTCGACGGTGAGAAGGCTTATCTCACGCAATCGGGTCAGCTTTACAACGAAGCAACAGCCGCTGCGTTCGGCAAGGTCTATTGCTTTGGTCCAACTTTCCGGGCCGAGAAGTCGAAGACGCGCAGGCACCTGACTGAGTTCTGGATGGTTGAACCGGAGATGGCGTATCACACACTCGAAGACGTGATGAGCCTCTCGGAACGCATGCTTTCATACATCGCCGCTCAGATTTTGGAGAAGAGAAGTGAGGAGTTGAAGGTTCTGGAGCGAGATACGTCGAAACTGGAGGCGATTGTGGCTCCGTTTCCGCGTGTTCATTACGACGATGCAGTTAAGATTCTGCATGAGGGATTTGAGAAAGGTGCACTCGAGTCGAAGTTCGAATGGGGGGGAGATTTTGGTGCGCCTGACGAGACGTACATCTCGAGCCAGTTTGAAAGGCCGGTGATGGTCCATCACTACCCGGCGGTGGTGAAAGCGTTTTACATGGCGCGCGATCCGGAACGGCCGGAGTTGGCGCTGGGAGTTGATGTGCTGGCGCCGGAAGGTTATGGCGAAGTGATCGGTGGTGGTGAACGTGCGACTTCGCTCGAGTTTCTGGAAGAGCAGATCGCGCTGCATGAGCTTCCGCACGAAGCATTTGAATGGTATCTCGACTTGCGGCGATACGGCAGCATTCCGCACGGCGGTTTTGGAATGGGTATCGAGCGTTGTACGGCATGGATGTGCGGGATCGAGCACATTCGCGAGACCATTCCGTTTCCGCGTATGATCTATCGTATCAAGCCTTAGTTGCCAGGGATGTTTGTTATGACGTGTCCTAAATGTGGGGCTCAACTACTTCCGGATTCGACGTTCTGCGGAGCGTGCGGTCACAGGCTCGCTCCGGCGGCGACGCAACCTGTTTCACAAGGTGGAATTCAGATTGACGAAGACGCGCGCGGGCGTGGCAGGGGCTACGACTACGAAGTCTTACATCAACCATCGTTCTCACTCGCTGTGCTCAAACTGCAAGCCGAGCAATCGATCCAGGCAGAGTCAGGCGCGATGGTCTCGATGTCAGCAAACATCGAACTGCAATCACAAATGAAAGGCGGCTTTCTCGGCGCGATCAAGCGAGCCGCGGGCGGCGAGTCGGCGTTCATCTCCACGTTTACAGCGCGCGGTGGACCGGGCGAAGTAACTCTCGCTCCCGGTGCGCCAGGCGACATTGCTGCAATCGAGCTCAGCGGACAACCATTCTTTGTGCAATCGAGTTCGTATCTTGCGGGTGATGCGAGTCTCTCGGTTGATACGAGGTGGGGAGGCGCGAAGTCGTTCTTCGCCGGCGAGGGACTATTCGTGTTGATGATCCAGGGTCAGGGACTGCTGCTCGTCTCTTCGTTCGGCGCTATCTATCGCAAACGACTGCAACCGGGCGAGCGTTACGTCGTCGATACAGGCCATCTCGTCGCGTGGGAAGGCACGACCCAATACACGCTTCGCAAAGCCGCGTCCGGATTCTTCCGCAGCATGATGAGCGGCGAAGGCATCGTCGCAGAGTTTTCAGGTCCGGGTGAGATATTGATTCAAACGAGAAATCTTGCCGCGCTCGCAGGTCTGCTCAAACCCTTCTTCCCGAGTCAGGGTAGCGGTGGTGGTGGATTCAATTTCAACGTCGGTGGCTAATGTTAACCACAATCCCGCAAAAGTCAGTCGGTATTCTGGGTGTGCCGCTCGGTTACGGTTCGAGCATGGCCGGAGTCGATATTGGACCAGCGGCTCTGCGTGTGGCGCGTTTGCATCAACGCATTTCGCGGCTCGGATACACAGTTCACGATCTCGGCGACATGCGTCTCGAACGTCCTCAAACGTTCCCCGAGATTGACGACAAACTCAAGTACGTTCGCGAGATCAGCAACGCTTGCGAACAACTCGCAACCGAAGTCAAAACAATTCTCGAAGCCGATCAATTCCCGA
>Ga0126311_10000972_pt1 | contig 13468 bp, 12 predicted proteins | sample Plot61_FD_92539 | JGI IMG/M metagenome (GOLD analysis project Ga0126311, IMG submission 92539) | Serpentine soil microbial communities from UC McLaughlin Reserve, CA, USA - Plot61 | ecosystem: Environmental > Terrestrial > Soil > Grasslands | place: USA: UC McLaughlin Reserve, Lake County...
CCCACAGATGAGGAGATCGAGGCGACTAACGACCCTCGCCACTTCGGGCTGGTCCCAGGGGCGATAATGAGCCTTACCATAGAAAAGATAGGTATCTACAACGCCCCAGTCTTCGATTCAGAGAGCCCTTGGGCCCTTGCAAACGGTATAGCCCACGTCCCTGAGACCTCCCTTCCTTGGTCAGATACCCCCCAGAGGAACGTCTATCTGGCAGGACACAGGATGGGTTACAGGGGGACGTGGAGCCGGATGCTCTTCTACAACCTGGACGAACTCGGTGAGGGCGACAAGGTAGTACTTAAGGATAGAGCAGGGCACGTGTATGAGTATAGGGTAAGTGAGGTCTTCCTGGCGGAACCGACTGATTCGTGGGTAATGGGAGAGGTAAAGGGGAGGGACATGGTCTCATTGCAGACATGCACTCCTTTGTATACCTTCGAGAAGCGCCTCATTGTGCGTGCCGATCGGGCATAAAGCCCAGAAAAGAGCCTTGGAAGACCTCCCAAGGCCGATGAGATTGTCCAGAGCCTCCTCGAGGAGGACGTAAAGGAGCGATCCCACATCCTTCAAAGACGTTGCGCTGCCGCTTGCCTAGCATGGTCGCACGGCGGTCTGTAGCCCTGTGTGTCCTCGCCCGCTCCGCTGCACGATGTTCTAATCCGTCCTCTCTTTCATTAGTTGAACCGTGCTCCAAATGTAGAGGAGCAGTACTCCCAGTATCTTTGTACTGTGGTAGAGGATGACGAAGACCGGGTTGAGGACGTTCGGTTCCTGAAAACCTTGAGGACTGAGTACAAACTCCAGCACAAATAGCGAAGGAAGTGCGATCAGTAGGACTGAACAGCTGAATGGGAGGTTTCGCTTCGAGATCAATTCTCGCGGGTTTGTAATCCGCGTACTTATAATTAGCGAGAATATCGGCATCAAGAGTACATAGTGATGCTCCCATACATCTTTGTAGATCATAAAGAACAAGCACACCCAGAGCGTGAACTGGAGTACGACGTTCCTGTATCTAAAGGTGAGAAAGGTTGTAAATATCCCTGCCAGTAGTGTGAAATACAAAAACCAGCGCGCCGGGTCTGGAACTTCTAAGAGGTCAATCGCGATATATGCATACAAGCTCTTTAGCCCGAAGTTCCCCCCGTGAGAGTATAGAGCCCCGCTGAAATTGAGCATAAAGACGGCGACATCTTCGGGGAACAACAAGAAGTAGGGTACCGAGCATAGCGCTACTAAAGAGCCCATAGCGAATAGAACTCCCCATTGCTTATGCCGTACAAAAGGGGGTGCGAAAAGGAGCGCGTTTGGCTTGATCAGTGGCGTGAGTGCAAACAAGTATTTGGACCTTGACTGGGTGAGCATCCCGTATATCGAATAGAACAAAAAGGAGGCGAGGAGGAATGTCCACTGTCCCATGTACAACTCCAATAGATATGGTGTGAATAAGAGCCACGGGATGCTTGCCATCAGAAAGAGCGTGAACCTGGAGGTGAGCTTAAAGGTGAGATAGACGTTGAGAGCGAGCAACGCTTCATAGACGAGCACCAACACATAATATGCCGCAAAAGGTTTGAGGAACGTGAGCGGAATTCCTATGATGTAGGCTATAAATGGTAGATAGCGAAACGGATAAGAGTAGGGCGTCGCTACACCCTCGTTATAGAGATATACACTCTCTCCCAGTTTTGCATTGTATCCAGCTTGATAGACAGCAAAGAAGTCAGAAGCTATTCCCTTTCTCAATGTGGCATCATTGAAAAGTGGCGATAGCGTTTCAGAGACCATCGATACTACGAGTAGTAAATGGAGTAAGATAACTCCTATTACGACTGCTTTTCGTTTGGTAGTGATACGCTCTTCTCCCCGGTTCTCCGCTTACGCGAGTTCGCCCCCGAAGATCTGAAACGGCAATAGACCCCTCCAGAGAGGCACACCTTCGAGCATGGTCTCCGCCCGATGACCCCACCCTCGATTGGCCAGGAAGGGGGGGAAGAAACCGAAGCGGGTCGTGGCGAGCCGTCTGAAACCGACCTCACACATTACTCGAAAAACCGCTCTTGGGCGCATCCAAACGATGCCCCTTTCGCCCTGCCAACTCATGCGGGGCGTGACCAGGATCTGGACGTAGTACAGCGGGTTGTATGGGTTCGGCTCGAGGAACACTGCCCGCCCATCAGGCTTGAGCACTCGCCTGATCGCTTCGAAAGATTGTGGCAAATCGTGGAGATGATGCAGGGTGAAGAAGCCCACGACAGCGTCGAACTCACCTTCCAACTCCGGCGGGTAGCGCAGGATGTCCGCGCAGTGCAGGGGGATGTCGTACCGGCCGCCGTCCGAGGCGCGCAGCCGATCCAGGAGGACCGGAGAGAGGTCGAGCCCCTCTACCCGCACCCCTCTTCGGGCCAGGATGAGGGTGTAGCGTCCCATACCACACCCGACCTCCAGCACCCGTCCACCCAGATCCCCGCCAGCGAAACGCATCATTTCGTCGACATGGCGCCGGAGATACGGCGAGTCTTTCGGCACCATAGTGCGTTTTACCGACTGCTCGAAGTATCGCCTCTGGCGAAGGTTGTGCTCAGAAGCGTTTCGCTCAGGTGATGGGCTCACGGCCTGAATTCTCCTTCTCCTGAGTAAAACGGGGTGAAACGCGCTCCGATAAACGCTTTCACCAGGGGCTCGCTCGCACCTCCTGTGTCTAGGTTTGGGGTTCGACGGATGGCTCGGCACCTCCAGGAGGTCACCCAGACGAGCGCCCGCCAGGCGCTCTTAAGACGCGCCCGGAAGTTATAGGCGGAGGTCCCGACGGGGCGTCGAGCTCGAGCAACCGGTACCGAGGACATTGGCAGTCCGGTGCAGCCGATCATCGCGATTACGAAGGGTCTTGGCCCGCCCAGAACCGGCAGACGTTCCGTTAGCGTCCGGTTCAGCGCTACGAAGAGGCCGGCGTCTGCTGGCACCCTGCACAGTAGGTGCAGCAGCCCTTTAAACACTCGAGAAGTGAGGAGCCGTAAGAAAGGTTCGTACCGGCCGCGCCGTCCCGCGAAGACTGCGGCGAATCCCTCCCTTCCCTTACTCAGCAGCTCAGGTATCGCCTCCGGCGGGTCCTGGAGGTCGGCGTCCATCACGATCGTCCATTTTCCGCGGGCGTGGGCCAAGCCCGCAAGAACGGCTCGGTGCTGTCCGACGTTCCGCTCCAGCGCCAACACCGCCACCCTGGAATCCCTCCGAGCTAATTCATCCAGTACCGTGAACGAGCCGACGGGGCAGGCGTCGTCCACGAAGAGGACTTCGAAAGAGAGCATCTGGGCCTCCAAGGTCCGGCATAGCCGGCGGTGAAGCTCGCGGAGAGTCTCAACGCTCCGGTAGACCGGCACGACGACGCTCACTTCCGGGATCTCTGGCACCGCCAAGCCGGAGGACGACGCTTCGCCAATCCTTTCCTCCTTGTCCAGAGGTGGCGCTATCTGGGGCCTCCGAGCGTTATGCGCTCGGGATAGAGTTCCTGATGGCGTTCGAGCCAGGCTACAGTCTGCTCCAGTCCAGCACGGAGGGAGTGTCGGGGTTCCCATCCCAACAACTGCTTAGCCTTCCGATTATCGGCCACCCAGTTGGTGGTGTCCGAGGGTCGTGGAGGGTACTCGCCAGCTCGCACCCTGACTTCGCGCCCGGACGCAACCTGTACCATCTCGACTACCTCTTCGTTGCTCCACTGCTGCCCCGAGCCCACGTTGATGATCTCGCCGGTGACCCCTTCCGCCCGCAAGCTTAGTAGACAGGCTTCGACCACGTCCTTGACGAAAACGAGATCCCTCCGGTATCCAGGAGCGGTGAGAGGAATCTCCTGCCCACGGAGGGCCGCCATGATAGCCGTGGGTACGAGCCGTCCCGACGGTTCCCAGTAGCCGTACACCGAGAATAGGCGCAGCACCGTAACGGGGCGGTCGTCTGCCTGGGCGAGTTGCTGACACAGCAAGGTCGCCGCCGCTTTGGTCGCGCCGTAGAAGATCACGGGTTCGGGGAGATCAGACTCTCTGATGGGCCTCTCCTTTACGCCGTACTCCAGCGAGCCACCGACCTGGACGAAGCGCTCGTAGTCGAGCGGCGTCGCGGCCTCAAGGAGGTTGGCTGTGCCCAGGACATTGGTCTGCAAGGTTCTTCGGCGGTCCCGACTGGTGCGCCCAGCGCGGCGGACGGCCAGGTTGAAGATGATCTCCGGCCGGCTCTCGACGATGACTCTACATAGCTCTTTGGCATGCGTGAGATCTACCGTATGGATGTCGATCGCGGGAATCATCTCCGATATTCTCCATAGGTCGCCGCCAGGTCGGACGAGAGCGTGGACCTCGGCGCCCCTTTTGACCAGCTCCCGCGTGAGATTAGCCCCGACAAACCCCGCCGCGCCGGTGATAAGAACGCGTTTATTCCTAAGGAAATCATCCATTTGCGGGAGGCCTCCCAGCGTAGTCTACTTGATCGTAGCCGGCTTCGATAATAGTCTCAAAGTCTTTCCGGTCCCTGGCCACTGCGGGCGGGGACCTGCGGCGAGCCTCTAGGATCGCGTCGAGTATCCGGGGAATCTCGACGGTCAGGTCACGGCCCTGCACGTCCCGGTGAAAAGAGCGCCGCAAGAAACTGAAGTCGCAGCCAAGCCTGACCATCTCTCCGATGAGCAGCCGGGAGGGTACCGGGAAGCCGCACTCCGGTAGCGTGAGGCCACCGAAGCCGAACGGAACCCGGAACGGAGCCCGGACACGCTCGACAGTTCCGTCTGCCACAGCGGCGAAGATTCTCGGCGCTGTCCGCCGTTCGATAGCCAGATCGTTCAGGCCGACGTAGACCCGGGACAACGGTAAGCCCGCCAGTTCCTCGGCTAGGGCTACGGCCGCAACGGTCTCGATCAGGATGCCTACACCGCAGCGGCCGCTAGCAAGGTCCAAGACTACCTCAACCTCTCCAGCACTCTTGACCATGGGAAGCAGAACTTCGTCCGCGCCCGCCCCGACGGCTTGTTCGACCTCTTCGACCGTCGTCGGCCCGTACCTGTTTAGGCGGCAGATGACGTTGGCTTCGGTGCTCGCACGGACGCGCTGCAGGTCGTCCAGGGTATCGTGATTTATTTGGGTGTCGGCATGAGACTGCCGCTGCTCTTTGCCGATGTGCTCCCAGTCCACGACTATGCTGTCGACCCCCGAAGCCACCGCTCGGCGGATGAGAGCGGGAGCCGTCGTAAACAGCGCCAACCCGAACCTCGAGTTCATACCGGCTCTTTCCTGCAAACGACGAACAGGGACGAGCCCCAAGGCCAGGGTAGAACGTCGCTCAACCTCGCTTCCAGCTCGTTGATCCAGGTCATCATCGCGTTGAGCGCTGAGAGCGGTCGCTCTTCCAGGTCACGCAGTTTGGGATCGCGGCGTCCGAACAGGCGGGCCGCCATCACGAGAGGGAAAAGAACAAACTGATAGTAACGTAACTCTTGTACTCGTAGCTGCGCTCCATCCAGGACGCTGATGAGCCTACGTTGGGTATAGCGGCGCAGATGGCCTGCTGCTTCGTCCCGGTAGCTCCACAACCAGGGCATTGCGGGCACTGATATGATGGCTAGGCCACCGGGTCTTAGCACCCTCTGTACTTCTGCTAGAAGTCTCTGGTCGTCGACGTGTTCGAGAATGTCCAGTGCCAGCACCGCGTCGAAGGCGCCATCCATCAGCGGCAGGTTGGTTGCTTCGGCCTGGAGGAGCCATACCTCAGGCAGCTTTCGTCGCATCTTGCGCAGGCCTTCCGGACGGAGATCCAAACCGACCACCCGTTGATCCCGTCGCGTCAAGAGTTCTAGCATCGAGCCGGTTCCACACCCCAAATCCAGGATAAGTTGCCCCTTACGGTTCAGATGTTTGTCCAGGAGACGCTGAATCAGGGTCCGTCGACCAACGAACCAGAAATGCTGGCGCTCGATCTGCGCTAGACGCAACAGACGATCGTAGCTAAACGGGCTCTTTGTAGCCTCTCTGGGGGATCCCTCGCGATGGACGAGGTCCGGAACGCCGTAGCGCACGGGATAGAACCGGCCGCAGGTGCAAACCAAGTCGGGTCCGAGTACCCAGTCGCCTTCCTTGACTGGCTCCGGAGCGTGGGAGACGTTTGGGATCTCCTGCGTCAGCGTCCGCTTGCATACCGGGCAGCATAACGGAATCGGGGGTCGTTGCGTTGCGGTCCCCTTTCTGTGTTACATGCCGGGCTCAGCTAGATAGCCTAACTCACCACCAATCTTCACTTCAAGTTGCCGCCTGCTGCAGAATCGTGCATAAGACCTTCCCGGAAGGTCGGGGAAGTGCCCCACTGCGACATCGCCGGGCCGGGAGTCGATCACGTCATGCAGCGGTGACGCGTCCCCACAAGCCCTACAAGAGACAGAACTTGCCCATGGCTACTTCTAACGGAACAGGCAAGCCGGGCGGCGAAAAGGCCGGAGCCTATCCGAGCCGCGTGATCCGGCCCACTATTGGGGAGAGCTATTGGAGAGGGGCGAACGCCGCGTCTTGGATAGCCGGTTCGATGACCCGCAAGGCGAGCTCGTCGCGCGGGTCGCCCGGTGCTGGCTGCGTCAGTGGGGCGTCGGTTTCCAGCGTGATCTCATTGGCACCAGGCCTGAGCCGCACCCTAAACTGCAAGGCCGTGCCCTCGGGAGAGACCTTGAGGCGTTTCGTCGTGCCGTCCGGCAAGGAAACAATCACCGTCGAGTCCTGGGGCGAGGTGGTTTCGAGGGTCATCCATAAGAGCGCTGTGCGTGGCTCCTCGGAGGGATTTTGTAGGGTTATGTGTCCTGTACGTTTCATCCACCGCCAGCTGCTCTCGCCGTCGTGCTCGAGGGGATGGAAGCCCTCCTCGAAACTTGCCGAAATGGGCATCAGAGTGGCAGTCTTCAGCTCCGCGAGCTCCTCGGGAGAGTACTGGCTTTGCAAGCGCTCCTTGTAGGATAGAAGGCTGAAGAAAGACATGCGTCCGTTCGGACTGACGAGCGGTTCGGCCTTGAGCAGCTTATGTAGTTCGTTTTCCAACTCCGCAGCACCATCGGGGTAGCCGAATCGGTCGATGTAAATACCCTCAAAGCCTGCCGCCGAAGCCGAAGCCAGCAAGACCTTCATGGGTTCGTCGGCGAGATCGCCTTGCCAGTCGGTGGGCCGTCCCTTCATTGCGCCGTAACTCCAGCGTAAGTCGCTTTCGTGGATGTAAGGTCTCACGAGGTCGTAATCAGTCATCTTGTTGACGGGAGGATTCTCGGGGAAAGGGACATACGGAAGCTGGAGGATCTCTGCCCGCGGGGGGAGTCTGCGGTCGATCGTCTCTACAAAGACTGCGTCGTTGTTGTATTCGCCCTTCGCGGCTGCGTAGTCAGGTACAAATGCACCGCCCGATTGATCGTAGAGCCCTACCAACAGTACGCCTACAAGTAGGGTTCCGACGAGCACCGGACGGCGCAGTCGTCTCTGTAACGAGTCGAGCAGCAAGGCGACTGCAGCGATAGCGAAGAACGCGATAAAGATGGAGATTCTCGCCCAAGCCCGGATCTGGGGACTGACGAGATACGCAAACAGGGACGAAATTCCACCCGTGGTGCCGATGAGGAAGGCGGTGACGGTCAAGACGGCAAGCCAGCGGTGTCGCCCATCGCCGATCCCCCAACGAGGAGAAAGGCAACCTGCCAGCGCAACAAGCAGGAGCCACCCGAAGCCAAGTGTGGCGATGAGACCGAGCGACTGTTTGGCCCCTTCACTGGGAAGCGGCGTGGTCCTGTAGTAGTGATCAGCCAGGTTCGAGAGAGCGTCGATGTGATGTCCTGGCACCGGGAGTACCATCGGGGTGAGCTTGAGAGCGTATATCTCGCTTTCTTGCTCTACGCGCTGGGCAACCGCTTCATTAGGTCCGTGGGCGAATCGGTACGCCAGGCTCGGCGCCATGTTGAGCATCAGAACGCCGAGGATCGCCCCGACGAGTATGCCGCCCTTGATGAGAGTTCGCGCCTCACGCCGGGTGATGATGACGAGCATGGTAGCGGCGATCAGCAGCATCATGGTGAACACCGCGTAATAGAGACCGGCAGAGGCCACAAGTGCGCAGAGCGCTAGCGTGAACAATGAGCGTTTTGGGGGCCAGGTAAACGTGCGGGAGCCCGTGCGGATCCGCCGCCCGAACAGCGGCTCGTCCGAGAAGAGGCTGAAGATTAGGTAAGCGCCTACAGGCACACTGTAGTAAGCGCTAAGGAACAGATGACCTTCGTTGCCGCGCAGGAAGTGATAGGGCGCGAGTGCATACAATACGGAGCATACAGTCGCGACAGCGCTGCTGACCCCTAGCCACCGAAGAACGACAAAGGCCGACAACGCGACGAGTGGGAACGACAGCAGGAAGTACAGGTTCAAGACGAGGGCTGGATCAGAAGAGAACACGCTGAGCAGTTTCAGAACCAAGAACTGGAAGTTGTAGCCCTCCAAGGGAAAATCGTAAAATTTCAGGCCGAAAGGAACGCCAACGTCAGGATTTTCAAGATACCAACCGTGCTCAAGAACGCCCTTGATAACCAGAAGGGAGAACAAACCATCGCCTGTGTAACTAAAGGGAACCTTAAGGTCCGCTTTCCAGAGGCGCAGGAGGGGTATCAGCAGGACGCTAGTGAGAACGACCGTAACGAGTGCCCAGGCGAAGTCGGGACGCCACCAGCGTGACCCATGAGTCGAAGCGGACGTTTCCGAGAGTTCAGCAGACGGCCTGTAACGACTCGGAGAATTCTGCAAATGCCGCTCCACTAGCGGCGCCTCACGACGCCTCGCCGGTCAGCGACGATCGTTTCACAGGTTTGGCTGAAACGCCGATTGGGTGCCGGTGTCTGGTTCAATAAGATCGACGAGCAAACCGTGGGATCGTGTTCTCAAACTGCCGCAAAGTCCCTCTGGCTGTCAGCCAACTGACCGATGAACAATCAGTTCGTATACTAGCAAACTCGACCAATGTCATATTACTACTAGTTTCCTCAATACAGTGTTCACCTTCTCTCAGGGTTGATCAGAGCGCCTGTCGTAGCAGATGCCGGTTCAATCATTATGGCGAACGCTTTAGGTTCACCTTCGAACTCGCTATATGTTAGCCGCGCTTCCCTGGAAGAAGAGCTCCCTGGCATTCATGATGTGCGGTGCTGTAGACTGTCTTTCGTGCGCTATGCTTCTACCTCTCCATCTCGGAAGACACGAGGCTCTGGGAGCAGCAATAAAGATAACAACCCGAGGTGTGTCTTCGAGGAAGGCGAAGATGAGAGAAGAAGCATCGTGAAGAGTGTCGGCAACAAGCGCACAGACCTCCTGTAGGAGGCTGGAGCCAAGTTGTTCATGACGGCATGCGCCCCAAGACCCGGACACTCTCCGCAATGAAGCATTCTGTAGGCCTGGCCGTTGTATCGATCTTGGCAATCTTGGTGGGTAGTTTGTTTGTGGGAACGAATCTGTTCTACAACCGAGGCGACGTCTCCGATAAGGAAGTCAACCTCTCCGCGCCCCTGGACGACACGTTCATCCACCTGCAGTACGGGCGCCAGATCGGCGAAGGGGAATGGTTCAGGTACAATGACGGTGATCCTGTCAGTTCCGGAGGCAGCAGCTTCCTCTACGTTCTGATACTGGGAGCCGCCCACTTCCTTGGGTTCGCAGGCAGTTACTTGCTAGGTTTCGCGATAATCCTCGGAGCGGAGTTGTTCGTCCTTGCTGTGCTCTTGGGCTATAGGCTCGGTCAAAGGCTAGCTGGGGAGCGTGCGGGTCTCTGGAGCGGGGCGCTGATCGCCGCCAACGGCGCTTTCGCTTGGGGGGCCACAAGCGGCATGGAGGTGGCGCTCTTTTCGGTGCTGATCCTGGCCACGCTCCTGGCATTGATCCAGGAGCTAACTTCTGGCCGTTTCCTGCTGACGCCCGTCCTCGCAGCCCTCGCCGCGCTCACTCGTCCCGAGGGCCTGTTTTTCGCGGTGGTAATCACAGGAGGCGTTGTATTTGTGCTCCTCAGAGACCTCAGAGAGTCCCGTCCCGATGCGTTGAGACGCTCAGTGGCGGTGTTGTATGCCTTCTTGCCGATCGCCGCTGGGGCGGCCCAATACTTGTTCTACAGAGCTGCTAGTGGCTACGGCGTTCAGAATGGAGTCCTGGCCAAGTCCCTCCTCTACGAGCCGATCTTCTACCCCACAATGTTTCTCGACGAGGTGTTTAGCAACCTTACCGAGATAACCCTGAAAGTGCTTATGGGGCTCGAGCCAGAGAATTACCTGTTTCCCGGGGCGCTCTTCTTCAGCATCCTGGGCGTCTGGTACCTCGCCTTCAAGGATACTCGACACCGGGCCTTCGCCGTGATTTCGGGGCCGGCACTCTCCCTGGCCATATCGTCCACAGCGACCCTTGGCACCTGGGGGTGGCACTATCACCGCTACCTGCTTCCTTTCTTCCCTCCCGTGCTTATCTTCGCTGTGGTCGGTTTTTGCTCATTCGCGGCTCTAACGAGAAGTACCTGGCTACCAGGAGCGCTCGCCTGCTTCGCTATTCTGGTCTCCTTGCTCGGCCTCCCGACGTGGGCTGCGATCATGGGAGGAGCCTCGTTGCAGGTCAAGGAACAGCAGGTCTCCGTTGGTTACTGGATACGTGAGAATCTGCCGTCTGGTGCCCGCGTGGGGATAAACGATGCTGGCGCGATGCGTTACTACGGAGGACATCCGACGGTTGACTTGATAGGTCTTACCACTAACGGCCTGGCCCTGCCGAGCCGGAATGGGCCGGGCAGTTTGTACGAGGCTTTGGAGGAGATGCCGGAGGAGAAGCGCCCGGATTATTTTGCCGTTTACCCGGACTGGTTTTCGGATCTCTACGCTTCGGGAGTATTCGGCGAGGAGATAGCGAGGTTCTCCCTCTCGAGCAGGCCAGATGTTGCCGGGATCGTAGGCGGAAGCGAAGTGGCGGTGTTCCGGGCAGACTGGGGGTTGGCCCGCAGCGGAGAGACTCTCCAGGGCGGAGGCACGGTAAAGGACGCCCTCGACGTCGCCGACCTCGAAAGTGAGAGAGACCACGACTACGAGATGCTCATGCCCCTGATCGGTCTCGAGCCCACCAACGTCCTCACGCGGAAGCGCTACCCCGACGGCGAGGACGTCCTAGATGGTGGGCGCAGCCTGCCCGGAGGGGAGGAGTTTACCATCACAGGACTCTCCCGGGGGCGCCAGGTCGAAGTGGTTATGCGCACCACGAGTGCGCCTTTCTCCCTACAGGTGTACGCCGATGGCGAGGACGTTGGAGAGTGGAGCTTGCAGCCCTCCGGTAGAGGGTGGCAGGAGGCAACCTTTACGATACCTGCGGAGTTTGTTCGCTCCAAGAGCCTTCGATTGCGGCTCTCACCCCCCGAAGACACTCCGCTTGGAACACACACGGTTTACCATTACTGGTTTGTCCAGCGCAGATGATCAAAGCGCTCGGGGAACGCAGGAGAGGATGCTATTTACTCTCTCCTACTCCAACCTCCCTGCCTCCCGTACGACTGTGGCTGCGTGGGAGAACCGGGTTCTCGAGGATGTGCTGGCCGAGGGTGACAAAGTGCTTGCTAGACGTGGATACTCGGGTCTCGTTGAATGTGAGGGCGGATCCAAGCCTTGGAGAAAATCCAGAACAATAGGATTTATGGTTGCAAAGCTCTGACCAACGTGTGTAGAATGTTACCGGTATATTTTTTTCTCTAGGAGGTGGGGGTTATGTGGAACAGGTTTGACGCCTCGATTTTGGTGGGGAGGCGCAGCACGGTAGTTCTTGCGGCGTTAGCCTCGATCGGGCTCATCTTCTTGGTGTATGTCCTTGGGGAGCCGGCCTTGGCACAGGATGATGCCAGTGCCACGGCCAGTGCCACGGCCAGTGCCACGGCCAGTGCCACGGCCAGTGCCACGGCCAGTGCCACGGCCGGCGTCCAGGCCACCGACTGCAGCCAGATACAGATCATCTTCATTAATCAGTTCCTAAACAACGATGATGACGACGGGAAGGAACCTCCAAGCACCACAGGCACTACGACAGGCACCACTTCAGGTACCACGTCAGGCACTACAACAGGTACCACTTCGGGCACTACGACAGGCACCACTTCAGGTACGAGCACCACGACAACGACGGGTACGAGCACTACGACGACCACGGGTACGACCACTACGGATGGGACCTCAACGACAACGACGGGTACGAGCACTACGACGACCACGGGTGACGCGACCGCTTCTGCTACTGCTACTGCCAGTGAGGCGCACTCGGCGACGATGAGCTCCGATGAGGCAGTCGAAGAGATTGCTGATGAGCAAGGCATTAGCGAGGAGGAAGTCGAGGAGGCGGCCGCCGATATCTCCCAGCAGATCGGCGACGTTAGTCAGAATCAGGTCCTCGTCTGCCTGACGAAGTTGGATCACGGCGTAACCACGGGAAAGACCACAGGTGTTACTGGCAAGACCACGAGTGCGACCACCACGAGTGCGACCACTACGGCGGCAACGACCACCGCAGGCACCACCACGTCGCCTAAGGAAGGCGTCATAGGTAAGACGATCCCCAAGGGCAAGGTCCTGCCCAACACCGGCGGCATCTCGCTGCTGATCCCTGCGGCCGCCTTGCTCGGGTTGCTCATCAACACCGCGCTGATAGGGCTCGTGCGCCGACGCTAGCCAGAGAGAGCGAGAGAGAGCAAGAGAGAGCGCTCACTTGGGCGCTCTCTCGTGGTCGTGTACTAGCACTACTCTTCTTCTTCTGCACTACTATTCTGGAGGGAAGGGAGGCGGGTGTTCAGAGAAGGAGACTCCCTTCTTAAGGTAGGAGTGATCATGGCGGCGCTCGCCATCGCCCTGGTTATCGCAGCGGCTGTGGCGAGCGTCACCCTACGCGGCGAGGGGCCAAGGTGGGCGTCGGCAGCAGAGGGTGCGAGGAAGGCACTTGGCGAAGCGCTGGGGTATTCTTCCTTCGGGGAGGAGGAAGGGAGTGCGAACGGTAGTAGTGCGAACAAGAACTCCTCTAGCGAGAATGAGCCTCCGCGTGATTCCTCTGGGAACGAGTCTCTGAGATACGGCTCGTCCTCCGGCTCTGGTGGGCCGGCGGGGCAGCGGACAGATGAAGCCAAGGAGTCGCAGGCGGCGGGCGCCGCGTCTGAACAACACGACCCTTCGAATTCTCAGTCCGACATGCCTCAAGCGGCGGGCCAGCAAACACCTTCGGGGCCCGGGTCCCAAGCACAACAGAACCAAACCCAGCCAGAAGATCAACTTCTACCAGGTGAAGGCGGGGATTGGCCGAGGCCCACAGATGAGGAGATCGAGGCGACTAACGACCCTCGCCACTTCGGGCTGGTCCCAGGGGCGATAATGAGCCTTACCATAGAAAAGATAGGTATCTACAACGCCCCAGTCTTCGATTCAGAG
>Ga0126311_10000973_pt1 | contig 13458 bp, 10 predicted proteins | sample Plot61_FD_92539 | JGI IMG/M metagenome (GOLD analysis project Ga0126311, IMG submission 92539) | Serpentine soil microbial communities from UC McLaughlin Reserve, CA, USA - Plot61 | ecosystem: Environmental > Terrestrial > Soil > Grasslands | place: USA: UC McLaughlin Reserve, Lake County...
AAAGTGGCCAGTGTGAAGATTGGCCAGTGAGGTCTCAAATACTTTAACAGGCGGCGAAGATCACGCATCTCTGGTTGCGAAAATCTCTGATCAGTTGCTATAAGGAAGGTAGAAGACGGTCCAAATCCGTAAGAAAGAACTATACTTACCCCCGCTTATTTGCGTCAAGGCTGACTGATTTGCTCGATTCTTTCTGGGCGTGAATTCATGCAAATCTTTTCCCCAGCATGAGTCTGCCTCAAATTAGGTTATAATTCAGCCGCTAACACTGCGGGTGATATAGATCCCCTCCGACAGGATCAGACATTTGGCACAGCAAGCGACACCAAACACGAAGCACGCAGGTAAACGTCTTCTCATCGCAGACGACGATACCGACATGAGACTTCTCCTGGCCGAGTACTTTCGCCGGCTGGGCTTTCAAGTAGATGAACGCGAAAGCGGCCTGGCGGCACTCGAAGCCACCGTCGCGGGGCGATTCGATTGCTTCATCTTCGACGTCTCAATGCCAGGCATGTCCGGCATCGAGCTGCTCAAGCGAGTTCGCGATCGAGGCATTCAAACACCGGCACTGTTCCTGACCGCGCACGATGCGCTTTCAGATAAGGTTGCGGGCTTTGAGGCAGGCGCGGACGACTACCTGGCGAAACCGTTCAGTCCGCGCGAGCTCGAATACAGAGTTGAGGCGCTTCTGCGACGTGGCGGAGGAGCGCCACCGGAAACTGACGGCGAACGCATAGAAGTCGGTGATCTGGTAATCGACAAGCGACGTCATGAAGTGATCCGAGACGGCTATCGCGTCGACCTGACGCCGCTCGAGTTTCAGATTCTCGAGCTGCTTGCGTCTGAGCCCGGCCGAGCGTGGTCCAGAAACGCGCTGCTCGACCGAGTTTGGAGCACTGACTACGAAGGCTACCAGCGAAACATCGACCCACACATCAACCGTCTACGTAAGAAGCTTGAAACTGATCCGAAGAACCCGCGCTACGTGCTGACGGTTCGCGGTGTCGGTTACAAGCTGAACGAGATTCCCTGATCGCGATGCTATGGTGGGTCGGCTCAGGGTTAATCGTCGCCTGGATAATCCTTCAGTTGTTCGCGCCACGCGGCTGGATTCCCCTGCTGCTGCTCTCGGGAATATCTGTGTTGATCGTCCAGATCGCTGCCTACCGGAAGACCAAAAGCCACCGATCTCAAAGATAAATCGGCTTGACCTCCTCGGATCCTTCGGCAACAATGCGCCTGTTCGAGGCATCAAGAGCATTGTAGATCTAGCCAACTTTCCCAGATTTCAAACCAGGAGTCGTTTCGCCATGATTTTCAGACGCATTGGTCGGCATCTCGTTTTTGCGCTCAGTGCTTGCTTAATCCTTGTATCTGCCGCAGTTGCCCAACAGGACGTCGAACGTAAGACCGTAGCGATAACTTATCCTCTTGACGAAACAGTTAGCGTCAAGTTTCGCGGGACCACGCTGTTGCCGCGCCTTAAAGGCGAGGCGAAGGTGAAACGCGCTGGACGTCGTGGGACCCGCGTCGAGCTGAGTATCGAAGACCTTCCGCGCGCATCCGAGCTGGGCGGCATCTACACAACTTACATTCTCTGGGCCATCTCACCTGATGGACACGTCGATAATCTCGGCGAGATCAAGCGCAGCGGCAGCACCATTGTTGATTCAAAGATCGACGTGACCACACCGCTTCAGACGTTCGCCCTCATCGTGACTGCCGAGCCACACTTCCTGATGAAGGTGCCGAGTCGTACGGTCGTGATGGAGAACCTGCCGCCGCCACGTCCTAACGGTAGTCAGGTCGAGACCGCAGACGTTCGTTACATCGGTAACTCCAGTGACTACTTCCGCGATGCACGCGTGCCCGAGCTCGCCGATCGCGATTACCGCCAAACTCCGGTGTCACTGCTCGGAGCACGGCAGGCTGTGAACCTTGCGAAGTATGCAGGTGCCGCAGGAGACGCGCCTGACGAGCTGCGAACCGCTGAAGATCACTTGCAGGCGGCTGAAAAAGCCTGGCGCTTGAATCAACCGATCGCGGAAGTCGATATGGAAGCGCGCCGCGCGACTTCCTCAGGCGCACATGCTGAAGAAGTTGCAATGGCGCGAAAGGCCGCGCGCATTCGTCGTGAAGAGATTCGCCGTCGTGATGAGGCAGTGCGCAGCGCGGAACAGACTGCTGAAGCTTCGCAGCGTGAAGTCACACAGCTCCGTGCCGCACTCGAGAAGGAACAACGCGCACGTGAGCTCGCCGAGCGCGACTCAGGCACCGCTAACGATCAGCTTCGTGAGAAACGAGTGGAGATTGCTCAGCTCCGTGATGAGATCGCAACGCTGCGTTCTGAAGGTGAAGCAGCGAAACTGAAACTTGCGCGCTTCGAAGGTGAGAAGCAGGCCGAGACTGCACGCATCGAAGCTGAACGGCGTACGGTAGAAAAACGAACTGCGGAAGCGAACCTCAAAGAGACACTCGCGAAATACGGAACGCTTAAAGAGACTGCAGCCGGCTTTCGTCTGACACTGCCGGAAACAATCTGGACGAACACACGTACCGCGACGTTGTCTGCCGCGTCGTCGGCGAAGCTGGAGCCGCTCGCGGCTTTGCTTGCCAGCAATCCCGATTATCAAATCCTGATCGAGGCTTACACTGACAGCAAGGGCAACGAAGTGTCGCTCCAGCAGTTAACTCAGGAGCGTGCGCGCGTGTTGTCAGATCGTTTCCAGTCGGCCGGCGTAGATCCGATGCGGATCCAGGCGAACGGCATGGGCGCTTCAAACCCGGTCGCGCCAAATACGACGGTCGCTGGTCAGCGGAAGAACCGTCGCATCGAGATCACGTTTACTTCGCCGGTAAGTAAGACCGCGGTGAATTAAGCTGTCGATTTTCTTCTAGCCGATGTCCCCACTTGAGCCTCTCGAGATTCTCCAGGTTATCGGCTACAGCATCGGAGCACTGCTGCCGCTCTGGATGGTGTTCCAGCTCGTCACTCACCGCAGCAAGCTGACGGATATCGAGCGCCTGCTGGCAGCTCTCGCCCTCACCATGGGCGGGTGGCACACGAGCAATCTCGCCATCACTCTTCATGGTCTCTTCGACCTCGGGCTCGACACCTGGACCACACTGTTGCGCCTCGCCGACACCGTGGCCGTCATCAGCATCACTTTCGCTTACTCGTTTTTACTGCACGTTCACCTTCACCTCTGGGCCAACGCACACGGCCGCACGATCAACCGCAGTGAACAACTCCGCGTCTATTTCTCCTACGTCCCAACGGTCTTTCTACTGATCGCGGTGCCTCGTCTCTGGACCGGCGATTACGCGCCGATGTTCGCGAAGCTCTCGTTCTTCGTGATCCCATTCGCGTTCTGGATTGCGTACGTGCTCGGGCTGATCGCTTTGACAGAGCTGCTGATCGCGCGCAAGAGCAAGAGCCGTAGCGAGAAGCGAATCATGCAGACGCTCGCTGCGTCGTTTGTTGGGATCGGCATCGTGATCTTTGCCGCGCTCGCGGCTGGTGTCGGTGAAGGTACTGTTGCCGGCCTGTATCTCAAGACGATCGCGAATCTCGGCTCGCTGCTGCCGTCAGTCCTGCTGGCTTATTACATCTACCGCTATCGTTACCTCGAGATCATCATCGAAGAGAGTCTCGTCGTCGTCACTTTCGCCACCGTGGTGTTGACGGTTTACGTCTTCGGCATTCGCACAATCGGCGACTGGATGACGCAGCGATACGGAGTCAGGCCGGGACTCGTCGAGGCATTACTGATTCTTGCCCTCGCACTGCTTGCCGCCCCGTTGCGCGGCTGGCTGGTCCAACGATTTCGCAAACTCTTTGAGCGTGAAGCCACGCTATACAAGGAGATCGTGGCGCGTATCGGTTCTTATGCGGGCCAGTACAAGGACCTTTCCGATCTCCTGCACTTTGTGGAAGAGCGCACGACCGGAGCGCTCGGCCTGCGACGGCTCAAGATCTTCGTTGAAGATGCGGAATCCGAAGCGTGGGTGCAGCAGGTGCTTGAAAAATCGAAAGAGAATGGCTGGCAACCGGTTGAAGACGATGCTGTGTTGACTGAGCACAGCCTCACGATCGCTTACCCGTTGCGTCGTGAGGACAAGGTTCAGGGGTTGCTGGCTGTCGATGCAGCGTCGGCGAGTTTGACGCCGGACGTGCGTTCGATACTCGGGCTGCTGGTGGATCAGGTCGCGATCGCGATCGACGATTCGAGACTGCTTGAAGAAAACCTGAGACTGGAGCGTGAGCTTGCTGAACGTGAGCGCATGGCCGCACTCGGGCGCATGGCAGCGACTGTCGCGCACGAGATCAAGAACCCACTGTCGGCGATCAAGTCGATCGCGCAGGTGATGCGCGAAGACGAGAGCTTGCGCAATGAATACGAGCGCGATCTCGGGTTGATTGTTGGTGAGACTGATCGTCTCAGTCAGAGTGTGACACAGTTGTTGAGTTTTGCGCGGCGGGAGAGTCCGGCCGGGCAGCCGCTGAGTGTTGATGAGCTGGTGCGATCTGTAGTCGATCTGTTTCGGGCGAGTGCGAAAGAGCAGGGGATCGTTCTGGACTTGCGAGTGAAAGTTGAAGCGGAGCTGGCGGGGAAATCTGTTTCGGCTCTGCGAGATGCGTTGTCGAATTTGTTACTTAACGCATTACAGGCGACACCGCAGGGTGGAAGAGTTGAGTTGATCGCTGCGGCGTCTGATGGCGAGCTCGTGATCAGCGTGCAGGATAGTGGTCCAGGGGTGCCGGTGGATTTGCGTGAACGGATTTGGGAGCCATTCTTTACCACGCGGCAGCGCGGGACGGGATTGGGGCTGGCGATCGTGCGTAAACGCTTGCAGGAGGTTGGTGGATCGGCCGTGCTTGATGCTGGGCGAAATGGCGGAGGAGCACTGTTTCAGTTACACGTTCCGCTTAGAGATTAGTTTGCATGGAACTTTTCTTAAAAGCCCGCGTGATACCTCTCGACCTGTTGAACTTCCGAAGGAGACTACCCGCGATGAAGAAACGAATTTTGATGATTACGCTGCTTGCGCTGAGCCTCATGGCCGCCAGCGTAAGTGTTTATGCACAGGATCCGACTGACGATGCCAATCTCGAAACGCAACTCTACCTAATCGTCGGCACAAACCAGGACGTCGATAACACGAAGCTGCCTGCAGCACTCGACCCGGTCGTGAAGCAGTTGCGCGCGACACTGCCATTCAAGAACTACCGTCTCGCAGCCACGCTCATCAACCGCGTGAAGAATGAAGGCCGTTTGGATCTGAGCTGGATCGGTGGACCATTGGTCTCTCCAACCGCTGCTGCGTCGACGGTGACGCCAAGCTTCAGCCAATTCAAGGTGCGGCAAGTCAAACTCGTGCGTAACAGTGAAAACCAGCAAGTGGTGCAAATGCTCGGATTCAATTTCGGCGCTCGCATTCCGATCCAGACGCCCGGCGCAATTGCCGCGAGTGGCGCTGTGGCTCCTACCGTGGCCTACGAGAGCACGGGCGTGTCAACGGACATCAGCATGCGCGAAGCCGAGCCGGTGATTGTTGGTACGCTCAACATCGGCCCGTCGGGCGACGCGATCATCCTCGTCGTCTCCGCCAAGCGGACACCGAAATAACATTTGCTCCGTAGGAGCAGTATGTCTATAGATTTTTCCGGTAGTTCGACATGGCGCTCCGTACGGAGCGCTATGTTTTAGCTGGCGCTGAGCTATAAACATATTGCTCCTACAAAGCAACGAACTGGAACTGTAATGGCGATGGATTTGTGGCACGCGATGCGCTAGGAGTTTAGGGCCGCACGGCCCTAAACTACTCAGGAAGTGAGAAAAGACGCGTTGCGATTGATGATTGTTGACGACGAGGAAGCCGCACGCTACGGCATGCGGCGAGCCCTCTCCACCTTTGGTTACAACATCACTGAAGCCGGCTCTGCCGAAGCCGCCCGGGCCTTACTCAAACAGCACGAACCCGACCTGCTTCTACTCGATGTAAACCTTCCCGGATTGAGCGGACTCGATTTTCTCCGCGAGCTTAAGAGCGCAAACGGCAATGCACCGCTCGTGATCATCGTCACCGCCCACGGCTCCGAACGCATGGCTGTCGAAGCTGTCAAAGCCGGTGCACACGATTACATTTCCAAACCATTCGAGCTCGACGATCTGCGACTCGTCATCAAAAACGCCGCTGAGACAATTCAACTACGGCGCGAGAATTATTCATTGCGGCGCCGGATCGAAGTTGAGCGGTCGCAGCGTGGCGCACTCATCGGCAACTCCGATGCGATGCAGAAAGTGCGCGCGATGATCGACAAGGTCGCAGAGACTGATGCGACGGTGCTTGTGCGCGGCGAGTCGGGCACCGGCAAGGAGCTCGTCGCGCGCGAGCTTCACGAGCGTAACAACGTGCGCCGCAATGCCTCCTTCGTGGCCGTTAACTGCGCCGCGCTGCCTTCCGAGCTAATCGAGTCGGAGCTGTTTGGACACGAAAAAGGCGCATTTACAGGCGCCGCCGCACGGCGGGAAGGGAAGTTTGAACAGGCAGACCACGGCACGTTGTTCCTCGACGAGATCGGCGACATGAGCTCCAACGTGCAGGCGAAACTGCTTCGTGCGTTAGAAGAAAGACGCATCGAGCGTCTCGGCGCAAACGAGTCAATTCCAGTTGACGTTCGGATTGTCAGCGCCACCCACCGGCCGCTGGAGCAGGAGATCACAAACGGCAACTTCCGCGCGGATCTCTTCTACCGGCTGCGTGTCGTTACAGTCGAGATCGCGCCGCTGCGTGACCGTCGTGAAGACATTCCGCTACTCGCAGAAACCTTCATGCGTCTTGCCTCCGAGCGCTATGAATTGCCGCAGCGTTCACTCAGCCAGGGCGCGTTGCGGCGCCTGATGGAATACAACTGGCCCGGGAACGTGCGTGAGCTTAAAAATACGATCGACCGCGCCGTGATCATGGCCGATGGCGATGAGGTCGCACCGAAAGATCTGCCTGACGAGATACCTGCGGGCGTTTCCAGGGATGGCATTGTCGAAGCCAGTGATGCCGAAACTGACGGTTTGCGAGTGCCGTTCACCGCTGACTTTCGTGAAGACCGGCGCGAGTTTGAGCGTCGTTACATCAGCCGCTGCCTCGAGTACACTCAGGGAAACGTGACCCGCGCGGCCGAGATTCTGGATATGCACCGGCAGTCGCTGCAACATAAGTTGAGACAGCTCGGGCTCGGCCGCCGCTATGTCTCAGTGACGGGCGACGCGCAGGATAATCCTGACAGTTGACGGAAAAACATGAAGGCAAAATTCGACGCGATCATTCAACGTGAGCAGGCTGAGTACCTGGACCAACTGCTAACCCAGAGCGACCCTCTGCTCGCCGAGATGGAAGCGTACGCCGCGGAGCATCGCGTGCCGATTGCCGATCGAGAGGTGGCGCGGTTTGTGGAGATCACGGCGCGCGTGTCTGGCGCCCGCAAGGCGCTGGAGATCGGAATGGCGATCGGGTATTCGGTGGTCCATCTCGCCCGCGGCATGGGGGAAGGCAGTGTGGTGGTGACGATTGAACCGAGCGACGAGATGATCCGCGCGGCAACTGGTTATCTGAAACGCGCAGGGCTGCTTGATCGTGTCGAGATCGAGCGCGGCAAGGCGTTGGAAGTAATACCGAATCTCGAAGAGACTTTTGATCTGTTGTTCATTGATGCACTCAAGGAAGAATACTCACAATACCTCGACCTCGGTCTGCAGCGTCTGCGAAGTGGTGGCGTCGTGATCGTCGATAATCTGCTTTGGGGCGGAAAGGTTGCGACCGGCGACACTGAAACCTCGACAGTAGCGCTGCGGGAATTCAACAGCTACTTCATGAACCATCCGCAATTGATTGCCGAGGTGCTGCCGGTCGGCGACGGCCTCGGTTACGCGGTCAAGTTGTAGCCGCAAAAAGGCACAAAAAGCACAAATGTAATTAGGCTGGTACGGATCAAAATTCATTATGTGCTTTTTGTGCCTTTTTGTGGCAAACTTCCACTCGTCTCTTCTTGCGGGTTTCCTCAAGCTCGCGTGCTGAATACAACGTGATTGGGCCTTTGCGTCGGAGGTGCCCTGATGAGCAGTGGCAAGTTTAGACAGATTGTTGGACTCGTGTTGCTGGCCTCGCTGGCTTTCTCGACCTACTCCTGCACCGTCGCCTCGAGTAAGGAAGACTTTTTCGGAACCACCACTCCTCCGGCGCGCAACATCTTCCGGTACGTGAGCGGAGATGAACCCGCGTCGCTCGATCCGGCAATCAGTAACGGCCAACCCGAAGCGCGGCTCTACATGGCGCTTTACGAAGGCCTCGTTGAATACAATCCCAAGACACTCGCTCCCGAGCCTGCTTTAGCAGAGCGCTGGCACATCAACAACGACTCATCCGAGTTTACGTTTCACCTGCGCAATACCGGCCGCTGGTCCAATGGCGATCCGATCGACGCGAACGACTTTGTTTACAGTTTCAGACGCGCGCTGGCCAAAGAGACCGCATCTCACAACGCCTATCTTGCTTTATATCTGAAATATTCACAGGCTTTTAACGAGCAGCAGGTGTTCGTTCGCGATCCGAAAACGGGCGAGTTTCTGCTGGCAAGAGATTTTGAAGAGAATCTGCCGGCTGAAGCGATTGGCGGCAGTCCGATCGATCCAGCGAAGAGTGAATACCAACCGGATCCAAATGAATCGACGCCCGATCCCGACACGGCCTTCCACCAGCAGATGCATACGCCGCTGCGATTGACGTTGCCGGGCGATGAGAAGTCGCGCACAAAGCGTATCGAGGCGAGTCCAAAGTTAAAGGCGGCGGTGGCCGGCAAAGAGTTCATTCGAGTGAAGGCCGAGGACATCGGCGTTGAGGCCGTTGACAAGTACACGCTCAGGATTTCGCTGGTCCAACCGGCACCGTTCTTTTTAGGTTTGCTCGCGCACCAGGTTTTCCGCATTGTGCCGCGCAAGGTGGTCGAGCAGTACGGAGACAAATGGACGCAGCCGGAGCACATCGTCACGTGTGGTCCATTCAAGCTAAAGACGTGGGTGCCTTACGACAGGATCGTGCTCGAACGCGATCCGATGTATTGGGACGCAAAGACGGTCAAGCTTGACGAGCTCCACTTCTACCCGATTCTAGATAACGCCACGGTGATGAATCTCTACAAGGTCGGTGAGCTTGATGCAGTCTACAACCATGCGGTCCCGAATCCATGGCTGCACGTGTTGAAGTACAAGAAAGACTACATGGACCAGCGTGAAGCGGCGGTCGATTACCTGATCATGAACACGACCAAACCGCCGTTGGATAATCCCAAGGTACGAAGGGCGTTCAACCTCTCGATTGATAAAGAGGCATATGCGAACTGGCGCCGGATCGTGAAACCGCTTACTGCATTTACGCCCGAGGGAACGTTCCCCGACTACCCGCAGCCAAAAGGCGCGTCTTTCAATCCGTCAGAAGCGCGCCGGTTACTTGGCGAAGCGGGTTATCCGGTAATTCAAAACTCGGACGGGAGTTTTTCGTGTCCAAAATTTCCGGTGGAGCAGGTCGAGTTTATCTACAACAGCCAGTCAGCAAACAGATCCGTCGCCGAATGGATGCAGGCACAGTGGAAACAGAATCTCGGCGTCACCGTCGGTTTGCGAAACATGGAGTGGGAGACGTTTCTGGATGCGCGCGCGAAGCTCGAATATAAAGGATTCGCGCGCGGAGCATTCGGCGCGGATTACATGGACCCATTCACGTTCCTGAGTGTCTTCTACACCGGCGGTGACAACGGCACGGGCTGGGAGGATCCGAAATACATTGCGATGCTGGATGACGCCAATCGCACGCTCGATCAGAAAAAGCGTTATGAGTTGCTCGCCAAGGCGGAAGCTTACATGCTCGAGCAGCAGCCAGTTATCCCGATTGACACACCGTCGGTGAACTGGCTGAAGAAACCCTACGTGAAAGGCATGTATCCGAATCCAGCCTCTTTGTACGCGTGGAAATATATTTACATCGAGCGCGATCGGGCCAAGTGGGATTACGGCACGCCGAGTTTGACTGCGGAGTAGCGCGGTCAACGCGGATCTCTGATTAACGCATGTTTCGGTTCATTGTCAGACGACTCCTGGTAACGATCCCGACGATCCTTGTCGTGATCTCCATCACCTGGGTCTTGATCAAACTCGCCCCCGGAAACTTCTATTCGGGTGAGAAACGACTGCCTGCCTCCATCGAGAAAAGTATTCGCGAGAAGTACGGCCTCGATAAACCCTGGTATCAGCAATACGGGAAGACGATGTGGCCGATCATTAGTCGGCTCGACTTCGGTACGTCTCTGAGATACGAAGGCCAGTCAGTAAATACGATCATCAAGCGCTCGTTGCCGGTTTCAGCGGGAGTCGGAATTCTGGCGTACCTGCTCGCGCTGATCGTCGGCATCACTGTCGGCTCGATAGCTGCACTGAAGCAGAACTCAAGGTGGGACTATGGGTCGATGGCGCTCGCGATGCTCGGCATCTCCGTGCCGAACTTTGTTCTTGGTCCAATCCTGGTGCTGATCTTTTCGCTTGGTCTTTACTGGTTGCCGCCGTCTCGCTGGGCTGGCTTTCCGAGCCGGAATCTGATCTTGCCGGTAGTGACTCTGTCCGCGATTTACATGGCCTACATCGCGCGGCTCACGCGCGCGGGAATGCTCGAAGTGCTGCGGTCAGATTACATCCGCACAGCGCGCGCGAAGGGATTGAGCGAGCGTGACGTTTTGATTCGTCATGGCTTGCGTGGCGGTCTGATGCCGGTTATTTCCTACACCGGACCAGCACTCGCGTTTCTGTTGACTGGAACAGTTGTAGTCGAGAGGATTTTTGCGCTGCCCGGGTTGGGAAACTACTTCATCCAGGCATCACTCAACCGCGACGAGCCGTTGATCATCGGCATCGTCGCCTTCATTGCGATAACACTCTTATTGATGAATCTGCTGGTTGATATTGCTTACGCGTATCTCGATCCGCGCGTGAGGTATAACTAGAACAGGTTTGCGATGGCTACAGAGAAAAAACCAGAACCAGACGAGCTGATCCACATCGGGCCGGAGATGGCTGTGGCTGAAGCTGACGTGAGGCCGGAGGAGGCGGGCGCGTTTGTGCAGGGCACGTCGCTGTGGCGCGATGCATGGCGTCGGCTGCTCAAAAACAAGCTCGCGGTGTTCGGTCTCGTCGTTGTAGTCATCGTCACGATCGCAGCGATCGTCGGACCGACACTGATCAAGCGTATCTTTGGCTTCACGCCTGATTATATTCCGTCGCACGATCCGCAACTGACGCAATCGTTTCCACCATTTACCGGGCCAAACGGCGAGTTCTCGTGGGCTCATCCGATGGGAACTGACAACGCCGGGCGCGATCAACTGGCGCGTATATTACAAGGCGGGCAGATCTCGCTCTTCGTCGGCGTTCTTTCAACATTGGTTTCGTTATTGATCGGTGTCAGTTATGGGGCGATTGCGGGTTATGTCGGCGGGCGCGTCGACAACGTAATGATGCGCATCGTCGACGTGCTCTATTCGCTTCCTTACGTCATCATTGTGATCGTGCTGCTCTCGATGTTTCGCAGCCAAACGCCGAGAGGTCAGCTAATCCTGCTCTTTATCGCGATTGGATCAGTGTCGTGGCTGACGATGGCGCGAATCGTTCGCGGGCAGGTGCTTTCGTTGAAGAACCAGGAGTTCGTGCTCGCGGCGCGAGCGACTGGCGTTTCAAACGCGCGGATCATCTTTCGACATCTGGTTCCGAATACGCTCGGTCCGGTGATCGTCTACGCCACTTTGACGATTCCGCAGATCATGTTGACGGAGGCATTCCTTTCGTTTCTCGGATTTGGTGTGCAGGCGCCGCTGGCTTCGTGGGGCAGTTTGGCCGCGGATGGAATTCAGAACATAGCAATTTTCCCGTGGCAACTGATCTTTCCCGGCGTGACGATGGCGCTAACGCTCTTCTCGTTGAATTTCTTAGGTGACGGATTGCGCGATGCGCTCGATCCCCAGATGCGCACGATTTAAAGTTCAGAGTTCAAGCTTTCGCCTTGTTCTCAACGTTCGTGAACCGCACCGGCAACCCAAAGGTTGAACCCTAAACTTTATGACCAGTCCTGACGGCAATCTTCTCGAAGTAAAAAATCTGCGCACCTACTTCGAAACAGACGATGGAATCGTCAAAGCCGTCGACGATATCTCCTTCCAGCTCAAACGTGGTGAGACACTCGGCATCGTTGGTGAGTCAGGCTCAGGTAAGTCAGTCACGAATCTCTCGATCATCCGCCTCGTTCCTAATCCTCCGGGAAAGATCGTCTCCGGCCAGGTGCTCTTCAACGGCACCGATCTCCTGCACCTGTCAACCGACGCGATTCGCAAAATCCGCGGCCGCCGCATCGCGATGATCTTTCAGGATCCGATGACGTCGCTCAACCCGTTCATGAAGATCTCCAAACAGTTAATGGAGATGACTGAGCTACACCTGGGCCACACAAGAGAACAGGCACGCGCTCACGCCATCCACATGCTGGAGACAGTCGGCATTCCCGATGCACATACTCGCGCCGGCAGCTACCCGCACGAGTTTTCCGGCGGCATGCGGCAGCGCGTGATGATCGCAATGGCCCTCTCGTGTGAACCCGAGCTGCTGATCGCCGACGAGCCCACGACCGCCCTCGACGTCACAATTCAGGCGCAGATACTCGAGCTGATCAAGAAACTCAAGCGCAAAACCGGTACGAGCGTGATTCTCATCACTCACGATCTCGGCGTCGTGGCGGGTATGACCGATCACGTAATCGTGATGTACGCCGGAAAGATCTTCGAGCAGGCACGGACGACCGAGTTGTTTTCCTTGCCCGGCAATCCTTACACGAAGGGATTGCTTCGTTCAGTGCCCGATCCAACCGCCGAGCAGGGCAAGCTTTACCAGATACCGGGACTGCCGCCCGACGTCGCACACCTGAAACCCGGCTGCCCTTTCGCACAGCGTTGCGACTACACGCAGGACATCTGCCGGCGTGAGTTTCCGCCGTTTGTGCAGCTCAACGCAGATCACTATTCGCTCTGCCACTTCGCGCGTGAAGTCTATAGCGAATCGGGCGGTACACCAGTATGAGTGAGAACAACTCAAGCCTGCTTTCCATCAGAGATCTGAAAGTTCATTTCGATCTCGGCGGTGGTGGACCACTCGACAGGTTATTCGGCACGAATCCCGAGAAGCGCATCGTGAAGGCTGTCGATGGCGTTTCACTCGACATCTACGAACAGGAAACTCTCGGACTCGTCGGCGAATCAGGTTGCGGCAAATCTACACTCGGTCGCGCGATACTCCGTCTCACTGAGCCGACCGCGGGTCAGGTGTTCTACCGCGACCGCGACCTTGCACACCTGTCACAAAGACAGTT
>Ga0126311_10000975_pt1 | contig 13446 bp, 11 predicted proteins | sample Plot61_FD_92539 | JGI IMG/M metagenome (GOLD analysis project Ga0126311, IMG submission 92539) | Serpentine soil microbial communities from UC McLaughlin Reserve, CA, USA - Plot61 | ecosystem: Environmental > Terrestrial > Soil > Grasslands | place: USA: UC McLaughlin Reserve, Lake County...
ACGAACGAGATCAGATGTCAATAAAACGAATTACGGTCAATCCCAAACACAAAGGATTTGAGATTGATCTTGTTGGTACCGCTAATCACTTAAGAGTCGGTACGTCTGGGCATTCCATGGACCTCCGCATGTCAGCATTCGATAAAGTATGGGAGAATAAGATATTTGCAATTCTATTCGCGGTCATTTGCTGGTCCAGCGGAATGATTCTGGCAGTTCGGAAGGCTTATAGGGAAGTGGAAGAGAAAGAGCCTTAAACCGGAATACGCTTTTGCATTGGCCTAAAGAAGAAGTCTATGTCTCACCAAGTCCTCCTCAAAAGACTTATTCTCCTCTTAGTGGTGTGTTTTATTTCGTCCACTGTTTTTGCCCAAGGAGATCGTCTCAAACCAGGAACCGTCAGGATCACTAGCGGGTCAGGACAACAAAGAGGAAGCGGTTTTATTGTCAAACTCGACACGGTCCAAAATGAAGTTTACGTCGTTACCGCAGGGCATGTAGTTGGCGATGACAAGCATCCCCAAGTCGAATTCTATACTCGACAACATAGACCGGTAGCTGCCACCACCATTTTTGTCAGAGAAGCTTTAGATATAGCGATTTTATTGGTAAGCGGTAGTGAGAACATACCCAGCGGCTTAATGGCACTCAATTTAGATTCTCAAAACCCTTCTGGGTTAGAAGAGGTTTTCATTATTGGTTCTCCTCGGTTGGGTGCTCCATGGTCTCTCATGAAAGGGTACATCTCAGCTGTCGAAGGAGAGAATCTCCTTTTCTTCGGCGATATTGGCGAAGGAGTATCCGGTGGATGTCTGATTAGGAACGATGTGGTCATTGGTATGGTTGTCGCAGGACCGAATCGGGCGATTCAACAGCCAGGTTCTGCGGTTAGAGCGGGATTCATCACAGAATTATTGAAGGGCTTACCGGCACCCGAGGTTCGTAAAGCTGCCGTGGTGGGTACGGCCGTTTCTCCCAGTCGATCGGATAACGCAGTAAATCCGACGGATACGGAAGAAATGGCGGAATTACTTGCAAAGATTGGTAGTCAACCGAACAAGGCCAAATATCCCAGGCAACTTGCGGACATTTACTTTGACCAAAGGAGATATAAAGAAGCGGAGCAATACTACAGAATAGCGATCGGGCTCTCTCCAGGCGAGCATGAGTATCGTCAGAAACTAGCTCTTTCCCTATCCCGTCAAGGCAAAAACACGGAAGCTAACATCGAATTTAGAGAAGCAATACGGCTTAAACCGAAATACGTGTATTACCGCAGTCTCTTCGCGGAGTTTCTCACGTCCGTAAAAGATTATAGGGGCGCCGAAGAACAGTATCGTGAAATGGTACGGCTGGCTCCGAAATCCACCTTTTATAGCTCGCGTTTATCGGACGTTCTTCTACAACAGGGAAAATTAGCGGAAGCGGAAAGCGTGTACCGGCAAAATATAAAAAATGAGCCGGAGGAAAGTTGGGCTTATGCTGGATTAGGGAGCTTGCTCGAACAAGCGGGCAAGTGTTCCGAAGCTGAAAACGTGTTTAGAAACGCCATACGAATCTATTCGGGAGACACTGCGTCCCATCTGGGACTGGCACGTTGTTTGGACGCGCGTGGCCTCTCGGCGGAGGCTCAGGCTGAGTATCGTTTGGCAGGGGACTTAAGCCCACGCGCGGCCTTTGAGCATTACAACCGTGGAGTCTTTCTTGAGAATCAACAGAAACTAGCGGACGCAGAAGTTGAATATCGATTAGCTATAAAGCTTAGACCAGCAGAAGCATCCTTTCACTCGAATCTGGGACGTTTTAATAACAACCGGGGTTTGGTTAAAGAGGCCGAGAAAGCTTATCGGATTGCTATACAGTTGGAGCCCAAGGATCCCACATACCGAATTATCTTGGCTGGTTTTCTCGATGGGGTAAAACGGCATTCCGAAGCGGAAGTTGAATATCGGGAAGCAATACGGCTCAAACCAGATAACGCAGACTATCATAGTTCGCTTGCCGGGCACCTGAGAGTTCAGAAAAGGGATGCTGAAGCTGAAAGGGAATACAGAGTAGCGCTCCAGTTAGATCCCAAGAACTACTTCTATCGTCGTTACCTGTTTAGTCTTCTTGAGAGTCAGAATCGGGTCGAAGATATTGCTCAGCTTCACAAATCGATAATTAACCTCGACCCGACAAATGCAAGCAATTACGACGAATACGGTAGGTTTTTGCTCGCACAAAAAAAATATTTGGAGGCCGAAGCTGCTTATAGAAAGGCGATTAGTATAGAACCCACAAATCAAGCCTTTCATAACAACCTGGGGATTGCGCTAGAGCTTCAACGCAAAGACATCGAGGCCGAGGCGGCCTACCGCAAAGCAATCGAGTTGAAACCTGATAATGGCTGGTTACACAGCAATCTCGCTAGATTCCTCAATAATCATGGAAGATATGACGAATCTGAAATAGAACTCAGAGCGGCTATGAGAATAGAGCCAAATGATTTTAGTCATCGTGAGAAGCTGATTGAGTTCCTAGTCGAGAGAGGAAGGCATAAGGAAACTGCGGCCATAGTCGAAGAAGCCATGGCGGTACAATCCAAGACAGCCAGTGAGTACGGTGCTGTGGCTAAATTCTTGTACGGCCAAGGTAGAACTAAAGAGGCGGAACTCAAGTTTCGGGAAGCAGTTCGACTTGACCCGCAGTCAGCCTATTACACTAACTTTTTAGGATTGAGCTTGGAGATTCTTGGGAGAAAGGTTGAAGCGGAAACATCGTTTAAAGAAGCAGTTCGACTTACTCCGAAAGATGCGTGGACGCGTGGTAACTATGGTCGATTTCTTCAGGAAAGCCTGAGATACAAAGAGGCTGAAACTGAGCTTCGGCAAGCCGTTGAGTTAGCGCCTACGGACGCGGATTATCACTTTCGTTTAGGAAGCATTCTTCTCAGCCAAGACAGAACTGATGAGGCGGAAGCGGAATATCGAATAGCTGCGAGACTCGATGTCAAGTACGTCTCTCACTTAAACAATCTCATTCGAATTCGCAATATGAGACTTCAGCAAGCCGCTCCCTCGCCGCGGTCCAAAACTAGGAAGAAGCCGTAACCGAGAATCTTCAGTGACTCGGTGGGTGTGTGATTGCGGGATAACAAACATGCCCACGTGATTTAAAGGTCTTCCAATTCCCCGGAGTCCTCGGATCTAAGTACACGGAGGCATTTACAAGCGCGAAGATCCTTTGTCTAATTCAAATTCAGCAAGTAACGATGAGTCACTGGTTACCTTAGGTAAGCTACCAGAGTGTAGTCCGATATATTTCGAGCCCCAGCTTTCAATCTTTGAGATAAAGTCACGCTTCGACATTTTTTCTATTTCGGTTTTTAACGTGGGACCCTCTCCGATCGTCTCCAGAAAGCTTTCCAGTTCGCCTGGGGTGAATCGGTTAAGTATTTCAACTACATGGTTGGTTCTTGCTTTCAAAAACCGCCATCCGCCAGTATCTGTCGGAACCCAGCTTTTTAGCCGTGCTTTTACAGCTTCTGCATCTTCAGTCCTTTTGTCGGGGGGCCAAGTAGTTTCAAGGTCTCTTCGTTTTCGACCCGGCCAGACGCTATCAATATGTTCCACTTTATCTCTCCAGAGTGGAGGCCGAATGTGAAGTAGTATATCAAACCTGCCAGGCCTAGTTATGGCTTCATCAAAGCTCCGCAAGTGGTTTGTTGCCATAAAGAACAGAACCCGTTCCGAATCGTGTAATTCAGAGAGCTTTGGGAGCATGCTCGTAGTTAGGAATTGGCGGGTAACATCAACTCCTTCGACTCGTCTTTGGGCTAATGCATCCATCTCATCGAAGAAAACGATGGCGGCTGAGAGATCGTTCAAGTCTTTGAAAACCTCATCCGCTTGCGAATAGATGTTCTCTAAGCTCCGCTTTAAGAAATGAGAAGGATTGAGTTCTACAAGTGGCCATTCGATTTCTTTGGCGATAGCGCGGACCAGCGAAGTCTTTGCAGTGCCCGGCGGTCCAAACAAGAGTGCCGAACGTCGTCGCTGGTCTATCAACGAGCCACTTTCACGCACGGGATTCATTATGTGTTTTTCGAGCTCTGCCTTAGCAGAGCTTGGCTTTTCTGAAATCTCGAGAGGCGAATCCAGTAGTTCTTCCCAGCTCTTCCATGATCGCATAGCTTCATCAGAGGGCAGGGTCGCATCATATTTGGCAAGAACATGAGTTCGAATTAAGGCGGAAAGTGCATGGCGCAATTCTGAAAGAAACATGTGAACAACGGCAGTGGCCCAAGCTTCCGGTTGTCCCTCTCGAAGGGTGGTTATTTGTCCCCCCGAGTTCCACCCTTCATACGTTTTATTATTTAGCTTGTAAGTGAGCCGGTTACTCTGACACCAATCTAGAGCGCGTTCCAACGCTTTCAACATTTTGCCATCTTCGATGATCTTAGAATCCTTAAACTCGTGAATAACTCCCTCCAACACCTCGAAGCTGAAAAGGTAGTTAGAACCCACACCCTCCTTCTTGTAGTTAAACAGCGGGAAATATTTCGGCCAGATACCGGATGGCTCTTGAAAGCTTAACGAAACCAGAAGCGCCTGCTCGATTTCGATTTTCGTTGGCAATCTATCTATTATCTGGTCCCTCTTAGTAAATGCTCCTTCAGTAATTATTCGATGCAGACGCATGGCAAGGCCGGCGGCCAACGCCATTGCCACTGGATCTTTCATCGCGTCGTGGTGCGCAGACACAAGCGAGAGCTGCCTCGCAAATGTCTCAGAGCTCCAGCGCGCGATCTCTTCCCAACGATCTTCGGCAACATCATCCTTGACTTGGTCTAGAGCATCGACGAACCAATAGGCAAGGCCGGGGTTCGCTGGATATTTATCTACTCGCAACGTATTCGGAAAATCGTTCAGAAAATCAGTGGCAACCTGGTTCAGAGTTCTGCTGACGCCGGTTTTTGCTTTGTTATTGTCATATGAAGGGTGAGCCAAGTTGAGAATGGGTTTCGTTGTTATATGGGCCGATAATATACCGCCGGTCCTGAGGACGATTAGCGCAGTGAAAGCGTTGTTGTCATCTAGGCCAGAACTCATCCATTCAGACTGGACGGCGATCTCGAAAATCGTTGTAATCTTCTGATCGATTTCTGTTTGCTTTTTCAGGCCAAGGACACGGCCAAAGAACTCATTTAGCTTTTCACTATTAGCAAGCGCCATTAGACAACTGCAAGTGTTTGTCACATTTCCTTCGTCGTCAGAGTTGGGTAATCTTCGAAACCGATGATGATCCGGCAAATAAAATGGCTTCAAGTCGTCAACTATGGTGGCATTAATCTCTGCCGCCTTTCTGCGCAAGCTACGGAGTTTTTCTATCGCTTGATTCATGGGAACCCTTGAATTATATACACCATTCGAAATTGTCAGATCCCCGACGGTGTTGGTGTCGGTGATCTTGATTGCTCATTCGGTAAACATAGAGTGACTGCTTGAAAGTATTTCGTTAGATGATAGAAGTCCACACTTGGCCCACCCACCTCTTGACGATCGTTTCGACTGCCTGCTCCGCTTTGGCGTTGTGTCGTGGTTGGTATGCCAAGAGATAAACGACATTAGAAGTAATTAGTGGAACAACCTTTCCATCTGGTACATGATGTGAAAGCTCGTTCGCAAGTCGCGCCGTGTACTTCGCACGATTCTGGCGAGGGAAGTGTTGAAAGATAAGCAGCGAACACCCTTTAAACCAAGCCGTCTCGATCTCATCCCAATAAAGAAACTTGCTTGAGCCTCGTTTGCCGAGTGGCGTCGACCGGACCTCAATGCCGTTGTCAGGATCAAAGAATAAGAGATCAACTCTGGATAACTCCTTTAACGCTTGAGATAGCCAACCGTTTCGCAAGGATTGTGACTCAGGTACAACATCATCGCAGAACAAACAGTTCGGAAGAATCTGGGCCTTCTGAATTTGACGAACTGCGCGATTTCTTTTTACCGCTGCAGCTAGGCTATCAAACAGATTCGGGTCATAAGCTCTCCATCTTTTTTCGTCAGCTAAGTACTGAATCTTACGGCCGTCGGTTCGTCCGTCACCAGGAGTCATCATCCAGCACACTCCGATGCTTAATCCAGATTCGCCAAAACAACGAAGTACGCCGTACTTAAAATAATCGTTGATGTCCCCGAAGTATTGATCCTTCATAGTGATGCAAGGCGAGAATCGTTGCTTGTTAGTTCCATCGATCCAGTCACAGTGAAGACCCCTCATCTTTGGCCGTTGTGTTGCCTTTACATATCTTCGAAAGACTTTGAAACCCGTCGAACCAGTTCTTCCTCACCTCCTCTGGCCACGAGGGATCGAAATCCGGAAATTTGGAGAGGAGCATCTGCCAGTCGCTTGACCGGTCGGTGTCGGACACGAGGATTGTGGGCTCAGTCGCTATTTCTTTTTGTTCAATTCTTACCGCCCGCGATCGTCGCGATCGTTGCGGCCGGCCAGCATACGGTTTGATGTGAGGCGAGAGTTTTACGCCTGCGTCCTTCGCGGCAAGCGAAAAGAATGTAACGCATTTTCGAATTGTATCGGCGCTGGAAACGCCTTCTTTGGCGAATACCTCCGAGAGCTCTTTGGTCGTGGCCCTCTCCAAGTTGATCCTTGAATTGAAAAGGTTCGAATACGCTCTTGAAAGGATTCGACGCCATATCTCTTGCCGCTCTTTTCCTTCCGCATTGACAAGACTTTCCAGTTCTGGTGTTGATACTCCCTTCTCACTAGCCAAACCTAGATAACGGATCGCCGACACCAATAGTGCCTGATTCGAACCGGACATCGACGCCATCATGCTGCGGTCGATGCGATTGGGCACGCCACCTACGGACACCGAATCGATAAAGCTACGAAACGTTCGATAGGACAGATAAGGGGGAAGACCCTTTCGCTTGGTCGCCATAAGCTCCTTGGTCGCAAATTACCGCAACTTAGTTGCGGTGTCAAAGATTTACTTTTGCGGCACCGCAACTGTCTGACTATCTCGGCAAGTGCGATTTAGTCGGACTAAATTGCACATCGGAGGTTGGGATGCGAGGTGACACTGTAATCGTAAGGGCTTATGGCGGAAAGGCGTTACTGCGAAGAGTTTGGGATGTTGGGGAGAGAGTTGTCTATGTAACCAATGACGAAGAGTTTGACAAACTTGCGGCAGGGAGGCCGGCAATTGAGCCTATCGGGTTTCCGAAAGAAGATGTATTTCGCGTTTCCGAAACCCAGTCTCGAGGGCGGAACCTGGACTGGTCGCAATTAGAAATGTGGAGCCCAACGGAGCGTTCGCCTTCGCAGAAACCTGCTGGAAGAAAAGTCGATGCGCCAACCGGGAGCACTATTTGAGCGAGTAGTAAATGCTTATCAGCACATTCAGACACTTCAAGGGCATCGGGGCTAAGACGGAGCGTGATCTTTGGCGCTCAGGCATCTGGTCGTGGCACGAGTTTGAGTCCAGGCACGCTGTTCAACTATCGATGTTTGAAGTCGCCGAACAGAATGCCGAGGTCCGACAGCTCTTAAATTCCAAGGAAGCGCTCGATAGAGAGGACGCCGATTATTTTGCTATTAACCTCCCCAAGCATGAACATTACCGAATTGCACTTAGCTTTCCATTGAAGACTCTATTTCTGGATATCGAAACGACCGGTCTGAGCCGATACTACGACTCGATCACTTTGGTAGGCTGGAGCACCGGACGGGAATACAACGCATACATTAGGGGAGACGATCCAGAACCCCTGCGAAAGGCACTGGCCGAAGCTAAAGCGATTGTCACTTTCAACGGCTCGCTCTTTGACGTTCCGTTTCTTCGCGATGAATTTCCGGAATTGAGAATGCCAGCTGCTCATGTGGATCTACGGTTTTTGGCCAAACGGGTTGGGTTGGTAGGGGGTCAAAAGGAGGTCGAGTGTAACGTTGGTCTACAGAGACCAGGGGTATTGTCGCGTCTTCGTGGTGAGGCTGCGCCACTACTTTGGCATCGCTACCGCAGAGGCGATCTGGATTCACTTAGACTGCTGCTGTCATACAACCATGCTGACATCGAGGGTATGAAGTTCATCTTAGATACCGTGATAGAGCGCTTGGTCGAGTTGGACCACTTGCCGAAGCATATCAGCGAGAGACATCAGTTTTCGCGTGGGTCTTTGGCGCTTGATTCAGAACGTTTCCTTAGCCGCACGACACCTTTGCGAGAGTACAAGGGTAACCGCGGCCCTCTCATTACGACCCAGGATCTGGAGGTTACAAAGCACGGTATTGTAGGAATAGATTTAACGGGTTCCGAGACTCGTCCGTCGGGCTGGTGTCTGTTGCGTAATGGACGAGCGACAACGCTAAGAATTCGTTCCGATGAAGACTTGATTAGAGCTACAATGGAGGCCAAGCCAAGTCTGGTGTCGATAGACTCGCCGCTCTCACTGCCAAAAGGACGAGTCAGCGTGGATGATGACGATCCCGGACGTCAATTGTTTGGAATCATGAGGGAGTGCGAGCGCATTCTCAAAAAGCGTGGTGTTAATGTTTATCCGTCGCTAATCAAAAGCATGCAGGCCCTTACGGCTCGTGGAATACGGCTCGCACGATATTTCAGAAATATCGGAGTGCCGGTGATCGAGAGTTACCCCGGCGCTGCTCAAGACATCATGAACATTCCTCGCAAGGGAGCCGATCTTGGATTACTTAAAGAGGGACTCGCTGAGTTTGGAATTTCGGGAGACTTCGAAAGTGGTGATGTTAGTCACGACGAACTGGACGCGATCACTTCCGCAGTGGTTGGATTATTTTTCATAAGTGGAAAATTTGAAGCATTAGGAAACGACGAAGAGGAATACCTCATCATTCCGGACATCAAGCCACAGATTAGCCCGTGGAGGAAACGGAGGGTTATCGGTTTGAGTGGTCCAATCTCTTCAGGGAAGACCACGGCCGGCAAGTACCTGGCTTTGCGCGGGTTCGCTTACGGACGGTATAGCCAAGTGTTGCAATCTCTATTGGAGGATAGAGGGCTACCAGTAACGCGTGAGTCGCTACAGCAGATCGGTGAAGAAGTTTATAGCGGCTTGGGGCAGCGGTGGCTGGGTTCCGAGCTCATCAGGAGAATGCCCGAGAGCGGCGATCTGGTTATTGACGGGCTGCGGCACCCTGAAGACCATGCTTTCTTGACAGAAACCTTCGGGCCTTGCTTTTTTCACATCCACATTGATGCTCCCGAGATTATGAGGGAACAAAGGTACGTCGCGAGCGAGGGAACCAAAGAAGAATTCCGTAGGGCGACCGTTCATCCGGTTGAGGCGGACACTCCTAAATTAGCTGAATTGGCCAACGTCAGTATTCATAATCGTGGAAGCCTTGAAGATTTTTTTTCTGAACTTTCTGAGGTGCATCAAAACAATTTTGAGATCGGAGGAAATTCTACATGCCAGTAACAGTTGTGGTCGGGGGCCAATTTGGCTCGGAGGGTAAAGGTAAGGTCGCGCACTTCGTAGCCAGAGAGATGGACGCGAGTGTCGCCATCCGCGTGGGAGGTCCGAACTCAGGACATACAGTCATCAATCCTTCTGGCGATCGTCTAATTCTGCGTCAACTGCCGACTGCTGCTATCTTGCCAAACGTCACTTGTTCCTTGGGGGCAGGCAGCTACATTATTCCTGAGCTCCTTTTTCAGGAAATCACGCTCACAGGAATAGACAAGGACCGGCTGTTCATTGATCCACACGCTGTTGTGATCACTGACGAAGAGTTGCGCAGCGAAAGAGAAAGCTCTTTGCGTCAGAATATTGGATCAACACAAAGTGGAACTGGCGCTGCAGTTTTACGACGAATCTCACGAGGGTCCGGAGTAGTTTTCGCCGAGAATGATGAACGGCTCAAACCGTTCGTTCGATCGGTCACCAGCTTCCTGAGAGACCAGCTAACGAAGAACAAGCGGATCATACTGGAAGGCACGCAAGGATTTGGCCTCTCCTTGTTGCACTCAAGCTACTATCCTGTCGTAACGAGTCGTGACACAACGGCTTCTGGCTTTCTTTCCGAGGCCGGACTAAGTCCATTTGATGTAGACGACATAGTCATGGTCCTAAGGGCATTCCCTATCCGCGTTGGCGGTAATTCTGGACATCTGCCGGAAGAGATCAGTTGGGATCGAGTGACTGCCGAATCAGGGAGTAAGGCCAAGATTGTGGAGCACACGTCCGTTTCAAAGAGCATTAGACGGGTTGCGCATTTCACCCCGGAGGTAGTGTTAGACGCCATAAAACTCAACAGGCCTTCACGTGTTGTTCTCAACCATGTTGATTATGTAGATGTGACTTGCGTTGATTCCGACTGCCTTACCGAGAAGGCACTACGCTTTGTTGAGCAGGTCGAGCATGCGATTGGATCTAAGATCGATTACGTCGGTTGCGGGCCAGCCTCTATGTCACGTCGATTCTTTGTGCAAAGGATACCTAAGTCAGCATGATCCCGGTGCTTGAAGAGTATGCACGATTTGCGAAGACTGACGCCGAGGCGACTCGCCGATATTTGACCTACAAGTCACTTGATCCCTTTCCGGCAATTCCTCCGGCGTTATTAAACTCGGCCGATATTTCTGACTACGTGTCAGCGACAGGAATGATTTGTCCTTTCGATGACGGTGCAGAAACGTTGAAATCCGCATCTTACCGGGTTCGCATATTGGGCGAGTGCATATGTTGGGACGACAGTGGGGCAAAGAGGACTGTTGATCTGGCAGAAGGCGGCGAGTTCAAATTACCTCCGAACTCCATATCGTTTGTTAGCCTCGAGCCCGTTTTTCGTCTGCCCGACTACGTTGCGATTCGCTTTAATCTCGACATTTCTCATGTATACAAAGGGCTACTCTTGGGGACAGGTCCCCTGGTCGACCCAGGTTTTGTCGGCCGACTATTTATCCCGCTGCACAACCTAACTGCAAATGAATATACCCTTCGCGCCTATGACTCCATTATTTGGATGGAGTTTACAAAGTTAAGTCCCATTTCAAAGTGGGTGCAGTCGGAGGCAGTAAGAATCCAAGCAGGGCGATTTCGAGAATTTCCAGCCCGGAAACTCCAGCGAAAAACGATCGGAGATTATTTGGAACGAGCCGTAGGGCGTGAAGGCTCAGTTCGAAGTTCAATTCCCGTTGCCTTCGAACGTGTTCAGGAGTCTGCCCGATTGGCAGCAGAGTCGTCGAAAAGGGCGGTGACTTCAGCAAGCGCAGCTGCCAGCAAGGTTGACAGCATCCAAAAACGAGTAACGATCGGGGCAAGTATCTCAGCCATTTTTATCATTGCGACCCTTTTTGCGATCTTTATACAAGTGTTTTCACTTGTCTCGGATACTCAGCAATACACTCGAAGTTCGGCCACTGAGGTTCAGAAACTCGAGAAACGGGTCGAGGAATTAGAAAAGAAAATTTACGGGCCTGCAAACGCAGTAAACGGTTTGGAAGCATCGACGGCATCGCCAACACCTAAATGAGATCGAATAGCAGTATTGTCGGAGGTAGCCGCACCAACCAGCTCAACCGGATAGAAATATGTGGAGGAATTGCCTCTGGCAAAACAACACTGGCGACGGTAATGGAGCGTGCTGGCCATCACACAATTTTCGAGAATTTTAAACTCAATCCGTTCATCGAGAAATTCTATTCTGATTCTGAGTTTTACTCATTTGAAACTGAGATTTCTTTCCTGCTACAGCATTACAGTCAGATAAAAACCGAGGCTAGACAGACTGAAGGTTTTTTCTGTGATTATTCTTTGTTACTTGATTCCTCGTACGCGGAGGTCACTTTAAAGCCCTCGCATTTGAAAATATTTCAGGATGTCTATGAAACTGTGGTCTCAGAAATCCTATCGCCAAACCTAATCATCCATCTTCGATGCCGTGCAGAAACCCAGCTTTACCGAATTCGGCAGAGAAATCGTTCGATGGAGAGTGGCATAACCATTCAGTACCTTGACCGATTAAATCGCACCCTGGATTCAACAGTGAGGTTGGAACATCCGCGGGATCGTATCTTAGAGATCGATAGCGAAAAACTCGACTTCGCACACGATCGCGCAACTCAAAACGAAATAGTCAAATTGATCCAGGACTCGTTTCATACATGAAGCGCATTCGGAGGATTAAATGAACGACCTCATCGCTCGTCTGCGTATGCTCAGAGCTGAAGCGGAAAGCATCAATGCGACATTGGTTGATGACTTGAAGCAATTTTTCGGTCCCACCAACCGATGTTTTCGGCGACTCCCAGATTCCGACGAGAAGCGTCGCAATGTTACCACCACATGTAGTTGTCTAATGTCACTAGCGACTTCCGGGAAAATCATCCAAGCTTTCACCGAAATCAAGGGTACTGAGTCTAAGGCTGAGGCTCAGAGTTTCGTTACGGAGGTTTTTGAGCATGCCGTCAATTCCCCTTGGATGAGCTCAGGCCTTGATGACTTGAATGCCTTCTCTTCACTGATTGTGCTGCGGGCTGCGGGACTATTAACTCGGAGTGATGAGGCCCCATTAAAGAAGAAAGCACTTCAGATGATCCATCCAAAATATGTCTGGAACGGCGACCAACCTAAAGAGGTCGGGCCTAGTCAGACGCTAATGCAGATTTATGAAGACAAAATACAACAAGCACCAAATAGTTTTAGAGTGGGAGCCTACCCTCCGACCGCGGCTATCGCCTACTGGTTTGCCGACGCCGATGAAAATCTGAGTCTTGGCATTTCAGACGACAGCTTTGAACGGATCACGCTGTGGGCCTCGCAGGAGTTTGCAAGGCAAGTGTCTTTAGTAGCGTCCGAGCACGATGCGATGAAGGATCCGATGCAATGGCCGCCGCTGCATGCCTTAGCGGGCGGTTGCGGAATCAGGCCGGGGCCAAAAAGCCTGAACTACGAGACAAGCTCATGAGAGTTTTACCCACTGAGATCGAAATCAAGCGAGCCGTGCTCAAGTCTTTCGACTCTCAACAGAACTCCGGTATTTGGCCCAAGTATTTTCCTCTTTTCAACTACGGGATGGGCGAGGCGGGTTCTAATTATTTCTTTAGCTTCGAGTTGTTAGAGGTCATCTTGGGAGAGTTTGAAAAATCAGACTTGCTCGAAGAAAGAGTTGTTCTGGATGGAATCGAGAAAGCACTTAGTTGGTGCAAAAGCAATCGGCTTGTACACAGAAGCGGCCATGACATTTACAAAGGGTGGAATTCGGGAGGTCAAATCACGACGCTAAAAGAAGGCAAGCCTGAGTTGGCCTAGGTATGCTTAATATAGGCTGTGTAAAGGAGAGCCGAGACAGCAGTGGCGGGATCGGCTTTCCAGACGTCTGGAGATAGTGCTCTTCTACAGTATCGGCAATTTCCTCCTCATCTACCTTTCGTCGTTTTGCGCGGACGCCCCACTTTACGAT
>Ga0126311_10000976_pt1 | contig 13441 bp, 14 predicted proteins | sample Plot61_FD_92539 | JGI IMG/M metagenome (GOLD analysis project Ga0126311, IMG submission 92539) | Serpentine soil microbial communities from UC McLaughlin Reserve, CA, USA - Plot61 | ecosystem: Environmental > Terrestrial > Soil > Grasslands | place: USA: UC McLaughlin Reserve, Lake County...
GAACACTTCTTCACTCTCCGTGGCCGGGATCGCGGCGGGCACGGAGCGTCCCGAGCGCGTGGTCGGCATGCATTTCTTCAACCCGGTGTCGGCGATGCGCCTGGTAGAGGTCGCAACCGGGCCGTCCACCGACCCTTCGGCCGTGAGGCGGGTCGAGGAGGTCGCCGAACGGTTGGGCAAGACGCCGATCCGGGTCTCCGACACGCCCGGGTTCGTCGTTAACCGCGTGGCCAGGCCGTTCTACCTGGAGGCCTTAAGGCTCGTCGAGGCCGGCGGAAGACCGGAGCAGATCGACGCATCGGTGCGCGACGTGGGCTTCCGGATGGGCCCGTTGGAACTGGCAGATCTCATAGGGAACGACGTCAACCTCGCCGTCTCGGAGTCCCTCTTCGAGCGCTACTACTACCAGCCAAGGTTCAGGCCCTCCCACCTCCAGCGCTCGATGGTCGAGGGCGGGTTGCTCGGCAGGAAGAGCGGACGCGGTTTCTACGATTACGGCGAGGAAGGCAAGGTGGAGGAGGTGGAGCCCAAGGAGGACATAGCCCTGCGGATCACCTCCTGCATCGTGAACGAGGCCTTCCTGGCCCTCTCTGAGGGCGTGGCCACCACCGAAGACATAGACCGGGCGATGAAACTCGGGGCGAACTACCCCAAAGGTCCGTTCGAGTGGGCCGAGGAGATCGGCGCCCACAGCATCGTCCGGACGCTCGATGCCTTGAGGGAGGCCCACGGCGACGCTTACCTCGCAGCACCATCCCTAAGGCAACGTGCCGCCGGCGCTGATCCCGAATCCTGGCGGATTCGGAGGGAGTAGGGAGCGGGGATGGAATGCCCGACGCCCGGCCGTCCTTTCGGTACGGCACCGGGCGTCTTCGATTTAGAATGGATGAGGACTCAAGAGTTTTCGGGTGCGTTGTCGATTCCGCTACCGCCCGTTCGTCGTAGGTGTGTAGGAAGCAAACGACCTTGAGGAGGTCTCGTGAGAAAGGTAGTGGTATCTGAGTTCGTGTCGCTGGACGGCATCATCGAAGATCCCGGCGGTAGTGGGGAATCCGATCGAGGAGGCTGGTCGTTCCGGTTCGACCGCGGAGCCGAAGGGGACAAGTTCAAGTTCGACGAGCTGGCCGCAGCTGACGCCCTCTTGCTTGGGCGCGTGACCTACGATGGCTTCGCCGCCGCCTGGCCACAGATGGAGGAGCAGACGGGCGAGTACGGCGCCTGGATGAACGGCTACCCCAAGCACGTGGCCTCAAGGACGCTTCAGGAGCCCCTGGAGTGGAACAACTCGACCGTGATCAAGGGCGATGTCGCCGAAGAGGTCTCCACGCTCAAGCAGCAAAAGGGCAAGGACATCCTCATCTTCGGCAGCGGGCAGCTGGCGAGGACGCTGATGGAACACGATCTCATAGACGAGTACCGCTTGATGGTCTTCCCGGTCGTCGTGGGCAAGGGCAAGCGTCTGTTCGGGGACACGGAACAGACGAAGGCCATGAAGCTCGTGGACACCAAGCAGGTCGGCCCGGACGGCGTCCTCGTTCTCACCTACCGACCGGCAAGCGAGGAGGCAGGCGGCTAAGGGGCACGGGTCGCGGCGATGACCCTAACGAGTTCCAAGGATACCATTATGATGCCGGCGTCTCGTTCATCGTCATGCACTTTTCGGATGCAACGGTGCGTTCGCGAACGCACTTGCCAGGTGCGGCTCTCCACTACGGTGGGCCAGGAGCCGGACGCAAGCTAAGTTCGCCACCAGGCGCACCCACCGGCTCCGCTTCACTTGCGCGCGTGGATGGTGGATTCTCCACAGGTGGACTTCCGCTTGACGGAGTTCCTGGAAGTTGCGCTTGCTACACCCAGCGTCGTACCCGCGCCTTATAGGCCACGTACTCCTCCCCGAAGGCGCGTTCCAGGTAACGCTCTTCGCGTCCTATCACCTCGCGCTGGATCACGTATATTACCAACGGCAAGAAGAGGATTGCCCAAAGCGCGTTTCTGAGCACTGCTATCCCGGCGTAGAGCATAGCCAGTCCCAGGTATCCTGGGTTGCGGGTGTAGCGGAAGGGCCCGTCTGTGACCAGATGCGGTACGGGCTTGTCGGTGCGGATGGGGGTACCGGCCTTCTCGATGGTTCGCATGAACCATCCACCCAGCAACCAGCTGCTACCGAAGAGTGCCCCTCCCAGAGGTCGTGCTACCCTGCGGGGCAAGAAGGGAACGTGCAAACGTCTGTCGAGCACCAACCCTACGATCAGGGGCACCAAGTAGATCAGAGGCGGGGGTACCCGAATACCGGGGTTGTCCTGGTTGTCAGCCATTCGTGCTCCTCTCCGTTAGGATCCTCGGATCATCCTAGCCTATTCACCCGAGAGCGTGGAAGGCCAATTCTCAGAAATTATCGGAGCAGTGAGTAAACTTTCATCACGGTGAGAGCCAGAAACCTGGTTAGACGAAGACAGTACTGTCATGAAGCGATCCACGAATGGCAGGGTGGGTCAGAAGAAATGCGGGCCTGATCACTGAGAGCGCACATCCCCTCGAAAAATCCGCGGCCATTTCACTGATACAAGCATACATCGCTTACCTTATTGGCAGGTGAATCTTCGAAGTTTCGCAGGTTCTTTGCCCAGAAAACGAAGCTCGTAACGTTTGTCGTAACGCTTTAGAGACGGTGGTGCTATACAGTAAGGTTGTGACGGAAGGGACAAGGGAACAACATCGAGGGCTCATGTTGCAGGGTCGCTGGCTCCTGCTTGCTCGTGCGGCTTGGTTGTCGGTGGCTATCCTCACCGTGATCGTCTTCATTTCCGGACTACCAAGCGAATTCATGCGACTCCGGACACCGTGCGCAGATGCTGTTTCATGCGTGTGGGTTCCGCGCCTCACTGCACAAAATGCGCGAGCGTTAGGGGAGTTGGGCCTTTCTGTCGACCTCTTCGCCTCTTACTGGGTCGCAATCGAGGTCAGTTTCGTATTGATGTCGTCGGCGATCGGGGTGGCGATCTTTTGGCGCAAGTCCGACGATCGGATGGCGCTGTTCGTCTCGCTAATGCTTCTCACGCTAGGGGCAGCTCTCGTCGTTCCCTATCCTTTGTTGGACCTGCCACTCATCTGGACGCTCTCGGCGGAAGCGGTGAGTTTTGTTGGTGCTACGTTGGTGGTGCTCTTCTTCTACCTCTTCCCCGACGGACACTTCGTTCCCCGCTGGACGCGCTGGGTGGTGCTGGTGTCTATCTTCGGAGTGATGATCCCCTCCACCTTCTTGCCCGGCCGGTTTCTGCCTATCTTTGGGCACCCTCTGGCTTACGCCTTCCTAGGAGCGAGCTTTGCCGGAGCCACAGTATATGCGCAGGTATACCGCTACCGGCGGGTATCGAGCCCGACCCAACGTCAGCAGACCAAGTGGGTCGTCTTTGGCCTCGCGATGGCGCTGGGAGGTGCCTCCGTGGTCGCGCTACTCGATCTGGTGGTTCCGAGGGGTGTGCTCACTAGCCTAGTCGGCACCACCGCGTTCTACATCTTCACACTTCTCATACCGCTATCGATCGCGGTGGCTGTTCTACGCTACCACCTCTACGACATAGACACCCTAATAAATCGCACCCTGGTCTACGGCTCTCTTAGCGTGACGCTGGTCGCGCTCTACTTTGGTGGCATCGTGCTGCTGCAGAGGCTCTTCGTTGTCCTCACGGGTGAGAAATCCACCCTTGCGGTCGTCGCCTCCACCCTCCTGATAGCGGCGTTGTTTACTCCGTTGAGGAGGAGAATCCAAGCCTTCATTGACAGGCGTTTCTATCGCAGGAAGTACGACGCCAGAAAGACGCTCGAGGCCTTCTCCCTCAAGCTACGGGACGAAACGGACCTGGATGCCGTAAGCGATGATCTGGTTGGTGTGGTGCGAGAGACGATGCAACCGGCACACGTCTCTTTGTGGCTGAGCCCCGAGCCAACCCCGCACCGCAAGCAGACAGGCTAGCAGCGCTCTATGCACCGGAGTGCGTGGAAGGTGCTTCCCGCGAACTACCTCGCCTAGAAGCGGCGCTCTGCGAACATGAGGAGTAAGAAATGCCCCGTCAGATGACCGAGCAAGAGCGTCAGGAGTTCCTCGCCCAACCGCACATACGGGTGATCAGTGTCGCCAGCGACGGCGACCGTCCTCCCCTGAGCGTGCCGCTCTGGTACGGCTACCAGCCGGGCGGCAATATCTCCTTCTTCACCGGGACCCAGGGCCCGCAAGACCGGGCTCATCGAGAAAGCCGGCGTGCTGAGCCTGACGGTGCAACGCGAGGACTACCCGTATAGGTACGTAACCGTCGAGGGCACGGTCGTCGGGATCTACCGGCCCCGAATCCGTCCGGCCGGGTGGCCCGCCCCGATGAGATCGCTGCTTTCGTCGCCTTTCTGCTCAGCGAAGAAGCCGCGTTCGTCACTGGAGCCGCGTTGGCGATCGAGGGTGGATTCACGGCCCAATAGATGCGAGGGCTGGCGACGACGATCGGCTTGGGGAGCCGTCGCAGGGCTACCCCTACAGTAAATCCGAGTTCTTTCGGCGGCCGCTGCCCGCAGAAGCCATAGCGGCGCTCGTGGAGAACTTGACCGAGGGACGCTCTGCAGGCGAGTCGCGCGAGCTGGACTTCACGCCGTGGGGCGGCCCTTACAACCGCGTGCCGGTTGAGGCCACCGCCTTCGCCCACCGCGACGAGCTCTTTTTGATCCAGCACACGGTAATCGTGGACCCCGACGTGCCCACCGCCGAGAGGGAGGCCGCCCGTCACTGGCTTGAGCGCTCGTGGATGTCGGTGCGTCTGTGGGGGTCGGGGGTGTACCCGAACTTTCCCGATCCGGACCTTACGGGCTGGGCGCGCCTACCACGGGACCAACTACGACCGTCTGGTACGCCTCAAGGAGAGATACGACCGGAACGAGTTCTTCCGCTTCGAGCAGTCACTGCCAGCTCACGTTCTGGGAGGTAATGCCTCGGTGTGAAGGTCCACAACCGGACGACTCGCCACGATCGTCCTGCTGGCGCGCGATCGATAAGCCGCCTGCTGTGCGAGTCGCGTCGTCGAGTACAATTCCCTCAATGGTAGAAGCGAAAGCCATGGACCGGCAGATACTCAGGGCCAAGCTCTACGTGCCCCGTGGCCGTCCCGACGCCGTGCCTCGTCCGCGTCTCCACGAGCGGCTGGATGAGGGCGCACGGCGCGATTTGACCCTCGTCTCCGCGCCGGCCGGGTTCGGCAAGACGACCTTGCTCGCCGACTGGAGCCGGCATAGTGAGCTTCCGGTAGCCTGGGTCTCGCTGGACGAAAGGGACGATGATCCGGTGCGCTTCCTCCTGTACGTGGTCGCCGCCATCGGGACGATCCACCAGGACTTTGGAGAAACCACGCGTGCCTTCCTGAGCTCCCTGCAGTCTCGGGAGGAGCTCGAGCCCGTGCTCACCGCTTTGAGCAACGAGATCCTGGAGCTGCCGCGCGACTTCGTCCTCGTGCTCGACGACTACCACGCCATACGATCGGAGACTATCCACGACGCACTCGCCTTTCTGCTGGACTACTCGCCGCCGCCTTTGCACCTGATCGTCGCCGGCCGTGCAAGTCCTCCTCTGCGGCTGCCGAAGCTACGCGCACGGGGAAGTTTGACGGAGCTCGGCGCCCCGGACCTGCGCTTCACCCACGAAGAGGCCGCGGATTTCCTCGGCCGCACGATGGGCCTGGACCTCGCCGGGGAGCGGGTCGCAACGCTTGAAAAAGGAACGGAGGGCTGGATCGCCGGCCTGCAGCTGGCGGCGCATGCCCTCCGGGGAGGCGAAGACGACACCAGCTCCGTCGAGGCTTTCGCAGGCAGCGCCCGCCACGTCTTCGACTACCTGGCCGACGAGGTCCTCTCCCGTCAGCCGGATGACGTCAGGGAGTTCCTGCTCAAGACCTCCGTGGTCGAGACCCTGAGCGGCCCCCTGTGCGAGGCGCTCACGGACATGCCCGACGGTCAGGAGATGCTCGAAAGGCTGGAGAGGACCAACCTCTTCCTGGTGCCGCTGGACGAAGGGGGCCGCTACTACCGTTACCATCACCTCTTCGCCGCCTTCCTGCGCGAACGCCTCGGGCGCGAGCACCCCGACTTGATCCTCGAACTACACCGCCGTGCTAGTCTCTGGGAAGAGGCGGATGGGTGTCTGTCCGGGGCGATCGAGCACGCCCTGGCTGCGGAGGACTTCGGGCGGGCGGCAGACCTGATCGAGGAGGAGACCGGCGTGCGACGCACGTACGTGGACGCCTCGCTGCTGCTCCGCTGGCTGGGGATGCTGCCCGACCGGCTGGTGCGCCACCGCCCGCAGCTCTGCCTGCTCTACGCCTGGGCGCTCGCCCATTCCGGAGAACTGGAGGAGGCCGAGCGCCGACTGCTGGATACGGAGGAGGGTCTGGGGCTCGACGCTGGAGCGTCGACGGCGGGACTCTCGAATAGAGAGCGCACGATGCTGGGCGAGATCTGCGTCATACGCGCCCGTGTGTCTGCCATGCGGGAGGACGCACCGCTTACGACGGAGTTTTGCGATCGAGCCCTGGACCTGCTTCCCGAGGAGGAACTCCACCTGCGCTGCGACGTGGCGCTGGACCTGGGCCACGCCAACTGCTCGGTGGGAGACATCGAGGCTGCCAGCGAAGCGTTCGCCAGGGCCGCGGCCACCGGACGGGACGCCGACGACTTGCGGACGGCCCTGTTCGCCCTCCGGTACCAGGCTTCTCTGGAGATCTCCAGGGGACGGCTTCGGGTGGCGGAAGACCTTCTCTTGGAAGGGCAGCGGCTGGCCGAGAGCCGGCCGGAGGGGGTGCCGTCGGTCGCCGGCATGATCCACACGGGGATCGGCGAGCTACTCTACGAGCGCGGAGCACTGGACGAGGCTCGACGGCTGCTGGAGACGGGCATCGAGCACGGCAGGCGGAGCGGTGAGGCGAAGATACTGGTCTACGGCTACGTCAACCTCGCCCGCGTACTGATGGCCCGCGGGGACGCCGAAGGGGCGCACTCCCTCATCCGAAAGGCCGGCGAGCTCACCCCGAGGTGGCCTCTCATTTGGGCGTGGCAGGCGCGGTTCTACCTCGTGCAAGGCGACGTGCGATCGGCGGCCCGCTGGGCACGCGAGTACGGGGCTACGGAGGACTATGCGAGCTACCCACGCCACTTCGAGCGGATCACGATGGCCCGTGTGCTGCTCGGGGAGGGCAAGACCGACGAGGCTCTCGACTCCCTCGGCGCTCTGCTGGAGGACGCGGTAACCCAAAGCCGAATGGCGCACGAGATCGAACTCCTCGCGCTGCTCGCGCTCGCATCCGAGCAGCGGGGCGCGACAGGGGAGGCGTTGGGCTACCTAAAACGCGCGCTCGCTTTGGCCGAACCGGAGGGCTTCGTGCGCCTGTTCATCGACGAGGGGCCGCCGATGGCGGCGTTGCTGGAGAGGATGATCCGAGAGCCGCAGGACGATGGGTCCTACGCTGTCACCCCCGACGGCTACGCGGGCAGGCTGTTGGAACACTTTGCCGTGGAGACGGCGCCTTCCGGCAACGGGAGATCACGGAGCAGCCCTGCTCCCGGCCTCGAACCCCTGAGCGAGCGCGAGGTGGAGGTACTCGCGCTAGTCGCCGCAGGGCGGTCGAACGCGGAGATCGCCCGGGAGCTCTATCTCTCAGTGGGGACCGTCAAGGCGCACGTCCACCACATCTTCGGCAAGCTCCTCGTGCGCAACCGCTCCCAGGCCGTCGCTAGGGCGCGAGAATTACGCTTGCTCGGTTAGCCCTTCGCACTTTAAACCGGCAATAAACCACCGGATACGACCTTCGGTAGATTAAACCCGCCCCCCCGGCTCCTAGACTGGCTTCGAAGCTAGAAGAGAGGAGTCGAAGGATGCTTCTGATGGATCTTAACGAGCAAGTCGACAGGGACTTCGGCCGGGCGCGACGCAAGGCATCGCTGAGGCGACTGATGATGCGCCTGCGAGGAGAACGCGCGTCTCACGACGCACCGATCTCCTTCGACGAGGTCCGAAGGTCGCTCCGAGCGTACAACGCGGTCCGCAAGGGGATACAGGTCGTCGATCCAGAGAAGATCGTCGGGAGCGTGGGACGCCGCAGGGACTTCGACCGGTGCTTCAGACCGCTTCGCGCGAACGCGGGCGATAGGTGGAAGCGCGTGGATCTGGCGTTCTACCGAGGTGTTGACCTTCCGCCGGTGAGCCTGTACAAGGTAGGAGATGCCTACTTCGTGCTGGACGGAAACCACCGTGTCTCCGTCGCCCGCTACCATGGCCTGCGGACCGTGGAGGCCGATGTGACCGAGTTCAGGTCAGCCCGCATCGAAAGTCAGGATGCCGAGCGCGCGGTCGTACCGGAGACGAGGGCCGCGTGAGTTCTCGGGGTGCCTGGCCGGCCTACGCGTGGCCCGCGTTGCTGCTACCCGACCGCGTCGCACCACCAGCCTTCCCTAGCAGCGCTACCTCAAGGTACGCGCCGCCCGCCTGGCAGAAGACGAGCACAATCCCGCTGCTCGGCCCGCATCGACCACGTGGCAGGACACGAAAGGAGAACGACGTGAATGACAGACCGGAGGAAAAGGGCAAGGCAACCAACGAGCAAGGCGCGGTGCTCGTTATCGATGTGGCCGACCCGGCACGTGGCGATGATCCTAATGAATTCCAGGGATACGATCACGGGGCAGGTGTCTCGTTTATCGTGGTGTGCGTTCACGCCGCGGCACGTTCCAGCGTCAGCGTGGCGCGGGCCGACCCGGCGTCGCTACGGTGTGCCCGCTTTGAGGACGCCCCCTCAAGGACCACCCGCAGACGGATGGCGGGAAGGTGTTGCAAACCGGTCGTAGAGGTGAGGTCTCCACCACTGCCCCTCTGCGTCGTGGCTCTCGTACTCGAACCGTACAGCAATGCGATTATCCGTGAAGCACCAGAGGTTCTTCTCTAACCTGTAGTCGAGCTCCCTTGCCCACTTGCGCCTCAGGAACGCGACGATCTCCTCACGTCCCTCGAAGAACTCATCACGGTTTCGCCACTTGGAATCCTCTGTGTAAGCGAGCGACACCTTCTCGGGGTTGCGGGTGTTCCAAGCGTCCTGCGCGGCCTTGACCTTCTGCCTGGCACTCTCCTCGTTGAAAGGAGGTACTGGAGGTCTTACTTCCTGGTTCTCTCCGCTCTGCTGCATGGGTTGCTTCCTCCTTTTAGCTCATATGCTAGCAGCACGCGATAGCTACGCCGACGCCACCGCGACCCCGTCGCCTCGCCCCGTGACGTTCGGTACAGGCGAGTTCTAAGAAATTCAGCTTAGTGATGCGGAGCGTCGCAGCGTAAGGAGGGTTATGTCGTCCTCCTGCTCCCAAGCCTCCCCCACGAAGGAGTAGAGTTCTTCCAAGAGAAAGCCCTCTAGCTGCCCCTCCTCGCCGTGCTCGGCGACTAGCTCCTGCAACCTAGGGAAGCCGAACATCTCCCCCTTAGGGTCGTGAGCCTCGACCAAGCCGCCGCTATAGAACAGTGCTGACTCCCCAGCATCTAGCACTATCTCCTTTTGCTCGTAGCTCATCCCCGGCATGAGCCCCAGGGGCATCCCCCTTGCCCTTAGCTCCTCGCAGTCGCTACCCCGGCGGCGTAGGTAGGGCAGGTCGTGGCCTGCGTTGGCGTAGAGGAGGCGGCCGCTCTTAGGATCGAGGATGGCGTAGAAGCAGGTGACGAACATGTTCGGTGGGATGCGAGCAATCAACGTCTCGTTGACCCGCTCGAGTACCTCCCCAGGCGAAGAGGAGTCTAGGGCTTGGGCAACCGCCCTAAGCATGTTGGAGCTCGCCTCCGCTACCAAAGCCGCTGGCATTCCCTTGCCCGTGGCGTCCCCCACGACTATTCCCACCCGGCTGTCCTCTAGGTCGAAGAAGTCGTAGAAGTCACCTCCTACCTCACGGGCTGGCTGGTAGTAAGGAGAGATCTGCCATCCCACCAGTTCAGGCACCTCCCTAGGGAGTGATGCCTGCTGGATGTTCCGCGCCACCCTCATCTCCTGCTCTATGCGCTCGCGCTCGCTTATCTCTTGCTCTAGGCGCTGTTTCCTTAGCGTACCGCCGATCGTTCCCATGCCCCACTCCTCGGTGATCTTGCCCTCCACTATGCGGTGGATGACGATGGCCCTGTTGGTCAGTACTCTGCCGGTAGGAGCCACACCCATAAGCTCTCCCCGATCGTGGGGAGAGTGCACGACGAAGCGGGTGACCACCTTATCGCCCCCGGCCACCTGGTCCTCGATGATTAAGTGGCCCTCAGAGAGGGCGGCATGAAAAGCAGCGATCCCCCGCAGGTAGTTCTCGCGATCAGGCTTCTGGCCGGGAAGCAGTTTGTTACGGTTGACGAAGTCGGGGGCAAGCATCTCCTCCACTGCGGCCAGGTCCCTCTTGACTACTCGCGCCTCCATGAAGCGGCGGGCCAACGCCATGTCCTCTTCTGCCGACGACACAACAGCTTCCTCCTCACCAGGCCAACCCGCGTTCTTCTTCCGAGAGGTTGGCAACCACATCCATGATGCCACCCGGAGGGGTTAGGCGCATCTACCGGAGGCTTATTCACCCGAGTGCGTGGAAGGGATTTTCTCGGAAGTTGGGGCAGAATTCATCGGGCATTCATCGGCTCTTGCTAGCGTGGGAGGCGTTGATCAACTTAAGGCGGGGCTGATCACCCCGCTCCTTTACTGCGGAAGGGGTAGTGTTTGGGTATGAGGACAATTCTGGGTAGCCTCTTAGGCAAGATACCAAGGCCAACTCCAGCGATGGCGGTGGCGCTCTTGGCACTGCTTATCGCTGCTTGCGGGGCGTCCGTCGCTACTATCCCTCAAGATGGCACCATTACAGCTGTTATGACAAAAAGAGTGGTGCGCTGCGGATCATCGACGCTACTAGCCAGTCGTGCGTCAACTCAAAGGAGACGCAACTTGCCTGGAAGGATGGCAGTACGCTCCTAGGAAAGAATGATAAGGCGGCTGACTCGGACAAGCTCGACGGGCTGGACTCTACTAACTTGCTGCCCGACGGTGATCTGCCAGCAGGCACGACGCTCCGCGGCCGCTACGACATCTTCGGTAACACAACCGGCCAAGGTGACAACACGCTCAGGGGCGACGGGATCTCGTATGTCTACCCCCTCGACTCGGTGCCGGAGGGGAAAATCATTCCGCAGGGCACAACTGAACCCGTGGCCGGGAGTCCCGGCCAGGCTGGCTCTCCGGAGGCTGACCCCGGGTACCTCTGCGTGTACGAACAGAGCCGCGAAAACATAGCAGACGGATCGCCTAACTTCTACGCACAGGATACTTACGGTTTCGGCATCTGGGCGAGCGCTCTTAATGAAGGACACGCCCGATCGTATGGCACATGGGCCGTGACGGCGAGGCCATGAGGGCGCCCAACGCGGCTTAACTGGCTTCCCTGCAGGAGAGCAGCAACGCGGCCACCACCCCTGGAGCCGTAAGAAGAAGAGCAGCTAATCTCTGTGCCGAGGTCGCGAGTGAGCAACTTCGGCACTTCTTTTAGTCCTTATTCACCAAAGTGCCTAGAAGGTAGATTCTCAGAAGTCCGTATCCGAGATGATGAATAAGGTCGGGGCATAGCCCCCTTCGGAACTGTAACCCTGAGCAGTGCTCAGATCCCGCGCCCACACATTGTGGGAGCGCTGCATAAAGTTGCGCGATCTCGGATGGGCCGCAGACGGCCCGCTCCTCCTTATCGAGTGTACGAACCGACAACACCACCCTGAAGGTCCCCGGTTCCGCCACGGTGAGGGAGGAGCCGGAGATAAGCCTATCGCCGGCCTAGCTATTCTCGCCGAACATCATCGAATGGTGAGACACTACCGCAGAGATAAGGGCGGGTGCGGGATAAAATGAACGCCCGACCGTAGAGGATGAAAGGAGGATCACCGTATGCAGCAGAGCGGCGAGGAACAGCAGGCAAGACCTCCGCTGCCTCCATTCGACGAAGAGACCGCGAGGCAGAAGGTGAAGATGGCCCAGGACGCGTGGAACACGCGCAACCCCGAGAAGGTGTCGCTGGCGTACACAGAGGACTCCAAGTGGCGTAACCGCGAGGAGTTCTTCGAGGGTCGCGAGGAGATCGTCGCGTTCCTGAGGCGCAAGTGGGCAAGGGAGCTCGACTACAGGTTAGAGAAGAACCTCTGGTGCTTCACGGGCAACCGCATCGCGGTCAGGTTCGAGTACGAGAGCCACGACGCGGAGGGGCAGTGGTGGAGAAGTCATGGGAATGAATTGTGGGAGTTCGACGAGAGCGGCTTGATGAGGCGCCGTGATGCCTCGATCAACGACTACGAGATAGAGGAGTCAGAGCGCAAGTTCCGTTGGAGCAGGTGACCACCGAGGTTGCCTGAACCGGGTGGCCTGTTCATGACCATCAACGTTCCAAACGCAACGCACCAGTCGGCTTAGCCTAGTTGCTAGAGCCGACCGGAAGCCTGAGGTCCAGGTGGCACTGGTCTAGCCGTTACGCTCTCGTGCGCGGCTCACGGAACTGCATGCGAGTGGTTTTTCCGAACTTCGCCTCTACGGCATTCTAGGAAGTTCGCTAAGGCAGAGCTATTGCTGTATCACGGACTCTGCTGCTTGAGGGGTGGTTATGGGATCCGCGTGCCGATGCACTACCTTCCACTCTCCCTCTTCTGGCCGAAAGATCATCGTAGCCCGCAGATCAAACGGGGTTATATCCTCACTTCCGCCGATCTTGGCCTCTGGGTGCTCTATCTCAACCACGTAGGCAAGCTCAGCAGTTACATGCTTCGCTACGATCTCGACGCTAACGAACCGACCCTCTCTGACCTGCGATGCGGCAAGGTTCGAGGCCTTGGCAACCTCATCCCACCCACGCACGGGAGGGCCATAGGGGTTAGCGAGGGTTACGTCCTCTCGACGGGACCACAGCTCCTCCAAAGGCTCGGGGTTCCCTTTGAGGAACTCATCGCTCCCTAGATGGTATCGCTCGATGAGTTTGTCTACGTCGTCTACCGCGGCCATCTTCTAGAGATCACCTCCATAGTTACCCCTCTCCCTTCACACTCCTGAGGAATCCTACGCTATTCACCTAAGTGCGTGGAAGTCGCATTCTGCGAAGTTCGGTCGTAGGCCGCTATTCCGGGTAGATACTTTCGATCCTCCGTCTTAGAGGCTGCGCGGATAGGCGGGTAGCAAATAGATCAAACAGCCGCTACGCCCCTGTTTGATCGCATGCGGCCGAGTCAAATACGGAAAGTTGCGAGCCTATCCGCGCAAGCTCTTATGCGCTCGGCGAGTGAAGCCATCTCCTCCTTGGGGATCCTGAGCACGCCCTTCCTCCAGCTGGCCCAAGCGCCTTGCTGCTCCTCGTAGGGCACTCCGGGCGGCAGCGGCACCACGTGCCA
>Ga0126311_10000977_pt1 | contig 13439 bp, 9 predicted proteins | sample Plot61_FD_92539 | JGI IMG/M metagenome (GOLD analysis project Ga0126311, IMG submission 92539) | Serpentine soil microbial communities from UC McLaughlin Reserve, CA, USA - Plot61 | ecosystem: Environmental > Terrestrial > Soil > Grasslands | place: USA: UC McLaughlin Reserve, Lake County...
ACGGCATCGGGCCAAATGAAACTTATATTACCGAGCTCGGGGAGCAGGAGCGCGGGCCGTCGGTCGTCGATCAACGCCATCGCGCCGTCATCCAGTTCAGCTACAACTTCCCATGGAATTTTACCGCCGGCACGCTGATGCAGTTTGCCTCCGCTCGTCCATTCAATTCGACGACGGGTGTGGACAACAATGGCGATGGCTTGAACAACGATCGTCCCATCATTAACGGAACAATACTCAGGAAGTCGGCCTTTCGCGGCACGCCAACATCGGATGTCGCAGCCTTTGTCGAGAAACGGTTCCGGCTGTCAGAACACAAGAGCATTCTGCTCCGACTTGAAGGGTTCAATCTTTTCAACCATGGAAACTTTCTCGGTCGCGGAGTTACGACCTACGGCGATGCACTAACAGCAGCGCCGACGTTCGGGCAGTTTGTTGGAGGCGTGGGGACAGCCACGAACGCGATCCCGGCTTTTGCTAACATCGACCCGCCGCGGATGTTCCAGGTGCAGGCGCGGTTCGTGTTCTAAGCGACAAGCCATCCACAGATTACACCGATTTGTGTGTAATCTGTGGATGGTTTTCTAGATTGGTGGAACGTCTTCGAAAGGTAGATCCGGCTGGTAACCCTTGTCGCGTCCCGCCACGTAGAGGCGCATCACGAACCACAGGGTGGCGAGAGCGATAGCGATCCAGATTACTGTCCAGAAGATTGCCGGAATCCCGGTAGCGTGTGCCATGTTCACTGCGTCAGTCGGTACTGCCGGCCCAAAGGGTGACGCGAGGAAGAAAACTGTTTTCAGATCAAAGAGAGCATTCAGCACGCACTGCACTGCGAGAAAACTGAGGAAGAAAGTTGCGACGCGCGCACTCGCAAACCTTGCGATCAAAATCAACCCGACAGAGATGACGGTTCCGGCCAGCAGCGTAAACGGAATTCCGGCCCACATATTTATCAGGAAGAGCGGTTTAATCAATCCGTAGATCATCGTCAACGCAAAGATGAGAATTCCACAACTGAGCAGCACGATGCGCGCGGCAATCGCTTTGCGAATGAGTACCAACAACAAAGCGCCGAAGGCCATTGAACCGAGATAGCCGGCACTGGAGATCAGGAATTGTGAAATGAGCCCACCCTGGGTGGTGTAGGTCTCGCCACTGGCGTTCGGCGCGACGCTTAGGCTGGCGACGGAGTTGCCGGTCAGCAAAGCCGCGATGGCGTGCCCACCTTCATGTATAAACGTCACGAAAATTCGGAAAGGGTAGGTCAGAAACTCGGCGTAGGGTATGAACCAGAGCAGCACCGAAATCGTGGCCGCGATAAGCAGTGTCAATGCCTGGGGTCTGGCGTCGTGTGAAAGCCTGTATCTCATTTCAACTTCTCCGAATTCCGCGGAAATTTGTGGGTGCTATTCTAGTGCCGGGAACATTAACGCACAATAGAGCCGCGAGGTTCCAGAAGCCCATCCACAGATTACACAGATTATCTATGTGATCTGTGGAATCTGCGGATTAAGTCCGCCAGTAGTCGCCTGACTTGCCGCCTGTCTTGCTCTCCAACCGCACGTCTGTGATCGTCATGCCCTTCTCCAGCGCCTTGCACATATCGTAGATCGTCAGCGCGGCAAGCGAGACCGCCGTTAGCGCTTCCATTTCCACGCCAGTTTGAGCGTTTGTCGCAACTTCAGCCCGAAGTGCAACCCCCTCATCTTCAATTGTGGCCTGAACATCGACGTGTGTTAACGGCAGTGGATGGCAGAGTGGAATGAGATCCGAAGTTCGTTTCGCTGCCATGATCCCCGCGAGTCGCGCAGCCTCGAGCGGATCGCCCTTCGGCGTGCGATGCTCGCGCAGGGCGGAAACAGTTTCGCGCTTCATCAAAACTCGCGCGGAAGCTACCGCGCGCCGTGAAGTTATCTCCTTGTTGCCGGTGTCCACCATGCGAACGCGACCCTGATCGTCAACGTGCGAGAGTTGTGTCATGGTCGAAAAGTAGATACCAAAAACGACTGCGCAAGCAAGTAGATCTCGACATCCGGCCGCATTTTTGTCTATCCTGCGAACACGCGGACGAAGCCCTCATTCGGGTTGGTCTCATCCCATCTTCCCAATCTCGAGCCCGGGGCAGTTCTAAAGCATTAAAAATCCAAGTTAGGCGTTGTAATCGTAAATTAATGGATTGTTTGATCCCCTGGAGGTTCCCCCTGTGTTTGAAACTGACAAAGAAGTGCTCGACTGGTATGAGCGGCAGCCTCGAGCTCTATCAAAGGAGTACGTCAACAGCATCCGCTGGCATGAGATTAAAAACTACTCGATCAATCCTGCGTTCATCCCCGTGCTCATCTACATGCGCGACATCGAATACTTCACTGATATGTATTATCAGGAATTGCGACGTACGCCGACTGGTAAAGATCCAATAATCAGAAAGTTCATGGACCGCTGGAGTATCGAGGAGTTGCATCATGGCAATCTCCTGAACCGGTTTTTGGACGAGGCCGGCATTCGCACGGGAAAGAATTGGCAGGTTGAAGCGACACGTAAAATCCCGCGGCTTTATGTCATCGGAAGTTACCTCGTGGACCACGCGTCAAGACCGTTTGGAAAATATTTTCACGGTGCGCACATGGTGTGGGGAGCGATCAACGAGATCACAGCCATGAATGCATACCGGCGGCTTTCCGATCTTGCCGGTCATCCGGTGCTGAAGCAACTACTGATCGGGATCGTGCAGGAAGAGTCGATCCACTCGAGCTTCTATTGGAACGTGGCGCGAGTGAAGCTTGGGGAGACGAAGCTTTCGCGAAATCTGGCGCGCTTCATAATCGGAAAGTTCTGGAAGCCGGTGGGCCAGGGCGCGAAGCCCGAACGCGAGGCAAACTACGTGATGTCCACATTGTGGCCGGGAAAAGAAGGGCTGGAGCTGTTCGATAAGAAAATCGGAAACCGGATCGAGCGCTTGCCGGGTTTTCTCGGATTCAAAGGCTTGACCGAAAGAGTTTCCACAATAGTGAACTAAGCCACTTTTTGTGCCTATTGCGGCAAGCGCACGAGATTTACGAGCGATCCGGCGTCAATCGATGTAGTGCCGGCGGGTACGATCACGAGTGCCGTGGCTACGGCGAATGCGACGAAGTCTGACGAACCACCCCACCTCAACGGAAACGCAACTACTTGCCCATCGTCATTTGTCGTCACTTGCGCAGGTAAATAACTTTCGCGGTCCATCGTTCCTTTTACAACACGAGCCAGCAAAGCGGACTCTGCCTTCAACGCCGGTTCCACTGCGCCCTGCATTGCGAGCAGCGCCGTTCGCACGAACAGATTGAACGTCACCGAGACCGACACGGGGTTACCTGGCAGACCAAATATGAGCGTGCCGTTAGGCAGTCGCGCGAAGACCGTCGGCTTGCCGGGACGCAGCGCCACGCGTTCGAAAAATATTTCCGCTTCCAGTTCCTTGAGTGCTGACTTGGTTACATCGTAGACGCCCATCGACACGCCACCGGAAGTTATGATCACGTCACAACGTTCAGCGGCCTCAGCTATCCGGCGTTGGAGCAGTGGAGTTTCATCGCCGGTAAGTGGCAGCCGTTCGACCACCGCACCGGTTAGTTGTGCGTAAGCACCGAGCGAGTAGTTGTTGGAATCTCGGATCTGGTCCTGTCCGGGCGTTTGATCGACGGCAACGAGTTCGGTGCCGGTAGCGAGTACGCCGGCTCGTGGTCTGCGGAACACTTTGACCGTTGCATAACCAAATGCAGCGAGCACCGCCATGAGCGCAGGAGTAATGGTCGTTCCGGCGGTCGAAACAATTTCACCCGCTTTAATCTCCGCGCCGCGTTTGACGATCGACTTCCCGGTCTCGACACTTTCGAGCAGCTCGACAACCGTGCCGTCTTTTAATTCGTGAGTTAGTTCGACCTGCTGCACGCTGTCGGCGCCCGCGGGAACAGGGGCTCCGGTCATGATCCGCACCGCCTGTCCTTCATTCAACTGCTGGTGCCAACCTCTGCCGGCCGCCGACTCGCCGGCAATTCGCAAACGCACCGGCGCGGCTTTCGCATCCTCGGCGCGCACTGCGTAACCGTCCATCTGCGAACGGTCGAAGGGTGGCAGGTCCGAATCCGCTACGATGTCTTGTGCCAGCACTCGCCCGAGCGCGTGTGGCAATTCCACTTGCTCGTCCGGCAGTACGGCAGTTTCCTGCCTGACAATCTGGATAGCTTCAGCAACCGAAATCATTTCTTGTGTTTTGTACATCTTTTGCGCCCAAAAAACCGAAAGGCCGGTTTTGGACCGGCCTCTCAAGGTTGGCGGAGGCATTCAGCCTCAATTGGTCACCGTCCTCCCCCGGCAACCACATTCACCGTTGGGCAGCATTCTAGTCAAAACGGGCCTGAGGTCAATAGCAGACCCGTAATCATTTACATTGTTAATGATTTTCCCGGCTCTTGGAGATGAAATGCCGGAGTTCTCGTCGAAGAACTCCGGCATTCTCTTTTGAACGTGGTCCCTAGAAATTGAACTTCAGCGCAAACTGAATGATGCGCGGGTCAAACGTGTCAGTGACCTGCCCGAAGGTGGAACTGGTGACAGTTTGATTTTCTCCAGTGAAGAAGTTCGTGTGATTGAAAACATTGAAGAACTCCGCACGGAATTCAATGTTGGTGCGTTCCGAGATACGAGTCCGCTTGATCATGCTGAAATCGAAATTCCAGAAGCCTGGTCCGCTCACCGGCGTGAGATGCAAAGTACCTACAGTGCCGGGCGCCGGATGGCCAAAGAACTGCGGATTTGCACGCCCGTCGGGCCCAATCAGCTTCGGATCGATGACCAGCGGACGGCCGGTTACCGGATCGAAGAAAAGACCCATGCTGTTCTTCAACTCCTGGACGCTCAATGTCGTAGTGGCGGTATTCTTGCCGGATCGTGCGTTCCGGTTGAGCGTGCCGCGTCCGGAGATGAATGAAATCGGGCGGCCAGTGCGCTGCTCGTAAATCCCGTTCACCTGCCAACCACCAAACAGAGTGCCGAGAAACCCATCAAAGTTCAACAAGCGCTTGTCGGGTCCAATTGGCAACTCCCAGACGCCATTGGCCTTGAAAATGTGCGTGACGTCATTTGTTTGGCGTTTCTTCTCGACGGTCCCGCCCAGCGTTAGATCGAGGAGTGCTGAGAAATTGGCATCGCTTCCTTCAAAGTCCGTGTAGGCTTTGCTGTACGTGTAGTTCGCTTGAAAGTACAGTCCGTGACTCAGACGTCTGCGAATTTCAGCCTGCAAAGCGTGGTAGGTAGACCACGAGCCGTTGCCGATGTAGTCAACCGCTCCTGCTTTGAAATTCGCTGGCAGGAAGAACGCGGGTCCGAGCGTGGCGCCGTTTACACCGGGAGTCAGGTAAGTATTCCGAGAAGCAACGTAGGTGTTCACCAACTCCCCAACTTGTCCCTGAGCGATAAGGTTAACAATCGCGGAGTCGAGTGTGTTGCCGGCTGCCGTTGTGAATAGACCTCTTCGGCCGATAGTCGGGAAGATCAACAGGCGCTGGCTGCCTGGCACGGCGGGATTGAAAGCCGGGCTTGCCGGAATTGCCGAGTTCGTGGCATTCAAAGCCGTTGACAGGGCGAGGTTGTTTTGCGCTCGCAGGAAGTCCTGCAGAAATCCATTCTCAAAGATCTTGACCTGATTGATGTCAATGCCGCGAAGCAGCTTGACTCCGCGATTTCCTACATACCTGATTTCAACCGCTGTGTTTGGCAGAATCTCGTGCTCAATACCGAAATTCCATTGCTGAACGTAAGGCGTCTTAAGGTCCGGATCGATGGTGAACAGCGTGGGAAACTGTGAAAGCGTCAACTGGTCATCCAGCGTGCGGGGAACGTTGAACGCGGGCGTATCGATCGGACGCAGCCCTCCGCCGCTGACAGTGCCCGACAGATTGTTCACAGTAGGAGAAGACGTTAGACCCTGGTTTCCGTCGATGGCGGCATTCTCTGCCATTTGGATAACGCTATCGATCACGAACGAGAGCGAGTAACCGCCACGAACTGCGGTTTTGCCTTGCTTGAACGGGTCCCACGAAAAGCTGAAGTTCGGAGCAAAGTTGTTTTTGTCCGGGTTATAGAATGGACGAGTGCCCGCGCCGCCGCCGGCCAGGTCTATTTGGACGTTCGGATTTCTTAGGGCTTCCAATCCTCCTACCGGCAACAGGCCAATTCCATCTCGTTCGCGAACTGGACTGATGTACTCATACCGCAACCCGAGATTCAGCGTTAAGTTGGGTCGCATCCGCCACGTATCGGCGAAGTAACCTGCGTAAAGATCGTAGATCAGATTGCGTCGTTGCTCCGCTCCTTTGACAAATCCGGACTCCGCGCTGGTCACATTGAATGTCTGCGTGCCCTGGAACACAGCCCCGCTTAAGAAAGCCAGCAGGTTGCTTGCGTTGTTAAATTCAGTCGTGCTGACTCTGCCCGGAAACTGGGCCAGGTTCGTGGCACTGAGCGGATTAGGGTTGTTTGTTCCGAAGCCGATAGTGTACTGGGGAATGACGCCGCCAAAACTGAAAGGCTCGAGATGCACCCGGCGGAAGTTGCCGCCAAAGCGCAACAAGTGGTTGCCGCGCACCCATGATGCGTTGTCCATCAGTTCGCTGATCTTGCCGTTGCGGCCACTGGTCAGTGAATTCACCACAGGGTTGGTGAGGTTGAGCGGAAACGCCAGTCTGGTATTTCCCTCATACTCGATTTCGTCGCCGATAAAGAGTGACCTCTGGTGGTAATAGCCTGCCCTCAATTCATTGGTAATTGTTTGCGTCGGCGCCCAGTTCCAGGCCGCAGCCCCGCGACTGCGTTGCGGAAACTGTCCCTTGCCGGGGAGTCCTGGAAACGGTTCTCCAACGTTGTTGAAGGTGTCGTTGGGAACAGCAACTGAATCTCTGCTGTAGACCACATCGAAGCGGTGCTTCTGAGAGAGATCGTAGTTGATGCGATAACCGAAGAGCTTGTCAGTACTGCCTGACGGAGAGTTGAAGCTGAACCCGTTTGTGTTTATGCGATCGCCGGCAAGGTCATTAGGCAGTGGCGTTTGACCTATTAACCGGTTGATGCGCGGATCGATAGTTCGCCCGGTCAGAGTCAGCAGGTTGATTGTTTGCAATTGACCATTATCCGCGCGACGGTAAGTAAAATTTCCTGCCCGCGCAGGTGAGGTAAGTACTGTCCGCGTTTGCAGTTCCTGTTGGGCTTCCCTGGTTTCCTCGTAGTAGGCATAGAAGAACAGTTTGTTCTTCTGCGTGAAAACAGGGCCGCCTTCGCCAAAACGCGGCAGTGCGAAAGGTCCGCCAACATTCCCGCCGAATTGATGTTGATTCAAATAAGGTTTCGGCTGACCGGCCGCATTGTTAAAGAAGGTGTTGGCGTTCAGGGCGGAATTGCGCCAGAACTCAAAGAGTGAGCCGTGATACTGGCTACCGCCACGCGGAGTGACGATCTTAATCTGCGCCGCGCCCGTTCCATCAGCCGCACTCGCATTCTGAGTGGTTAAGGTAAACTCACCCACGCCGGCAACGCTCGGCGCCGCCTGCGCAAATAGACCGCTGCTTTGATTTCCACGCAGGTAGTTCTCCTGGATGTTAATGCCATCCCAGGTGATGTTGTTGTAGCTGCCGCGCATTCCGTTGACATTGGAATTCCGGGAGGTGGTATTGGTGGCAACTCCTGCTTGCAGCGACGCGAGTTGTATAGGATTGCGTCCGTTCAGTGGTAGATCGTTAATCTGCTTTTCGGTGACGACTGTGGACAACTCGGCATTTTCCATGTTGATTACGGCCTGTGAATCCGCAGCAGTAGTCTGAACTGTTTCGGAGATCTGTCCCGTCTCCATTACGAGATTGACAGTAGCCGGGATACTTACGTCAACCTTCACGCTTTGAACTTCGGTTCTTTTGAACCCGCCGCCTTCGGCGGTTAAGCGATAATCCCCAGCTAGAACGTTGGCGAAAAGATAAAACCCGTCATCATTAGTGGTAGCTGTTCTTTCAGTTTTTGTTCTGGCGTCGACGAGGGTGATGGTGGCCCCCGCGACCAATGCGCCGTTTTGATCTTTGACCATGCCACTCACAGTTGTCTGTGACGTTTGCGCGGATCCATTCAGCGCGGAAAGAGTAAAGATCAGAGAGGTGAGCATGATCAGGGCGAGAGATGCAATCAAACCCTTGCTCACGCAGTTTTTCGCACACTCGGTTCCTGTGATGTACATAGGTGGTCTCCTGACGATGAGTAGGCCTGGTTCGGCGGCCGGAGATCGACCTCAGAACTAGGCCTTAATTTGTTTTGCGGCTAAAGACCTGGAGAACCTAAATTGGGAGGTGGCTTCTGGTCTTCAAAGACTTGGACTGATCAGATGTGGGCGAAGCAATGTTTGTGCCGATGCGACCGAACCTCTGTGTCAGGCTCTCTATGTTCGAAAAAATAGCTTTTTGTCTGAAAATTTGAACGTCAGCCGGACAGAGGAAAACCACGTCATCTTCAAAGATTTGGAAATTGAAGTTCGGTTATCGAAGAATTTGGATTGATTGGCTTCGAGGATGAAGGAGAAGCGCCACAAAGATGCACAAGGCAAACATCAGGGCGTTGCAGAGAGGGCCTTTGTGAGTGGATGAAAATAAGTGGCGGAGCATACGGGACAATCTTCGCAACTTTTTCCTGTCGCCACGGACAGAAATGCTCGGTTTCTTGCAACAGTTGCGAGAAGCGCTCTAGTTCAGCACGCGATTCGAACTTGTTGGCAGTCAGGTTCCCAAACTTTGTAGTTTCTTGACCAGCTAGGCACGCTGACCGTTCCGAATGCTTGCCATTGACAGTAGGCTCATTCCCCGTAGTGGGGTCACTCTCGTTCTCAAATAAAAGCGGCGAGAAGCTGTGATGCCGCTCGCCGCACTGTACAAATGGTTGGAGTTCTCGTCCTGCTTTGGTGAATGGCATTGAAGCCCACCTAAAGACTTAGCGCGTAAGTAAAAATACATCCCACGCCCATCGATTAATCTGTTCGCCCTGTTCGTCCTTCACCTTAGCTCTATAACGGAAGTAGTTTCCGTACTGATCTTGCTTCTTGGACTCTTTGTAATCCAGTTCTATCGTCTTCAGGCCAATGCTCTGCAAGGTGAATAACTCTGCTGCTTCCGAGATACCGTTGTGATTACGGTCCTGCCACAAACGCAACGACGCGAAAATGCCATCGCTCGGCGTGATTAGCCCGTCCCCGTTGCCTCCGTTGGTTGGCGTATCGTACTCAGCCAAGGCTAAAAATCCGTTTCGTTGTTGGCCGGTAGGAGGATTAGGTTGAGGTGTGAAATTGCCAAACAATTCGGAGCCGCCGTCAATAGTACCGTTTCCGTTTCTATCCAACGCCAGCCAGGCGTCATCAGAAGATGGCGTGGTCCAAGAAATTCGTTGTGGGGTGCCTACGGCTCTGATGTCAAAGTCAACGCCGGTAGCCGCACTGGAGAGTTGGAACCCGTTACCTGCGACGTCAATTAGTATTGGCGAGACGCAATACGGATCATCGGGATAACACTCGCAGGAGCCTCCACCACCGCCATCAAATTCAAGGGCTAAATCGCATCCGCCATCGTCGCCACCACCGCAGGTGTGAGGCGGGACGGGCTCCCACTTTGTTTGTCCATTGTCGTTACAAAAAACCTGGTCCCACTGAAAAGGAGGGATTTCACAGTCCTTCCGTACGCGTTGAGTAACCTTGTTCACGACAAGAATACTAAACCCACCAGTTGATGTTGTCACAGGTGGATAGAAGTCCGGCCAACAATTTGTCGTTTGATTGGTTGTTAGAGGATTACATGCAGCCCTATAGGTGCATTGTCCGGTACCACTAGGGCTCAACGCCCCCAAAAATTCGTCAGGCCATGATATGTTCCAATGAGAAATTTTTGTTAGAGTTTTAGTCTCCAGAGAACCACAGGGACTGTTAGTGGAATCGCTAAGCCATGTTCCGGTCGGCGTACAGTCAGCGCTTATGACCGTTGCTGTTAAGAGAATGGTTAAGGTCGTAAACAAAGCGCGGGTGAGAAGCAGCCGATATCTCATATGAGGTCCTTTTCGAGGAACGTTTTATCGGTGTAATCAGAGTTTTGAGAACAGCTTACGTGCTCGGTCTGTTAGCTGCGTAAAGCCCTGTTCTCGGTTCTCAGTAGGCAGCTTTTCCAAGTCGTCAAATCTTCGCAGCATCTTTTGTCGTCCCCATTCAAGACCAGCCTTCAACTCGTCCGACAGTTGGTTATCACTTCGCGAAATGGGTGACAACTCACTTAAGCTAGCGAGCGTTTCCGATTCACTAGTATTTAGAGCAGCGACAATATCACTCTTGGTCCTTTCCAAATCCTTCCGTGACTGCCCTTCTCGTTCCAAAATTCTAAGGGTTCGTAGAATCTGCAGTTTTTGGCCCAACCTTTGGTCCTTTATTTGCTGCGCTACTTTGGAGTTTCCATCGTCACTTCCATCCTTCAGCACGACGGCAAGAAGATGAATCGTTGAAAGTTCAGAACTTGCGGACACGGGATAACTCTTCTCAAAAGTTTCCCCAGGTTCTATACCAAAATGTACTTCTGAATAAGCGAAATCTTCCGTTATTTTAGCCACACCGGTAACTGTGATTGCAAAAGCAGTTATCGTCTCTTTGTGATTGTTTTGCAGCCGGATTCTTACCTCATTATCTACGAGGTAGGCCTTCAGGACTTCATATCCTTTGGTTTGACTTTTTACAGTAAGTTCACGAGGGGACGCTGACGCCCTAGGGTTGAATAGTAGCGCACAAGCAAGAAGAGCAATTAGAGCTAAGACGCTGAAAACTGCGAGGTATCGACGTGACATGAGAGGAACTCCTATAAGAAATTCGGTTTACCATGTTACCAACGTCAACCGATGACATTTAGGTAGTGAGACCCTTCATATGGCGCTTATACGCTCCTCTTGGACCGAAGTCAACGCCTAGCCTTTGACCTGTCGTTAGCACATGATGTGTCCGGTGAAATTACCAAATGAAGTGTCCGGTCTGAGCGGCACGGTCACCAGCAGTATGACACGATGCGGTCATGAAGCTGATGAGCGCAGCCGCAGTGGAGCGGGCGATGAAACTACAGGACGTAATGTTGCGGGCGATGGCGAAGCGGATCACCTGGTTTCAAGCAGCGGAGATCCTCGGGATTAGTTGCCGGCAGATGCAGCGTTGGAAGACACGCTTTGAGCATGAAGGCTATGAAGGATTGTTTGATCGCCGCCGCGGCATTCCTTCGCCAAAGCGAGTGCCGCTGGAAACAGTGGAGACGGTGCTGCGCTTGTACCGGGAGCAATACTTCGACTTTAACGTGCGGCACTTCCACGAGAAGTTGAGCCGCGAACATGCCATCCATTTGAGTTACACCTGGGTGAAACAAGCATTGCAGGGTGCGGGTCTGGTGAAGACCAGGCGTAAGCGCGGCAAACATCGCAAGCGGCGGCCGCGGCGACCACTGCCTGGCATGTTGTTGCACATCGATGGCAGCCAGCACCGCTGGTTCTGTGATGATCGCTGGTACGACTTGCTGGTGATCATGGACGACGCCACCAGCGAGATCTATTACGCCCAATTAGTGGAGGAAGAATCAACGCGGACGGTGATGACACTACGGGAAGTGATCGAACAGAAAGGGCTGTTTTGCGCGCTTTATAGCGATCGAGCGAGCCATTTCTTCGTGACGCCAAAGACTGGCGAGCCAGTGGACCACAACCGTTTGACCCAGGTGGGACGAGTGCTGCGCGAGCTGGGTATCCAACTCATTCCCGCTTATTCACCACAGGCTCGTGGGCGCAGTGAACGCGGCTTCGGCACTTGGCAGGGACGGTTACCGCAGGAGCTGCGCCTGCGGGGCCTAACGACGATCACCACTGCCAATCAATTTCTGCGCGAGCAGTACGTCCGTGAGTTCAATCAGCGATTCATGGTCAAAGCGGCAGAACGCGGCAGCGCTTTGGTACCGCTCAAACGCAAAGACCTTGACCTGGTGTTCTCGTTGCAGCATGAACGCGTGGTGGCTCGAGATAACACGGTCAGCTTTGCCAATCGCAGTTGGCAACTCGAACGGACCAAGTTGCGCGGCACCTTAGCTGGTTGCCGAGTGACGGTGCACGAACATCTGAACGAGTCACTTTCGATCACTTTTGGGCCCCATGTGGTGGGCCGTTATCAATGCGAGGCTATGGAAATGACGCCGCCACGGAAAGCGACCAAAGACGTCGCTTCCCGCAGCGGCTTGGAAAAGTCAGGCCAAAAAGCAGCCTGACTTTCCCACATTCCCACAGCCCCTGCTACTGGATAAGTAGTTGAAAGCAAAGAATCAAAAACCGGACATTTCACTTGCTAATAACACCGGACATTTTAACTTGCTAACAACACGGCTAGCCTTTGACCGCGTCGTTTAGTGAAGGGCTCGTTTTTCGGATCAATTGATAAGCTGAGCGTTCCGGAGAGTGATGTCTAGGTGCTCTATATCCACGACGAATGCCTTCAAGACGGCAGCTAACGTATGAGTTGACGCAGCGGCGTGATTTCATTCAATCATTGCCGGAGCAGTTATCCTCCACCGCTCGCGTCCAACGATTCGTTCGGCGTCGGTCATTTTAGAACAAGGCGTCCCTCGAAGGTTTAGATGCGCGAAGGGTAAAAGAGCCGTCGCTGTTTTCGACCTCGTCGCATATGACTGTTTCGTAGGAACCATTGACCTGTTGATAAATTGTCGGTGACGCACCCCTCCCTTGCGATGCCGAGAAGCGGGTGTCGACAAGAGATACCACGCAAGTCCCCATCATCAAACAGATGTTCGAGTGGTATGCGACAGGCCAATGCTCGATAGACGAAGTTGTGAGGCGAGCTCACTTAGCTGGTTTAGTCTCGCGGCGCACAGGTCAGGCAATGTCAAGATCGAACGTACATAGACTGCTTCAAAGCCGTGTTTACACCGGCGATTTTGATTGGAACGGCAGAACCTATCGCGGCAGTCACGAGCCGCTGATTTCGACCGCCCTATTCGAGCGGGTACAGGAGATTCTCGATGGCCGCTACTCGACCAAAGAGAAAGTCACCAAACACGAGTTTACATTCTCAGGTCTTGTGCATTGTGGGCATTGCGGCTGCGCCCTCGTAGGCGAGAAGAAGAAAGGCAAATACGTTTACTACCACTGTACAGGCAACAAAGGAAAATGCCCCGAACGTTACGCACGAGAAGAAGCGCTTGAAGCGTGCTTTGCCGACTTACTCAAGGGACTTGTGTTCGATGATGAAGTTATGGATTGGATCGTCGGCGCCCTGCATCAGAGCCACGCTGACGAGAAACGATTTAGACGTGATGCGATTGCTCGTTTACAGGACGAACAAAGCAAACTACAGA
>Ga0126311_10000978_pt1 | contig 13438 bp, 12 predicted proteins | sample Plot61_FD_92539 | JGI IMG/M metagenome (GOLD analysis project Ga0126311, IMG submission 92539) | Serpentine soil microbial communities from UC McLaughlin Reserve, CA, USA - Plot61 | ecosystem: Environmental > Terrestrial > Soil > Grasslands | place: USA: UC McLaughlin Reserve, Lake County...
GACATGGGCGGCATCGACATCGAGCAGGTCGCCTCAGAGCACCCCGACCACGTCGGTCGCGGCCACCTCTCGAACCTCCACCCCATTCCGGACTTCCGGGCCAAGGAGGCCGTCGCCGCCGTGGGCATGACCGGATCGGAGCTCAACCGCGCCACGGCGGTGCTGGCCAAGCTCGCACGCCTGCAGCGCGACTACGACATGACCCTCGCCGAGATCAACCCGCTGGCCCGCCTCGCCGACGGCTCGTTCGTCGCCCTCGACGCTCACATGGAGATGGAGGACGAGGCGGTGCCCCGTCAGCGAAAGACCCTGGAGGAGCTGGACATCCCCAGCGACGAGCCCCGCGAGCTATACGAGCCCTCGGAGTTCGAGCGCAACGTCAAGGCGATCGACGGTGCCGACCACCGCGGCGTGATCCAGGGCAAGGACCACGGCTTCGACGGGGATCTCGGCCTCGTGATCGGAGCGGGCGGCGGCTCGCTGACGCTCACCGACGCCGTCCGCAGCCAGGGCGGCCGCCCGGCCAACTACGCCGAGATCGGCGGGAACCCGTCGGTCGCAAAGTCCAAGGGGCTGGCGATGGAGGTCCTGAAGAAGGACGGCGTCGAGAAGATCGCCGTGATGATGTCGATCGTCTCCAACACCCGGGTCGACATCGTCGCCCGCGGCGTGATCAAGGCCTGCCTCGAGCTGGGCAAGGACCCGGCGGAGACGATCGCCGTCTTCCGCATCCCCGGCGCCTGGGAGGAGGAGGGCGCGAAGATCCTCTCCAAGTACGGGATCGAGTTCCGCGACCGCGCCACCTCGATGTGGGAAGCGGCCGGCGAAGCCGTCGCGAAGATCCAGGGGGGCGCATGAGCATCCTGCTGAAAGACGACTTCACCTTCATCGTCCAGGGGATCACCGGCCGCGAGGCGGTGAACCTCACCCGCGAGTGCCTGGACTACGGCTCGAAGGTCGTGGGTGGCGTGACCCCCGGCCGCAAGGGCCGGGAGGTGCACGGCGTGCCGGTCTTCGACACCGTCGGCCAGGCGGTCGAGCACCATGGCGGGCCGATCGACGGTTCGGTGGTGACCGTCCCGCCCGGCTTCACCAAGGACGCGGTGTTCGAGGCGATCGAGAACGACATCAAGCTGGTGGTGATCGTCACCGAGCGGATCCCGCGCCGCGACGTCGCCGAGATGGTCGAGCTCGCCAACCTGCGGGAGGCCCGCATCATCGGGCCGAACTGCCTCGGCGTGATCGTGCCGGAGGTCTGCAAGATGGGCGGCATCGGCGGCCCCGCCGAGGACGCCGCGAAGGCGTACGCGCCCGGCCCGGTGGGCGTGATGTCGCGCTCCGGGGGGATGACCACCGAGATCTCGTCCTCGCTCACCGCCGCCGGCCTCGGCGTCTCGACCGCCGTGTCGATCGGGGGCGACGCGATCATCGGCTCGACCTACGCCGAGCTGATGCCGCTGTTCGAGGAGGACCCGCAGACCGAGGCGATCGTGATCTACACCGAGCCCGGCGGGCGGATGGAGGCCGAGCTGGTCGACTGGCGCGAGCAGGCCGGCTCGGAGCTGCCGATCGTCGCCTTCATGGCGGGCAAGTTCATGGACGACGAGGAGATGCAGGGGATGAGCTTCGGCCACGCGGGCACGATCGTGGAGGGCAAGGAGGACTCGGCCACCGAGAAGATCGCGCGCCTGGAGGCGGCCGGGATCCCCGTCGTCGAGCGCATCGACGAGATCCCCGCTGCCGTGAAGGAGAAGCTGGGGGTCGCCGCGTGAGCGACTGGGTCTTCATCGACGTCGAGGTGGACGACTCGGTCGCCGGCGACGCCGACCTCGCGAAGAAGCTCGAGGAGGCCTGCCCGGTCGACATCTTCGCGGCCGAGAACGGCCGGGTCGAGATCGTCCGCGAGAACCTCGACGAGTGCGTGCTGTGCGAGCTGTGCCTCGATGCCGCTCCCGACGGGACCGTCGTCGTGAAGAAGCTCTACGACGGCACCGAGCTGCGTCGCTGACGCTCAGTCGTCGAACTCGCCCTCGAAGAGCATGAAGGCCGCGCCCTGGGGGTCGGCCACGCCGGCGAACCTCCCAGCCGGCACCTGGGCAACGGGGATCAGGTTGGAGCCGCCGTGCTCGAGGACCTTCGCGACCGACTCGTCGATCGCAGCCGTCCCGAAGTAAGGCGCCACGTGGGGCGGGACGTGCCCGACCTCCTGCTCGACCTGGCGGCGCAAGCCTCCGTTGCGCCCGTTGGCCGCGACCTCGTAGACGATCGTCCAGTAGTCCGGGCCGTCGGGGCCCGTGTCTGCCTTGTCGAAGCCCCATCCGAAGAGCTCCGAATAGAAGGCCTGCGCCCCCCCGGGGTCGGTCGTCGCCACGTCGTTCCACGTGAGGGCCCCGGGAACGTTGACGACCTCCGCGCCGATCGAGTCGCCCGCCTGCCAGATGCCGAACATCGCCCCTGCCGGGTCGGCGATCACCGCCATCCGCCCCGCCGTCATCACGTCGAAGGGTCCGGCATGGACCTGCCCTCCCAGCTCCGCTGCCTTCGCAGCCGCGTCTTCGGCGTTCGCGACCGTCACGTACGAGAACCAGTTGGGTGGAACGCCGGCCTGGCGCTGCTGGGCCGGCTGCGCCGTGATCGCCGCGGCGGGGCTGCCATCCACCCGCTGCATCGAGTAGACGCCGCCCGTCTCGGGGATCTCCCTGTCTTCGGCCTCCCATCCGAACAGCGCGCCGTAGAAGTCCTTGGCCGCGTGAACATCCGTGGTCGAGAGCTCCACCCAGCTCCACGTGCCCGGGGCGTGGCTCGTCCTGGTGCCCATCCGTCCTCCTTCGGCTCGATCCGTGCTCGTCCGGCACACTACGCCGCCGATGAAGCCCGACGTCGGCAACCGGTGAACTTCGTCACCGACGTGATCGAGCGGCGCCCGGCCTCCCAGCCGGGGCTGGTGGCGATCACGCGCGAGGGCGAGCGGCGCCTGTGGCATCTCGGGGAGCTCGGCGCGCGCGCCGCCGGCCTCTCGGGAGCGTTTGCCGCGCGGGGCGTTGGCCGCGGCGACGTGGTGATGACGCTCGTGGGCAACCGGGTCGAGTGGGTCCTTGCGATGCTCGCCTGCTGGCGAATGGGGGCGATCGCCCTGCCGTGCAACACGCAGCTTCGCCGCCGGGACCTACAGCACCGGATCGCCGCGGCGAACCCATCCCTCTGCGTGGGCGAAGAGCAGATCCTCGGCGAGATGCCCGGCGGCGTCGAGTGCATGACGATGGCCGACATCGGCGCGTCGCTCGACGAGGATCGGCCCCAGGAGACGCCCGCCGGCGTCGCCGACCTGGACCCCGCCGACCCCGCCCTCATCGTGTTCACGTCCGGCACCACCGGCGAGCCCCGCGGCGCACTGCACCCCGCGAGCTACCTGCGCGGCCAGCGCGGACAGGCCGAGAACTGGGTCGGTGCGCGCGAGGGCGACCTCGTGTGGACCACAACCGCGACCGGGTGGTCGAAGTCCACGCGCAACGTCTTCCTGGCGCCGTGGCTGATGGGCGCTGCCGCGCTGATCTGCGATGCGCGCTTCGATCCCGCCGAGCGGCTGGAGATCTGCGAGCGCGAGGGGGCCACGATCCTGTGCCAGGCCCCCACCGAGTACCGGGTGCTCGCCAAGCGCGGCGAGCTGCGGCCCCTCGCGAGCCTGCGCCGGGCGGTCTCGGCCGGCGAGGCGCTCGGCGTCGAGGCGTTTGAGGCCTACCGCTCGGCATGGGGGATCGAGATCTCCGAGGGCTACGGGCAGACGGAGACTGGCCACATCAGCGGAGGCCACGTGGGCGACGAGCCGCGCGCCGGCTCGATGGGTCGGCCGCTTCCCGGCGTCGACGTGCGCATTGCCGACGGCGAGCTTCAGCTGCGCGCCGCGACATCGGCCACGTTCTTCAGCCGCTATCTCGACGCCGACGGGCCCCCGGCGCTGATCGACGGCGAGTGGTGGGCGACGGGCGATCTGGTCCGCGCCGACGAGCACGGCTATCTCTTCCACGAGGGACGCCGCGACGACCTGATCAGCTCCTCCGGCTACCGCATCGGGCCCGCCGAAGTGGAGTCCGCGTTGATGAGTCACCCGGCGGTCGCCGACGCCGCCGCGGTGCCCGCGCCCGACCCCGAGCGCGGCTCGGTTGTCCGGGCGATCGTGGTCCCCGCGGACGGACACGAGCCCTCCGACGAGCTGGCCGCCGAGCTCCAGCAGCACGTGAAGGCCACCACCGCCCCCTACAAGTACCCCCGAATCGTCGACTTCGCCAAGTCGCTGCCCCGCACCGCCAGCGGCAAGCTGCGCCGCGCGGCGCTGCGCTAGCCGAGCCGAGAAAACGTTCCGCTTTGCATGGAAAGCGACACGGCCTTGACTCGCCCCGCTCCGGGTGGGAGGCTGTGCAGACCGGGGAACCGCCACGGAAGGCGTCTCTTGCGCGCAGAGATCGGGAGCAAGCAAGGAAGAATGCGCCGGCTCGCAGTCTCACTGGCCCTCGTTCTGAGTCTTGTCCTAGTCGTTCCGGCCGCCGCCGGTACGCGCTCCTATTCCGGCCACGTCCTTGCGCGTAACGGCGGCAAAGTCACGTTCGATGTCCGCTTCCGCAACGGCAAGCCGAAGAGCGTCCGCCACGTCGCCTACCTGAACCTAAAGCTGCGGTGCGCGGACGACAGCAAGACCTTCGTGAGCAGTGCCTTTGCAGGATCGAGCGACATCGACGGCGACCGGCGGTTCGAGTTCCAGGCGGGCTCTGACCGGTTCACCGGCAAGCTCGCCGAGCAGGGAAAGGCCCACGGCAAGATCGTCGTCCACTTCGCCCATCCGATCCACGGTGCCTGCGTAAACTCCGAACACGACTGGCGCGCGCACCGTTCCTAGCGGCCAGGCGAGTTCACTTCCCACCCCACCAGCATCGACGCGGGAGCGCCTGCCGCTATCGCGTACTCCTGGATCTGTACTGCTTTGGACGAAAAGCGACTACTTGCTCATGGAAAGCAGACAATGTGCCTTGACGTATTGCGCTAGTGGTGAGAGGGTTTTCGGGTGGGCTCCGGCAGGGATTTGGACGCACTTGCGCGGGAGCTCGCATCTGGAGAGATCTCGCGCCGCGCCGCGCTTCGCCGCCTGGGCGCCGCCGCGATCGGCATAGGAACCGCCTCGATTCCAGGCGCCCAGGCGCTGGGTGCCGCTGCATCTAAGCGCTGTCCCTCCTCACGTCGCTGCGACGGCAAGTGCTGCCCGAAGCACTCGCACTGCAAGCGAAGCAAGTGCAGGTGCGACTCCGGGTACACGAAGTGCGGGAAGAAGTGCGTCGACCTCACAAAGAATCCCAACAACTGCGGCGACTGCGGTGTGGCGTGCGGCGCGGGCGAGGTCTGCATTGGGGGTCAGTGCGCTGAGTGCACCCAGGACGTCGATTGCCAAGACGGCAGCCAGTGCACAGTCAACGCGTGTCAGGACGGCGTTTGCACGAGCACGCCGGTCGACATCGACGATGGCATCCCCTGCACCCTCGACGCCTGCGATCCGAACACGGGAAACATCACGCACACGCCCCAGAACGGCGTCTGCTCATCGAACCAGGTCTGCGATCCCGACTCGGGCTGCGTCTGCGCGGCGGGCTTCTTCGATTGTGACGCCACTGATGGCTGCGAATGCGCCGGAACCGCATGCTGCGGTTCGAGCTGCCAGCCCGCGCACTCCAACGGCATCGGCGCGACCGGTTTGGGGCAGACTTACTACGACTGCAATCCGCTCGGTACGCCTGGAACAGAGTCGTCCTACACACAGACGATGGCCGCGGAGGCCCGCGCGGCGGCCCCGCCCGGGATCACTGATGGGACCGGAACCTGCGGCGGAGAGGGTGCGGTGGTCCGGTCGTACAGCGACCATTGCTACGTCTGGATCTACAGCGGAACGCTGGCCGGCTACGTCCGTTACAACGACGTGAACGCCATGGGCAACTTCTGTCTCTGCCCGACCAGCAACTCCTACCCGACCTGGAACTGAGGATGATCTGAGCTGGGTTGGGCCTACCCGACCGGCAGGCAGCCTCGATCCCGATCGCAGAACCCGTTGGGGAGCTGACTCACCAATCCGCCTTGTTCAGCGTCGCGCGGTGACGGTAACCGCTTTGGACGAAAAGCGCCTACCTGTTTTGCATGGAAGTCGACAGTCCTCGCCTCGGGCACCGGAAAGCCCCGCCGGTTGGCGGGGCTTTCCATGCGTCGTTGGCGATCCGATCAGCCGGGCGGCTTTGTGCCTCAAGCAGGCGGCCCGGGGTCGCTCACCGGAATCGTGGGTGATTTGTCCGCGGCGCAGACGTGCGAATGCTCGCTGGTGTTCCGCAGCACCTCGCGGGTGACCCGGGCGTAGTAATCGCCCTCGGCCGCGTCCTCATAGGCGATCGAGTAGGAGCCATCCTCGGCCGTGGTGCCCGACGCCACCAAGGTCTTCTCCTCACCCTCGACGAGGAAGACCTTCACCGTCCTGCCGGCTTCACATTTGTCATTCGTTGAGTTGACCTGGCCCGCGAACTCGTCGTTCGCGTAGTGCACCGTGATCGTGCTGTCGTAGGTCGCTTCGTGAGCGACCGCCGTTCCGCCAAGGGTGAGGGCGGAAAGGACGGCCACCCCGAGGAGCAGTTGCTTGCGCATCGTGCCTCCCGTGATCGTTGGTTCCTGTGAGGGCGATCCTAGCGAGCGCTCACGGGATGCTCGCCAATTCTTTAAATTGGAACGCCCAGGCTTTAACTGCCGGTCGGGGAAACTGCCGCTTTGGACGAAAAGCGCCTATCTGCTTTGCATGGAAAGGGAAGCGTCTTCGTGGGCTGCCTCTAGCCTGCCGAAGCCGCCGTACGGGGTTCGAGGATTACGAGCGGGATCTCGCGCTCGGTTCTCTTCTGGTAGTCGCGATAGCTGCCGTAGCTCTCGCAAACTCGCGGCCATAAACGGGCGCGCTCCTCGGGCGTCGCGACACGCGCATGCACCGCGCGCCGTTCCGAGCCCACCTGGACGGTGATCTCGGGATGCGCACGCAGGTTGTGAAACCAGCCCGGATGGCGCGGATACCCACCCTTCGAGGCGACGATCACGAGGTCCTCACCGTCCTCGATGTAGAGCAGCGGCGAAGTCCGCCTCGTGCCGCTCTTCGCGCCCACGTGGTCGAGCAGCAGCATCGTGGGCAGGCCGGGGAGGGTGTGGCCAATCCGGCCGCCGCTGAGCCGGTAGACGAGCGTGTGGCCCCTCATCAAGTGATTCACGAGGGGCCACATCCGCTTCTCGACGCGGCGGGGGATATCCACGCTCACAATCATGCACGTCTCAGCCGCCGATGGCGAACCTGGGATTGGCTCGACTGCGGCTGCAAGCGACCTGGGCGACGTGCACCGCAGGCCAGGCTACTCGTCGTCGGTCGAGCGCTCCTTGACGATCTCGTCGAGCTTCGAGACGACGTCGGGGTCGCGCAGGGTAGTGACGTCGCCCAGCTCGCGGCCCTCTCCGATGTCGCGAAGCAGGCGGCGCATGATCTTGCCCGAGCGGGTCTTCGGCAGGTCGTAGGCCCAGATGATCCGCTTCGGGCGGGCGAGCTTGCCGATCCGGTCCGCGACGTGCTCGCGGATCTCGGCCTCGAGCTCCTCCGAGCCCTCGTCGTCGTCGCCCTGGAGCGTCACGAACGCGCAGATCGCCTGTCCTGTGTCCTCGTCGGTCTGGCCGATCACGGCGGCTTCGGCGACCTTCGGGTGCGAGACGATCGCCGACTCCACCTCGGCCGTCGAGAGTCGGTGCCCGGAGACGTTGATCACGTCGTCGATCCGCCCGATCACCCAGAAGTAGCCGTCGGAGTCCACCCGCGCCGCGTCGCCCACCAGGTAGGTCTCCTTGCCGAAGCGCTCGAAGTAGGTCTCGACGAAGCGATCGTCCTCCTTGTAGAGCCCGCGCAGCATCGACGGCCAGGGCTTGCGCAGCACAAGCACGCCCTGCTCGTCGACGAGCTCGCTACCGTCGTCGTCGACGACCGCGGCGTCGACGCCCGGCAGAGGCTTGCCGGCCGAGCCCGGCTTGCTGGCCTCGGCCCCCGGGAGCGTGGTGATCATGATGCCGCCGGTCTCGGTCTGCCACCAGGTGTCGACGATTGGGCAGCGGTCGCCGCCGATCACTTTCCGGTACCACAGCCACGCCTTCGGGTTGATCGGCTCGCCCACCGTCCCCAGCAGCCGCAGCGACGAGAGGTCGTGCTTCTCCGCGTGCTCGTGCCCCCACTTCATGCATGCGCGGATCGCCGTCGGGGCCGTGTAGAAGAGCGTCACGCCACAGCTTTCGATGAGCTCCCACCAGATGTCCTTGTCGGGGTAGTCGGGCGCGCCCTCCCACATCACGGACGTGGCGCCATTGGCGAGAGGCCCGTAGACGATGTAGGAGTGGCCGGTGACCCAGCCGACGTCGGCACCACACCAGTAGACGTCCGAGTCCGGCTTGAGATCGAACACCATCTTCGTCGTCGCCGCCACGCCCGTGAGGTAGCCGCCGGTGGTATGCAGAATGCCCTTGGGCTTGGCGGTCGATCCAGACGTGTAGAGGATGAATAGCGGGTGCTCGGCGTCGAGCGGCTCGGCCTCACACTCGTCGTCGGCGGCCTCCAGCGCCTCGTCGTAGTAGACGTCGCGACCGCCATCCATCTCGATGTCCGCGCCGGTGTTGCGGACGACGACGACCGTCTCGATCGAGGGCACTTCGCCCAGGAACTCGTCGACGCCGGGCTTCACCGGAGCGGTCTTGCCCTTGCGGCGGGCCGCGTCGGCGGTGATCAGCGCCTTCGCCTCGGAGAACTGCATCCGGTCTTTGACCGAGTCCGGCGAAAAGCCGCCGAAGACGACGTTGTGGGGGGCGCCGATTCGCGCGCAGGCCAGCATCGCGACGGCGACCTCGGGGATCATCGGCAGGTAGATCCCGACGACGTCGCCCTTCTTGATGCCCCGGTCCTTGAGCGCGTTCGCCAGCCGCTGGACGTCGCGGTGCAGCTCGGCGTACGTGACGTCTCGCTCCTCGCCCTCCTCCCCCCGCCAATGAAAGGCGACGCGGTCGCCGTTGCCGGCCTCGACGTGGCGGTCGAGGCAGTTGTGCGAGGCGTTCAGCTTCCCACCTACGAACCACTTGTAAAAGGGCGGGTCGGAGTCGTCGAGGGGCGTGTCCCAGCGCTCGAACCAGTCGAGCTCGGCCGCCTGCTCCTCCCAGTAGCCGATCGGGTCGTGAGTGGCCTTCTCCGTGACCGACTCGTCGGTGATCAGCGCCTCGGCCACGAACTCGGACGGCGGATCGAAGGTCTCGGTCTCGAGCGCCTCGTCGAGCTCCCGCTCTAGCTCCTCGGCGGTCCGGGTGTCGGTGCCAGCCTCCATTCGTCCTCCTCGTGCCCGCTTTGGATTGACTCTATTCCCAATGAGTCGCCGTCCCGCGCTCGCGGCCTTCGCGGGTGTCTTCGTGGTCACCATGCTCGGCCTGCTGGCGGTCGGCGCCACCCTGCCGGTGCTCCCGCGCTACGTCAGAGGCCCGATCGGCAGCACCGACCTGGCGGTGGGGATCGTGAGCGGCGCGTTCGCCGTCACCGGGCTCGCGTTCCGCCCGCTTGCCGGCCACATCGCCGACAACCGCGGCCGCCGGATCGCGGTGGTCGCGGGGGCGCTCACCAGCGCCGTCGCCGGCGTTCTCTACTTCGTGCCTGCCGGCGTGCCGGGCCTGATCGTGGCGCGGCTTTTCCTCGGCGCCGGCGAGGGCATGGTGTTCACGGCCGGGTCGGCCTGGGTCGTCGACCTCGCGCCGCCGGATCGCCGTGGCCGGCTGATCGGCCTCTACGGGCTCGCGATCTGGAGCGGTCTCAGCCTCGGGCCGCCCATCGGCGAGCTGATCCTGCACGCATCGAGCTTCGAAATGGTCTGGGCCTTCGCGGCCGGTGCTCCGCTACTCGGGGCGGCGATCGCCCTGCGGATACCCGAGCGCTTCACGCCCGCCGCCGCCGGTCGCGACCGCGGCCCGCTGGTCGCCCGCGAGTCGCTGCTGCCCGGCTTCACCCTCTCGCTGGGAGTCGTGGGCTTCGCGGCCGTCTCGGCGTTTCTCGTCCTACTGCTCGACGAGCGGGGAATCGGCCACGGCGCGGCGACCTTCGCGGCGTTCGCGGCCACCGTGGTGCTCGTCCGCCTGCTCGGCGGCGACCTGCCGGACAGGATCGGGCCCGTGCCGTGCGCGATCGGCGCCTCCCTGGTCGAGGCGCTGGGTCTGGCGCTGATCGCCACCGCGTCCGGCCCCGCGGCGGCGATCGCGGGGGCGATGGTGATGGGCGGCGCCTACTCGACCCTCTATCCGTCACTGGCGCTGATCGTCGTCGGCCAGGTCCCCGAGGAGCGCCGCGGGGTCGCGCTCGGGACCTTCACGGCGTTCTTCGACCTCGGAGTGGGACTGGGATCGCCGCTGGTGGGCGCCGCGGCCGCGATCAGCGGCTACGAGGCGGCGTTCTGGGTCGCGGTCGCCTGCGCCCTGGGGGCCGCGGTGATCGCACGCACCGGGCTCACTCGCACTCGAAGCTGACGTCGCCGTGGCTTGCCCCAGCCTCTGCCTTCTCGTCGCCGGGCCGGCAGTCGTCGGCGCCCTCGCCGCCGAACAGGCGGTCGAGCCCGAGCGAGCCGACGAGCGTGTCGAGCCCTGTCTCGCCGAACAGGCGGTCGTCGCCAGGGCCGCCATCGGCACGGTCGTCGCCGGAGCCCGCGAACAGCGAGTCGTCGCCCGCCTCGCCGAAGACCGCGTCGGGCCCGTCACCGCCGCTGATGCGGTCGTCCCCGGTGCCGCCGTGAGCCTCGTCGTCCCCCTCGTCGCCGACAATCAAGTCGGCGCCGGGGCCGCCGTCGAGGTCGTCACCCGAGAAGTTGCCACTGAGCACGTCGTCGTCGCCCTCGCCGAAGATGTGGTCGCGCCCGTCCTCGCCGGCAAGCGCGTCGTCGCCGGGGCCGCCGAAGATGTCGTCGCCGCCATCGCCGCCGGCGACGACGTCGTCGCCGCCCTCGCCGAAGATCCGGTCGCCGGGCCCGATGCCCCCCAGGATCACGTCGTCTCCATCTCCGCCGCAGATGATGTCGGAGCCCCCGAAGGTCTCGATCCGGTCGTCGCCCGGACCCGCGACGATCACGTCGCGCTCCTGGGTTCCCTCGATCACGTCATCGCCGTCGGTGGCATCCATCGTCACCGGACGGCCGTCGCACTCGGCGTTCGAGCCCGTTCCCGAGGATGTGCCGGCGGACGGCTCAGCGTGAGACTGCGAGCCGTCGCCTCCGTCGCAGCCCGCGGCCGCCAGGGCCACCGCGGCGAGCAGGATCGGGAGCAGGCCGCGTATCACGGGACCTCTGTGACCGTCTCGCACGCCCGCGCGCGGTCCTCGCCCGCGGCGCTGGTGCGGCCCGCCTCGTTTGCGCCGCCGTCGCACTCGTCGGCACCGGGACCGCCGTCGAGAAGGTCGGGCTCGGGGCCTCCGAACAGCAGGTCGAGCCCGGTGCCGCCGAAGAGCCGATCGGCCTCGGTGCCGCCGGACAGCAGGTCGTCGCCCGCACCGCCGTAGAGGTCGTCGAGCCGCCCGCCTCCGAAGAGCAGGTCGTCGTCGCCGAGCCCGCGCATGGTGTCGTCTCCGCCCCCGCCGACCATCACGTCGTCGCCCGGGCCGGAGGTCATGTCGTCGACGTCGGTGCCGCCGAAGAGCAGGTCGTTCTCCTTGCCGCCGAAGGCTGTGTCGAAGCTCGAGCCGACGTCCACGACGTCGGGGCCGAGCTCTCCGGACGCGCGATCGTCGCCCGCCCCGCCGGCGAGGAAGTCGGAGCCGTCGAACCCGTTCAGCTGGTCGTCGCCGAGCTCGCCGACGATGAAGTCGTCGCCGTCGAGCCCGATCAGCTCGTCGGCCCCCTCGGCCCCGGCGACGTCGTCGTCGCCGGGCCCGGCGTTCGTGTAGTCGTCGCCGCCGCCGCCGGCCAGGAAATCGCGGCCGAGGCCGCCGAAGAGCCAGTCGCCTCCGGCGCCGCCGTCGAGCTCGTCCTGCCCGGGCCCGCCCGCGAGTCGGTCGTCTCCCTCTCCTCCGAGCAACGCGTCGCCGCCGTTGCCGCCACAGATCAGGTCGTCGCCGCCGAGGCCGTAGACGACGTCGTCGCCCGCCTCCGCGTCGATCACGTCATCGCCTTCGGTGCCGCGGAGCGTCTCGTCCTTGCCGGTCCCGGCGATCGTCACGGAATCCGGTGAGCATTCGGGGGGATCGACGGGAGGCGGCGAGGCCGAGGCGGCGGGCGCAATCGCCAGCGACAGGGCGAGCAGAGCGACGTGAGCGGCGCGGCGCAAGGTCGGCGGCAGGATAGGGAGCGCCCGAGCGCCCCGTCAGGCCCGCCTAGAACAGGCTGGGTTGCTTCAGCGGCTGCGCGGTTGCGGCGTCATCGCCGGTGCGGGCTCGGCGCGAGCCACTGCCGACGTTGCGGCCGCGCATGGAGCGCACCGAGCGCTTGCGGCCCTTGGCGACCAGGTCGCTCAAGCGCTTGGCTTCCACCTTCGGCAGGTACGCGCCGCGGGTGTAGAGGCGCTCGTAGTTGTCGAGCAGGTCGGGGCGGTATTGGCGCAGCCAGTCGAACCAGATCTCACGGACCTCGCCCCGCAGATGCAGGCCGATGCCGCCGATCGAGCGCGCTCCCGCCTCGCCGGCGAGCTCCAGGATCTCCTCTACCTGCTCGGGGCTGTCGTTGATGCCGGGCATCAGCGGCGCCACGAGCACGCCTGTCGGGATGCCCTCACGCACGAGCTCGGCCACCGCCTCGAGGCGCTTGCGCGGGTGCGGGGTATGCGGCTCGGTGGCCCGCCACGCCTTCTCGTCGATCGTCGGGATCGAGAGGTTCGCGACGAACTCCGTCCTGGCGACAAGCTCCTTGAACACGTCGACGTCGCGCAGCAGCAGCGGCGACTTCGTCAGCACCGAACAGGGATTCGAGAAGTCGCGCATGGCCTCCCAGACCCCGCGGGTGAGCCGGTACCGGCTCTCGACCCACTGGTAGGGGTCGGTGTTGGTGCCGAGGGCGACGTGGTCGCCGCCCCACGAGCGCCGACCGAGCTCGGCCCGGACCAGCTCGGGCACGTTGACCTTGACGACGATCTCGCGCTCGAAGTCCTCGCGCGCGTTCAGGTCGAGGTACGTGTGCGTGGGGCGGGCAAAGCAATAGACGCATGCATGGGTGCAGCCCCTGTACGGGTTGATCGTGAAGCGAAACGGCATGCGCGAGCGCTCGGGCACGGCGTTGATCGCCGAGCGGGCCTGGACCTCGTGGAAGCGGATGCCGAGCGCCTCGGGCGCGTCGAAGGTCCGGACAACCGGCTCGCCGATCCCCGGCAGCCGCGCCCGTCGCTCTGCCTCGGTCTC
>Ga0126311_10000979_pt1 | contig 13433 bp, 12 predicted proteins | sample Plot61_FD_92539 | JGI IMG/M metagenome (GOLD analysis project Ga0126311, IMG submission 92539) | Serpentine soil microbial communities from UC McLaughlin Reserve, CA, USA - Plot61 | ecosystem: Environmental > Terrestrial > Soil > Grasslands | place: USA: UC McLaughlin Reserve, Lake County...
CGGCCCGAATGCCACCGTGCTTCATTACATCAACAACGATGGCGAGCTTCACGATGGAGATCTGCTCCTCGTCGATGCTGGCGCTGAGTACAAAGGTTACGCGTCAGACATCACGCGCACGTTTCCGATCAATGGCCGTTACACGAAGCCGCAGCGTGATATTTACGACCTGGTGTTGAAAGCGCAGATGGCGTGTGTGGAGATGGTTCGGCCGGGTGTCACGCACGATCAGTTGAAACAACGTTCGATCGAGATATTGACTGAAGGCATGGTTGAGCTTGGGTTACTCGAAGGCAAGGTTGAGGAACTGATCAAGGAAAAGAAGTACGAGAAGTTTTACATGCACGGGCTCGGGCACATGCTCGGCATCGACGTTCACGACGTTGGACGTTATTACTACGGGACCGAATCACGCGCGCTCGAGCCGGGAGTGGTGATGACAGTCGAACCTGGAATTTACATCGCGCCTAATACAGAGGACGTGCCTGAGAAATATCTCGGCATCGGCGTGCGGATCGAAGACGACGTGCTTTGCACCAGCAACGGCCCGCGCGTGTTAACAACCAAGGTTCCCAAGCAAGCTGAGGAAATCGAAGCACTGATGAATTAAAAATCCATCCACAGATTACACAGAATCTGCGTAATCTGCGGATGGGTTTCAGTTCATCTTTTGAATAATCGCATCCGCGAACTCAGCGGTCTTCGCGGTCCCGCCGATGTCGCGCGTGCGCACTTTACCTTCCTTAAACACCGCGAGCATTGCGTTCTCAAGGCGGTCCGCGGCCTCGCGTTCACCGATGTAACGCAACATCAAAATCCCTGATTGCAACAGCGCCGTGGGATTCGCTATCCCCTGTCCCGCGATATCCGGCGCGGAGCCATGCACCGCTTCAAATACGGCGCCCTTCTCGCCGATGTTTGCTCCCGGCACGAGTCCCAAGCCACCTACGAGCCCGGCACACAGATCCGAAACGATGTCGCCGTAAAGGTTCTCGCACAGCATGATGTCAAACTGTTCCGGTCGCATCACCAGTTGCATACAAGCGTTATCGACGATCTTGTCATCCGCCTCGATGTCGGGATATTCCACACTGACTTTCCGAAAACAGTCCAGAAACAGACCGTCGGACAGCTTCATGATGTTGGCTTTGTGAACGGCCGTCACTTTCTTGCGCGACTCGCGTTTTGCATGCTCGAAAGCAAAACGCGCGATACGCGTCGAAGCTTTCTCAGTAATGATCTTCAAACTCTCCACCACACCTGGCACGACGACATGTTCCAAACCCGCGTACAAACTCTCCGTGTTCTCCCTGACGACGATGAGATCCAGTTCGGGATAACGACATGGCACGTTCGGCAACGCGCGCACGGGCCGCAGGTTCGCGTAAAGATCCAACGTTTTGCGCAATCCTACGTTGACCGAAGTGAAACCTTTGCCGATCGGTGTAGTGATCGGACCTTTGAGCGCGACCTTGTTGCGTAGAATCGAATCGAGCAGTGCCTGCGGCAGCGTTTCGCCGAATTTTTCGAGCGCCTGCGCGCCCGCGTAATGCGTTTCCCATTGAACCTCAACGCCTGATGCTTCGATGATTCGCACTACGTTTGAAGCGACTTCGGGACCAATGCCGTCGCCTGGAATCAGTGTGATAGGATGCATTTCTGGATAGTAACCAAATGGCGTCTATCAAAGGAAGTGCAGAGGTTGTAGTTATCGGAGGCGGCGTCATTGGTCTAGCTATTGCGCGCGCGCTTGCCCAGCGTGGTGTGCGCGATGTTTGTTTGCTTGAACGCGGCGGACTGGGATCGGAGGCGTCGTCCGCGGCCGGTGGCATGCTGTTGCCGCAGGTTGAAGCCGATGGTCACGACGATTTTTTCGCGCTCGCGTGTCGCAGTCGTGACCTTTATCCATCACTCGCTGCCGCGCTCCGCGATGAGACCGGAATCGATGTCGAACTCGATACCACCGGCACACTCTATCTCGCACTCAACGAACACGACTACGAAGAGATCGAGAAGCGATATCACTGGCAGACTGGTGCGGGACTCGCCGTCGAATTGCTGACCTCCGCTGCTGCTCGTGAATTAGAACCGTGCATCTCTGAATCAACGTTCGGCGCCTTACTTTTCCCCAACGACATTCAAGTTGAGAATCGAAGACTAATCACCGCCCTCGCAAACAGCATCAACACGCTCGGCGTAAAGACATTCACCGAAACAACTGTCGAATCACTCCTGATCGAAAACAATCGAATCACCGGTGTGCAGACAAGCCGTGGCGATATTAGTTGCCGCACAGTGGTCGTTGCAGCCGGAACGTGGTCGAGTTTTCTTCTGAAATCAGCGCCCACTATTACGCCCGTGCGCGGGCAGATGGTGTGTCTCGAATCGAAACCTCAACTGACACGCCACGTGATCTTCAGCCCCCGCGGTTATGTCGTGCCGCGCCAGGACGGCCGCCTGCTTGCCGGTTCCACAAGCGAAAACGCCGGCTTTGCGAAGCGCGTCACAGCCGGCGGAATCGCGTTGATCCTGCGGCAGGCGCTGGAGATCTCGCCTGCCGTGGCTAACCTGCCAATCGTCGACACCTGGGCCGGATTGCGGCCGCGAGCCGCTGACGGTTTGCCTGTGCTGGGCCCTTGTGGTGAAATTGACGGGCTCTTTTATGCAACGGGGCATTACCGAAACGGAATCCTACTTGCGCCCTTAACGGCCGAATTGATTTCCGAAGCAATCGTTGCGGGGAAAACCTCGCCGTTGCTGGCCGCTTTTAGTCCCGATCGTTTTAGCTCTCAACCTGTATTTTAAAAAGATGACTTCCGCCATTTTGCCTTTAGTTTTGATTTTGTTGGTCACTGTCTCGACGTTTGCCCAGGGACTCGCCCCTAGCAACACGGACTTGAAACCCGATACCCGCCCGGCCCAGGCGCTTTACGAAGACGCAAACGGTTATCTCGGCCGCAAGTATCAGGAGTTTAATAAACAGAAACTGCCGTACGATCCGAAGCTCGAAGCGCAAACCAAGAAAGAGCAGAAGGAACTCGCGATCAAAAACGCGGCGACTCTGCAAGCGCGGTCACAATTGAGCGAAGAGGACGTTTACTACCTCGGCCTGCTGCAACATCTGGCCGGCGACGCCGATGCGTCACTCGCTGCGATGCGTCAGTTTCTGAAGAAAGATCCTGACGGTCAAAAAGCACAAACGGCGCGCAACGTCGTAGTGCTCTACTCAGTTAAAAAAGACCTGATTGCGGATGCGAATGCCGCGGTCGAGGCGTATGCGCGACATCAGCCACAGAATGCGGACGATCGTTATCGCATGGAGTTGCTGATCACTGACGCCTACATGCGCGCGAAAGATTACGCGTCGATGAGCGCGCACGCGAAGCAGATGTGGGAAGCGTCGAAGCGTTATATCGACACGAACAAAGACCAGGTGTTCCGGCGCGATGAGATGTTGTTGAAGTCGGCGGTGCTTTTGTCAGACGCTTACTCGAAGTCGAATCAGAAAGAGCTCGCGCTGGCGGCTGTCACAGAGCTGCGACGTTTAGCGATCAAATTACCTTCGGCAAAGCTTTACAGAGACGCGACGATGCGTGTAGCGCGGCTCGATCCTGCGCTGAATCCGGAGCAACTATTCGACGCTAGCCTGATGGCGGCAAACACAGCGTTGCCTGAACTCGACGCAACTGAGTGGATCGAACAGCCGCCGGTGAAGCTGACGGATCTGCGCGGCCAGGTGGTGTTGCTGGATTTCTGGGCGCCGTGGTGTGGTCCATGTCGTTACACGCTGCCAAACCTGGCGCGCTGGCAGGGCAAATTCAAGAGCAAAGGACTCGTGATTCTGGGCGTGACGAAGTACTATGGACACGCTGAGCAGAAGCCAGTGACGCCGGGTGAAGAGCTCGACTACCTGCGATCCTTCCGGAAACGTAACGGGCTGCCGTACGGTTTTGTAGTTTCCGACGGGGACAAAAACGAATTCAACTACGGCGTGTTTTCGATTCCGACTTCGTTTCTGATCGATCGCAAGGGCGTGGTTCGTTACATCTCGTTCGGCGCCAGCGAAGAAGAGATCGAGTTGCTCGGAAATCTGGTTGAGCAACTGCTCGATGAAAAGTAAGAATTATGGACGGTCAAGGCATTTCAATACTTAATATCGCGATTTCGTTCGCTGCGGGCATACTCTCGTTTCTCTCCCCGTGCGTGTTGCCGCTCGTGCCCGGATATATCTCACTCATCTCAGGTGTCAGCATCGACGGGCTGAAAGAAGGCACCAGCAACCGGCGCGCGGTGATTATCAACTCCCTGTCGTTCAATGCCGGCTTATCAATTATCTTTCTGATACTCGGCACAACTGCCGGACTCGTCGGGGCCGCGATCACGAGCAACCCGTGGGTCAGAATCATCGGCGGCATCGTGATCATCGCTTTCGGTTTACAACTGATCGGACTGCTCAAGATCACCGCGCTCTACAAAGACACGCGTTTCTTCTCAGACGATAAACCGCGCGGCGTAATCGGTTCGGCTGCGTTGGGAATGGCCTTTGCCGCGGGTTGGACGCCCTGCATTGGTCCAATACTCGGCGGCATCATCGGTCTTGCGGCCACGAGTGGGGGCTGGCGCAGCGGTCTCGTGCTTTCCGCGTTTTACTCAGCCGGTCTCGCGGTGCCATTTCTGCTGACGGGCCTCGGGATCAACCAGTTTCTGGGCTTCTACAAAAACTTCCGACGTCACCTGCACAAGGTCGAGGTCGTGTCAGGTATCGTGCTGATCGCCGTTGGTCTGCTCGTGATGAGCGGCAACTCGACCAAGCTGGCTAGCTCGAGATTTATGGCCTTGATCCCGAACGCGGAAGGATTATTGAACCGCTGGTTCAAGCCTGCGGAAACGAAGCCCACAGGCCTTCCCGCAAACGCTAATGCAAGCTTCGAACCCGTGCCGGACGTTGAGTTTCAAACACTCGCCGGCAAGCCGTTTCATCTGAAGGAACTCCAGGGCCAGGTCGTGCTGCTCAACTTCTGGGCCACCTATTGCATCCCGTGCCGCGAAGAGATCCCGGCGTTGAACTCACTCCAACACGAACTACAATCGCAGGGATTGAAGATCGTCGGCGCTTCTCTCGACGACACTGTTGATGGTGTCAACGAATATCAGAAGGAAGTCGCGAAGTTTGAATACGACGTGTTGCTCGGCGGCAGCGACGCCAAGGTAAAATTCGCGCAGTCAGTTTTGCCGACCACGTACCTGATCGATCGGCAGGGAAGGATCCGGCAGAAGATTATCGGAGCCAAAGACAAAGCCGGATGGGAAGCTGTCATTAAACCGCTGCTGGCCGAAACGCCTGCAACTGCCAGCGCCGCTTATTAACCGTAAAGCAGTTTAACGGAGTAAGACCATGAAGAAACTGTCATTCGCCCTCTCGATTCTCGCGCTCGTCATTTCCGCTAACCTTGCGCACGCGCAAGCTAGTCATGAGTATTCGCCCGTCGTTGAGAAAACGGTGAACTACAAAAACTGGAAGCTGCCGAATATCACGTCTGCCAAAGACGAAGATTTGCGCAATTTGATGGCCGGGAAGAAGCTGGTGATGATTGTTTACTTCGCACCATGGTGCGGTAACTGGCGCAACGATGCGCCTGTAGCCGCCAAGTTATATGAGAAGTACAAGGCGCAGGGATTTCAGGTTATCGGAATCAGCGAATACGCGAACTCTGCGGACACTGTTACCTTCTTCGGCGAGAAAGACCCACCCTATCCGGTCGTCTCCGAATCAATATCTCGCGACGACAAACAAAAGACCGCGCATTACGAGTATCGCCAGCTCACCGGTGACACGCGGAACTGGGGTTCACCGTGGCATATCTTTCTCGAGCCTGACAAGTTAAATAAAACTGGTGAAGTGCTCGCCGAAAAAGCTTTCGTGGTGAACGGCGAGTTGGTCGAGGATGAGGTTGATAAGTTCATCGCTTCAAGACTGGGAGCCTCTACCGCGGGTGTGATCCAGCCGTGTAAGAACTGAACGTGAAGCTGCGCATCCTTTATCACGGCCACTGCTTCGACGGCGTTGCTTCAGCGGCAACTTTCACTCGCTTCTACAAAGAACGCATCAATCCTGAGGCTGACGTCAGGTACACCGGACTGCTGCACCGGCCCGGGAACCTGTTTGACATGGCCATGTTTGACTCCGACGAGAATGCGATCGTCGATTTCAAATATGCCGCCTCTGAAAAACTCACCTGGTGGTTCGATCACCACCAGTCAGCCTTCCTGACTCCCGAAGACGAGGCACACTTTCACGCGGATGAATCGGGTAAGAAATTTCTCGATCCGGAGAGAAAGTCGTGCACTGAGTTCATTGCGGACGTTGCTCACGAGCGTTTCGGATTCAACTCCGAACCAATCAAGTCGCTGGTCCACTGGGCCCACGTCATCGACGGCGCCCTGTACGAGTCGCCGGCGCAGTGCGTTGAGTTGAAAGAACCTGCGCTACAACTGATGCAGGTGATCGAAGCCGATCCTGACGACGCCTTTATCGAAAGCATCATTCGCGATCTCTCAACTCAGTCGCTCGAGGAAGTCGCGACCAGTGCGGAAGTGCAGCGTCGTTTCCAGCCGATACTCAAGCAACATCTCGAGACGCTCGAAACCGTGCGACGCAAAGCAACCAGCGCCGACGGCGTGGTCCAGTTTGATTTGATCGACGAAGGTTACGAAGGCTTCAACAAGTTCATTCCTTATTATCTCCACCCCGAAACCACTTACTCGGTAGCATTGACACGTGGTCCGCAGCGTACGAAGATATCGGTCGGCTCAAATCCGTGGGCGCCGGTACCGCGCAGCCACAACATCGCGAAGATTTGCGAACGTTACGGTGGCGGCGGTCATGCCGTGGTCGGTGCGGTTTCCTTTAAGCCCGAAGAGGTGCAAGAAGCACGCACGGCAGCGAGAGAGATTGCGGCTGAACTTTCAAGACGGTGAGAAGATCTTATCCACAGATTGCACAGATTTTGTTCTTAACTGTCAGTCTGTTTGCAACTTCACTCGCCCAATCGCCTGCACCTCAAAAAAGAAAAAAGATCAAAGACTTTGGTTCGAGCGTTAAGCGCTCCAAGCCGGATCCGGCAAAGGAACAGCCCGCAACAGAAGGCGTGGCAATCTCCGCAGGAGACGTCATCCGTGTCGACACCTCACTGGTGAGTAGTGCTCTGCTGGTTCTGGACCCGAAAGGCAATGCCATAACAGGTCTGACAGCGGCTGATTTTCAAATCCGCGAGAACGGCGCGCCGCAAACCATCTCCCATTTCTATCCCGGCGATAACGTCAACGTGCCTCGCACGATCGTACTGATCATCGAGTATAGCTGTGGCTCGTCGGCTGACCTGGGAGACAGTTTCAAGGCAGCAAAAGTGCTGGTTGACAAACTTGGACCAAAAGACCTGATGGCAATCGTGACGGACGACGTCGAAATGGTCCAGGATTTCACCTCAGACAGGAAGAAGCTGAAACAAAAGCTCACTCAAGTGTACGACCGCACCAGGCGGGATCCAGTATTTCGTCACAGGCCGTACGAACCGCCTCGTTATGGACGCGGCAAAGCGTACAGCGCGCTGATGGCTACACTCAAAGAGGCTTTCACAGTTGAGGACATTCGTCCAATCATTATCTTCCAAACGGCTGGAGGTGAGGCTTATCTTCTGCGAGATTCTCCGTTGAAACTGAAGATACCCGAAGATTTGCCGGCTGATCTTCTTGACGGCGCAGAACTAATTGCGGAGCAAATCCGGCAAGCGAGATTGAATAACTCCGTAGAATTCAGCGTCGATGATGTGTACCGGACCGCTGAGAAATCGCGTGTGACTATTTACACGGTGAACCCAAATATCCAATACATGGGTTTAAAGCCAGACGTCCAGATGGCAAAAATGATCGCTGAAAGGCAAGAGCGGCTTCGTAATTCGAGTGTTCCGGGACCGCAATTCGCGCATGAGAGGGATTTATTGCTCAATCGGGTCCAAATGAAATGGGATATTGAGGAATCAGTGAAAGTTCAGTCAGTCCTCGCTGAAGTGGCGTCATTCACGGGCGGCTGGACAGCATTCCTGGAAAAACCCGGACAGGCCGATGCGATCTACTCACGAATTTTCACGGACATCAATCAGCGTTACATCGTCGGTTACTATCCCACCAACAAGCAACGCGACGGCAAGCGAAGAACGATTCAAATCACAGTGAAGGGACATCCTGAATATCAGGTTCATGGACGGCTTTCTTACTTCGCTCCCGGACATTAACCGAGATCTGTTTGAATGCCGAGACGTTTGATCTTGCAGTTGAGTGTGGTCACTTTCACACCCAGCAATTGCGCGGCACGTCGTTGATTGCCGTGTGTTCGCTGCAACGCCTGCCGGATCAACTCACTTTCAAAGCGTTGCACCTCTTCCTGTAATACCAGCTTCCCGTTCCCGTTGGTCTGCGGCTCCTGCGTGTTCGCAAGCGACTCCACTTCACGCATCAGTGTCAGCGCCGCTTCCCTCAAACTATCGAGATTGTGAATTGAGCTGTTCATACTTAATCCTTGCTCAAAAGTTCTCTGAAGAACGCCACTGCGCGTTCGTCACCCGTTTGACCGAGCATTTGGATCGCAAGCTTGCGCACCGCCATCTTCGGATGATTGCGAGCAGTGCGAATCAGGATCGGGACCGCTTCGTCTTTCGGGCGGCGCCCGATCGCAATCACTGCCTGCTTCTGAACTTCAACTTCGACCTCGTTATCGACCGTGCTCGTTAGTGCGCCCAAACTCTTCTGACCCGCGATGCGGCCCAGACTAGCAATCGCGCTCTTGCGCAACTCAAGATCCTTTTCAGTTTCAGCGATGCGAATTATGTAAGTCGCGGCGGCGTCGCTGTTGTCGTTGCGTGCGATGCCGTTGAGTGCGCGACGCTTCAGTTCGCGTGTGGTCATCGTTTCGAAAAGATTTTGCAGCAACGGCAAGGCCGCGGCGGAACGGCTCATCGCCAGCGCCGACATCGCTGCGTTGCGAACGTCGCGGCTTTCCTGGTTGTTACGAACGATCTCAGTGAAGAGTGTGTTTTTGGCCGGTGTCTCCGGTGTGTTTCCGAGCCAGTAGATTGCGCGCGAACGCAACGGCTCCGCAACCGGACGCCGAATCATGTCGATGAGTATTGGGTCCACTCGTGCGTCGTCGTGCAGAGCGATAGCGAAGAGCGCGCGTTCGGCAAGACTGTTCACTTCCGGCGCGGGTGAATCAACGATCGATTTGAGATAGTTCAAACTCTCTTCGTTCGTGATGTGTCCGGCCCAGTAAACGGGATAGTTACTGAATTCATGCGTGCGGCGAAGATTGTAGATGTCGGCGCGCGTGAAAGAGTCGCGTTGCGTGTCGAAGAGCAGAAACAGTCCGAGCTCGCGCGTTTCGTGGCGCGGATCAAACATCATCGACGTGCCGTCCGACGTTATGTAAACGCCGCCGGCACTATCGACAATCTCGAAATCAACTGCCACACCCGGGCGGACTTCGAACTGGTAACCAACCCAAAACCGCCCGCCCGGCGCATTCGCTTTGCCGTTAACGATGGCGCTATCGATCTTCGCTTTCAGAGTCGCGCCCTCAACAGGAGTAAAACTCTTCGTTTGCGCGAGCGCGGCGACACACAACACCAAGCCGATAACAATGGCTGAAATGCTTTTCATGATTTCTGATCCGTGTTATTTCGCGTCAATCCGCGGCTTATTGTTTTAGTAAGTCCTGAAGAAACTCCAGCACTTTCGGATCTTTACTGCGGCTCAACCAACCGATAGCACGTTTGCGACGTTCCATTGGTTCTTTCTGATCGCGCGCGATCTGGATCAGCTTCGTGATCACGCGCTGGTCGTTTATATGGCTGCTGCTGGTTGTGTAGCCGAAGCCTGATTGACCAGCGGCGTCTCCTAACGGAGTTCCGACAAAGATGCTGCTGCCGAAACCGAGCGCGCTCAGGATTTGATCTTTCATCTGCTCGTTCTTTTCCGTGTCGTAAAGACTGAGCAGAAACTCCACTGCCTTATCTCCGCTACGGCGCGAGATGGCGCTGATCGCAGCCTTACGAAGATCGACATTGTCGGCGCCGCGGGCGATTTCGAAGAGCTTATTGCCTGCACGTTCGCTCTTGCGGTTACCAAAACCGGAAATGACAGCGCGGCGGATTTCAGGACTCTGATCCGCGTCGTAGATCCGGAACAACGCATCGACAGCGGGTTCGCCCGGACGAGTGGAGATGGTCTGGATCGCCATCTTTCGCTGCGCAACTGTCTTGCCGCTCATGCCGATGTCGCCGAGTATCGCAACCGCGCGCTCGCCGGTATGTTTGCTCAACGCGTAGAGCGCTGCTTCGACGATGTTGTTCTCCTGGGAGTTCAGTGCGAAGTCGCGCAGCGCATCGAGCACGCTGTCGTCGTTGGTCGCGCCAAGCGTGGAGATCGCGCGAGCGCGTAGTTTCAAATCGGGCTCGTTGCGCGCGACGCCGAGTATCACTGGCGTCACTGCTTTGCCAGCGTTGCGTCCGAGCAAGGTCAACGCCGCGCCCTTGCAACGCACAGTTTGCGTCGACCCGGGTTTCAACCAATCGGTAGCGGATATGATGCCGCGTTGTACGTCAGTCTGAAACAGGGCTTGAAGCACGACGATCTTGAATTCACATGGATCGTCAGTGTCGTCAGAAGTCGGAGGTTCCGCGGCCCAGACCACCGGTCCACGACCAACGCCGATACCTTCACCGATAACCTGTCCGGGTATTGGCGCCGTGGCCGGCATTGGCGTGATCGCCTCAACAAACGGCGTAAACGCAGGGTCCCGCTCCGCCGTAAGGGCAGCCTGCGCTCTCACCACAGTAGTAGCGTCGCGGTATGCGATAGCAGGAGTTCCGGGTAATTGCGCCATCAGCAAGCGCGCATCTTCTTTCCACGACGTGTTTGGATACTTCTCCAACAACCGCTCGACCGTCGCGCGGCACTGATCGTATTTGGCTAACTTCTGTTGCGTGTAGGCGAGCCAGTAGAGCGCGGCTTCGGTGTTCTTCTCGTTTGGATAAGCCTCGACATAGTCGCTGAACTTTTGCTGAGCCCTGGCCCAGTCGCCGTCAGTGATGAGGTCGCGCGCGCTGCGAAACACGGTGGCGGCGTCGCTTTGCTGCGGACGCTGTTGTCCCACTGCAATAATCGCGCTTAGAAGTATCAGCAAAATCGCTGTGTGTGGTGTAAGGTGGTGGATTCTCAACATTTCTTTAGCCTCTTCTCTCTAACGATTGTTTGTGCCCCGATCCTGGTAAACCAAAAGTGCGGCGACGATCTCAGTCTTTTGCACTCGTTCCTTGATCGCGCGCACGTCCTCAGGACGCGCGTGATCTGGCAGGTTCGCGATGTCGATCAGGAATGGCTCCAGATCGGTCAGTATGGTCTTGGTGGGAAACTTTGCTTTCATCTCAGCGTCGCGTCGCAAGACGACGTTTTCGTTCAACAAGCGACGCGAGAGTTGCTTGTCGTAGGTGACGTCGATGTCCTCGTCACTGTCAGTGGTGGGAACGTTTCTGATCGAGCGCAGCAGGTTTTCTGTTTGTTCGATGTGCCGCGCGGTGTCTTGTTCGTCGATATCGAGGTAAGCGAGATCGGAAGACAAGACGTCCGATTGATCCGGCGCGACGCGATTTGTTGCTCGTTTGATGTGAGGTCTTGGTTTCGGCTGTGCTGCAACGAATTCGGGTTTGTTCTGCGGCTCGTTTTTCGGTTGACTGGGAGCGGGTTTGTTTGTGTCTGCGACGGCTTTGTTTGGTTCCGGTTGGCGCGAGACGAGGTAAACGATTCCGATTGCGATGGCGAGCAACAACACCGCGATCAGACTCGCGAGCGGTCTCGCAATGATTGCCGCCCAGCCTCTGAGTTTGGGACCGTTATTCTCGCCGATCGTATGCGCCGCCACTCTGGTCCAAAGAAATGACGACACTTCGAGCCCGCGATCGTAACGCGCGAACAGTTCCTGTTCGGCGGTCTCGAGTTCGCCGTCGAGATAATCTTCCAAAAGCTTTGACAAATCTTCAGACTTCATAACCAACTCCAGCGTATGCGCTGATCTTCTTCCTCATCTCTGCGCGTGCGCGGTGCAAATCAGTCTTCAACTTCGCGAGCGAGAATCCGGTAATCATCGCGATCTCTTCGTAGCTGCACTGGTGCAAAACTTTCAGCGTGAACACGAGGCGCTTGTCTTCATCGAGGGCTGCTAGAGAACGCCGGATAACGTCGTTCAATTCCTTGCTCAGCAACCCATCGACCGGTTCCGGCTTGTTATCACTCAAATCCATAACCGACTTATCACTGAGATCGACGTGACTGTTTGCGCGTGCTCGTGCGCGCAACGACTCGCGCGCGACATTGCGAGCAACGCCAAAAAGCCAGGTGGAGAGTTTTGTCTCCGCACGCATGGTGTGAATCGCTCGAAAAGCGCGGACGAAAGTTTCCTGCGTCAGCTCTTCGGCGAGGGCGCGATCGTTAACAATGTCGTAAATGAAGCTGATGACGGGCCGCGAGTACCTTTCAAAAATCAGACGAAAGGCATCGGAATCACCCTGGCACACACGAGTGACCAGGTCTGCTGGACTGTTCATCAGGGTTCCCGCCAAGGCGCTCATCGTAGCTCTCGGTAGGTTAGTGATAGGCGAGCGTTAAAAGTTTCATCCGCGGAATCCGCGGCTAAAAAATCTCTTTCGGGTCCACGATCTTCCCCGCAATCGCGGAGGCGGCGACGACGTATGGTGAGGCTAGATAGAGTTTGCCGGGGCCGCTGCGTCCGGGAAAGTTTCGATTCTGCGCGCTGACGGTGACTGTTTCCGCGGACGGGGACGCGCCCGGACCGGCGTTGATACACGCACCGCACGAAGGATCGATCAACTCCGCACCCGCGCGCTCGAAGAGCTCGATGTAACCACGCTGACGCGCGTACTGCTTGATCTTCTGCGAACCAAACTGAATGTACAGGTGCACGCCGTCAGCCACGCGCTTGCCGTGAGCGAGCGCGTTCTCGAGCACGCTGGCGTACATGTCCATGTCAGCCATCTTGCCGCCGGTACACGACCCGCCGTAAGCCGCGTCAATGCGAACTTCACCTTCGAGCTCTTCGATGGGAATTCCGTTGCGCGGATCTCCGGGCGTCGCCACCATCGGACCGATCTCATCGAGATTGATCTCGAAAACAGCCGCGTACTGCGCGTCCGGATCGCTGTAAGTAAATCCTTTGCGCACTTCCTCCGCATCGAGCCCGCGCGTGTGCACGACGTATTCGAGCGTCACTTCATCAGGCTCGATGATTCCCGTCGTCCCACCGGCCTCGACCGCCATGTTCGTCAACGTCGCGCGTTCATCCATGGACCAGTTCTTCAAATCTTCGC
>Ga0126311_10000980_pt1 | contig 13431 bp, 13 predicted proteins | sample Plot61_FD_92539 | JGI IMG/M metagenome (GOLD analysis project Ga0126311, IMG submission 92539) | Serpentine soil microbial communities from UC McLaughlin Reserve, CA, USA - Plot61 | ecosystem: Environmental > Terrestrial > Soil > Grasslands | place: USA: UC McLaughlin Reserve, Lake County...
GACGAGATCGACAAGACCGACCAGGAGTTCGAGGCGATGCTGCTCGAGGTCCTGTCCGACTTCCAGATCTCGATCCCCGAGCTGGGCGTGATCAAGGCGCGGACCCACCCCGTCGTCGTGCTCACCTCGAACAACTCGCGCGAGCTGACCGAGGCCCTGAAGCGGCGCTGCCTGTACCTGTGGCTCGACTACCCAGAGGTCGAGCGCGAGATGGAGATCGTGCGCCTGCACACCCCGGAGCTGGACGAGCGGCTGGCACGCCGGCTGGTGGAGGTCGTCCACATGGTCCGCTCGCTCGACCTCAAGAAGCCGCCGTCGATCGCGGAGTCGATCGACTGGGCGCGGGCGCTGCTTTTGCTGGGCGCCGACGACCTCGACCGATCGATCTTCGAGCAGACGATGAGCATCATCATCAAGCACCGCACCGACGTCGACCTCGTGTCGGAGAGGGTCGGGGTGAAGCTCTCCGAGGAGGGCAGGCTCGACCTTGGCGCCCGAACCAACTGACGCGGCCTCCTCCGCTTCGCGTCCGGGGGCGGCTCCTACCCGAGAGCTCCCGTCGGGTCTCGGCGCACGCCTGGTCGCGTTCTGCGAGGAGCTTCGCGGCGAGGGCCTGGCCGTCGGGACCTCCGAGATCCTCGACGCCTTCGAGGCCCTTGAGGCGATCCCGTGGACGGACCCAGAGGACTTCCGCGAGGCGCTGGCGGCAACGATCGCGAAGTCCCAGGAGGACCGGCGGGTCTTCGAGCTGCTGTTCGACCGATTCTTCTTCCGGGCGGCGGAGGCGGAGGCGCTCGCGCAGGGCCTCGGCGAGGCCGAGCACCGCGGCGACGGCGACGGCCTCGACCTCGACCAGCTGCGCGAGGCGGTGCGCCAGGCGATCCGCGAGGGCAACGACGGCGAGATGCGCGACCTGGCACGGCTCGCGATCGCGGCGTTCGGCCGCCAGGGCGAGGGGTCGGGAGTGGTGGGCGTCGACGTCCAGCGGATCCGTCGCACGCTGGGGCTCCAGACGCAGACCCGGCAGGCCGACTCGCAGGACCAGCCGCTCGACCGCGACCAGATCAACCGCTTCGAGCGGCACCTGCGCCGCGAGCTCGAGCGGTCGCTGATCGAGCGCACCCAGAAGCTGCCTCCGGCGCGGCCCCTGGCCGAGCTCGACCGGGCCCTGCCCACCAGCCCCGCGCAGGACCTGGCCGGAGTCCACAGGGCGGTGACGCAGCTCAAGCGGCGGCTGGCGACCCTGGGCCACGAGCAGCGGGGCAGGCGCCGCAGCGCGGTGGTGGACATGCGGCGCACCATGCGCGCCTCGCTGGAGACCGGTGGCGTGCCGCTGCGGCTGCGTTACCGGCCCAAGCGGCCTCGCCGGCCCGAGATCTACGTGTTGTGCGACGTATCGACCTCGGTCACCTCGGCGAGCGTCTTCTTCCTCTCGGTCCTGCACGCCCTGCACGACTCGTTCCGGCGACTGCGCAGCTTCGTCTTCATCGAGCGGATCTCCGAGGTCACCGACGTCTTCGAGCACGAGCGCGACTTCCGTGCGATCTCGACCAAGATCTCCAGCGAGGGCGGGGTCGCCGACGTCTCGGGCTACACCGACTACGGCCGCGTGTGGCTGGAGTTCGGCGAGCTGATCGGCGACGAGCTCGACCCCCGCTCGACGATCATCGTCCTCGGGGACGCGCGCACCAACGGCCGCGAGCCGCACGCAGACGTCTTCGCCCGCGTCGCCGAGCGGTCGGGCCGGACCTTCTGGCTCAATCCCGAGCCGCGCCTCTACTGGAACTACGGCGACTCGGTGATGGCCGCATACGAGCGCCACTGCACCGCCGCCTTCGAGTGCTGGACGACGCGCCACCTCGAGGGCTTCGTCAACGTCGTCGCGGGCGGCCAGCCGCTGGCGGACTGACCCGGCGCGGACGGGCGTAGACTCCGGCCCCTAACTCAGGGGGGCTCGCGGGCAAGCGGGCTGAGATCGCGCCTCTGGAGACCCCACCCGGCGCCGACCCTCGGAACCTGTCGCGGTAATTCGCGCGGAGGGAGCACATGGTCGAGCTCAGGGCTGTCGGGCACTCGTTCGGCGAGTTGCGCGCCCTCGATCGGGTCGATCTCGAGATCGGCGCCGGCGAGGTGCTCGGGCTGGTGGGCCCCTCGGGCTGCGGCAAGTCGACCCTGCTCGAGCTGGTGGCGGGGCTGCTGGAGCCCAGCGACGGCCGCGTCGCGGTCGACGGCGAGACGCCGGCCGGCGAGCGGCTCGCGCGCACCGTGCTGATGCCCCAGCGCGACCTGCTGCTGCCGTGGCTGTCGGCGATCGACAACGGCGCGCTTGCGCTGCGAAACCGCGGCGCCGCCCGCGAGGACGCCCGGCGCGGCGCCCACCCGCTGTTCCAGCGCTTCGGCCTGGCCGGCTTCGAGGCCACCGCCCCGGGCCGCCTCTCGGGCGGGATGCGCCAGCGGGTGGCCTTCCTGCGCACGCTTCAGGCCGGCAAGCCCGTGCTGGCGCTGGACGAGCCGTTCGCCTCGCTCGACGCGATCACCCGCGCCGAGATGCAGGAGTGGCTCGCCGAGGCGCTCGCGGAGCAGCAGCGCACGGTGGTGCTCGTGACCCACGACGTCGACGAGGCGCTCTACCTCTCCGACCGCGTCGCGATCCTCTCGGCACGGCCGGCCCGGGTGGTCGCCGAGGTTCGCGCACCCTCCCCGCGGTCTGTGCCGCGCATCGAGGCGGTCAGCGATGCCGGCTTCACGATGGCGCGCGAACAGGCGCTCACGGCCCTCCAGGCGGCCTCTGTTGCGCCTTAGGCCGGCCGATCTCCTGGCCCCGCTGGCGATCGTCGTGCTGCTGCTCGCGGCCTGGGAGACCGCGGCCCAGTGGGACGTCCTGGCCGACGCGCTCGACATCGAGCCGTTCCTGGTCCCGGCGCCCAGCGACGTCGCGGACTCGCTGTGGAACGACCGCAGCCTGCTGGCCGAGGACGCCTGGGTGACGCTCCGGGAGGTGGTCCTGGGCCTGGCGCTGGCCATCGCGATCGGGTTCGCGTTCGCGATCGCCCTGCACCTGTCCGACGCCCTGCGCCGGGCGTTCTACCCCCTGCTCGTCGCCTCCCAGACGGTGCCGGTGATCGCCATCGCGCCGGTGCTGGTGGTGTGGTTCGGCTTCGGGATCGGCCCGAAGCTGGCGATCATCGCGCTCGTGTGCTTCTTCCCCGTCACCGTCAACACCCTCGACGGTCTGCGCGCGGTCGATCCCGAGCAGGTGAAGATGATGCGCACGCTCGACGCGGACCGCGGGCGGATCCTCCGCGCCGTCGAGATCCCCACGGCCCTCCCCTATCTCGCCAGCGGCGCCAGGATCGCGGCGGCCGTCGCCGTGATCGGGGCCGTCTTCGGCGAGTGGACGGGCTCGGACGAGGGGCTCGGCCACCTGATCCTGGTGTCACAGGGCCAGCTCCAGACCGCGCGGGTGTTCGCCGGCGTCGCGGTGCTCTCGGCGATGGCGATCGCCCTGTTCGCGCTGATCGGCCTTGCGGAGCGAAGGTGGGCGTGGTGGGGCAAGCAGCCGGTGGCCGCGTGAGGCGGGCGATCCTCGCGACCGCTGTCGCGCTGGCGGCGCTGGCGCTCGCCGCCTGCGGCGAGAAGGGCGAGGGCTCCTCGGGCGCAGACGACGAGCTCACGCTGGCGCTCGACTTCTACGTCAACCCCGACCACGCCGGGATCTACGAGGCGCTCGAGCTGGGCCTCTTCGAGAAGGCCGGCCTGGAGGTCGATCCGCAGGTCCCCTCCGACCCGTCGGCCCCGATCCGGCAGGTGGCCGCCGGCCGCGCCGACCTCGCCATCTCGTACGAGCCGGAGGTTCTGCTCGCCCACGACGAGGGGCTGCCGGTGACGGCCGTCGGCGCGATCGTCCCGCGGCCGCTCACCTCCCTGATCTCCCTGCCGGCGGCCGGGATCGACTCCCCCGCCGACCTGCGAGGCAAGACCGTCGCGACCGCCGGCATCCCGTACCAGGCCGCCTTCATGGACGCCATCCTCGAGCGGGCGGGGCTCGCGTCCGGCGACGTCCAGCAGGTGGACGTCGGCTTCAACCTGCTCCCCGCCGTGCTCTCGGGCCAGGCCGACGCGATGCTCGGCGGGTTCCTCAACGTCGAGGGCGTCGACCTCGAGCAGCGCGGAGAGCACCCGCGCGTGGAGCCGGTCGACCGGCTCGGCGTCCCCACCTACGACGAGCTGGTGCTGGTGGCCAACTCCGACCGCGTGGCGAACGACCCCGAGCCGCTGCGCCGCTTCCTCGGCGCCCTCGAGCGGGGCACCGAGGCCGCGGCGAGCGACCCGAAGCAGGCGACCGACGCGATCCTCGAGGCGGGAGACGGGCTCGAGCCCGGGCTGAGCGCCGCCGAGGTCGATCGCACGCTCCCGTTGCTGCTTCCCGGCGAGGGCGAGCCGTTCGGCTACATGGACCCGAAGGAGTGGGAGGCGTTCGCCGCGTTCATGGCCGACAAAGGCCTGATCGACGAGCCGCCGGGCCCCGGCGACGTCCTCACGAACGAGCTGCTGCCCTAGGGCCGGCCGCTAGCGCTCGTTAGGCCGCCAGGCGCAGGGGCGGGCCGGCCTCGATGCCCAGGTGGTACTGGGTCAGCGCGAACATCGCGGCGAGGCCGCGGTACGGGGCGTAGGGGGCGAAGTACTCCTCCACCTCGGCGACGCTGGCGCGGCGGCGCAGCCCGGCGAGGCGGCCGACGAGCTTCACGAACGCGAGGTCCCCGGCCGGCAGCGAGTCGGGCTCGCCGCGCCCGTACATGCCCAGGCACTGGACGGTCCAGGGGCCGATCTCGGAGATGGCGAGCAGCCGGGCATCGGCGGCTGGATCGATGAGGTCCGTCCAACCGTTCGCGACCTCCTTCGCGCAGCGGATCATCGCCAGCGCCCGGGCCGGAGCCAGGTCCATCGCCGCGAGCTCGGCCGGGGCGCGGCCGGCGACGACGAGCGCCGACGGGAAGTCGCGCAGCGGGCCGGGGCCGGTCCACACCGACCGCGGGCGCGCCTCGATCCCCCGTCCCCAACGGCGGACCATGCGCCGCTCGATCTGGCGGGCGCGCGACGCCTCGATCAGCTGCCCGGCGATCGCCGAGACCAGCGCGTCCCACGGCCACGGCCTGCGCCGCGGGCGAACCCAGGGCCGCCTGCGGATGGCGGGGCCGATCAGCGGGTCGTGCCTGTACTCGGCATAGAGGGCGGCGTAGTCCTCGTCCACCCCGAGGGCGAAGCGCATGCGCTCGATCGCGACGGCCAGCTCGCGCTTGCGCGCGTCCCCCGCGGCGCGGAAGACGACGTCGCCGGAGTCACGCTGCCACGCGTGGACGACGATCGGCCGCGAGTCGATGTGCAGCAGGCGGCTGAGGACGCCGTCGCGAGCGCGTGTGGTGCCGTCGCCGGCGCCGCGGCGCGGCAGCCGGTAAGGCCAGGGCGGAGTGACCTCGACCTCGAGCCTGCCGGTCATCCCGGCCAGGTAACCACTTGGCCCGGCGGCAGCTTCAGCGGCCGAGGACGTGCACGTCCACGAGGAACGAGCGGCTGGCGACGATCTTCTGCGCGGGGCCCTTGGACTTGCGGCGCAGGACCTTGCGCGAGACCGGTCCCGGCGTCCCCTTCACCGCACGAACGACGGCGACGGTGGCAGCCCCGGCCACGAGCCCTCCCGCCGCAGCGAGCGCGGCTGTGCGCACCTCGTCGCGCAGGACGTCCACGCCGCCCGCCGGAGCCCGCTCCGGCAGCGGGCGCGCAGCCCCGAGGGGCTCGCCGGCCGAGTCGGTCACCGGCTCCTCGATCGCCTGCGCCTCCAGAAGGTCCTCTCCCACGATGGCCGAGTCTAACGTCGCGCCGGTTGCATCACGCGCCCGGATCTTCGCTCTTTGCGGACTCGCCAGGGCCTGCGGCACTCCCGTCGCCGCCGAGCGGCGCCTGGTAGATCCGGTAGCGCTGCACGATCCGGCCGCCCATCCCCTCCATCGCCCGGTTCATCGCCTCGTTGGTCTCGAGGATCCAGCCCATGTGGCCGCCGAGCGGGCCGGGACCGGCCGCCATCTCGACGTGGCGCTCGTACAGCGCCGCGGCGACCCCGAGGTGCTGGTAGTCGTGCTTGACGCCGAGCGCGAACACACGCAGGCGGTCGATGTAGCGCTTGCGGCGCAGGAAATGCAACCACCCCACGGGCAGCAGCCTGCCGTTCATGCGCTTGAGCGCCTGGTCGACGTCGGGGAGGGTCAGTGCCGCGCCGACCACCTCGCCGTCCTTCTCGGCCATCATCGCCCAGTTCTCGTCGAGCACCGGCTTGAGGTTCTTGGCCTGGAACTTCACCTCCGCCTCGGTGATCGGGACGAACCCCCAGTTGTCGCCCCAGGCCTCGTTGTAGACGTCCATGAAGCGCGCGACCTCCGCCTCGAGGTCGCGGCGGCGCATCTGGCGGACGACGACCCCCGCCTCGCGCGACTTCTCGGCGGCCGCGTGGATCAGCGGCGCGAACGAATCGCCCTCCCTGAGCTTGCCCAGCCACAGCTCCCACATCCACAGGTCCTGGGCCTTGGTGAGGCCGAGGCCCTCGAGCAGCTCCCGGTAGTACGGCGGATGCCACGGCTCGAGGATCATCGAGGGCTCGTCGTAGCCCTCGACCAGCAGGCCGCACTCGTCGTTGGTCGTGAAGTCCATCGGGCCGAGCATCCGCCCGCGCCCGCGCTCGCTGAGCCACTCCTTCGCGGCATCGATCAGGGCCGCAGCGGTCTCCGGGTCGTTCTCGGCCTCGAAGAACCCGAACATGCCGTCGCTGCCGCCCTGGAACTCGTCCCAGCGCGTGTCGATGTGCGCGGTGATCCGTCCCATCACCTCTCCCCCGCGCTCGGCGAGGAAGTACTCGGCCTCGGCGTGCTCGAAGAACGGGTTCTTCGAGCGGTCGAGGAACTGGCGGCGCTCGAAGCGAAGCGGCGGCACCCACAGCGGGTCGTCCCGGCGCAGGCGAAACGGCAGGTCGATGAAGCTATTGAGGTCGCGGCGCCCCTCGGCGGGTCGGACGGTCACGGACACCCGGTCAACCTACTATTCCCCGATATGGCTGAGACCCGCGCCCCGGTCGACGTCTTCGAGAAGGCCCGCACCCACGAGCGCATCGCCCAGCTCGAGGCGGCACGCGACGGCGACCTGCTCCCCTACTTCCGCCTGATCGAGTCCGAGGCCGGGCCCGAGATGGAGATCGAGGGCGCCAACAGGGTGATGCTCGGGTCCAACAACTACCTCGGGCTCACCGGCGACCCGCGCGTCAAGGGCGCGGCGCGCGACGCCCTCGAGCGCTACGGCACCGGGCTCACGGGCTCCCGGTTCATGAACGGCACCACGCCGCTGCACGTCGAGCTCGAGCGCGAGCTGGCGGAGTGGATGCAGGCCGACGACGTGCTGGTCTTCACCACCGGCCACCAGGCGAACGTGGGCTGTCTCGGGACGATCCTCGAGCCCGGCGACACCGTCATCTGCGACTCGGCCGACCACGCGTCGATCCTGGACGGCGTGCGCCTGTCCGGCGCCAAGCTGCGGCCCTTCCGCCACAACCAGATGGAGAAGCTCGAGCGGATGCTCGAGCGTGCCGCGGCCGACGGCGGGGGCGTGCTGGTGGTTGTCGACGGCGTCTTCTCGATGGAGGGCGACGTGTGCGACCTGCCCGCGATCGTCGAGCTGTGCGAGCGCCACGGGGCGAGGCTGATGGTCGACGAGGCGCACGCCGTCGGCGTCCTCGGCGGGCGCGGGGCGGGCACCTGCGAGCTGTTCGGCCTCGAAGAGAGCGTCGACCTGCGCATGGGCACCTTCTCGAAGAGCCTCGCCTCCTGCGGCGGCTTCATCACCGGCCCGACCGAGGTCATCGACTATCTGCGCATCTCCTCGCGCCCGTTCATCTTCACCGCGGCGGCGGTCCCCGCCGCGGTCGGCGCCGCCCTCGGTGCCCTGCGGGTGATCCGATCGGAGGGGCCGGAGTTGATGGCGCGCCTGCTCGACAACGCCGCCTACCTGCGACGCGGGTTCGCGGACCTCGGGCTCGAGGTCGTCGAGCCGGGGACGCTCACCGACGGCACCGAGGTCGTGACCCCCGTCGTCCCGGTGAAGGTCGGCGAGGACTGGCAGGCCGTCCTGTTCTGGAAGGCGCTGTTCGACGCCGGCGTCTACACGAACGTCGCGATCCATCCGGCGGTCCCGCCGAACCAGGCGCTGCTGCGGACGTCGCTGATGGCGACCCACCGCCGCGAGCACCTCGATCGCGCCCTCGAGATCTTCGAGCGGGTCGCCGCCGACTTCCCGGACCTCCCGCGCTCGGTCTAGCGACCCGGACCGGATTGCTCCGATCCTTATCCCCCGCCGTGGGTAGTTTTCGCCTTGTCCATTTGTGGACAAGCCCACCTCGCGAGAAAAAGTGTGCTCTTAGCGAACGACGGGGACACGCGAAGGGGGCGCGCTGTTGACGGCCGCGCGCACCCTCGCATAGGTTGGCTCGCACGCCGGACGCACCCGGGGCGGGGACCGGATCGGGAGAGAAGAACGAGTCTCATCCCGGCCGGATTCCTCGAAGCGGTCCCAAGGGCCGCATGGGGGTAAGACGGCGTGACCGTAGCCGCCCGCAACCTCGACGTCACTCGGAGGAGAAGTGTCAATGGAAGCTGCCTCAACGATTGCCCCTGCGCCAATGCCGCAGCACATGCAGGCCCTCGCGCACGCCAACAAGGTCCGGCTGGCCCGGGCCTCCCTGAAGCGCGAGATCGCCTCCGGGCAACTCGAGACCTCAGAGGTGGTTCGTGGGTGTCCGTGGGAAGTGTCGACGATGACCGTCGGCGAGCTGCTTCGCAGCCAAAGCCGCTGGGGGCGTGCCCGCGCTCGCAAGTTCCTGTTCGGCCTGGCGCTGAACGAGAACCGCGAGCTGGGCCGCCTGACCAAACGTCAGCAAATCGTCCTCGCGGCAGCGCTCGAGTCCAAGTCCCGCGCGCACTAGCGCACCACTCGATACTCGAAGGCCTGGGACGGGCGTTACGCGCCCGTCCCTTTCGCCTGTCCTGGTCAGCGCACCTTGAAGGCGACCCCAGCGCGGCGGCGGAACGCCGCGGCCAGGGACCATGCGAACAGCCCGAAGACCGCCGCCGCGATCGCGAGGCGGGCGCCCTGGTCGAGGTCACCGGGCCCGAGATAGAGCAGCAGGGCGAGCGTCCCGGCGCCTGCAACTCCGGACAGCAGCAGGGTGTGGGATCGGTAGCCCGCGAAATGCTCGCGGATCGAGAGCTCTAGGCCGGCGAGCGATCCGAGCGCGATGCCCACGGCGATCATCACCGCTCCCTGCTCGCCCTGGACCACGAGGAAGCCCAGCCCCAACAGGATCAGCGCCACCAGCACCACGACCTCGACCAGGGGGAACGACCCCCATGGCGCCGGGGGGCGCTCGTCGGGAGCGTCGACCCGCGCGCGGACCGGCTGTCGCTTGGGCTCGGCGGACGGGCGTGTGGGCGGCGGCCGTTTCTGGCCGCGCTTCTTGCGCTTCCTGCTCAAGCGGAGCGGGCCCTCGGGCCCCGGCTAACGGGCAGCCGCCGGAGAGCTTGATCCGCCACCAGCCGAGAAGCATCCCCAGGATCCCCCAGCGGGGGCGGGAATGCCAGTGGCGGCAGCCGCGCTCGCCGACGTCCTCGTTCGAGACGCGGACCCAGCGATGGCCGTCGGGGTCGGCGATCATGCGCTCGAGCAGGCCGCGGTTGGCCTCCTCCTGGGCGCCACGCCGGGCGAGCTCGGCCTCTGCCTCGCTGATGCGCACGACGAGGGCGTCCCGGACGCGCTCGAGCTCGGCGGCGCCCAGCAGGCGCGGCCCGCCGACGGCTCCGACCCGCCACTCCAGTCCCTGGCGCGGGAAAGCCGAGGCGAACAGCTCCCCGAGCCTGCGCTCGAGCCGGGCGATCTGGCCGCGAAGGTCCTCGCGGACGAGGTGGTCGGAGGCGACTCCGGCGCCGGCTCCGGCTCCGGCGAGCGCGGGGGCTCCGAACGGCATTCGGGGCTCGGTCTGCGTCTGGTTGCGAAGCTCGGGCATTTCGCTCTCCTTCAGGTACCCGAAGTCTAGCCCCGTATGAGCCCCGCGGCCAGCCAAATGGCCTCCTCCACGGCGATGTCAGGCACGTTCGCGACAGCGATCGCGCAGAGGATGGTGCGCTTGGTCTTCTTGTCCACGCCGCGGCCCTTGGCGGTGGCGCCGAACAGCAGCGCCAGCGGCCGCTCTTCGTCTGCGATCACCAGCGTGCCCGCCGGGAGCGGTCCGGGCCTGCCCTCCAGCTCCTCGTCCTCGCCGCTCGGCCGGATGCCCAGCCGGCCCGAGGCCTTGTCGGCGTCGAACGCGCGCATCGCGACCCGCGACTCGACGATCGCGATCGTCAGCGCGTCGTCGAGCAGGCTGCGCGACTCGAAGCCGCCCTTCTTCATGCGTTCCAGGGCCAGCTCCTCGACCGGCGTCAGCTGCTCGTCCGGGTCGAGCCCTATGTGGCGGTAGAAGACGCGGTAGGCCCACGGGATCGCCTGGTGGCGCAGGTTGATGGCCTGGGCGCCGGCGAAGCGGTTGGAGAGCTCGCGCAGCCGCTCCTTGATCTCCGGCCGCGTGCGACCCGATCCCTGCTCGAGCACGAGGTAGCGCAGGCCAAGCCCCGGCAGCTCCTCGCGCAGCTCGGGCGCCAGGTAACCCGCCTCGGGAACAGCCTCGCCGATGGGCTCGGTCATCCGGGGCGCCCCTCGCGCTCGCGCGACTGGCGGATCAGCTCCCGAACGTGGGCGTCCAGCTCGGGCTCGCTCAGCGCGTCGTCTCCCACCTCGGCGGCCTGGAAGATCCCGCCGGGAAAGACGAAGGCGACCGTGGGGCAGACCCCGATCCTCATGATGTTCGAGACGGCCCCGTCGCGGTCCCAGCCGACGGGCACCGTCCAGTCACGCTCGGCGACGATGTCCTCGACCTCGTCACGGGCGTCGCGGATGTTCAACGAGAGGAAGTTCACCCGCCCCTCGTAGTCCCGGGCCACCGCGTCGAAGGAATCCTGTGCCTCTAGGCAGTCCGCGCCCCGCGTGAACCAGAACGAGATGGCCAACGGGCGATCGAACAGGTCGCAGACGCGGATCGCGCCCTCGGGGTCGATCTCGCAGGCGGGCTCGCGCGCATCCTCCGCGGGGCATGGGTTGGCCGACGTCTCGCAGTCGTCCTGAGAGACGTTTGCATCGCCGTCGAGCGGGCCGTGGATGTCCGGCACCGCGAACTCGGCGACCGGCTCGCCGAGGACCTCCTCGGTCCCCAGGATCGTGCCCTCCCCGGTACGCGCGGCGTTGATCGCGGCGACCACGATGAGCCCCATGAAGGCGATGCCGACGAGCGTCGAGTAGCGGGCACCGGGGCGGAAGCCCGGCGACCGGCCGCCACGCTCCCCTTGGTCGCGCTCGGGTTCGGGGCCGGTCATCGGCTCAGGTTGTCAGGAGCCGGCGGGCGCGCGCGCCGCCGCGCGGGCGCCGCGACGGCGGGCGAGGGGCTCGAGTCCGCGCTCGGACCAGACCAGGGCCGCCGGCAGCACGAGCATCACGCCGGCGAGCGCCACCGCGAGGTCGAACACCGTCACCAGCCCGAAGTCGCGCAGCATCCGGACGTCGCTGGCTATGAGCACGGCGAAGCCGGCGATCGCGGTGACGCCGGAGGCTGCAACCGCGGCGCCGGTACGGGCATAGGTCCGCCGGAGGGCCTCGCCGACGGATCGGCCCTCGCCGCGCTCGGAGTGGTACCTGGCCGCGAGAATCACGCTGAACTCCGTGGCGATCGCGATCACCAGCGCTCCCAGGGTCGCCGACATGGGGTTCAGCGGGACGTCGGCCGCCTCGAGGACGAGCGACGACCACCCGGTCGCGAGCACGATGGGGATCAGTGGGACCAGCGCCCTTGCCAGTGAGCGGTACATGGCCAGGAGCACGAGCGCCACCGCCAACAGCCCGGCGACGGTGAGCAGATAGCGATTTCCCTCGAGGGCGGCGTTGGCGTCGGCCGCGAGCACCGGCAGGCCCACGACCTCGGCATTCACGCCGGCGGGCGGGTCCTCCTCGGTTCCGGGCGGATCGAGCTGGGCGCGGATGTCGTCGATCAGCTCCTTCTGCTCGTCGAACGGCATAACCCGGATGCCGAACGAGATGAGCGCCGTGCCCGAGGTGCTTCCCTCGTCGCGGTCGACCACCGCCTGCGCGAAGTAGTCGGGGAGGATGTCGAGGATGTCCTGCACCTGCTGGCGCGATGGGTTGGCCTGCCCCGAGAACAGCGTCGCGAGCGTGGGCCCCGGGCAGAGCTCGACGTCGTCGCCCTGGCAGCTGGTTAGCTCGCCCGAATATCCGTGGCGGGCGAGGATGCGGGCCTCGTACTCGCTCATCCACGCGATCACGGCGGGGTCGGTGAGGTCGTCGGCGGTGACGGTGACATAGACATCGCCCGACTGGCCGGTCACCTGCTCGAGCTCGTCCACGTCCTGCAGCTCGGGAAGGTCGGCCGGAAGCAGCTGGCGGATGTCTGAGATCAACTCGGTCCGGGTGCCCGCGACCCATCCGGCGACGGCGAGAATCACCGCCGCGACCAGCACGCGTCCCGGCGCCGAGATCGAGGCCGCGAGCGCGCTGCGCCCCCATCCCGACAGGCGCGACCCCGTCCTGCGCGCAGCGTCGCCGGCGCGCTGGGCCGCGGCGCGTCCCGGCAGGCGCCGGGGGGCGCCCGGGCGGGCCGGATCGGTGGTCGACAGCGTCGCCAGGCCGGCGGTCAGCGCCAGAACGAAGGCGATCAGGATGCCGACGACGAGGAGGACGCCGAAGCCGCGGACCATCGGGATAGGCGAGAGCAGCAGCACCAGGAACCCGGCGGCGGTTGCGAGCAGCGCGGTGGCGATCACGGGCCCGCCGTTGCCGGCGGCCTCCAGGGCCGCCCGCGCGGGCGAGGCCCCGTCGCGGGACGCCTCGACGAACCTTGCCTGGAACTGAATGGCGTAGTCGACCGCCAGCCCGGTGAGCACCGGCAGCACGGCGATCGAGGCCATCGTCAGCGAGCCGCCCACGGCCGCGAGCAGGCCGAAGACGACGGCGGTGGCCGCGAGCGCGATCGCCAGCGGCAGCAGCCGGAACGGCGGGCCGAACACCAGGGCCAGCGTGATCGCCATCAGCGCCAGCGCGACCGCCAGCAGGATGAAGATCTGGCTCGAGAGCTCCTGGGCGAGACCGTCGAAGATCACGGGCACGCCACTGACCACGTACTCGCCGCCGCGCAGCGAGAACGCCGGATCCTCCACGGCGTCGCGGAACAGCCCGATGGCGCGCTCGCGCTCGGCCTGAGAGAGGTCGGGACGCAGGCGGACCGTGATCATCGCCGCC
>Ga0126311_10000981_pt1 | contig 13431 bp, 12 predicted proteins | sample Plot61_FD_92539 | JGI IMG/M metagenome (GOLD analysis project Ga0126311, IMG submission 92539) | Serpentine soil microbial communities from UC McLaughlin Reserve, CA, USA - Plot61 | ecosystem: Environmental > Terrestrial > Soil > Grasslands | place: USA: UC McLaughlin Reserve, Lake County...
CATTCTCGGCGGAGGCGCCGGTAATCGTCTCTTTCCGCTCACACAGCAGCGATCGAAACCAGCAGTGCCGCTGGGTGGCAAGTATCGCCTCGTCGATATCGCGCTCTCAAACTGCATCAACTCCGACATCCTGCGCACGTTCGTGTTGACTCAGTTCAACTCCGCCTCGCTCAATCGTCACATCGCACAGACATATCGCTTCTCGCAATTCTCGAACGGTTTTGTCGAGATAATCGCGGCCGAGCAGACGCCTGAAAGTCCGCACTGGTACCAGGGCACTGCCGACGCTGTGCGACAAGTGTTGCCGCACATCAGAGACTGGGGCATCGACACGTTATTAATTCTCTCGGGCGATCATCTCTATCGCATGGACTATCGGCAGTTTCTCGAACGTCACCACGAAACGAATGCCGACGTCACGGTGTCAGTGATTCCGTGTGAGGCGCGTTCTGCGAGCGAGTTTGGTTTGCTCAAGACTGACGAAAGTGGACGCATTGTCGAGTTCAAAGAAAAGCCTAAAGGTGACGATCTGCTTTCAATGAAGGTTGACACGACTCAGCTCGGACTCGATGCAAACGAAGCAGAGCGGCGTCCATATCTCGCGTCGATGGGTATCTACGTTTTCAAATATGACAAGCTGGAACAACTGTTGGCCGAAGATCCAACGGGGGTAGATTTCGGCAAGCACATCATTCCCGCCGCGATTAAGTCGCGCCACGTGCAGGCGTTTATGTTCGACGGCTACTGGGAAGACATCGGAACGATCGGCGCGTTCTATCGTGCGAACCTCGACCTGACAAGCAAGATTCCGAAGTTCAATTTGTTTGATGCTGAGGCACCGGTGTTCACGCGCGCGCGCTACCTGCCGCCGTCGAAGATCGAAGAGACGGAGATCAACGATTCGATCATCGGCGATGGTTGCATCGTGAACGGCGCGAAGATAATGAACTCAGTCGTCGGGTTGCGCAGCCGGATTTGGAAGGGCGTGCACATTGAATCTTCATTTCTGATGGGTGCTGACTACTACCAGACGTTAGAAGAGATGCGCGGCGATTTGGGTCGAGGCGTGCCGCGTGTTGGGATAGGTGAGGGAACTGTTATCAAGCGTGCCATCATCGACAAAAACGCGCGCATCGGAAAGAACGCGCGGCTGCTGAATGAGGGCGGCGTTGCTGAGGTTGATGGACCGGGTGGCGCGTATTTCATCCGGGACAGCATCATCATCGTGCCGAAGAATGCGGTCATAGCCGATGGGACGATCATTTAGAGACAGGATTTACAAGATTTTTCAAGATAGTTCAGGTGAATCCTGAAGGATCTTGTAAATCCTGTCTAAGGGTTTACTTTAACTAAATGCCCTTTCAATTTCCGACGCGAGACTACCACCCAGCCGTAGTCGAACGAACCTCAAAACCGCAAAAGCGTCGCAAGTCATCAATCCCGCAAATCAAGCTTCCCAAAGACAAGAACAATCTCGACGTCCAGATCAACGACAAGATCGTTCGCCTCACGAACCTCAACAAACTCTTCTGGCCGAAGCTCGGCGTTACCAAACGAGACCTCATCCAGTATTACCTCGACGTCGCTCCAGTGCTCCTCTCTCACATTGTCGACCGCGCGATGGTGATGAAGCGTTATCCACACGGCGCGGCGGGCGAGTTCTTCTTCATGAAGCGCGCGCCTTCGCCGCGACCTGATTGGATTGAGATCTGTAACATCGAGCACGAGTCAGGCAACATCATTAATTTTCCGATGATTCAGGATGTCGCGGCGTTGATGTGGGTGATCAATCTCGGTTGCATCGATCTTAATCAATGGTACGCGAAGTGTGACGACGTCGATCGCCCGGATTACGTGCATTTCGATCTCGATCCGGTGCCGAATGCTTCGTTTGAGAAAGTCAGCGAAGCGGCGTTGTATCTCAAGCTCGGGCTCGACTCACTGAAGATTCCCAGCTTCGTGAAGACCACCGGGTCGAAGGGAATTCACATCTACATCCCGATCAAGCGTGGGCCAACGCAAAAACAAGTATGGACGTTTGCGAAGGAGTTTGCTTACGCGGTCGCCTCGCAGGCGCCGAAGCTGTTAACCGCTGTCTACCAGGTTTCGAAACGGCCGAAGGGAAGAGTGCTCGTTGACTACAACCAGAACGCGTGGGGACGCACACTGGCTTCGGTGTATTCCGTGAGGCCGAACAAGCTGCCGTCGGTGTCCACGCCGGTCACGTGGAAAGAGCTCGAGCGTGGGATCGCGATTGAAGACTTCCGCATCGACAATGTGCCCGCGCGGGTGCGCAAGCTCGGAGACTTGTGGAAGCCTCTCAACGAAGCGAGAGGGCGCTTTCGACTTGAAGCGTATCTTTAAGGGTCGGCGGGCCTACAGTTGAAGTTTATGGTTACGGTTTTTACAGTTGGGCATTCGACGCGCAGTGCTGAAGAGTTTCTGGAGATCCTCAAGACGCATGGAGTTGAAGTGCTGGTTGATGTGCGAACGTTTCCCGGGTCGCGACGTTATCCGCAGTTCAATCGCGCAGCGTTGAGTGAGTCGTTAGCGAAGGCGGGCATCGAGTACAGGCACGAGCCGAGGCTTGGTGGACGCAAAGCGCCGCGGGCAGATTCGCATAACACTGCTTGGCGCAATCCGCAGTTTCGTGGTTATGCGGATCACATGGAAACGGAAGTGTTCAAAAAGGGAGTTGAAGATTTACTTGAGCTGGCGCGTGACGCTCGTGTCGTGGTGATGTGTGCTGAAGCCGTTTGGTGGCGTTGTCATCGCGGCCTGCTGGCCGACCATTTGAAAGCGACCGGCCACACAGTTCTTCACATCCTCGACGAGAAAAAGATCGAAGAGCACCCGTTCACTCCAGCCGCCCGCATCATCGACGACAAATTGTCCTACAGAGGATTGTTGTAGGGGTGGCCCTCCGTGGCCACCCCAGTGTCGAACTCACAAAGGGGCGGCCACGGAGGGCCACCCCTACAGTTAATTCTAACTGGCCCTATTGCTGTGCCAGACCTTCGCCTTTGAGCCTTTCTTGCGGCGCTTCACACCTGTGCGGCGCGGGATCTTTTTCGGGTCGCCTGTCGAAGCCTTCGTAACGTCGCCCCCTTCATCTTCCGCAATCTCCGCGAGTGAGCGTCGCGTGAGTATTGAAACAGGCGCAATCTCCGTCACGTCTTCTTTAGTCGTGTAGTAATCGCGATGCTTGATCAGCAGCCACTGTCGATTCCGCGTGCGCACCAGCACCCACGAGCCTTTTAACTTCTCGCCATCAAGTGTGAACTTGAAATCGCCTTTGCGCAGCGCCGCTTCGGGATCGTCAGTTTCTTCCGGTTTATACGTTCCATAATCCCAGACCATCACGGTCCCGCCGCCGTACTCGCTTTCCGGTATCACGCCCTCGAACTTCGCATAGTCGACCGGATGATCCTCGACCTGCATGGCGAGTCGTTTCACTTTTGGATCGAGTGATGGTCCTTTTGGAACGGCCCAGGACTTCAGCACGCCGTCGACTTCGAGGCGGAAGTCGTAGTGAAGTTGCGTGGCGCGATGCTTCTGGATCACGAACATGCGGCCGCTGCGAGTGCGCTTCTTCTCCGGCCCAGGCTCGGGAGTCTTATCAAACTTCCGTTTCTTCTTGTAATCGGTTAGGGAAGCCATCACTTCAAGTAAGCACTAAAGTGATTCTTTAAGTGTGGAGGTATCTTGTTGATCCTGTGAATCCTGTCCACCGACTCACACCGAACTCGATCCCACTGCTATTTCCTGGGCCATCTCCTCTTCCGCCGCAAACAACTCAGTCTGGATTGGATCGAGGCCCAACGCCTCTCTCACACGCGCAAAGCTTCGCCGGTGAATCGGCAGCGCTCCGAGAGCCTTCAGCGCGCGACAGTGCTCCGGTGTCGGATAACCTTTGTGCGCCGCCAGTCCATATCCGCCGTAAACCTGGTCCAACTCGAGCATGAGCGCATCGCGTGTGGTCTTTGCGATGATGGAGGCGGCGGCGATACTCGCAGAGAGAGCGTCGCCACGGATGATGCCGCGCTGCGGCGTCTGGCAGTTTGGGATCTTTCGTGCATCGACGAGGATGAAGTCAGGGGATGAGGTCAAACCCTGCACCGCTCGCTGCATGGCGAGCAGTCCGGCGTGGTAAATATTGATCTTGTCGATCTCCTCGACCTCCGCAATTCCGGCTGACCAGCAAATCGCATCCTGTTTGATTTGTTGCGCGAGCTCATCTCGTTTCTCAGGGTCGAGGATCTTCTTCGAGTCGTTCAGTCCGCGGAGCTTGTAGTTCTGTGGCAGGATAACAGCGCCGGCAACAACGGGTCCTGCGAGCGGCGCCATCCCTGCTTCATCCACGCCCGCCACCATTCCATATCCCTGCGACCACAGCTCAATCTCGAACCGCAGCAGGAAGTGTAGTCGTTGCCCTTCGGAGCGATTCTCTCGATAACGCTCGCGAATGCGTTTGGCGAGTTGATGTGCACCCTGACGCCGGTCGACTTCCAGTGCTTCAAGTAAACCTTTAGGTACACGCCGCTCACGCCGCACAAAGATGTCGCTCAATTCCGGTATCGATTTGTTGAGGAGGTTTTCCAGCGAGCTCATATGGCAAATACTTCTGCGGAGGATTCTTACCACAAAGCCATCAGCAGGCGAAAGCGTACGCGGTGTTTTTTTCAAATAGCTGTTATCCTGAACGTAAACCGGCCATAAAGCATGAACGTTTCTCCTCGCACAAAATTTCGTTTGCTCGGCATTCTGCCGCTCATCTTCTTCCTGGCGCAGGGCGCGCACTACTGGCCAATCAACGAGCTCGGACATCTGCTCTGGATGTGCAACGTCGGCAACCTGCTGCTGGCGCTGGGGCTGTTTCTCGAAAAGCCGCTCGTGATCAGGCTCTCCGCGATCTGGATGATACCGGGACTGTTCATCTGGGTAATCTACGTGGTGCTCCCGTGGAGTCCGTTTCTCAGCTCGACTCTCGCGCACGTCGGTGGTTTGATCGTCGCGATGATCGCGCTGAGTCGAGTGCGGATGGATCGAACAGCGTGGCGCTGGGCGTTCGGTTGGTATTTGATGGTTCAACTCGCCTCGCGTTTCGTGACGCCGGCGGCGCTAAACGTGAACCTCGCGCACGCGGTGCAACCCGGATGGGAGCGGGCGTTTGGATCGTACTGGACGTTCTGGCTGGTGCTGACGCTGGTTACCGCAGTGGTGTTGTGGTTGTGCGGATTATTCCTGTGGAGTATCTGGCCTGGACGCCAATCTTGCTATCCTGAAAATCTTGAACCTGTCTAAATGAAAAGGATTAGCAGGATTGTTTCAAACCGCGGCGCGGAAGCCACGATGCGATTCGATCAATGACGTAACCAGGCTGCATAGCTCCGATGGATGACTGGGCTTGATAAGGTACGCCTGCGCACCGGACTTAATCGCTTCCACCCGATCGATCTCGTACGCGGCCGCAGAGTAAAAAAGAATCGGTGTCTTTTGGTCAAACTCGCGTATCTTCCGGCAAAGCTCGAGTCCCGATCCATCCGGCAGCCATGAGTCGAGCAGATAAAGATCGAATTTCTCTGAACCCGCGAGGTCGACTCCGGTCTTAATGGTGGAGCCAGTGACGACTTCAAAGCACCTCTGTTCCAGCACAAGCGTAACAAGCTCCCGAGTGTCTTCATGATCCTCGATGTAGAGGACACGAGGGGTATTTTTATTTTGCATAGCTTTTCCTCGCTATGAAGAATCGTACTTTCTGTTGTTCACGGGATATTCTGGGCGTTGTAAACAAACAGCCAATGAAAATAAGGCCGCGCCGACATATAATTCTCAAGGTCAGTCGGGAAGGATATACCGGCACGGCCCACCCTGCTTGTTGTGTACCGTGACTTTAGGCACTTAACCGTTTGCTGTCGGTACGCTCTCGGACAATTTTCGTCAGGGAATCCCTGAGTGCACAAACACTCAAAACAGCAGGAGATAAGTTCGTAGTTTTACTGTACGTGGACGAACAAACGGCGTAGTATCAGGTGCGGTAAAGATCCTTCTAAACCCCCGTTCCATCGGTCACCCGAGTCTCAAGTACGTGCGGAAATTGAGCGTGCCGGATGAATACCTTTTTTCAATCGTTCCAGCCGTTGTTGTCGGACAGGAAAGAACTGCTTACCACGAGCATTGCCTCGAAGAATGAGTTGCTAAAAGAGTTGCTCAACCTACCCGGCATCGCGAATGAGCTCTTTCACGAGCTAAGAGTCGTTCCCCTCACCGTCAATCAAGTTCTTTATGAACAAGGGGACAAGATCGAGTTCTTATACTTCCCCCTTGATTCCGTGGCTTCTGGTCTCGCCATCATGGAAGATGGGACCACCATCGAGACTTCGATGGTGGGCCATGAGAGTGTTGTTGGTGTCTCTACGATTCTTGGCAGTGGTCTATCAAGGCAATGGGTTTGGGTTACTGTTGGTGGCACTGCTGTCCAGCTCGACGCGAGGTTTCTGGATCGATTGCTGATCCAAAACGAACTTGCACTGAAAGCCTTGCTGAAGCGCTATCGATTAGTGATCACGCAAGTGTCGCAACGCTGCGTGTGCAATACGCGGCACACGATCATGGAACGGCTCTGCTGCTGGCTCCTGATGATTCACGATCGCGTTGGTGGCACCAGTTTGAGCCTCACGCAAGAGATGATTGCTTCCCGGATTGGGGCTCGGCGCGCTGGAATAACGGTTGCGGCGGGGATGCTCCAAACGATGAAGGGGATCGAGTACCGGCGCGGGCAACTACATATCATCGATCGCGATGTGCTGGAGCGCACCGTGTGTGAGTGCTACAACATCATGAAGGCTGAATGGTCGTTCACCCCGCCCCCAAGGATGTTTTAACTACTCGACCTTCTCACTGTACAAGAAAAGACGCGTAACAGTTGAGCCAGTGGCGTCGCTGACTGGGACGACCGTGTGAATAAAGCGATCGCCGTTGGGATTTCCTCCGTCCACACCAGCTAGAATCGGGCCGGTGTTAACAGGCTGTGATTCGCGGATCGCGGTTTTCACCGTTTCGATTAAATCGTTGAGGTGTTTTCCAGTGAAGACCTCGCTCATCGGCAAACCGCTCACATCACGACCACCGGTTAATTGCGTATAGGCTGCATTAGCTGACTGGATTGTTAAGTCTTCAGCATGCAGCACCATGATGTAATGAGGAAATCTCTCCAGTACCGAGGCGAGTTGCAATTGTTCGAACCGGTGCTGTTTCGTTACTTCCTGTAACTCCAGTGTTCTTGCTGTTAATTCATCGTTGGTAGTTTGCAGCTCCTCGTTTGTCGCCTGAAGTTCTTCGTTGTTTGTCTCAAGCTCTTCGTTCGTCGCCTGTAACTCTTCGTTGGTGGCCTCAAACTCTTCGTTAGTCGCCTGCAATTCTTCCTGAGTGAGCATCAGCTCTTCATTCGCCGCCTGCAATTCCTCATTGGCATCCTGCAGCTCTTTGTTCATGGTGACGAAGCGTTTGTTCGCGGCGCTAAGCTCACCAACAAGGTCCGCGTGCTCGCGTTGCACCGCCTCCAGGCGCCTTTTGATTTGCACCTGCTCCGTCACATCCAGGGCCGTAATCACAGCAAGCTCCGGCGCACTCTGCTCTACCTGCATGAGCATGATCGTAAAGCTAACGTACCTGCCGGAAGCTTCCGACGTTTGATCGAGCTCAAGCTCCTGGAGGTTCATCGTTGCGTGTTCGCGGAAACAGGTGTCGATGGCGCGACGCACTTCCTGATACGGCATTCCGCGCACGGTATGGAGAAAATCCTGATCGTACGCGACGTCTCTCACGCCGAGCAGCCGGCGCGCGGCCGTGTTGATAGTAAGAATTCGGTACTGGTGATCGATGATCACGACGGCGAAGTTTGTATTCCGCAGCATCGTTTCATTGACACGTCGCAGTTGTGCGATCTCGAACTCTGCCGGCGTCAGGTCGTGTGGGTTGGTTATGGCCGGAGGGAGCGGGCGCCGGCGCTGCTCGCGCCACGAATTGTTAGCGCCTGGTTGAAGTGAGTTTTCATGTAACGGAAACGGCATCGATCCACCCAGGCAGCGATAAATCTTCCACTTCTTGTTTACGAGCTCGAATGTCGCCTTCGTTGGTCGTGCGGTCTCCGCTTTGCCGAGAAAGAGATAACCGTGCGACTGGTGCAACGAGTAGGCAAAAAGATCGAGCACCACTTGTTGCAGGTCAGGCTTGAGATAGATCAATAGATTTCGACACGTCACGAGGTCGATGCGCGGGAACGGAACTCCACGGCTGATGTCCTGTTGTCCAAAGATTACAGCCTGCCGCAGTGCCTTCGATATGCGATACCCATGATCGACGCGTTCGAAGAAACGTTCGCGGTAATCGTCGGGCAAATCTTTGAGAACGTTTTCAGGGTAAAGTCCACGACGCGCAAAAGAAATAGCGTCGGCCGCGACATCGGTGGCGAAGATTTTTACGTTCCACTCGGCAAAATCATGTCCAAGTTGATCTGCAAGCAATAGCGCCAGCGAATATGCTTCCTCCCCCGTCGCGCAGCCCGCGGACCATAGTCGCAGTGTTCGACCATTCGCTTTTGCTCGTTCAATCAATTCGGTAATGACGGTACCGCGCAGGAAGTCGAAAGCTTCGGGATCGCGAAAGAAACCCGTAACTTTGATCAGAAATGCTCTTCCAAGCTCTTTTATCTCGTCAGGATGAGTGCGAAGGTAATCTGCATAATCGCTGGTACTGGAATTGTGAGTGACTGCCATGCGGCGTCCGATCCGGCGCAGGATGGTGGACGACTTGTAATTGCGAAAATCGATATTGGTTTGCCCGCTGACCTGTGCCAGCAGATCACGCAACGGATCGTCGGGCTTTTCAGTCGCCGCGGGCAGACTTATACCTTTCAAAATGTCGGAAAGCAGCGGACCAATATGTTCGATCTCAACCACGTGATCCACCGCGGTGGGAGGCAAAGACAACGGCATCGATGGATAAGCCGCTGTTTGCGGATTTTGAATGATTACGACTCCGCCGGCGTTCTTTACGTCGACTGCTCCGGCCGCGCCGTCGGAACCTGAGCCAGTGAGGATCACGGCAATGAGGTGCTCACCGTAAGATTGTGCGGCACTCGACAACAACATATCGACTGACGGTTTCGGCCTGTCGTTGTGATCGGCTTCCAGGTACACCTGTCCGTCGCTGATTTTCACGTGCCTGTTGGCGGGCACGACATAGATCTTGCCGCTTTCGAGTTTAGTTGGACCATGTTCGCTGACGACGAGGACAGGCAACGCGCTGCGACGCTCGAGAATTGATCCAAGGTGACTTGGACGTTGCGGGTCGAGGTGCTGCGCGAGCACGATCGGCGCGGGAAACGATTTATTCAGTGTGCTTACCAGCGTAGAGAGCGCACCAATGCCCCCTGCGGAAGAGCCAATAACTACCAGTTCCTGGTGACTGGTTTCTGATATTAGAGAGTCGTCCATAGCTGTCTTTACAGTTTGTTTAAGCGTCGCCCTGTAAAACTGGTTCGCCTATATCGCCTTTTTCGCCGCTCAGCAACAGTTGCCGAAGGAGAGAGCTGTGTTCCTCTGCTTCACGCGCGCGTCTTTCAAACATAGCAGCGGCACGTTCGTGGTTTGCCTTGCGTGCTCGATCGACAATGCGCTTTGCCAACATCATCTGTTCTTCAAGAGCGCGCACCGCTGACCACAGCGCTACCTCCAGCATCTCTGATTGGCCTTCGCTTAGAGCCTCGGCAGAATAAGCATGACCGACGTGGCAGCGGTAACGCAGCATCTCCTGGTCATTGATTTCCCAGAGAGCACCGTGACAATCGGGACAGGTAAGCTTCGAGATTCTCCCGATTCGCTCAACACTGGCAATCAACTCAGCGGCCTCCATGTTTTGTTGTGCAATTCTCGACTCAATCTCAACTTCATCAGGCACGGGAAAGTCTCCTTCCTCCTCGGTGGTCTGGCGCGACAGTTCGTTCAACAACGGCCCGATCTCACGCAAAGGTAATGAGTAGTCGACTTTGATGTCCTGCATCACACTCATCGGCATACTGGGAAAAAGGGCCTCGAAAGGATCCTGAACAATCGTGGTGCCACCGCGTTGTTTGATCGCACGCATTCCAACCTTGCCGTCGTCTCGCGCGCCGGTAAGTACGACGCCGATTACACCTGGCCCGGCCCAGCGCGCGGCGGAACGGAAGAGCGCATCAATCGCGGGACGATGAAGATTCTCTTTTGGACCGTGCACCAGCTTTACGTAGCCACGTTCAATGATCAAGTGTTGATCGGGTGGCGCTACATACACTCGTCCATAGTGTATTGGCTCGCCGTCCACAGCATGTGTCACCTGCAACTTCGATTCGCGTTGGAGTATGGCAGGCAGAAGACTGGGAAATGTGGCTGAGATATGGAGAACGATGAAAACAGCTGCCGGCAGATCGCGCGGCAGAGCTGCAACCAGTGTGGATAGTGCCTGCACGCCCCCCGCGGAAGCTCCCACAACTATTGTGTCTCGCGTGGCCATAAGCCCTCCCGGCGTAGGCAGTCTCTGGTCAAAAAACAAAACAGGGGAGCCTGCAGCGCGGCTGCAGGGTCGTTTGATATTGTCCGCTCTGGAAGTCCTGAAATCTTAGCACACCGCAAGCGGAACAACCGTACATAGACTCACAAAAAGCACGAAAGAATAGTTAGTAGTTTCTAGTATTTGTGGGCATCCTGCGTTCGATAACGCACATTGCCACCCACTCCCAGATCCTCTATACTTTTCCGCGTTGAATACCCCTTTCCTCCTGTGGGTATAGTTGGCGCGGCGGACGGCAAAAACCGCCGCGCTTTTTTGTTTTTGCTCACCAGGGGCAATGTGGCGAAACGAGGGGCGGCCACGGAGCGCCGCCCCTACAGTTGCACCTCTTAGCCCGCCCTCCACTATTGCAATCTGAGCGTCAATCAATATAGTAGCCTTCAGCCTCGGCTCATCTTCAATCACAATAGTAGTGGTCCGTTCTAGTTCTCTGGAGCAGATAAAAATGAAAACCGAAGACTACGGGATCGAAGCTCTTACTGATCAGGATCGCGCCTACAACGGATCCCGATTCGCCGAAGTGCGCGATGCCGTCTTCGCGAATCCTTATCAACCAGTGTGGGGTCGTGAAGACTCGGATCCGCTGCCGAGTTACGAGGTCACGCTTTCGAGCGTGCTGCATGGCGTCTGGTCACTTGGCAAACGATACCTTTTTCAACTAGCCGTTGCTCGCACGGTCGATTCTCACGCTGATCTGCGCTGGGGCGCGAACGGAAAAGGGTTCCGACGATTGTTGCACCCAAACGGCGTTTGTCTCACTGGACGATGGCAGATTACAGAAGATACAGAATATTCTGGTTACTTCCGCAAAGGTAGCGAAGCGTTGGCCGTCGGTCGTTATTCCACTTGCTGTACTAAGACCCGCCGCGGTCATACGCGTTCACTGGCGCTGGTCGGAAAGCTCTTTCCCACAACCGACGCGAATCACACTCAGCCTTTGCGTACCGCAAGCTTTTTTACTCAAGAGGATATTGGCGGCGAGAACACTGACTATATCAACGATGCAGAATTGCGAAATGCTCCCAATGTTCATGTGCTGCGTCGCGCTCGCGGCGTGCCAATCCTGCTTATTACGGGCCTCGTGTTTCAACGCGTCGACAAAGAGCCCGCACAACGTCAGCTCTATCAAATCGCGGAATTGGGCAAACCGGATAACGAGCCTACGCGCGCTCCTAAGTTTATGCGGCTGCTCGTGCCGACCGATCAACCGAGGATCGAAGGCGACGCGTTGGATTTTCGCGACGAAGTCATGGCGCAGATTTTCGATCGAGGCGAGGCGACTCCGAAGCGCGCACTGCGATTCGATATCGAAGTCACTGACGAAGGTTCAACTCACGGCCCGGGGTTTTCACAAACCGTCAGCTTCAATAATTGGAGGCGTATTGGCAACCTGACTTTTGATAACGCAGTGGCGTCGTATAACGGCGACTTTGTGATCCACTTCAATCATCCGACCTGGCGTAACGACCGCAACGATCCTGCCACGGCCACGCGCGTGAACGAACGCAAAGTACAGAGTGAATAGAACGAGAAACCGTTTCAGTAAGTCTGATCCTTGAGCCTCTTCAGGACCGGTGGATTGGTACGGCCGTCCACAACCGTCACACCGCCTGATGGATTAAAGACGTAGCTATCGCGAGAACGAACCGCGAGATTCGGCTGGCGCGCACGGACTTTGATCTGGCGCCGCTGTCCCGGCTCAGGCGGACGTTTCGGGTAATAGCCGAGGCTGTACTGCCGTCTCAGCTCTTCAGCAACGTTTGCAAACGCCGTCGACATGTTTTCCAGTGAGTCAGCGTGGTACTCGCGTCCGCCAGTGCTGTTGGCGAGATCAAGCAGATATCGATTCGCGAGATCGTAATCATCTCTGGCCCTACCACGCGAACCACCGCCATTTCTGTGCTTGCCCTGCTGCTTGCCGCTGCCGAAGATGCCACCGAGAATCTGATCCCAGACATCAGGTGGCCGTGAGGCCGGATTATTGTTGGCGTTCATGTCATCTGACGTGTCGTACTGGACCGTATAGATCAATGCATCCAGCTCCTGCGCGTCCAGGACGTTGCTCTGATAGTCCGCGAGACGGCTGGTCGTGTCTACGCCATCAGTAAAGAGCACGATGGCTTTCCTGCCTTGCACCTGACTTAGCTGCTGATTAATGACTATGTCGAGTGCGTCGTACAGGCGCGTGCCGTTATGGGTTCTGGCTCGCAGGATAGCGCGTTCGAGTCTGGTGCGATCGGTGGTGAACTCGCTCAAAACCTTGATGTCGTCGTTGAATGAGACGACCATCACTTTGTCGTCACGTCGAAGCTGATTGACGAAACTGATCGCTGCATCCTGGATGTCTTCGAGTCGAAACTCCGTGGACGGGCTCGTGTCGAGCATCAGCACGACCGAGAATGGTTTGTCGACTGATTGAAAGAAAGCTACCTGCTGTTCAACTCCATCTTCCCAAATGCGGAAGTCCTCCTTCTGGAGGTTCGGAACGTAGCGGCCGTCGCGATCCATCGCGCTCACGGGAATCGTGACAAGCGTGGTGTTGACGCGAACGATGTCGCCTGCATCGACCTCTTCCGGTCCGGCGGGTGTCGAATCTGTTTGCTGTTCCGGTTGGCGACTGTTGGGATTGTTCGCGCCACCGAGCACAGGCGGCTTCGTCGGCACTGGTGCTGGCGGCGTCGTTGGTTGAATGCTCGTTGAATCACCGACGCGTCGCGGGCGTCCTTGTCCAAAGCCAATGGCAGTGGACGTTGAAACCAGGGAGAGGAGCGATAGGAAAACGAAAAACTTTCTCATAAATAGGCTCCAGCTAGTGTCCGGCCG
>Ga0126311_10000982_pt1 | contig 13421 bp, 16 predicted proteins | sample Plot61_FD_92539 | JGI IMG/M metagenome (GOLD analysis project Ga0126311, IMG submission 92539) | Serpentine soil microbial communities from UC McLaughlin Reserve, CA, USA - Plot61 | ecosystem: Environmental > Terrestrial > Soil > Grasslands | place: USA: UC McLaughlin Reserve, Lake County...
CGATCCTCGGGATCGCGGTCGCCTGGCTCGTCGAGCGAACCGACCTGCCCGGCCGCCGGGCCTGGGCGGTCCTCGCCGCCCTGCCGATCACGGTCCCTGCCTTCGTCACCAGCTACAGCTGGGTCTCGATCACTCCGGCGGTGCAGGGGTTCTGGGGAGCCGCCGCGATCGTCACCCTCGCCTACTACCCGCTCGTCTACCTACCGGTGGCGGCGGTCCTGCGTGGCATGGATCCCGCCCTGGAGGAGAGCGCACGCTCACTCGGGATGGGGCCCTGGCGGACCTTCTTCCGGGTGACCCTGCCGCAGACGAGGGTCGCGCTGCTCGGGGGAATGCTGCTCGTCTCGGTGCACATGCTCGCCGAGTTCGGCGCCTTCGCGATGCTGCGCTTCCAGACCTTCACCACCGCGATCTACGACGAGTACAAGCTCAGCTTCGACGGCGCCGCCGCCTCGATGCTGGCGTCGGTCCTTGTCCTGCTCTGCCTCGTGCTTCTGGTAGCCGAGCTGGCGGCGCGCGGTCGCGGGCGCTACGCCCGGGTCGACTCCGGCTCGCCGCGGCCGCCGGCGACCGCCGGCCTCGGCCGCGCCAGGTGGGCGGTGAGCGGCGGCTTCCTGGTGCTCGTCGGGCTTGCCCTCGGCCTGCCCCTCGTCACCCTCGCCTACTGGGTTGCGACCGGCAGCAGTGCCTCCGAGCTCGACCTCGGTGCCCTGCTCGCCGCCACGGCCAGCTCGCTGAAGCTCGGCCTCGGCGCCGCCGCTCTGACGACGCTGCTCGCCCTGCCGATCTCGATCCTCTCGGTCCGCCATCCCAGTCGCGTCGCGACCGTGATCGAGCGTGTCAGCTACCTCCCCTTCGCCCTGCCGGGGATCGTCGTCGCGCTCTCCATGATCGTGCTCTCGATCCACTACTTCCCGGCGCTCTACGGGACGACGACGCTGTTGATCCTCGCCTACGCGATCCTCTCCCTGCCGCTCGCGGTCGTCGCCGCCAGGGCCGCCCTGGCCCAGGCGCCCCCGGTCCACGAGGAGGTCGCGCGCTCGCTCGGCTGCCGGCCGATCGAGGCGATGCTCCGGGTCACCCTGCCGCGAATCGCACCCGGCCTCGGCGCCGCCGCCGCGCTCGTCTTCCTGGCGACGGTCACCGAGCTGACCGCGACGCTGCTGCTGGCGCCGATCGGGACCCAGACGCTGGCGACGCAGTTCTGGGCGAACGCCGCGAGCCTGTCCTATGGAGCCGCCGCCCCCTACGCTGCTCTGATGGTCGCGATCTCCGCCCTGCCCACATATCTGCTGACCCGGCGCCTCGGCGGCGTCGTCGCTCCCCCGGAAGAACGATGAGCCCGGCTGCCTCGCTCTCGGTTGCCAGGCTGAGCAAGGCTTTCGGCGGCTCGCCGGTGCTCATCGACCTGGACCTCGAGGTGCCGACCGGCAGCCTGACCGCCGTGCTCGGCCCCTCCGGCTGCGGCAAGACGACGCTTCTGCGACTGCTCGGCGGATTCGAGCATGCCGATGGCGGCTCCATCCGCCTCGGGGAGAAAGTGCTGAGCGACCCACGCACCCACCTCGCGCCGGAGCGGCGGGCGATCGGCTTCGTGCCCCAGGAGGGGGCCCTCTTCCCGCACCTCGACGTCGCCGCCAACGTCGGCTTCGGGCTGACCCGCTCCCAGCGGCGCGGCGGCCGGGTCGACGAGCTGCTCGCCTTGGTCGACCTCGCGGGCCTCGGCGGGCGGCTTCCCCCTCAGCTGTCCGGCGGCCAGCAGCAGCGGGTCTCCCTGGCGCGGGCGCTGGCTCCCGAACCTGGCCTCGTCCTCCTCGACGAGCCCTTCGACGCCCTCGACGCCGGCCTGCGCGCCCAGGTCCGGGGCGAGGTTCGGGAGGCCCTGCGAGCCGCAGGCGCCACCGCGCTGCTCGTCACTCACGACCAGGAGGAGGCCCTCTCCCTGGCCGACACGGTCGCCGTGATGCGCGGTGGGCGGATCGTCCAGGCGGCGGGCCCGCAGACCCTCTATCGCGACCCGGTCGACCCCGACGTCGCGGCTTTCGTCGGCGAGGCGGTTCTGCTCGAGGGGCGGCGTGAGGAGGACGGGGTCCAGACCTCGCTCGGTCGGCTCCAGACCCGGGGTCCCGCCCTCGCCGAGGGGGAAAAGGCGATCCTGATGCTGCGACCTGAGCAGGTCGTCTGCCACGACGCGGGTTCCCCGGCCGGCGAGGGCGGGCCGACCGGCAGGGTGCTCTCGACGTCTTTCTACGGCCACGACGCCACGGCTCGGGTCGCGCTCGACGACGACCGACGTGAGATCGTCGCGCGCGCCGCCGGTCACGTCCTGCCCGTCGTCGGCCAGCGGGTGGCGATCGAGGTCGAGGGGACCGCGATCGCATATCCCCGGCGATCTCGCCGTCCCGGCGCCGGCCCGGCGGACGCCGGCTCCGGCTGGCCTGCGGGCGATCGCGCGGAGGATCTGCTCAGCGTCCCGGCCGGGCGCTCCGCGGGCTGAGCGCCCGCTGAGGCGATTGGCCGGCGCTACTTTGGACCGGGCACCGCGCGCTCGGGCGCCGGCGACTCTTCGGGCGGACCCCCGTGCTCGGGCGCCGGAGCGGGTTTCGGCACGGGTTCCGCATGTTCGGGCGCCGGGGTTCCTTCGGGCGGCGCTGCCCTCACCGGCGGAGCGGGCGGGGCGCCTGGCTCTAGGCCGGGCGAGGGTTGGCTCGACGCGCTTTCCGGCCCAGCCGGCTGGCCGGTGACCGGGGCGCCCCGAGGGACCTGAGCGCTTGGCGCCGGCGCCGAAGCCGAGACGGTCGGCGCCGCCGGGACCGGAGACGGCGATCCGGCGTCCGCCCCGTCGCCTCCCCGAAAATCGGATTCGGCGACCGCGCGCGGGTCGGCAACGGGCCTCTCGACTGACGCCACCGCGAATGAATCTCCTCCCCGGCGCACCGACGGAGCACCCGGGGACGAGATCATGGCCCGGTCCTGCTCGGCAGTGCGCGACGGTGCCGATTCCGGCGGCGTGCCCAGGGGGCTCAGCTCGGAGGCGCCGAAGGAGAGCAGCGCAACCCAGGCGACCGCCGCGGCACTCCCGAAGCCGAGGGCGCGGAGCGGGGCGGGCCCGGGCATCACCTCCGGGATGCTTGGGAGCTCCGCGCTTCGCAGGCGGAAGCCGAGCTGTGCCAGCTTCGTCGCCACCAGGACGGCCGCCAGCAGCGCCGAGGTGATCCCGACCAGGGTCAGCGGGAGAACCGTGCCGGACGCGGCGGAGGGAACGTCTTCCGCCCCGGCAAGCGAGAGCGCGCCATAGACAAGGCGGAGCGTGAGGTCGATCGCGACGACCATCGTCACGGCCTGCGCGAACTGACGGCCGACGATCCTCCACTCCCCGGGCCGGCTGCGGCCTCTGATCGTGCGCCAGAGCTCCCGGAAGGGAGCCAGCAACGCCGAGAAGATGAAGAACAGGCCCCCGAGCCCCAGCCCGGGCAGTCCGGCGGACACCTCAGTGCCCCTTCTCGTAGGTCGCGAGGGACCTGCCGAGAACGAACTCGTCCCAGAGGGCGCGGAGCATGAAGGCTCCGTTGACCACGCGCAGGACGAAGAACGCAGGCAGCGAGGCGAGAGCGCGGCGGACCTCCCCTCGCTGGATCGCCAGCCAGACGACGGGGACCATCACGACCGGGGCATCGATGAGATACGCCGCGAGGATCAGCGGATCGATCGCAACGGCCAATATCGGGATCAGGACGATGTAGGCGAGCGAGGCCAACAGAGCGTCCCAGAAGGCGACGGCGACGATCGACCGCAGGTAGCCGAGCTCCAGCAGGCCCCGCCTGTGCAGGCGAACGTTCTGGACGAAGCCGTGCGACCAGCGCCGCAGCTGCTTGCCCATGAAGTGGAAGTCATGCGGCTCGATCGGGTAGGAGAGCGCGTCCGGCACGAAGCGGACCTTCTTTCCGGCCTCGTAGAAGGTCCAGGTCAGGTCCATGTCCTCCGCCATGGTCCGGGTCGACCAGCCGCCCATCGCGCGCAGGTCCTCGGTTCTGTAGACCGAGAAGCAGCCGGACGAGATCAGCGGCTTGCCGTAGTGGTCCTGGACCCGCTTGAAGAAGCTGAAGGCGAGCATGTACTCGACATGCCTTCCCCGCTCCCAGACGGTCCCGACATGACGGGGATGGACCGTGCCGCATGCGGCGCTCACCTCGGGATCGTCGAAGGCGCTCAGCAGGGTCTCGATCCCCTCCGGGGCGAGGGTGGTGTCGGCGTCGAGCGCCATCACCATCTCGGTCCTGACGCTGTCGAGGGCAAAGGTCTGGGCGCCGGCCTTCGAGCCGGTGTTCTGGGCTGGGCGCATCACCCTCACCCCGAGCGCGGCTGCGACCTCGCCGGTGCCGTCGGTCGAGCAGTCGTCGATCACGACGATCTCCGCGGGCGTGACCGTCTGCCCCTGGAGCGACCGGATCGAGTCCGCGATCGAGTCCGCCTCGTTGAAGGCGGGGATGATCACCGTCAGGTCGGTTTCCTTGCGCACGCTCATATATGGGCCCCTCATGCCTACTGCGTATGGGTACAACGCCCACGCAGAAAGGCCGTCAGGGCAAAGCGACGTCGAGCGGCGCTAAAATGATTTTCGTCACAAGGAGGAGGTTGTCAATGCCGGACGGCTACGACATTTTGACCGGGCTTCTCGTCGCTCTCATCGTCATCGCGATGATCGGCGGGTCCTTCGGCCGCTCTCACCCATAGGCCTCATAACGAGGCGTCAGGCTGCGAAGCGCTGCTCCGCGCGGGCTCGGCGCTTGGCCGCCTCGACCTCGCGATCCTTCGGAGCGGCGGAGGCGACCAGGCGGTCGAGCAGCTTCGTCGAGGCCGCCGCGACTTCGTCTATCGCCTGCTCGAAGGGCTCGGCGTTGGCCTGCGAGGGCTTCGTGTAGCCGCTGACCTTGCGGACGTATTGGAGCGCAGCCGCGCGGACCTCCTCGTCGCTCGCCGGGGGATCGAAATTGTGGAGAGTCCTGATGTTTCTGCACATGCGGCGGATCTTACGCCCGGCGTGGCTACTGGTCCAATTCGTCCTTGTCCGGGGGGTTCGCGCGGTCCGCGGCTTCCGGGTCCTGATCCGGGTGCGGTTCGCTCGTGCTCGTCGTGCCGGTATGCGGGTGGGGGTCCTCGCCGAACGGCCGGCCGTCGGGGTCCTCGGGGTCGCGCGGATCCTCGCGCTTCTCGTAGGGATCGGGCCACTCGGTCGGGTCCGGGTCCCCGACCGGATTGTTCAGGGCGTGATGCGGCTCGGGATCCCTCGAGCGGTCGCCCGGTTCCCGCGAGGGTTTCTTTCCCAGTCGCTCCTTCTCTGTTCTGTCCATGCTCTGGGATTGCCCGACCCATTGGACATGCAAACCAGATGCCGGGTAGTGCTGTTCCATGCGAATGGCGACGATCGGGGTCTACGGATTCGATGCCGAGCAGTTCCTCCAGGCCCTGGCCGGGGCCGGCGTCGGCGCGCTGATCGACGTCCGCCAGCGACGGGGCGTGCGCGGCAGCCAGTATGCATGGGCAAACTCGACGCGGCTACAGGCGGCGCTGGCAGGGGCGGGGGTCGAGTACCGGCACATGAAGGAGCTCGCGCCGACGACGGAGCTGCGCCGGCTCCAGTACCGGGAGGACGAGCGGCGCGGCGAGGGCAAGCGCTCGCGGACGGCCCTCGCCCCCGAGTACGCACGCCGGTACACGGCGGAGATCCTCGATCGCGCCGACCTGACGTCGATCGCGGAGCTCGCGGCCGAGGGCCGGCGGCCCGCCCTGCTCTGCGTCGAGCGCGACCCGGAGGCGTGCCATCGCTCGCTGATAGCCGAGCGCCTGGAGCGCGAATGCGGCCTCGCCGCCGAGCACCTCCGTCCTCCCTCCTGACGGGCCCCCTTCGATCAACGAACTGGGGTTTGCATACCCTAAATCGGGTAGTCAGCGCATATGGCCACCAAGATGAAGGACCCGATGAGCCGCCCGCGCCGCCCGCGCCCAGCGGCCGCCACGGCGGACTTCGACCGCATCCGCTGCAGCGAGTGCGGGCGCTCTTATCCGGCTCTCGACGGGCCGGCCCTGCTCTACAGCCTGAAAGCCTCCTGCCCGCACTGCGGCGGCGGCTTCGAGCTGGCCGCCTAGGTTTCGCTTCTCAGCACCGCCAGCACGTTGCCGGCCGGATCCTCGAACCAGGCGATCTCGGGGCCGGGACCGCGGGCGATTCCCTTCTCGTCCTGCTCCATGCCCTCGTAGCGCTCGAACCGGACACCGCGGGCAGCGAGGTCGTCGACCGCGGCCTCGACGTCGTCGACCGGAAAGTTGAGGACCGTGTACGTGGCGGGCTGGAAGTCCCCTTTGGGGTAGAGGAGAACGTCGCGGTCGCCGGCCAGGCGGAGGTTGAGCAGGCCGGGCGGGTCGACCAGCTCGACGTCGAGACCGAGCGTCTCGCCGTAGAAGCGGCGGGCCTGCTCCAGGTCGTCGACCGCAAAGCTGCTGAAGGCTTTGGACTGGGCCAGCATCTGGGCTCCTCTCGTCGGGGTGGGCCTCGAACTCTAGAGCGGGCTCAGCCCGGCGGCGCCAGCTCGGGGATGTGCTGCTCGACGTGGCGGGCGATCGTCTCCCGAACCCACTGCTGAGTCTTGGCGTCCGCCATCCGATAGCGCCCCAGCAGCATCTTCTGGTCTTCGAGCGGCAGGCCGGCGATCTCCCAGCTGATCACGAGACGCTCGAAGAGCAGCTCCGAGCGCCGGCGCCAGGCGTCCTCGCGGCTGGTGGCGGCCGTCGGCGGCCCCTCGCCGATCTTCTTGATCGTCTTCGCGCTCAGCGACTGGCGCAGGACCAGCACGTTGCCCTCGTCGTCGACGTAGTCGACGGCGGCGACCTTCGCCCTCGCCTTCCTCGTCTTCTTTTCCTTTGCCATCTCAGCCTCTCTCCTCGTCCATCGTTTCTCCTCCAAGCCTCATTCGTCCGCCCCCGGCGGCCGCCTCGCCCGCTTGCGCTCGCCGGCGCGCCGCTTGCCCTCGAGGCGCCTTTCCCTCGCCGCCCGCGTCGGCCTCGTCGGCCGCCGGCGCTTCGGCACCGCCAGTCCAGCGGCGATCTTCCCCGCCAGCCTTTCCAGCGCCAGCTCCCGGTTTCGCGCCTGGCTGCGGGCGTCCTGGGCGACCGCCGTCACCACCGGGCCGAGCTTCTCGAGCAGCCTCGACCGCCGTTCCTCGTCGAGAGTCGCGGAGGCCTCGACGTCGAAGACCGCCTCGACCCGCGACGCGGTCACGTTCGCGTGCTGGCCCCCGGGGCCCGAGGAGCGGCTCGCGCGCAGCTCGATCTCGCCCAACGGCAGCGAGAGGCGCTCGTCGATTCTCAGTCGTTCGGGTATCGGGAGTCGATTTCCGCGGCCAGCTCGAAGTCGGCCGCCGTGAGGCCTCCCTCGGAGTGGGTCGAGAGGGTGACGGTGACCTTGTCCCAGGAGATCTCGAGGTCGGGGTGATGGCCCATCGACTCCGCGGGCTCGACGATGTCGGCGACGAAGTTGGTCGAGCCGACGAAGTCGCCGCACTCGTAGATGCGGCGGATCGCATCGCCCTCGCGCGCCCATTCGGGCAGAGCCCTCAGGCGCTCCTCGATCTCGGCGTCGCTCAAGAGGGCCACGGCGAATATGCTGCCATGCCAGAGAAGCGGACGCAATGAGCGACTCCCTCCCGACCCTCTGGCACATCGAGATCTCGCACTACAGCGAGAAGGCGCGTTGGGCGCTCGCCCACAAGGGCGTCGAGCACAGGCGCCGGGCGCCGCTTCCAGGCGCCCACATGGCGGTTGCCCTGTGGCTGACCCGCGGCGAGCAGAACACCTTGCCGATCCTCTCGCTCGATGGCCGCCACATCGGCGACTCGAGCGCGATCGTCGCGGCCCTCGAGCGCCGCTTCCCCGAGCCGCCCCTCTACCCGGCCGATCCCGAGCAGCGCCGCCGCGCGCTCGAGCTCGAGGAGTTCTTCGACGAGGAGGTCGGACCGCATGTCCGCCACCTCGCCTTCCACGAGATGCGTGGAGACCCGGACCGCCTTCGCGCGATCGCCGAAGAGACGGCGCCGTCGGCGTTGCCCGGAGCCGCAGCAGCGGCATACGCCCGAGCTTTCTCGAGCCTGCGCTGGAAGTCGGGCGACTCGGAGGCGGCCGATGTGGACCGTCACAAGATCGCCGCCGCCCTCGACCGCATCGAGCAGGAGCTGGGGTCCGCCGACTACCTCGTCGGCGAGGCGTTCAGCGTCGCCGACCTCACGGCCGCGTCGCTCCTCTACCCGATCGTGGCCCCGCCCGAGGGGCCAACGGGGGAAGAGGGGCTCTCGAAGGGGCTGAGGCGCTTCCGCGAACCGCTTGTCGAGCGCGGCGCCTTCCGCTGGGTGGCGGAGATGTTCGCCCGCCACCGCAGGCCGGCGAAAGCCGCCGCGGCCGCCTAGCCGCGCGGCCCTGGAGTCACGGCGTGAGCACGATCTTCAGCGCCTCGCGGTTGTCGTAGAGCTCATAGGCCTCGGCCGCCTCGTCGAGCTTCATGCGATGGGTGACGAGCGGCGAGGGGTCGAGCTTGCCCGCCTCGATCAGGGCGAGCACGCGGTCGACGTGAGCGATCACGTTGGCGAGGCCGAGCCGCAGCTGGAGGCCCTTCAGCCACGCCAGCCCGAGCGGGACCTCGCCCTTGCCGGCGTAGGCCCCGATCCCGGAGACGGTCCCCGCGTCGCGGCAGAGGCTGACCGCCATCGCCAGCGGCGCCGGGTCGCCGACGGCGTCGACGACCACGTCCACGCCGCGCCCGTCGGTGGCGGCTCGCACCGCCCGCTTCGGCTCCTCCTCGGTGAGGTGGATGGGGGTGGCCCCGAACCTGGACGCCATCTCCAGTCGCGCCGCGACCGAGTCGATCGCGAAGACCTCGACTGCGCCGCCGGCGAGCGCCGCCTGCACCGCGCAGAGCCCGACGGGGCCGAGCCCGAGCACCGCGACCCTGTCCCCGGACTTCATTCCCGCATGGGCGACGGCGTGGTAGCCGGTGCCCATCACGTCGCCGGCGAAGAGCGCCGCCTCGTCCGACATGCCGGGCGGCACCGGGCGCAGTGTGAGGTTGGCGCGCGGGACGATCAGCAGCTCGGCCTGGGCGCCCTGGAGATCGCCGAGATGAGACCCATGGCCGAACGTGCGCTGGTGCTCGCAGCGGTGGTAGTCGCCGCGCAGGCAGGCGGCGCATGTCGCGCAGGCGGTGTGAAAGCAGCCGAGCACCCGATCGCCGACGGCGACCCGGTCGACGCCGGCGCCTGCGTCGAGAACCGTGCCGACGTACTCGTGGCCGATCGTGAAGCCCGGCTCCACCGGCACGCGCCCGTGGTAGATGTGGAGGTCGGAGCCGCAGATGCCGCTCGCCTCGACCCTGATCAGCACCTCGCCGGCGGCGACGGGCGGGGGATCCGGCTTTTCCTCGATCCGAACCTCGTCGGGACCCTGGAAGGTGACGGCGCGCATCAGGCGTCGAACCGTATCGCTACCTCGGCCTAGTGCGGTCTAGCCGACGGGCGTCTTCTCGCCCCGATGGACCTGGAAGCGGTCCGAGCTGCCGCTCTCGGGGCTGGCGGTGACCGCGATCCGCGACTCGAGCGAGAGCTCCTTCTCGAAGTCGGAGGAGTCGACGTGCTGGAAGGAGACGTCGTCGCCTTCGATCAGCTCGACGAAGATCTCCACGTATTCGGCATCGAGCTGTTTGCCGGCGACCCGGCGCAGCTCGGCGATCGCGTCGGCCGACGACATCGGCGTCCGGTAGGAGTCGCGCGCCGTCATCACGTCGTAGGTGTCGGCGACGGAGATGATCCGCGAGAGCTTCGGGATCTCCTCGCCTTTGAGCCCGCGCGGATATCCCTTGCCGTCGATCCGCTCGTGATGGGCGAGGATGACGTCGGCGACGGGTCCGTAGCCATCGAGCGCGGAGACGACGCGCGCTCCCTGCTGCGGATGTCGCTTGATCAGCATCCAGTCCTCGTCGGTGAGCGGCACGTTCGCCTTGAGGATCCGGTCGGGCAGGATGAACTTGCCGATGTCGTGCAGCAGCGAGGAGATGTGGACGAGCTCCTCTTCCTCCCTGGAGAGCCCGGCGGCGTGGGCGATCGCTCGCGAGTAGCGGGCCACCGCTGCGGAGTGGCGCGCGGTCATCTGGTCCCGCAGGTCGAGAGTGCGCAGCAGGGCGCTCAACATCCCGACCTGGAAGCTGGCCAGCTGCTTTCCGCGCAACTCGAGCTCGCGGGCCCGCTCCAGGGACTGGAGCAGGGCGCCGAGGAGGTACTGGAAAGTGACCAGGACGATGCCGAACATGGCGACCCCGGCGAGCCCGATTTCGTAGTAGATGAAGGCGACCCCGACCGCCATCAGCGCCGCCGCGAGCTCCGACGGGAGCAGCGGGATCAGGACGGTGCGGAGTTTCTCGATGAAGGAGCTGCGCTCCAGGTAATAGGTGTAGGCCCCGATCATCGAGAAGTTGATCGCCAGCGCCGCGACGAAGGCGCCGAAGACGAGGACGTAGAAGGCGGGGTCGGACGGGACGATGCCCGAGCTGTCGAGCAGCTCGTGGAAGGAGACGCCGACGACGAGTGGGAAGGCCATAAAGGTGAGCGCATTGACGAGCAGGTCGTGCAGGCCTTCCCGAAATCGCACCCAGCCGGCGAGGATCGAGATCAGCCCGATCAGCGCCGCCGGCGTTCCCCCGAGGAGGACCATGGCGAGGACCAGCGCGAGGAAGTTGCCGGAAATCTTGAGATGCGATTCCGTCTCGATCGACATCACGTCGCTGAAGGCCGAGAAACCGAGCAGGATCCCGAAGAGGGCGAGGTTCCAGTCGGCGTTCGGCGCCTGCCACACCGCCGCAGCGACGACAACGGCGACGCCGATCGCGACTAGGACGGTGCTCAACCTTGTTGGGCGCTTGTTCTCCATGGGCCTGCGACTGGGCCCCATCGCCAAACCCGGCACCCAGCTCAGGTTGGCCTTTCATCCGAAAAGCCGTTGTTCCTGCGACTGGGACCCAGTTTTCGGCAGTGGGCCTCCGATATGACGGTAGACGTTCGTTCGGGCCCAGGCAACACACTTCGACCACTTGGCCACTCTCGTGCAACCCGTGTCAATGCCGCAATTTCCGCAGGAACTTCCCTGAAAACGACAAAGGACGCCCAACGGGCGCCCCTTACCGCTACGAGGGCGCCCCAAATAGAGGAGGCGTCTCGCTTCTATCTAAGTCTTATCGTTTCCAGGCCATGTCATGTCCTTCCAGTCGAAGCCCGCTGGTGTCTCGCACAAGCTTTCGGCGAGAACTTCTCAATTGCCTGAGGAGGTTGTACCACAAGTTGGCTGAAAGTTATGCAGATGCAAGGGAAGTTGTGCATAAAAGCCCAGGCGATTACCCGTAGAAGTGGGTAGTGCGCGCCTGAGAGACCCCCTGCGCCGCCCCGCGTTCCGTCGCCTGGCGATCTCCTACGCGATCAACGAGATGGGCGACTGGCTCGGGTTGATCGCGCTGTCGGTGCTTGTCTTCGATCGAACCGACAGCGCACTCGCGACTGCGGCGCTGTTCCTCGGCACGGGGGTTATCCCGGCTCTGCTCACCCCGGTGGTCGTGGCGCGGCTGGAGCGGCCGGCGCCTCGCTTCGTGCTGCCGGCTATCTACGCCGGCGAGGCGGCCGCCTTCCTCGGCCTGGCCCTGCTCGCCGAGCACTTCTCCCTCGCCGTGGTGGTGGCGGTCGCCGCGATCGACGGCGCGCTGGCGCTCACGGCGAGGACGTTGACCCGGTCGGTGACCGCGGCGATGCTCGGGCCGGAGGGCGAGCTACGCGCGGGCAACGCGATCCTCAACGTCGCCTTCACCGGAGGCGCCGCCGTCGCCCCGGCGGCGGCCGGCGGCCTCGTCGCCGCCTTCGGCGTGCAGTCGGCGCTGCTCCTGGATGCGGTCTCCTTCTATGCGATCGGTTGGATCCTGTTCACCGCCAGGCCGCTCCCGCATGCCGAGCCCGAGCCCGGCCGGCTGCGGGAGCAGGTCCGCGCCGGGCTCGCCTACGTCCGCGACAACGTCACGCTGAAACGCCTGATCGGCGCCGAGGCCCTGGCGCTGATCTTCTTCTCGGCCGTCGTCCCGATCGAGGTCGTGTACGCGAAGGACTCGCTTGACGCGAGCGATACCGGCTACGGCGTGCTGCTCGGCAGCTGGGGCGTCGGCATGTTGTTCGGCAGCCTCGTGTTCGCCAGGCTGCGGCGGGCGTCGCTGCCGATCCTGCTGCTCTGCAGCACGGTCGCGATCGCCGGCGGCTATCTCGGCATGGCCCTCGCCCCCACCCTAGCCATCGCATGCGCGGCCTCCGCCATCGGCGGCACCGGCAACGGCGTGCAGTGGGTTGCCGTGGTGAGCGCGGTGCAGGAGCTGACGGTGGCCACGATGCAGGCGCGGGTGATCAGCGTGCTCGAATCGATCGCCTCGGCGCTGCCCGCAGTCGGTTTCGTGCTCGGCGGTTTGATCGCGACGCTCTACAGCCCGCGGGCGACATTCGCGTTCGCCGGGATCGGCGTGATCCTGGTCCTCGTCCTGGCGATTCCGCTGCTTGGGTCGAAATGGCCCGTACATACGGCTGCGGAAGCCGGAGATACGGCCGAGGCCGACGTTATGGTGGAGCTCATTCCCACAATGCCTGCAGACGGCAGGTCCAGCCCGACTTGGAGGTCTTGATGAGGAAGCTTGGCGCAGTGCTGATCGTTTTGGCTCTGAGCGCCGCTTCCGCCCTGGTGCTTGCCGCATGCGGGGAGTCGGAGGGCGAGGAGGGCGGCACCCTGACCGCCAGCTTCGCCTCCTACCTGGATGCCCTCGACCCGCAGTTCTCCTACACCCTCGAAGGCTGGTCGGCGATGTACGACACCTACATCCCCCTGCTCACCTACGCCCACGCAGACGGCGAGGCGGGAAGCAAGATCGTCCCCGGGCTCGCCGAGGCACTGCCGACTGTCAGCAACGGCGGCAGGACCTATGAGCTCAAACTGCAACCGGGGCTGAGGTACTCGGACGGGACCGAGGTCAAAGCCTCTGACTTCGAGTACGCGGTCGAAAGGACGTTTCGCCTCAACTCGGGCGGCTCCCCCTATTACACGGTGATCGAGGGCGCCGAACAGTTCGCGAAAACGAAATCGGGCGGCATCTCAGGCATCGAGACGAACGACCGGACCGGTCAGATCACGATTGAGCTGACCGAACCGCAGAGCGCCTTCCAGGACCTGCTGGCGCTCCTGTTCGCCGCCCCGGTGCCCCCTGGGACCCCGGCGAAACCGGTCTCGCAGCAGCCGATTCCGGCGACCGGGCCCTACGAGATCGTCTCCCTCAAACCCGGCCGCGGCTGGTCCTACGCGCGCAACCC
>Ga0126311_10000984_pt1 | contig 13419 bp, 12 predicted proteins | sample Plot61_FD_92539 | JGI IMG/M metagenome (GOLD analysis project Ga0126311, IMG submission 92539) | Serpentine soil microbial communities from UC McLaughlin Reserve, CA, USA - Plot61 | ecosystem: Environmental > Terrestrial > Soil > Grasslands | place: USA: UC McLaughlin Reserve, Lake County...
AAGGAAGAGTCAGGACATTCTGGCAAACGAAGGTCCACAGCATCAAGCCTTTACTACGTCACCCGCGGAAATGCAGTTTCAAAAAGTTGCTCGAAACGCTCGCTTGACACGCCGAAACGCGCCGCATAATCTTGCCTTTCATTTTCACAAGCCGTTTGTGAGGCGTGAGCGGGCAGATCTGTCCCACAATTGCGACAAATCGTGTCCCACAATCGAAACAAATTCATTCTAATTTTGGAGGGTTTTCAGCGATGGCGGTTAAGGTTGGTATCAACGGATTTGGTCGTATCGGACGAAATATTTTTCGCACCTCAATCGGTGATCCAGACATCGACTTTGTAGCCGTCAACGATCTGACCGACACCAAAACGCTCGCGCACCTGCTGAAGTACGACTCCGTGCTCGGCAATCTCGATCATGAGATCAGTTCCACTGAGAACGGGATCACGGTCGAGGGCGAGGAGTTTCGCGTGTTCTCACAACGCGATCCGGCCGCGATCGACTGGGAATCCGTTGGCGCCGAGATCGTGATCGAATCAACGGGCATCTTCACCAAAGCTGAAGACGCGAAGAAGCACCTGCGCGGTAGCGTGAAGAAAGTAATCATTTCCGCGCCGGCGAAGAACGAAGACATCACGATCGTTCTGGGCGTTAACGAAGAGCAGTACGATCCGGCTGCACACAACATCATTTCGAATGCTTCGTGTACTACGAATTGTCTCGCGCCGGTGGCGAAGGTGGTCCATGAGAAGTTTGGCATTCGTTCCGCGCAGATGACTACGATCCACTCGTACACAAACGATCAGCAGCTTCTCGATCTGCCGCACAAAGATATGCGACGCGCGCGTGCCGCGGCGTTGTCGATGATTCCGACTTCGACCGGTGCTGCGAAGGCAGTCGCCCTCGTGATGCCGGAGTTGAAAGGAAAGTTTGACGGCATTTCGGTGCGTGTACCGACGCCGAATGTGTCGCTGGTTGATGTGGTGATCGATCTCGAGAAAGAGACGACTGCGGAAGAAGTGAATCGCGCGTTTAAGGATGCGGCGAATGAAGAGCTGCGCGGCATTCTTGCCTTCAGCGAAGAGCCGCTTGTATCGATTGACTTCCGAGGCAATCCGAACTCGTCGATCGTCGATGCTGAGTACACGAAAGTTATCGGCGGGCGCATGTTGAAAGTGCTTTCGTGGTACGACAACGAGTGGGGTTATTCGTGCCGCGTGCGCGATCTAATCAAGTACATCGCAAGCAAGGGTTTGTGACGAAAATTTCCATCAAAGATCTCCCTCTTCGTGGCCAGCGCGTTTTTATTCGCGTCGATTTCAACGTTCCTATCAACGACGGGAAGGTTGATGACGATTCGTGCATAACAGCGTCGCTGCCGACGATTCAATACGCGATCGAGCAGGGCGCGCGCGTGATCCTCGCGTCGCACCTTGGCAGACCGAAGGGCCAGCGCGTCGATAAATACAGTCTGCGTCCAGTCGCGGAACATCTTTCCGAGTTGCTGAAAAAGCCCTTCGCCTTTGCCGAAGATTGCATCGGGCCGGAGGTGGAGTCGAAGGTGAATGCGCTCGCAGACGGTGACGTGTTGTTGCTCGAGAATCTTCGTTTCCACGCCGAAGAAGAGAAGAACGACGACAACTTCGCGAAGCAGTTAGCCGCTCTTTGCGACGTCTACGTCAACGATGCATTCGGCACCGCGCATCGCGCGCACGCATCAACTGCCGGAATCACGCGTCACGTCGCGAAAGCCGCGGCTGGTTTGCTGATGGAGCAAGAGCTCGAGTATCTCGGCAAAGCTATCAATCAACCTGAGCATCCGTTTGTCTCGATACTCGGTGGCGCAAAAGTCTCCGACAAGATTCCGGTCATCAATGCTCTGATCGATCGCGGCGTCGACAAGATCCTGATTGGTGGCGCGATGGCTTACACGTTTTTGAAAGCGGAAGGCTTCACGGTCGGCAAGTCGTTAGTTGAAGACAGCATGATGCAGACCGCGCTCGACATAAAGAAACGTGCGGAAGATAAAGGCATCACGTTTCTGCTGCCGACTGACCATCAGGTGGTTGACAGTTACGAGCCGGTCAAAGGCGAGAAGATCGTCTCTAAAACGATTCCCATCGAGTTTACTAACATCGGTCACGCCGGCATGGACATTGGCGTTGAAACCGTGAACCATTTCGCGTCGGCATTACAGGACGCGCGTCTGATCATCTGGAATGGTCCGATGGGCGTCTTTGAAGAGCCGCCGTTTGACCAGGGAACGATCGGCGTCGCACACGCAGTCGCGGAAGCCGCAGATCGCGGCGCGACTGTGATCGTCGGTGGCGGCGATTCTGTTTCAGCAGTCACCCGCGCCGGCGTCGCAGATCGCATCACGCACATCTCAACGGGCGGCGGCGCCACTCTCGAATTTCTCGCCGGCGACGAACTACCGGGCGTGGCGGCATTGAGTGACAAATAGTTTCAACTGTTGGTGTACGCGGGAGAAATGTAATGGCCGTTGAGAAGAAGCAGTGTCCTGATTGTCGCGCTGAAATGGTCGAAGGATTCATCCTCGACATGACTTATGGCGCGCAGTTAGTGCCGCGTTGGCTGGCGGGCCGTCCGGAAAAATCGGTGTGGACTGGTGTGAAAGCAAAAGGTAAGGAATGCCGATCGGTGGACACATACCGTTGTGTGAAGTGCGGACTGCTCAGGTCATATGCAACGACCGAGGTTGATCCACCGAGCATGTGGACTGGAGCCTAAGGAACTGCACCGTATGCGTAAACCTGTGATCGCCGGAAACTGGAAGATGTACAAGACTGTTGGTGAGGCGGTTGATACCGCGCTCGCTTTGAAGCCTCTTGTCGCGAATGCGAACCATTGCGAGGTCGTCATTGCACCGGTTTTCACCGCGCTCAAGACTGTTGCTGATCGTCTCGAAGGATCGAACGTTCGTGTCTCCGGTCAGGATTGTTCGACGGAGACAAAAGAAGGAGCGCACACGGGCGAAGTAATGGCATCGATGCTGCGCGACGTTGGTGCGCGGTATGTGATTGTGGGTCATTCGGAGCGCCGGCAGTTTTATTGTGAGACTGACGAGCAAGTTAATAAGAAGACGCACGCGGGTATTGCGAGTGGTTTGACGGTGATCATGTGCGTCGGCGAGATGCTCGATCAGCGAGAGCAGGGAAGTGCGGAAAGCGTGGTGTCACAACAGTTGAATGGCGGCCTCAGTGGGTTGACAGCCTCGGATCTCGACCGTATCATCGTCGCCTACGAGCCGGTCTGGGCCATCGGCACTGGACGTACAGCGACGCCGGAGCAAGCGCAGGAAATGCATGCGTTTATCCGGCGCGTTTTCGCGGAAAGGCACAGCACGGCCGCTGGCGAGGCGTTGAGAATTCTTTACGGCGGTTCAGTGAAGCCCGACAACATCGCGGGGTTGATGAAGCAAGCAGACATTGATGGCGCGCTGGTTGGTGGCGCGAGTTTGAAAGCGGAGAGTTTTGCTGAGATTGTGAATTACAATCGTTGAGTTTTATCAGGAGTCTGTTTTGTTAACTTATATTCTTTACACGTTATTTATTCTATCGTGCCTGGTGCTGGTGGTGGTGATACTTTTGCAGCCCGGCAAGGCGGATGCGGGCGCGCTTTTTTCTAACACTCTTTCAAGCACTGCTTTCGGACCGCGCGGCACGGCGAGCCTCTTGGCGAAGATCACGATCGGAGCGGCGGTGGCGTTTATGTTGATTGCGCTCGCGCTCGGTTTACCGATTCTGAGTGGCTCGCGTTCAGTGTTGCAGTCAGTACCTGAAAGCGCACCGGTGGCAACACCCACACCGTCTCCGGCGCAGCAGTCTTCACCGGCCGCGCCGGCAGCATCACCCGCTGCGAGCAAGTAGCGGTTTTTGAAAACGGAACGGCTATAATAGCCGAGCCCTCTAACTCACTTCATGCCGAAGTGGCGGAACTGGCAGACGCGCACGTTTGAGGGGCGTGTGAGGCAACTCGTGGGGGTTCGAGTCCCCCCTTCGGCAAATCCTTTGTTTCAGTTACTTGCAGCAGTTTCGTGCATTGTGTATTTACGCTCCGTCGTTCAAGTCTTTTAATTCGCAATGTTTATGGTTTTTCGGATTGATGCCGTAAGTCGGAATCGAATGGTGGCCGCCTAGCCGTGGCGCTACTAACCGCCTACGAACTACTACTGAAGAAATCGACATTTCAATTTGAATGATAGCGAAGACCCTCAACTGCGAAGAGAATCAGCAATACTTCTTGCGGAGTGTAGAAAACTGGATCGGAAAGTGTGCAGCTTGACGTCACCAAGCTTAACAACTAAGTTGACAACCAAAACAAAGCGTAAGATACTCCAACGCTACTCTGTATCCTCAGACTAAGTCCCAGTAAACTTATCCCAAGGGTTAAACACCTCCCAAGACTTAAAGAAGTTTAAAGGGGTGGAATGATGCTCTCCCTGGCGAAGCAAACAACTGGGAATAGGATTCTTGCAGCGCTTCCTTATGAAGACTTTACGAATGTCCGACGACATCTCGATAGTGTCCACTTCAAGCAAGGCGAAGTTGTTTACTTGACCGGGGATAAGATCCAGTATGTCTACTTCCCCGTAGATGGTTTGTTCTCATTAGTTTCCAATACTGAGGATGGTTCCACAGCCGAAATTGCGATGGTCGGTAAAGAAGGGATGATAGGTCATCCTGTAATCTTGAAGGATGGTAAGACCCATTACGAAGTTAGTGTTCAAATTGCCACCGATGCATTGAGAATTAGAGCTGAGATTCTGGAAGAAGAGTTCCGAAAAGGTGGAGCGTTACAGGAATTCGTGCTGCGGTATCTCAATCTGTTGATTGGGCAAGTGTCGCAGTTGTCCATTTGTAATCGCTTTCACATTATGGGAAAAGCACTCAGCCGCTGGTTGCTCATCGCTCAGGATCTTGTGAACTCAGACAGTTTAAATCTAACCCAGGAAAGCATTTCGCACGCGCTCGGAGTTCCAAGGACTGGTGTGACGATGGCAGCAGTCAACTTACAAAGAGCCGGCCTGATTCGATATAGTCGCGGCAAGATTGTCATTCTGGATCGAACTCGACTTGAGGCTAACTCTTGCGAATGCTATCGGATAATCCACAATGAGACGGAACAGTTTCTAAAAGAATTAAATTCCAGAGTTTAACGTCTACAATCAGACTTAGTCTGTTTTCAGACTGAGTCGATCTTCCGACAGACAGGGCTCTGTTTTTGGGGATAAATTCCCACAGTTCTCAAACAGTGTTCACTGGTCCTATCTCCAAGAATGGATTAGTGTCGGTGACCACTGAAGGATCCTGCGAGCGTGAGTCGAGCTCCCTTGAGTTCTACACTCATGCTCACGCAATCATTTCAAGGCTATTTATTATTAGAACAAGGACTTCTTTCCTGGTTTGGTCGCTGGTTCGCTTCCAATTTAGGCTTGAGCAAATTGAGCTGTTGGCTCAAAATGCGGTAGCTCTGCCCAATCGATTCCCGAGCTCTCTCGAAAAATCGACACCCATACTAGAAGAAACATGGAGGCAGTGATGACAACATTTTCGCAAGATATCAAGTATGGGGGATTCGTGTATTCGTAAAGAGTCCCGTTTTCACCATCGTAGCGGTCCTCGCTTTAGCCTTAGGCATTGGCACGAACACTGCGATCTTCTCCGTAGTTAACAGTGTGTTGTTAAGGCCGTTGCCTTACCCCGGTGCGGAGCACCCGCGTGATGAGGAGTTTGTTGTACGGTGTGTCTACCGACCGGCTGATTTTTATCGTTGTAGCGCTGCTGCTAATCGTAGTTGCGTTGCTGGCTTGCTACATTCCCGCCAGACGGGCGACGAAAGTTGATCCGATGATTGCGCTCAGATATGAGTGACCGAAGTAAAATGATTTTCGGTGATGTTACGAAGGGCTTAGTCGATGTCTGCGGTATCTAACTCACATCTCATCCAAAATCAAAACCGGCAGATCACCCACCGGCTGGTCCTGTTTCCATATGCCGGCGGATCAGCTTCAATCTATCGAAATTGGAACCACAAAGTTCCGTCAAGCATAGCAGTGCATGCGGTAGAACTTCCGGGGCACGGCAACAGGTTAAACGAGCCCCTCTTCAACAGAGTCGAACCTCTCGTGCAATCTATGGCTAAAGCCCTCAAGCCTTATTGGGAAGGATCGTATGTGTTGTTTGGTCACAGTATGGGAGCCATCATCAGCTTTGAGGTGGCCCATCTACTTCGCCGGGAGAATAAGCGTGGTCCGGCACATCTGTTTCTCTCCGGACGTCCCTGTCCGCACCTGACCAGGAAAGAACCGCCGACCTACGATCTTCCCGAACCAGAGTTCATCGAAGAATTGAGACGCTTGCAGGGAACTCCGAAAGAGGTTCTGGAACATCCGGAGCTTATGTCTGTCTTAAATCCGATACTTCGTGCTGATCTTGAGATTTGCCAAACGTACGAGTGCGAACCCAGACCGCCGCTTGATTGTCCCATCACAGTCTTTGGCGGCTTGCAGGACGTAGATATATCGCGCCAGCAACTCGAAGGCTGGGGCGATTACACAACCTCGTCGTTCGCCGTGCGGATGTTCCCCGGTAATCATTTCTTCTTGCATGCTTCCGCACCGGTGCTGCTGCAGATGATTGTGCAAGACTTAAGAAATATGCCGGGAGGACCCAGGGGCTGTAACTAGCCCGACTTACAAATAAATACTTAGAGACGGAAGTTTCTTATGGTTGCCCAAGTTGAAACATTTACTTTTCAGGCCGAGACTAAGCATCTCCTCGACCTGATGATTCATTCGCTCTATACGACGAAGGCGATTTTCCTGCGTGAGCTGATCTCGAATGCATCGGATGCTCTCGACGCTTTGCGTTTTGAAGCCCTGATGAAGCCGGAACTGACTCCACCGGAAAAGTTGGAAATCAGACTTGAAACCGACAGCCAGGCACGCACACTCACGATTCACGACAATGGTATCGGCATGGGTCGCGCCGAGGTTGTAGCGAACATCGGAACCATCGCTAAATCGGGCACGCGCGAGTTGCGCGAAAAGCTACAACAGGACCTCTCTGATGAGAGGCTTACAGAACTGATCGGTCAGTTCGGCGTCGGGTTTTATTCCGCTTTCATGGTGAGCGAGAGAGTTACGCTGGTAACTCGACGAGCGGGTGAACAAGCAGCCACTCGCTGGGACTCGACCGGCGACGGGCAGTACACCATCAGCGACGCGATACGTGATCAGCATGGCACCTCCATCACCCTACATCTCAAGCCGGCTGATCCTGAAGATGGCATTGAGGATTACACGGATAAGTGGATCCTGGCTCGCATCATCAAACGATATTCAGACTTTGTGACCTATCCGATCGTCTTTCAAGACGTGCGCGAGGAGGTTGAAAAAGACGAGACCGGAAAGCCGAAAGCCAATGGTGAGAAGACGATTGTTGTTGAAGATAAGATCCTCAATTCGATGAGGCCTCTCTGGATGCGCCCGGCTTCCGAGGTGTCGGATAGTGATTACGCGGAATTTTACAAGCACCTCACGCACGATCAAACCGAACCTTTGAAGCGAATTTCTTTTAAGGCTGAAGGGACACTCGAATATCAAGCCCTGTTGTTCATTCCGTCCAAGGCGAGCTACGACTTCTTTTATCATGCCACCGAGTGGGGACTACATCTGTATGCCAAAGGGGTATCGATCATGGAGCGGTGTGAAGAACTGCTCCCGCGATACCTCAGATTCATCAAGGGGATCGTAGACACTGCGGATCTTCCGCTCAATATTTCTCGGCAGATGTTGCAACAGGATCGTCAGGTCACGGTGATCCGCAAAGGGCTGACGAAAAAAGTGCTCGATACTTTGCAAGCTATGGCCGAAGCGGAGCCGGAGAAGTTTGAAGTTGTGTGGGAGCAGTTTGGACGTTCGATCAAGGAGGGCGTGGCTTCGGATTGGGACAATAAATCGCGGATCGTTGCGTTGCTGCGCTTTCAGTCTTCACATGACGAGAAAAAGCTGACAACGCTTAAAGAATACGTCGAGCGCATGAAGGAAGGACAGGAGGAAATCTTCTACCTGAGCGGAGAATCGCGCCGCATCGTCGAAAACTCTCCGCACCTCGAGGCCTTGAAAGCGAAAGGCTATGAAGTGCTCTATTTCGTTCATTCCGTGGACGAGCTGATGACCCAGTATCTGACCGAATTTGAAGGCAAAAAGCTCAAGTCGGCAGGAAAGGGAACCGTCAAAGTTGGCGACAAGGACGAGAGCGAGCAGACGGAAAAAGAGTTGAAGCAGCAGGCGGAGGAATCGTCGGAGCTGCTCAGTTTCATTCAGGGGCACCTGGACCACTACATCAAGGAGGTGCGACCGACCAACCGCCTCACGACCTCGCCTGTATGTCTCGTCGGCACTGACATGGATTACAGCCCGCAGATGGAGCGACTCCTGCAAATGGGAGAGGGAGGACGGCCGAAGCAGCGCCGCATCATGGAGCTTAATCCGCAACATGAAATCTTCCGTCGCATGAGCGCACGCTTTCAACGGAACAAAGATGAAGCGGAACTAGGCAAGTATGCCGATTTGTTACTGGGCTATGCGCTGCTGGCTGAAGGCTCGGAGTTACCTGATCCAGTTGCATTCAATCAACTGGTTGCTGAACTTATGATCCAAACCTTGAGTGGTAACTCACTGTAAAACTAACCCGTCTTACTCACTACTTAACAGGGCTTTGCACAAAAAGTGAATCTGTTTTTCTCTGCGGCCCTCTGCGTATCTCGGCGATCTCTGCGGTTAATGGCCATTTCAACACAGAGTACGCATAGATACGCAGAGAGCCGCAGAGAGCATAAATTACCATTTCTCAGAATCTACACTTCTGTTCAGAGCGACATGTTAGACCAAAACATTACATCTCCAGCGATTCAGACTGGCACCCGTTCGCCTGAGAAAGTTAGGCGAGGCATTCATGTAGACGTTGCCTGGGGCGCTTTCATTTTCTGCATTCTTCTGGCCGCGCTGAGTATCTATAAACAACATACTCCCAACAGCGTACCGGCCAGTGCGACTGCCACAGACTTCTCTTCGGGTCGGGCGTTGCGCCATGTAGAGGCAATCAGCCGCAACGCGCATCCGATCGGCTCAGTCGAACATGCGCGAGTTAGTGAATACATTCCTGGCGAAGTCGCGGCCCTGGGGGTCGCCCCGGCGGAGGTTCAAGAAACGACGGTGGTGAGAGAAAACACGTTCCCTTATCGTGCCGCAAAGATCAGGAACATCCTGGCGAGGTTGAAAGGAACGGAACAAGGCAAAGCCGTCCTGCTGGCAAGTCACTACGACTCCGTCGCTACCGGGCCGGGAGCCAGCGACAATGCAGTTGCCGTTGCCGCATTGCTTGAAACTTTACGAGCACTCAAAGCGAGTGCGCCACTCAAACACGACGTGATTTTTCTCTTCACGGACGGAGAAGAGGACGGCTTGCTCGGAGCGAAAGCTTTTGTGGATGAGCATCCGTGGGCGAAAGAGGTGGGAATAGCTCTTAACTTTGACGCGCGCGGCACTACCGGCCCATCGTACATGTTTCAGACAAGCAATCAGAACGGTTGGTTGATAAAAGAGTTCGCCGTCGCCGCTCCGCATCCCATCGCAAATTCGCTCGCCAATGACATCTACGGGCTGCTCCCAAACGATACGGACATGACCGTCTTCAACAGGGCCGGATTCGCTGGACTCAATTTCGCGTATATCGACGGAGCAACGAAATACCACACGATGCGGGACAGTTATGCCAACGTCGATGAGCGCAGCCTGCAACATCACGGCTCATACGCACTGGCTTTAGCCCGTCGCTTTGGCAATCTCGATCTGCCGGCGCCGAAACAGGCGAACGCCGTTTACTTTAATGCGTTCGGCGCGCTCTTTGTCCATTACCCCGGCACCTGGGTGCTACCGCTCACAGGCATCGTCCTCGTCCTGTTTATAGCGGTCATCTGTTACGGTCTTAAAAAGCGGCAGTTGAAGATTTCCGGACTTGCGCTCGGAATAGTGGCCTTCGCGCTCAGCGTCTTAATGGTATTCGCGGTAGTTAGTCTTACATGGTGGTTGATATATCGATTCGGAGGTGCTCAGGAGTGGCTGCTTCCGGCTAACACTGCGTACAACGCTAACTCGTACCTATTGAGTTTCGTCGCGCTCAGTGTGGCGGTAACGGCAGCCACCTATCTTTTGTTCAGCCGGAGAGTGGATGCTGTCCACCTTACAGTAGGTGCATTGTGGTGGTGGTTAGTGTTGCTGATTGTCACCGCTTTCTACCTGCCCGGCGGAAGTTATTTGTTGACGTGGCCTTTGCTATTCGGTCTGACAGGAGTGGCCGTGGCGTTGGCGTTTCCGCAACTCGGTCGGGTGAAGATTCTGGCTATCGCTACCCTTTGCGCGCTTCCCGGTCTGTTCCTCCTCGCACCGATGATCCACTCTCTGGGTGTTGCGTTAGCCTTGAGTGCTCCCGCCATGATGCAAGTACCGGTGGTCTTGTTACTCGGACTGCTCATTCCGCAACTCTACGCTCTGGTGAAGTCTTCCGGTTGGCTGCTGCCCGCTGCTATGGCGGCGTTGGGAATAGCACTGATTATCTATGCGCATCAGACCTTCAGATTCGATCAACAGCATCCGCGAGAGAACAATATTTTTTACGCCTTGAATGCTGATACGGGAAAAGCGACTTGGGCCAGCACGGATACACGGACTGATAACTGGACTTCAGGTTTCTTCTCAAACGCGAGCGAACGGGGAAGCATTGCGGAATATATGCCGAACAGATACGACGGCTTCTTGAAGCATGCGGCTCCCGCCATCGCGGCGCGCGGGCCTGAAGTGGTGCTGCTGGATGATCAAACGACAGATGACGTGCGTGTGATTCGTCTGCGCATCGCGTCGTCGCGTCAAGCGCCTATCGTATCGATATTCGCGTTTGTCATGACGCTCGATCTCGAGGCGACCGTCGACGGCAAGAGCATCGGGGATTCGGCAAAGCCGACGATGGTAGATGCGAATCATCCTTGGGGACTGATTTACTCGGCTGTGCCGCCGGGCGGTATTGAACTGATGCTGAGGATGAAGACGCCTCAGCCGGTTAAACTCATCGTTACAGATCGTTCGTATGGCCTCCCGCAAATTCCACAAATGTCTACGACCTATCCCGTCGATGCGATGCCCGCGCCCGAGGAATTGAGCGATACAACCTGCGTGACTAGAAGATTCACGTTCTAAGTCCCACATATCGTAGGCCGAAACGAATCAAGGGAGAATTCTGATGTCAAACGGTGCACATCTTGATTGCGTCGTAATCGGCTACAACGAACTTCCGTTCGCCAGGTACGAAACACTGCTGCGTCAATACGGTGAAGAGTCAGAAGCTTACCGAGATTTGAAGTTCAGCTTCATCAATTTCGGTGACAAAAAGCTGAACTACGTGGGACTGCTCAATCACGTTCTCGAACTTGCCGGGCATGGTAACGGCGTAGGTATGCGACCCTTCGAGTCAGGCGACATACCAAATCTCGCAGCCGTGTACCTGACTAACTTTCTGCGCAAGCGCGGGCATCACACAAAGTACATCAATCTCTTTCAGTATGAGAAAGACAGGCTGGCCGAGTTTCTCGCCGAAGATCCCTACTGTGTTGCCATCACCACCACGTTCTATGTGCTGAATTTTCCCGTCACCGAAATGGTGGAGTTCATCAGAAGTCATAACCCGAAGGTCAAGATCATCGTCGGTGGGCCATTGATCGCGAACCATGCCAGAAACTATCAGGGTGACGAACTGAAATCTGCGTTCGACGATATGGGCGCCGATATTTATGTGATCGAAGGACAGGGTGAGATCGCCCTCTCGCAAATCATTCAGTGTCTCAAAGAGAACGGCGACCTCAGCAAGATTCCCAATATCGCCTACTCTGAAAACAGAGCACTCCACCGGACACCGCCCGTCCTCGAAAATAGTTCGCTCGACGAGAACCGGATCGACTGGCTGGACTTCAACCAGGACAACCTGGGACGTACGCTCCAAACTCGCACGGCTCGCAGTTGCGCCTTCAACTGCTCCTTCTGCAACTATCCGACCCGGGCCGGAAAGCTCACGCTTGCCGGGATTGACACGCTCGAAGAAGAGTTTGATTCGATGTACGCCCTCGGCAACACAAAGAACGTGGTGTTCATTGACGATACCTTTAACGTGCCGCTGCCGCGCTTCAAGGAAATCTGCCGCCTGATGATCAGGAAGAATTACAACTTCGACTGGTTTTCTTACTTCAGATGCAGCAACTCGGATGAGGAAGCTATCGATTTGATGGCGCAGAGCGGGTGCAAGGGCGTCTTTCTCGGTATCGAATCAGGCTCGCCGCATATTCTCAAGCTCATGACCAAAGCGGCGACGATTGAAAAGTATGCCGATGGCATGAAGCTGCTGCGCCAGCACGACATCCTGACCTTTGGCTCTTTCATTGTTGGCTTCCCCGGTGAGACCGATGCGACGGTGAAGGAAACGGGCGACTTCATCAAAGACAATAAACCTGACTACTGGCGCGCACAGATGTGGTATTGCGAACCCGGCACTCCGATTGAGAAGCGACGCGACGAGTTCGGCATCAGCGGCGAGGGCTTCGTCTGGCAACACAATACGATGGACAGTCTCGAAGCGATGGACCACATCGACAAGTTGTTCTTAACTATCAATGAATCAACCTGGTTGCCACAGTGGTCCTTCGACTTCTGGATCATTCCTTACCTCAAGGGCAGAGGCATTTCGTTCCAGCAGTTCAAGGAGTTCATGGCGGTGGCTCATAAGATGTTGGAAATGGAGATTGCCTTCGTGCCTCCGGCGCAAAAGAGTAAGGCGCAGCAGGAATACCTGCAGTCGATGGTCACTATGGCTAGTGGCTGGCGGAATGTTGTCTGACCGCTTCGCTGTTCCCTACCGCAACGTCTAAGCCAGGATATTAATTGCAACTGAAATCAATCGAAGGAGACTATCTGACATGGATGAAATGGAAGACAAAACCATCTACAAGGTCGTGCTGAATCATGAAGAGCAATACTCAATCTGGCCAGCCGATCGTGAAAACGCTCTTGGCTGGAACGACGCGGGACTCGTCGCAAACCTGCAAACGGTAACCGGTGCACAAGTGCGGAATGTCTACGGGCCGACTGAAACCACCATCTGGTCGAGCACATACGTGGGCGAGTGCGGCCTGCAAACGATGCCAAAACTCTTGTCGGGCAAGGGCATCTCGAACTCGTGTAATTCTTAGCGTATCTCACTTCAGATTGAGCGATTCTGATCTTCAAGAAGTTTTTGACATCGAACGGTGCGTCATAGATGAACCGTGTCCAACAGTGATTCTGACTTTTGA
>Ga0126311_10000985_pt1 | contig 13418 bp, 14 predicted proteins | sample Plot61_FD_92539 | JGI IMG/M metagenome (GOLD analysis project Ga0126311, IMG submission 92539) | Serpentine soil microbial communities from UC McLaughlin Reserve, CA, USA - Plot61 | ecosystem: Environmental > Terrestrial > Soil > Grasslands | place: USA: UC McLaughlin Reserve, Lake County...
GCCGACCATCGCCGCGCAGAAGACCGTAAGCTCGCCTATGTCCTTCTGGTGTTCGAGCCCGAGGTAGTTGGCCCACCTCAGGTCGCCGCCCACGTACACGAACGCCGTCAGCGTTGACATGACGACTATCGTCACGCTTATCGCCAGCCCGTCGAGCCCGTCCGTCAGGTTCACCGCGTTCGAGAAGCCGAGCAGCACGATGGCGATGAACGGCAGGTAGATGACGTAGCCGATGTTCGTAATGTCCCTGAGCGCTGTCGCCTTGAAGAAGGGCAGGCTCAGCTTCCAGGAGTAGTCGGCCCAGCCGACGTACGTGAAGAAGTAGAGCGTGCCCCAGACGAAGAGCGCAATCGCCAACTGACCCAGGAGTTTCCAGCGTCCCTGAAGCCCGAGGCTCTGTCGCTTCGCGACCTTCAGGTAGTCGTCGAGGAATCCGATGGTCGCGAAGCCCGCGGTCGCGACCAGAATTATCCAGACGTACAGGCTCGAAAGCCTCGCCCACAAGAGCGTCGAGAGCAGCACCGAGCCGATGATGAGCACGCAGCCCATCGTCGGCGTGCCGCGCTTGGCCTGGTGCGCCTGCGGCCCCTCCTCGCGAATCTCCTGCCCGACCTTCAGACGCTGCAAGGCGTCTATCACGCGCCGCCCGAAGACGAGCGAGATGAGCAAGGCGGTCACGGCCGCGTACGCCGTGCGGAACGTCACGTACTGGAAGACGTTCAGCGCCTTGACGAAGTAAGACTCGCCCCCGCCCGTCTGCGAGAGCGTCTTGTAGAGCCACTCGTAGAAGATGTAGTAGATCATTTAAGTCGGAGTGATGAGTGATGAGTGATAAGTGATGAGAAGGAAGGCAACGTGCTCTCGCTCTTTCTTATCACTCATCGCTTATCACCCTGTCCGTACCGCTCCTTCAAACGCTCCACGATCACTTCCGTGTGGACGCCGCGCGAGCCCTTGACGAGTACGAGGTCGCCGGGTCTGACGAACCCCGCGAGCGCCTCGGCCGCCTCTTCGGAAGACTCGAAGAAGCGCGCGGCCTCGTCGCTCATCCCCTCCTCGCGCGCGCCCTCGACCATCTCGCTCGCTAAGCCCCGGACGCCCCAGAGCACGTCCACGCCGAAGCCCGCGATGTCGCGCCCCGCCTCGCGGTGTAGCGCCGGGCCTTCGTCGCCCAGCTCCAGCATCTCGCCCGCGACGACGATTCGTCGCTCGACCTCCTCGCCGCCTTGCGCGACCGCCTCGGCCATGCTCAAAAGCGAGCGCGGGTTCGAGTTGTACGAGTCGTCCACGACCGTGAACCCCCGCGCGAACCGCAAGACCTCGCCGCGCTTCTCCGAGGGCGCGGCCGTCGCGAGCGCCTCGGCAATCTCACTCGCGCCGAGCCCGAAGCTCGTCGCCGCCGCCGCCGCCGCGAGCGCGTTCGAGACGTTGTGCCTGCCGTGCATGGGCAGCGTCACTTCGGCCTCTCCCAGAGGCGTTCGCAAGAGAAAGCGGCTCGCGCCGACGCCGGCTGTCGTAATCCCCGACGCCGTAACGTCCGCGTCCTCGCGCGCGCCGTAGGTTATGACGCGGCCCGCGTGCGCGGCCTTCGCGCGCATCGCCGCGACTCGCTCGTCGTCTGCGTTTAGAACGGCCGTCCCGCCCGGCTTCAGGCATTCGACTAGCTGCGCCTTGCCCTCCGCAATCCTCTCGACCGAGCCCATGAACTCAAGGTGCACGGGCGCGACGAGCGTCAAGACCGAAACGTCCGGCGGCGCGACCTCGCAGTGCTTGGCAATCTCGCCCGGAACCGACATCCCCATCTCAAGCACGGCCACGTCGAAGTCCAGAGGGCGGTTGCCGTCGGACTCCATCTGCAAGACCGAGAGCGCGACGCCGAGTTCGTTGTTGAAGTTCTTTCGGCTCCGCAACGTCCTGCGCCCGCTCGCGCCGAGCACGTGCGCCATCAAGTCCTTCGTCGTCGTCTTGCCCGCGCTGCCCGTGACGGCGACTACGGGGCGGGCCCACGCGTCTATGACCCCGCGCGCGACTCGCTGCAAGGCTTCGATAACGTCCTCGACTGCGAGCAGGCGCTCGCGGAAGGGGCGAAGCTCTTCGTCCGCCTCGACGCGCTCGCGGCGCGCTACCGCGGCGACCGCGCCCAGCTCAAACGCCTGCGGTATGAAGCGGTGCGCGTCCGCGAAAGACGTGGCCGTGAAGCAGTGGCGCTTGTAGTCTTCGGGCGAGAGCGCGAAGAAGAGCTCGCCCGGCGCGGTCGCGCGCGAATCAATCGAAAAACCACTTATTTCCTTGTCAAAGAGCACCGCGCCCGCCTCCCGCGGCGCACGCATAAACCTTGCTGCATCCCCGACTCTCACACGCTTCTCTCCTCCCGGCGCCGGCGTTTTCGAAGTGGCCCGCCGCGCCAAGAGTAGAGGCCGGGCCGAGTCTTAAGTCTCCTCCTCCGCGTCGCAAAGGCCCGCGCACGCGAGTGCCGTCTCCGGCACTTCTGCGGCGGCGAACATTTCCGTCGGCGGGGTGGCGCGTTCCGATATTCTGCGCGCGGCGCGGTTCCTGCGCAAACGGCCGCGGCAATCCGCGATACGTCGTCTCATCTCCAACACCTGCCACGCGCCGCCCGTCGAAAAGTTCACGGCCGTCCTCTGTTCTCTCATCGCACCTTCCGGGGAGGGAAAGCCGTTAGCCTTTAGCTTTTGGCCGTCAGCTTTCCCCTTTTGGGGCAACCAACTTTCACCTAACAGCCGACCTTCCGAAGGGGGTTTGAAGCCGGCCGTTAACTGCACGCTCCCGTCCACCGACAATTCGAACACTGACCGTCGAACGCCTTCGTCGAAGCTAATGGCTAATGGCCAACAGCCGACAGCTTCGACTCAATCACTCCGCCCGAACTCTATGCGGACTGTCTGGCCCGACGCGACCGCCGCGCCGGCCGCCGGGCTCTGGCGCACCGCGCGCCCGTCGCCCCGCGCTTCGAGTTCGAGGCCGAGCCGCGAGCAGACGCGCGCGGCGTCTCGCACGCTCCGGCCGCGCAGGTCGGGCATGAGCAGCGAGCGCTCGGCCGCGGGCGCGTAGACGATCTCGCCGACCTCGCCCGCGCGCCCGCGCGCGACTTCGGGGAGGCCCGCGTTTTCGACGGCGACGCCTTCACCAGCGACCGGCGCGTCGGCCGGAGCCTGCGCGGGGGCAATGCGCGCAGGCGTCGAGCCCGACGCGAGCTGCCCCCGCGGCGCGTTCGGCGTCTGCGCGTCGGGCGCCGAGTCGGGCATCACGTCGAGGTAGGGCAGAATCTGATTCGCTATCTCGCTGAAGACGGGCGCGGCCACCTGCCCGCCCTGGTGCGCGCCCTCCGGGTCGTCCATGACGACGATGATTACGGCCGCGGGCCTCTCGACCGGCGCGAAGCCGACGAACGACGCCACGTAGTCAGTCTGCGAGTATGCGTGCGTCCTCTCGTCAATCTTCTGCGCGGTTCCCGTCTTGCCCGCCGCAGTGTAGCCTTCGAGCCGCGCGGCCTTCGCCGTGCCCTTCAACGTCACGGACTCCAGCATCCCACGAAGCTCTCGCGCGGTCTCCTCGCTCACCACCCGGCGCTGCTCGGGCTGCGCGCGCTCTACGACTCGGCCTTCGGCGTCGCGAACCTCCCTCACGAGGTGCGGCGCGACTCTCACGCCGTCGTTGGCGATGGTCGCGTAGGCCGAAGCCATCTGCACGGGGGTGACGCCGACCTCGTGCCCGATGGGCACGGAGCCTATCGAGCCCGGCTGCCACTTCGACACGGGCCGCACGAGCCCCGCGGTCTCGCCCGGAAGCTCCACGCCCGTCTTCGAGCCGAAGCCGAGCCGCCGTATGTAGGAGTACAGGCGCTCGTTGCCGAGCTTCAGCCCGAGCTTGATGGCCGCGACGTTCGAAGACTTCGCGAGCGCCTCGGTCGCCGTCAGGCTGCCGTGCGCGTGGTCGTGCACGACGCGCCCCGGAAGGCTTATAGAGCCCTCGCACTGTATGCGCGTCTCGGGCGTTATCAACTTCTCTTCGAGCGCGGCCGTGTAGGCGACGAGCTTGAAGGTCGAGCCGGGCTCGTAGATGTTCTGCAAGGCGTCGTTGCGCCGCGCCTCCGCGCTCACGCCCCCGGCCGCGTTCGGGTCGAAGGTCGGCGCGTTCGCGAGCGCCAGCACTTCGCCCGTGCGCGGGTCTAAGACGACCGCGGCCGCGGACTTCGCGCGCGTGCGCTCGACCGCGGCCGCGAGTTGGCGCTCGACTATGTACTGGACGGTCTGGTCTATCGTCAGCACGACCGTGCGGCCGTCCTGCGGCGCGCGCCCCTCGCTCTCGAACGCCTTGCGCTGGCCGTCCTTGTCGATACGGACGCGCCCCTCCTCGCCCCTGAGCGAGGCGTCGTATATCTGCTCGACGCCCGCGAGCCCCTTCTCGTCGAGGCCGACGTAGCCGAGCACGTGCGCCGCCAGAGGCCCGTTCGGGTAGCGGCGCTTCTGCTCCTCAATCGAGTAGACGCCCTTGAGCTTCAGCGCGCGCACGGCCTCGGCGCGCTCTGCGTCAACCTTCCGCGCCAGCCACTCGAAGCCGCGCTTCGCCTCCTTCGATTCCTTCAAACGCGACGCGAGCGCGGGCGCGTCCACGTCGAGCACGCGTGCGAGGCGCGCGACCGTCTCGTCAACGTTCTCGACCCGCCGCGGGTCTGCGAAGAACGAGTCAACGTCCACGCTCCGCGCCAGCTCGCGCCCCTGGCGGTCGAGAATGAGTCCGCGCACGGCCTGCTCGGTCTCGACTCCCGTCTGCTGCGAGCGCGCGCGCCCCGCGAGCCAGTCGTGCTGCGAGGTCTGCAAGTACGCGAGCCGTAAGCCTACGGCCGTCATCCACAGCAAAAGAAAAACGGCGACCACTAACGCACGTCGCCGTGAAGCGTCGGGACGTAAGTGTCGTTCCGTTCCGTAGCGGTCTGGCATTTCTTGCGGCGGCCTTCTCATCGGACTCCGAAGCGTCGCGCCCGAACGTTCGGTCGCTCTCTACTCTGTTCGAGTCGCGCGGCGATTGAACGTTGACGGGGTCGCGCGCCGACTCTTCCCTCTTAAAACCTCCTTCGCCTTCAGCGGCGGATGACTGACGCGGCCGCCGCCGCGCCGAGGCCCACGCGCGCGCCGCCGCGGTGCGACTCTTCCGCGGAGCGCTCGGGGGCGCTCTCGGGCGCGGCCGCCTCCATCTGCGCGGCGGTCGCGGGCTGCATACCTAACCCGCGCGCCGCCTGCTCAAGCTGCGCGGGCGAAGAGTTCTCCTCGACCGCGAGCAGGAGCCGACGCTGCTCGTCGATTAACTCCTCGCGCTCGCGCCGCAGCGCCTCGGTCTTGTAGCCGTACTCGACGGCCAGAATCTGCCGGCTCACCGCGAAGACGAAGCCGCAGGCCAGCACGAGGCAGCTCGCCAGCAGAAGCTTCTGCCGACGCGACGCGCGCGGGTCTGCCGTGCGCCGCACGCGCGTGTTGGGGTGGCTCTGGGGAACTCTTCTCATCGGTTATAGGGCCTCTGGCTTCTCGGGTCGGTTTTGGAGTTTCGTCTGTGCCGGGGGTGAGGCTTTCGCCTTTTTGTATTTTCCGCGTTTGGAAGGCTGCGCGGCTCATTCAAAGTTTCGCGCAGGCTCGAAGCTTCGCGCTGCGCGCGCGCGGGTTCTCTTCCAGTTCCTGCTCGCCCGCCGTCAAGGGGCGTCGAGTCAGAATCTCGACCGCGCGCCGCGCGCCGCACTGGCAGACGGGTATGCGTCTGTCGCACTCGCAGTAGCCCGAGAGTTTTCGCATCGCGCGCTTCACGACTCGGTCTTCGAGCGAGTGAAAACTGATTACGGCCAGACGGCCCTGCGCCTGTAAAAGATCGACGGCGGTCTCTATGAACTCGCCGAGGCCCTCAAGCTCCGCGTTGACCGCGATGCGTAGGGCCTGGAAGGTTCGCGTCGCGGGGTGTATGCGCTCGCCGCGTCTGTGCCCGACGGCGCGCGCGACGAGTTCCGCGAGCGCGGTCGTCGTCTTCAAGGGCTCGCCGCGCTCGCGTCTTTCGACGATCCAGCGCGCGATGCGGCGCGACTTGCGCTCCTCGCCGTACTCGTAGAGGACTCGCGCTATCTCCTCTTCGGGCAGGCGTTCGAGCAGCTCGGCCGCCGTCTCCTCTTCGCCCGAAGCGTCCATGCGCATGTCGAGCGGCGCTTCTTGGCGGAAGCTGAAACCGCGCTCGGGCGTGTCAAACTGGAGCGACGAGACGCCTAAGTCGGCGAGCACGCCGCTCACATGCCGCTCGCCCGCCTCTTCGAGCACGCGTTCGATGTCTCGAAAGTTCGCGTGCGCGGCGCGGAAGCGTGAGCCGAAACGCGCCAGACGCTCCGACGCGAGCCGTAAAGCCTCGCGGTCGCGGTCTAACCCGAGCACGCGCGTTTCGTTTGAGGCCGAGAGGATCGCTTCGCTGTGCCCGCCAAGACCAAGCGTAGCGTCCACGAACAGCCCCCCGCGCTCCGGGGCGAGCAGCCCTACGGTTTCAAGTAGCAACACGGGGCGATGGGGCGCTTCAGGCCCCCCTCCTGACGCAGCCATCACCACCGCCCCGTGGTCTCGAAAAACGGCTCGAAGCGTCGAGCGCTGTGTGACGTGGCGGCGAGCGTCGGGCCTTTAGTCCTTGCTTTGACCTTGTCGCTCAGCACTTCACACTCTTTGCCGCTTTTCAAATTCCGAGCCCCGCGATTGCGGCCTCGTCCTCCTCCGTGTAGGGGTCGGACAGAAGGCGCCGCTCGAATCGCTCAAGCTCCCAGACTTCCAAGTATGTCAAATATCCAAGAACCGCCACGTCGCCGACCACGGCCGACGACTTCCGCAGCAGCGGGTGTATGAGCACGCGCCCCTGCGCGTCCACCGCGGCCTGCTGCCCGTAGTAGTTCGTCCTGTCAAGGAACTTCCGTCTCGCCGGGTCCATCGAAGGCAGCAGCGCCAGTCGCTGCTCTATCGACTCCCATTCCGGCAGAGGGTAAATCCGCACGCACTCGCCGGTCAGGCTAGTTACGTAGACTTCGGAGGTGCTATATTTCTCCTCCACGTAGCGCCTGAAGGCGGTCGGAATTTTCAAACGACCCTTTTCGTCAACTCGCGCCGTGTAATTTCCTCTCAACATAAGGTTTGCGACGACGGCGCGGGGGCGGTACTGCTTAAACCTTAAAGTGAAACTCTAACCAGTGGCGGCAACATACTCACTGTAACCCACTTTCAGCCACTTTTGACCACCCGAGGCGCATAGTACGCCCGCTTAAGTAGCCGTGTCAAGAGCTAAAAACTGTTAAATAGAATTTTTTTAAGCACGAAATGGTGTAGTCCGCTTTAAGCTTCCCATAGCCAACCGACGGGCTATACTGTATAGTGGCGCGCAAAAGCTATACATAATATAAGGACAGGCGTAACTGTACTTAAGCCTCGGATGAGTTTTGGCGAACTCCTATTTTTCGGCCTCCTCGTAGCGTTTGCGAACGTCGCGGGGGGCCTTTTGCTCGCACGGCCGGCCATTTTTCGGCCGAGTCGCCACTTTTTGAGCTACCTCGTCGCCCTCGGGGCCGGGTTCATGCTGGCGGCCATCTTTATCGAGATAGTGCCGGAAGTGGTCGTTTTGTGGACAAAAGGGGCGGGCGAGGGCGAAGCTACGGGGCGCGGAGTGCTCGGGGCGATGACGCTTCTGCTTGCGGGCTACCTTCTAATCCATTTTTTTGAACACACGATTGCACCGCACTTTCATTTCGGCGAGGAGACGCACCCGGAGGCGGTCGTGCGCCCTTCCGCGGCCTACACGGCCATCGGCGGGCTCTCGATTCACACGTTCTTCGACGGCGCTTCGGTCGCGTCGGCCTTCGTGGTGGACAGGAAGGTCGGGCTTCTGGTCTTCGTCGCCGTCCTGCTGCACAAGGTTCCCGAGGGGTTCACGGCGGCCTCGATAATACTCGCGTCGGGGCGCTCGGCCGCGCGCGCGCTGACGGCGGCGCTGGTCATCGCGGGCGCGACGCTTTTGGGGGTCTTGACCGTGGCGTTGCTCTACGCGCGCGTGGCCGAGGCCGTCGCGTACGCGCTGCCGTTCTCGGCGGGCGTGACTCTGTACGTGGCCGCGAGCGACCTCATCCCGGAGGTCAACCACATGGAGCACAAAAACCCTTTCGTTTCGCTCGTGGTCTTTGCGGGCGTCGCTTTCTTCTACCTGCTGCACCTTCTGATTGAAGGTTGATGAAGTAATACGTGACGAAAGTCGGGGTCTCGGGCGCGGCGCGCGGGCGTGATATAAAAAACAGAAGGGGTGAGACTTTCGTAATAGCTTTCAACGTTAATACCGAAGTGTTGATGACGAAGAGAATATTTTCCGGTTCGCTCGCGGCGTGGCTGGCAGGGCTCGCGTTCCTGATGCTCGCGTGCGCGGGGGCGGTGCGTGCGCAGGACGCGCGCGCGTACACGGACGCGCCGCTCGCGAAGCCGGAGGGTTTCTACAAGTACGTCGCGGACACGGCGGGCGTCATCGACGCGGCGACGAAGGAGCGGCTGGCGACCATCCTCAACCGTCTCAAGGAGCGCGAAGACATAGAGTTCGCCGTCGTCACCGTCCCGACGACGGGCGACAGGGACATCTTCGACTACTCGCTCTCCATCGCGCGCGGTTGGGGCATAGGGTCGAAGGAGGGCGAGAAGAACGGCCTGCTACTCGTGGTCGCTGTCAACGACCGCAAGTGGCGCGTGCAGGTCAGCCGCCACCTCGAAGGCGACATGACCGACGGGCTCGCGGGCGAAATCGCGCGACAGCGTCTCGTGCCGCCGTTCAAGGAGGGCCAGTACGGCAAGGGCATCAGCGACTTCGTGCAGGCGGCGCTGGCGACGCTCGCGGAGAAGCGCGGCTTCCAGCTCGAAGGCATCGACCAGAGTTACGCATACCGCGCGCCCGTGCAGCGCACGCGCACCCGCACGCGCACGGTCGGGACGGGCTCGGGCATAGGCATCGGCGGATGCTGTCTGGTGGCAATCGTCTTGATTTTTCTGCTCTCGTCTCTCGGCGGCAGGCGTGGCGGCGGCGGGGGCCGCGGCGGTTGGGGAGGAGGCGGGGGCGGAGGCTGGCTGACTTCGATACTCGTAGCCAACGCGATAGGCAGCGCGGTGCGGGGCGGGCGGAACAGCTCTAGCGGCTGGGGCGGCGGGGGCGGCTCGGGCTGGGGCGGCGGGGGAGGAGGCGGAGGCGGCTTCGGAGGCTTCGGCGGGGGCGGCGACTTCGGCGGCGGCGGCGCGGGCGGAAGTTGGTAAGGAATGATGAGTGATGAATGATAAGAGTGAAGCTGCTTTTAATTCATCATTCATCATTCCGCTCATCATTACGGAGACTGTGATGGCGAATAGGGTTGCGCAGGAGGCTTTCAACCATCTCGTCGGCGACCTGAAGGCGACGCACGGCGACAACCTCGCCTCGGTCGTGCTCTACGGGTCGGCGGCGTCGGGCGACTTCGTGCGGCTGGAGTCGGACTACAACGTACTCATCGCGCTGCAACACATCACGCCCGAGGACTTGCGCCAGGCGCAGGCGCCCGCGCGCGAGTGGCAGCGCCTCGGACACCCCCTGCCCGTCTACTTCACCTTCTCGGAGCTGCGCGACGCGGCCGACGTGTTCCCGATAGAGTTTCACCAGATGGAGCGCTCGCGCGTCGTGCTCTACGGGCGCGACCCCTTCGAGACGCTGCGCATCTCGGACGAGAATTTGCGCCACCAGACAGAGTACGAGCTGCGCAGCAAGCTGATTCAACTGCGACGGCTCTACATACCCGCGTCGGCCTCGTCCGAGCGGCTTCGAGACCTGATGAGCGACAGCCTTTCGAGCTTCGCGACTCTGTTCGCGCCCGTGCTCCTGCTGCACAACGCGGAGCCGCCCGTGCTGAAGCGCGAGGTGGTCGCGGCGACAGCGCGGCTGCTCGGCCTCGACGGCCGAGTCTTCGAGCGCGTCTTCGCGCTGCGCGAGTCGGGCGACGACGCGGCGCTCGGAGACCGCGCGGCCAACGAACTCTTCGCCGCGTACATGGCGGAGATCGGGCGCGTGATAGACGCCGTGGACGGGCTCGAAGTCGGGGGCGAAAGGCCGGAGGTCAGAGGTTAGTTGTTAGAGGCTAGTAGTCGAGAAATCGTTCAGAGACTTCGGTGTGAGGTCATCGTTTAAAGGCATCGTGTTAACGAGGAGGATAGAGATGAATAGACGTAGGAGTTTATTGTTCGCGGCCGTCGTGCTCGTCGCCGTCGCGTCGGGCGGCTGCGGCTACAACACGCTCACGGCCAAGCAGCAGAACGTGAGGCGCAGTTGGGCGGACATCGAGACCAACCTACAGCGCCGCGCCGACCTGATACCGAACCTGATAGCGACGGCGCAGTCGGCCGGGGTGCAGGAGCAGGAGGTCTTCGGCCAGATAGCCGAGGCGCGCTCACGCCTGCTGAACGCGACGGCCGCGCCCGGACAGGGCGAGGGCGGCGACAAGACTCCCGAGCAGAAGCAGGCCGTCATCGACGCCGCCAACAGCTTCGGCGGCACGCTCGGGCGGCTGCTCTCTCTACAGGAGAGCTACCCGCAGCTCCGCTCCATCGAGGCGTTCATGAAGGTGCAGGACGAGCTGGCGGGCACTGAGAACCGCATCAACGTGGCGCGACAGGACTACAACGCCGCCGTGCAGGACTACAACACGACGCGCAGCAGCTTCCCGACGGTCATCGGCGCGAAGCTGTACGGCTTCAAGGAGGAGCCTTACTTCAAGGCCGATCCGTCCGCGCGCGAAGTGCCGAAAATAGACCCCAACGCGATGCGCAGGAATCAGGGCGGGCAGGCGAACGCGAACAGGTAAGGCGCTAAAACAGAACCGCGAGCGGTAGCGAGCGAGTAGTTCGACCACAGAGACGCGGAGGCACGGCTAAGACTCGACTAGCCGTGCCTCCGCGTCTCTGTGTTTAAGTTTTTGTCGCCACCCTCTCGCGGTTCCGTTTAGAAGCCGCGCGAGCTGCACATGCCGCAGTGGTCGCAGGGCTTGCCGCCCGGCTCGACCGTGCAGGTCTTCTCTCGCTCGAAGAACTCTACCAACTCCGACACCGCCTCGCCTATCCCCGTAAACTGCTCCTGGCTCGGGTGCGAGGTGGCCGGGACGTACGTCCCGCTCAGCCACGTCGAGCGCGCGGGCGTCGTGTGCGGCGAGGGCGGCTGCTCTTGCGCGCCCTCGCGCCTCTGCGCGGGGGGCTGCTGCTCCTGCGCGCCGCCGTTCGTCATGCGCGACTCGATGCGCGCGAGCCTTCGCTGAATCTCCGAGAGGCTCTCGCGCAGCGCGTCCACCTCGCCGCCTTCCGACGACGACGACTCGCCCTGCGCGGAGTCTGCGAGCCTGCGCGCCACGCGCTCCGCAAGCTCACGCACCCTGTCCTGCTCGCTGCTACTCATCGCTGCTGTCTTCCGTCCGGCGACGCCGCGCGCGTCCCCTTCTCTTCTTCGAGTAAATCGACGCGGTCTACGACGCCGACTATCGCGGAGTCTATCGCCGCGCCGGGCTCGCCCGTCGCCGCGGTCGAAGCGCCCCAGCCCTCCTGCACGATTAGCACCGTGTCGCCCACGCCCGAGTCCACGGAGTCGAGCGCGAGCAAGGTCGCCCCCCACTCCTCGCCCGTCGGCGTCAGAGGCTGGCAGAGCATCACGCGCGCGGCGGCGTAGCGCTCGTTCTTCTGCGTCGCGACGACGTTGCCCAGCACGCGCGCGAGTATCAACGTGTGCGCGCCCCCTTCGTCACGTGCGAGTCGGAATCCACGATGCCGACGATGGTGCAGTCGGTCGGCGTGTCATCGCGCCTGAAGGGGAAGCTCGCCTCCTTGCCGCGACACCAGAAGACCAGCTCGCCCACGCCCGCGCCGATGGCGTCGAGCGCCACGAGCGGCGCGCCCTGCGGCCGCAAATTCGAGTCGAGCGACTGAACGACCATGAGCTTCCGCCCTTCCAGCGAATCGTTCTTCACCGTCGCCACCACGTTCCCTATCACGCGCGCGAGTTGCATACGAGTTGACTGCTAGTCGTTGACGAAGTCGACGGTGTCGATGACGCCGACGATGGCAGCGTCAACGGGCTTGTCCTTCTGCCCTTCGGCGAGGCGCGCGGACGAGCCCGCGACGACGAGCACGCGCTCGTGGAAGCCCGCGCCGACCGTGTCAACGGCGACGACGTAGCCCGCGCCGTCGGAGCCGTCGAGGTTCAGCGGCCGCACGAGCAGAAGCTTGCTGCCCCTCAGCCGCTCGTCCTTCTGCGTCGAGACGACAGTCCCGAGTATGCGCGCGATAATCATAGGAGTGGTGATGAGTGATGAGTGATGAGTGATGAGTGATAAGAAGAAAGACAAGAGGCTTCCGGTCTTAACTCTTATCACTCATCACTCATCACTTCTTCACCTGTCTGCGCCGACCGGCAGCGCCTCGTCCACGCTGCCGTGCGGGCGCGGGATGACGTGGACGCTGACGAGCTCGCCGACGCGCCGCGCCGCGGCCGCGCCCGCGTCCGTCGCGGCCTTGACCGCCGCAACGTCGCCGCGCACTATCGCCGTGACGAAGCCCGCGCCTATCTTCTCGTAGCCGACGAGCGTGACGTTGGCGGCCTTAACCATCGCGTCCGCCGCCTCTATCATCGCCACGAGCCCCTTCGTCTCAACCATGCCGAGTGCTTCCTGAGGCATTCGATACGCTCCTGTCTATTCGTGAATCGTAAATCTTCTCTTCGTCAACCTAAGTCTTCGGCCCGACCCGTCGCACGCTAAACCCTACGTCAACGCGCCTCGCCGATGCGCGCGGCCTGACTGAGGAGTTCTATCAGCTCCTCGCGCGTGAGGCTTATCTTGCCGTTCGCGCTTGCGCCGTTCGACGCGCGCCGCGCCGGGGCCGTGTCGCGCTCGCCCGTCTCGCATACGACCTGCGTGTCGTGCAGGTAGCCGCAAGCCTGACAGCGGCCGCGCTCGTCCAGATAGCCTGCGCGCTCGCGTATCTCTATGAGCTTCTCGATGGAGTCGGGCGGGAGGTCGCGCGCGCCCCCGAGTGCGCGCGCCAGAATCGCTATCTTCGCCGTGTGCTCCAAGGTTTCGAGTCTGTCGAAAGCCTGCCACACGTCGCCGCCGTACGCAACCGCGCCGTGGTTCGCCATCAGGAGCGCGTTGTGGTTCTTGACGAGCGGGCGCATCGCCTCGGTCAGCTCGTCGGTCGAGGGCGTGCCGTACTCGGCGAGCGGGACGCACCCCAGAGTTAAGATGACTTCGGAGAGAATCGGCGCGTCAATCGCGAGCCCCGCGACGGCGAAGGCCGAGCCGTGCGGCGGGTGCGCGTGGCATACGGCGCGCGCGTCCTCGCGCTCGCGGTAGACGA
>Ga0126311_10000986_pt1 | contig 13415 bp, 14 predicted proteins | sample Plot61_FD_92539 | JGI IMG/M metagenome (GOLD analysis project Ga0126311, IMG submission 92539) | Serpentine soil microbial communities from UC McLaughlin Reserve, CA, USA - Plot61 | ecosystem: Environmental > Terrestrial > Soil > Grasslands | place: USA: UC McLaughlin Reserve, Lake County...
AACTTGAGTTTCGTCGTCGCCCGGCCCACTGCACACGCGACAAAGATCGTGTCAGGCTCGTAGCGGCTAAACGACAGCAACACTGACTCGATGCCCGCCTCTTCCGCGCCACGCGCGAAGCGGACCCAGCCTTCCATGTCCGGCAATGCCGCGGGCGAATGCGCCTGTGTCGTCGCCACACGAGAAGTCTCCTGCGCGGTCTTCATGCCAACCTCGCCGCCCTTCGGCATCATCCAGTGAAATCTGAGGCTCATGCTTGATTGATGCGAGGCAGTATCTCGCGTCCGAAAAGATCGACCGTGGCCACTTCCGGCCAACCGGAAATGATGAACTCCGTCACTCCGATCCGTTTGTATTCCAGAAGTGCTGACGCGAGCTCGTCCGGAGTTCCGATCATCGTGGTCCATACCGGTCCGTAGTGTGGGACGAGCCCGGTCCAGAGCCACGGCTCCGGCCAGAACGCGTCACTCGTTACTTCGTTACCTTCGCGATACATCTGCGAATCGTCTTTCAACCTCGTGGTGCTTTCTTTCGCGTCTGCGGGTAACAAACTCTGAGCAACTTCGACCGCTTCTCCACGCGTTGGCCGGCATAACAGGCAACAGCGCAGGCAGACGGCGAGTCCGCGCTCGCGCGTGCGCGCGACAATCGGCTGCATCTTCTTCGGACTCTCCGCAACGCGCAGCCAGCAAGTGCCCTGCGCCCACGCGAGTCGTTCCGACTGTTCGGAGTGGCCCGAAACATAGATCTCAGGAGCTTTTCTGTCAGGCGCGACAAAAGGCGTCGCGAGTTTTGCCTGCTCGACGCGATAGTATTTACCCTCGAAGTTGACCTCACCCTCTGCCTTCCAGAAAGCATTGCAGACGGCGAGAAACTCTTCGGCGCGCGCGTATCGCTCGTCGTGCGAAAGGTAGTCGCTGTAACCGCGCTGCTCTTCGCTCGAGCTGCCCGCAACGATGTTGAACGAGACGCGACCCTGGACGAGAGCCGAGACGGTGTTCATCTGTTGCACGAATGTCGTCGGCTGCATCAGTCCCGAGCGATACGCGATGATGAACTTGAGTTTCTGTACTGCCTGACCCAACGCACATGCGACGAGAAACGGATCGGGTTCGTAACGGCTGAACGAAATGAGCACCGAATCGATGCCTGCGTCTTCAGCGTGCCGCGCGAAGTGAGTCCAGCCAGTCAGATCTGGTCGCACGGCGGGTGATGTGCTCTGCATCGACTCGATGCGATACCGTGCCGCCTCGCGAGCAGATTGCTGCCCGTCGAGCGCGACCTCACCACCTTTCGGTAGCATCCAATGGAACTTCAGATTCATTGTTCGGATCCGAGTTTAGAGTTCAAGCTTTAGCTTTTTTCGCCAACAACAGCAGCCTAAAGGCTCGACTCTGAACTGTAACTCTCCGCATGTAACACACAACAATGCTGCCACTCGCGACACACCGGCGGATGGATCGTCGCGCCGGGAAACAACGATTTCACAAGTTCCGAAGTAAAGAACGACGTGTACGACTCGTGCGCTTTGCCCCGCCGCGTCTGGTGATACACGAGGTTCCCCGGCTCAACATACAAACGATCATCGATGATTACGAACCAGCGCGCCCGTTTCACCATCTCCGTCTGCCCGAGTGGCCCAAGATTGCGCAGCACTGTAGCTCCACGCGGCTGTGACGGAGCCGACCACGACCGATCGTACCGTGGATCGAAGAACGTAAACGCGAGCACGCCATCACGCGCCAGCATCCGCCGCAGTGCGCCAACCGACTCCACCATCTCGTTCACATCCACATGCGTGAAAACTGAAAACGCGAGAATAAAATCAAACTTCACACCGCAATCCGGAATCGCGAGATTGCGAATGCCGTGCGGGTTGTATTGCGAGCTGTAGCGATTGAAGTGAACGAAATGCGCGCGCGGGTACGTGAGCCTTCCGTGCTCCACCACCGCGCGATTGATGTCGATGCACCAGTAATCTTCATGGTCCAGCTTGTCGCCCGCACTCGCGAGAAACGTACCGACATTGCCGCCGAAGTCGAGGACCTTGCGACCTTTCCAAACCGGATGACCGAGCACCTCGTCGAAGTACGGGAACTGCGTCAAGCGCGTTGAGACGAGGTTCCACGAAAACGTGCGACTGTCTGCGAACAGTTGTTTCGCTTCGTCAATGAGTCTGGTGTCGTCGAGTAGAGACATTTAAGCATCCACCGCCCAGGGAACTGGCTCGCGTGACACGCCATAACGCCTGGCCCAACGCTCCAGCGCCCACGCCGGCGTGTCGACGTCGCGGTAGCCGCCCAGCAGTTGTCGCATGATCGGACTTACAGTGAGTAGTTGCTGCTCGTCCGGTGCTTCGAGATAAATCTCGGGCTTCATCCAGCGATACGCATAACCGTAAATCACGACCTTCGAAGTGCGATCACTGTGATTGGGCGCGGCGGTATGAAAGATCCGGTTCTCGAAGAAAAGGGCATCGCCCGCGTTGAGTCTCAGGTCTTTGACTTCAACACCAATCGGATCGACTTCACCTTTCCGGATCCTCAGAGGCTCGGTGCGCAGGTGTGTGCCGCGCGCCATCAGGGTCATACCGCAGCCCGGTTGCAGAAAATCCGTCAGGCAATAGCAGACCTTGATGCCGACGAGTGGGAGTTTCTCGTGACCGAGATCTTTTGGGATGCGGATATCGCGATGCCAGCCGCGACGGAACGACGGCGCGTCGGGTGTTTCGGGTCGTTTGTAAATGATTGTGGTCGAGTGCAGGTGAATGTTCGGGCTGAGCAGTTGGACCACGAGCGGCACTGTTGTCGAGTTTGCGACGAGAGCGAGGAGTGCTTTGTGTTTGAGAAGGCCGCGGCGTAGATCGAGGTGATTGTATTCGGGTTTGCCGGCGAGCTCCGGTTTGTTGAGGAATGGTGCGCAGAGTTGATCGGCTTCCGCGAGCAGGTTATTCACCGTGTCGGGGTCGAGCGCATTCGGGACGACGAGATAGCCATCCTCGGCGAATGACTTGCGCTGATCCGCTGTTAATCCAACAAAGTCCATCCGTGTCATCCGCGGTTAATAACACAACAATGCTGCATCTCGTCGTTGACGGGTGGCAGGATCGTCGCTTGCGGGAACAACGACTTCATGTAATCCACCGTATAAAACATGTGATACGTCCGCTGCTGCTCCGGCGCGTAGTGCCGGGTCTGTTCCGTTTCGAGATATAGATCTTCACCATTAACTAACACAAACCACTTTGCATCTTTTGCTTCGTCAGCCAGTCGCTGCACGTCGATGTCGAGAGTATTTCCGTTTTCCGACTCAAGGTAAATCTCCCGCTCCAGTCGCCACACCAGGTTGTTTCCATCATAACGTCCGGGCCAGGAATGGTAATGCGGATCGATGAACGTAAAAGCGAGCGCGCCATCACGCGTCAACGTACTCTCCAACTGGCTCACGAGGTCGAGCATGTCAGCGCGAGACGTGTTTGTGAACACGGAGTAAGCAACGATGTAATGAAACTTCTCCTCAAGACGTGGCAGCGTGAGCTTTTCCACCCCGTGCGGGTTAAAGAAAAAGCAGTAGCGATCGTAAAACACCCAGTGCGAGCCTGGGAATTCTTCTTTGCCTTTTTCGATCGACTCCTCAACCACGTCGAGGCACCAGTATCGCTCGGGATCGATCGTGCAATTCGGATCGCGCAGCATGTTTCCGATGTTGCCGCCGAAGTCGAGCACATTCTTACTACCCCAGTCTTTTTCACCGAGTTGCAGCGAGAAGTAAGTTAACTGCCCCGTTTTCGATGAAAAAAAGGCCATATTTACGCGTGGCGGTAAAAAAACTCGCGGTTGAGGTAGTTCGCGCGCCCACTGTCGTCGGTAAACGTCGCGAACAGGACGATCACAAACACGCCTTTGTTGATCCGCAGGTGTGTGTCGACGCGCATGAAGCCCAGATCGAAAGTCGCGGTCAGCGCCATCGTGCGCTGCCCTGCTTCTTCTTCGAGGTTTGCCAGCGGTGTCGCTCGTGCGGTGGGCCAATGTACCGGTTCGTCTTCGCCGGCGCCCACGATGCTGACGCTGATGCCCTCGCCGTCACGTGTAACAGTGCATTCCCTGATGCCGCGTGTTTCCCAGTTTGTGTTGATCCAACGGCCTAGAAGTTTGTCGTCATCGAGATTCGCTGCCACTGGATCGAGTAAGTCAGGATGCAAGTGGCTCTTTTGTTTGAAATCGAGTTGTGTCATTGGCTAAAAGTGTTCGTGCGTCATTGCGAAATACTCGCGCAGGAAATAACCCGCGCGTTTGCTGTTGTCTTTGAACGTGTGAAACTGCGCGAGCACCAGCAGTCCTTTCATGATCATTGCCTGGAAACGTGCTTCCGCGAAGCCGAAGTCGTAAGTGCACATGAAACCGGCGCCCGTGCGCGATGCGGGACCAGCGGCGAAGACGTCCGCAGTCGCCGTGCCCCAATCAATCAAGCCACCAGGGCCAACAGCGAATACCTGTAGCTGAAGTTTGCCGTTTGATTCCGTGATGTTGATGCGAGCGATGCTGTTGGTGTCGGGGTTGGAGTTGATCCAGTTGCCGAGCAGGGGTTTGGGATCGATGTGATCGATGGGGTTGGTTTCTACTAGATCGCTGAGCTGAGCGTATTGAATTTTTGACATGGATTTACAGGATTAACCGGATGTTCGTATCCAACTGCGGATCATTAGACGATCAGAATTTGTGCCGGCTGCGATCGGTGTGCGTGCGTGGATCGTGCGGCGGTTGTCCGAGAACAATAGCTCGCCTTCACGCATCAGGAAGTCGAGTGTGTGCGGTGTTGTTGAAACAAGATCTTCGAAGTTGCTGAGTGTGTCGAGCATTTCAGTTGAAAGCGTTGTGCCGGTTGAGTCGAGGGCCATGTCGATCGTGTAACGGCGCCAGCAGATGCTCGACTTCGTCAATACCGGGCGCCAGCTCACGCCGCCGCCCCAGTAAGGCGCCAGTTGCCAGGGCACGGGGTTGGTCTCCAGGCGCTCGAGTGTGGCTGAACCGAAGCGATTTTCAACTTCGTTTCTGATCCTGTCCACGTCGAGTACACGCGAGCGACCGCCGCCCTCGGGATCTGCGCGAATGCAGACCATTGAGATCAGCTCGACTGGTGGTTCCCAGTCGGCGGTGTCCGTGTGCAATCGTTCGCTCTCATGACCGCCCCGGACAGAAGTGATATCGGTCGAAGGCTGAATATAGTGAACAAGCTGCGCGCGTGGCTTTTCATAAGGACGAGCGACGAGCTCGCCGAAGGCACGATTAAGTGCCACAAAGACCCGGTTGCCTTCATCGAAAGCGAGGCCGTGGACGAGCGCGCAGTAGGGCCAGGCCGCAAGCCGTTGTTTGATCTCAGTGGTGAGCGTGTCGAAGGCTTCGGGACAACTCTCACGAATAGAATTGAAGATGTGCGCCTGGAGATCGGTGGAGTAGAACTCGCGGTTGTCGTATTGAGGCAGACGTTCCGCAGCCGCGAGTATTTCCCGCGCCAGTGTCGAGTCAATGTTCACCTTTGCACTATCAGGAAATTTCACAGCAGTGCTGCATCTCACCGTTTACAGGTTTTTTGATCTTCGCGTGCGGGAATTGCTCGCGCAAAAACTCTTCTGTGTAATAGACGTTGTACGTAATGCAATCCTCTGACTGTTGTTCCCACACGCCGCTGCTGTTCACGTACAACTGGGTGCCATTCATGAGCGAGCACCATTTCGCTTGACGGCTCCGGTCAAGCAACTCTGCGGCACGACCAGCGGGGTTCCGTTTTTCCAAACGCCAGCGCAGATTCGATTCCCAGTATGGATCGATAAACGTAAATGCCAACGCTCCGCCCGGCGCGAGGCGTGCCTGCAACTGGTCCACGAGATCTTTGCTCTCATCCCAGGCCGTATGCGTGAACACCGAATATGCGAGTATGAAATCAAACTGAACGCCGAGATCGGGAATCGGTAGATCAACACTCCCTTCGGGATTGAATGAACAGTTGAAGCGATCGTAGTGAAACCAATTTGCTTCGGGAAATGTCTGGCGGCCTTCATCAATCGCTTCACGAATTACATCGAGACAGTAGTAATTGCGGTGACGAATCGTGCATGCCGGATCGAGCAGCAGGTTTCCCTTGTTCCCGCCGAAATCAAGCACGCGCTTTTCACGCCAGTCGGGATGATCGAGCTGCTCGTCGAAATAGGCAAATTGCGTCGCCTTTACGAGCTGCGACCGCAGCGCGCGCTGTTCCGCTGAGCCGCGCCAGAGATGTACTTCTTCGATGATCATTTAGAAAGAGTTTCTCCCGCCACGGCGCAGCGACGCAGCGAAGAATTCAAATACCACGTTGCGCCGTTGCGCCGCCGCGTGAGAAAAATATCTTCTTTACCGTGTCTTCACGGAAGCGCTGAAACTCCGTCGCTAGCGCCTCATTCAGCCCCTGCAAATCCGCTCGCTCCATCACCCTCATTCGCGAGCGCAACAACACCATCTCCTGCTCAGGCGTGGTCGCCCTTCCCGGCACGCCCCGGCCCGATCTTGACGCATCAACAAATCGACGCACATGCGACCAGACTTGCGGCAGCACTACCACACGGCAACTCTGGTAAAGCTGCATCTGAAACTCCCAATCCTCACAACACACAAGATCTTCAGCAAACAACCTCTCACCGAGACGCAACAACGCCTCACGACGCACAGTGATCGAGCACGTGTGAACCGTGTTCATGCTGTTGGTCCAAAGCCACCGGCATTCACTCGCGAGCCGCACCTCGCGCCCTGTCGCTTCAAGCAAACCATTTTGCGCAAAACGGCTTTCGCCATCCGCCTCGCCTTCGAAGAAGTTTTGACTATCGGAAACTACAACCTCGGCTCCCGGAAAACGCGCAAACACTTCGAGCTCAGCCTCGAGTTTCCCCGGCAGCCAAACATCGTCCGAATCCAGAAACGCGACGAAGTCTCCGCGCGCCAGACGCGCACCGGCGTTCCTCGCCCCGCCCACTCCACGCTGGTGCTCAAGCCGCAACAAACGTATGCGATCGTCAAACTCACGTTCGAGTAGCTCTGCGGTCGAATCGGTTGACGCATCGTCGACAACGATCACTTCGACCTCACCTTCACGCTGCACGAGCGCACTAACAATCGCATCACGCACCAGTTGGGCGCGATTCCACGTCGGAATCACAACGCTGAGCAGCGGAGTTGTCACTTTGCAAAAAGAATCTGATGATTTCCGGCGCGATAAGCAGCCACTGCCTCTTCCGTCGAACACAAACGCGGCGCTTCAACAATTCGAAAGCAGTCTCCTGGACCATCACCACGCACCCACGCGACGGCCGTGCGACTGCTGCTCAACCCCGGTGTCGAGTAGGTGGCAGAAAAGCCGATGCGCGCTTCCGCCGATCGATTGGGGTTCGAAGCGTGCAGCATCAGCGGATGATGCAAACTCATCTCACCGGCGCGCATGACGACGTCGTGCGGCGCTTCAATTGGCACCTGAGCGGTCGCGCCCTGCGTCGTTAAGTTGTCGGGGTTTGGAAAATCCGCGTGCGGCACGAGACCGAGACGGTGCGACCGCGGCACCACGCGCAAGCACCCGTTTTCAGCAGTCGCAGGTGTCAGTCCCAGCCAGATTGCAGGCACGTGCGCGTCCTTCAGTTCTTCGGTGAGACCATCCTGATGCCAGCCCACAAAGGAGTCACTCCTGCCGAACTTGTAGAACAGGCGCGTCGACTTCAACATGATGTTTGGTCCAATGAGCTGTTCCATGCAATCGAGTATGAGCGGGTGCGTGCTCAGGTCCCAGGCCCAACGAAAGTAGAGATGCGGTCCATCGAGACGAGTGACATGGCCGCCGAGCGCCGCACACGTCTCGTCGACTTCGGCGCGAAAGTGGCGCACCTCGTCCTCCGAGAGAACCGGGATCGAGTCGAGGAAGCCAAATTCCTCGTAATCAGCTATTTCTTTCTCCGTCAGCGTTGACATGATTCACAAGATTTCTCAGGATCATCCTGAAAACTCTTGTCAATCCTGTCTACAAAAGCTGTTTGCATCAGTCTCGATCGCCGGCCCGAGCGCTGGCACCGTATGCAAGCCCAGCTCGCACGCCACGGCATTCATCGCGTGCAGCGCTTCCCTGCTGTCGACGGCCATACGATTCCAAAGCCCGCGGGCTGGACCCATTCTGCCGGCGCTTACGGCTGCCTGCTCAGTCACGTCGAAGTAGTCCGCGAAGCCCAGCGGTCGAACGCATCCAGCGTGCTGATCTTCGAAGACGATGCCATGCTCGATCCTGACTTTCAAAACAAGTTCGCGACTTTCAGCAACGAAGTGCCCGGCGACTGGGACATGCTCTATCTCGGCGCGCTTCACAAGGACGAGCCCGTGACGATCTCCGAGCACGTCGCGCGAATCACCAAAGCGAATTCTACTTACGCGTACGTTTTGAAGAATACGGTGTTCGCTGCCTTCATCGAGTTGAACGCGCGGGCCGAGCACGTGCTCGACATGAACAGCTACCTCCTACAGGAACAATTCCACTGTTACTGCTTCATGCCTAATCTCGCGTGGGTTGAAGCCGAATATTCCGACGTTCAGAACCGCATTGAGCGCCACTGGTATCTCGAGAAATCGCTCGTCCTGTTTGGCGCTCACATGGACCGTCTGCTGGGCCGGACGACGATCGCAATCGTGCATACGGGCGATCAGGATTCAAAGAACCTCCAGTTTCTCAAGCGCTATTACGAAGAATACTTCGCGCCGCTTGTCGAGATCGTCGTCGTCAATGGCGACTCCGATTCAAACCGCGACTTCCTCATCCGCTCGGAGAGCGACATTTATCTGGAAGCTCTCGACCTGCGCGCGAACCTGCGAATGCTGGAACAATTTGACGCCGCTACCGGTTTCGACGACGTGATCGATCTCACTCAGGATCAGGCGCAGCTGCTGCGCAACACCGGCATCACGCGCGGTATCGATATCACCAACAATCCCGTGTCAAAGAACACTGGAATTCACTTCCTCAAACGCGGCGCACGATATTCCCGGGGTAATCGGGTCTTCCACTCACCCAATCACGCATTACGACTGCCGCGCGACTGAAGTCCACGCGGCGATACCCGCCTGCAAATCCTCGTTAACGGGCGGCTGCGCGAGCTGCAAGTGACTGCAATCCGCATTACCACGCGCGTGCACTACGAGTCGATCGCGATTGGTCGTGCGATTGGTCACGAATCGTACGATGAACCCGATGCGTGGTCCATCCGATGTGTTTGGGTTCGAGCCGTGCACGATGTTTGAGTGGTGCAGCGACATCTCACCGGGTCGCAGTACGATGTCGATGGCATCAGACTCTTTCACGTCCATCCGGATCCGCTCGCCACGCCGGTTGAGAAGATTCGGATCGTTCTCGATGTTATCGTGCTCAAGCAATCCGAGTTTGTGCGAACCGGGAACCGCACGCATGCAGCCGTTGTTACGGTTGCTCGACGTCAGCGCAATCCACGCCGAAATCGAAGGCGTCAGATGCCAGCCTGAGTAAACACTGTCCTGGTGCCACGATGCGTAACTGCCGTCGTGCGGCGGCTTGTAAAAGACTAGCGTGCCGTCGATCACGATGTCGGATCCTAAAAAATTCTCGACTGCATCCAGCAACGGGCCGTGCGTCGCGAGCCGGTAGGCCCACGGAAAAAACAGGTGCAGGTTATCGAAGCGCTTTAGATTCCCTGCTCCACACACCGCGGCGATCGAGTCGAGCGCGTTTCGGCATTCGGAGACTTCGTCCGCGGCTAGCACAGATATCGGAAACACGATCCCGTCTTGTTCGTAACGCGCCTTCAAGATCCTATCCGCGTCCATCTGCGGTCAAAAAGAGGAACGCATTGCGCTCCAGAAAACCTCGCCCCTTGTCCGCTGCCTGCGTGTAGTAATCAAACGCATCCGCTTCGTATCCTTTTTCAGCGAACAGTTTCTTCATCTTCTTTTCCCACGTCGCAGACTGCCCGTTCAGGTAGCCGCGCACGAACTCGTCCCAGTCAAACAGACGGCTCATGAATACATCACTGAAGAACGCGCGCAGCCGCCGATCATTCAACATCGCACGATGCGTCTTATGGTACGCAGCTTTCAATTCTTCTTCCGCCAACGCTTGCGCGCGCCCTTCAAGCTCGCTGCCGATTCGATAAATATTGATCAGGTAACCGGCAAGACTCACCGGAAACAACGCCGGATTCGCGCGTCCCCACACGTGACGCTCATCAAGCAACATCGCCGGCATCGCCGTCTCGGCGTAGAAGTGACCGTTTTCAAGATCCGGCAGCGACAGCGCATCGTGGTCCATGAAGATCAACTTCACCTGCCAACGCCCTTGCTCCCAGACACTTCTCAAGCCGGCGTTTCTCGCCACGAACGACTCGCCACGCGAATGACCTCTCGCGCCCAACAGCGTTCCCCAAACTCTCGCGATCTCGCGCACGAGGTCCAGGAAGAGCTCGTCAGCACGCGCACGGTTCGAAGCAACTGCAAATGCAGCATCGACGTAGCTGCCGTAGTCTTCTAGCGCCACGTCGGGCGGTTCGTACACACCGAGCACTTCTTCAAGCAGCGCGTCGGCAAACTGTTTCGCGTCCGCCTTTGTGAAAGGTACGCGGAGCCACTCGTCGAAGTATCTCTGCGCGCCGTACGCCGAAAGGTAGAGGCCGAGTTTGTCGATGCGAAAGGAGCTCGTGCCGGTCAGTATCGCCTGGCCCGGAGCCACGTGACTCAAAAATTCCGCCGTCAGGCCCAGCTCACCCGCAACCGCGGGCAGATTTGCACCTTCTTCTTTCTTCAGCGCAACGATGGCATCATTCATCGCGCCGCGCATCTCATGAAACCCACGCTGCCCAAAGATCTGCGGATCGGTGAAATACCGGAATCCCGCAACTGGTCCATGGCGCGCCGGAATCGAGAACACCGTCGTCCGCGCGACGTAACCCGGCAGCGGCGGTTCGCTGCCATGCACTAGCCGGTAGATCGATCGGAACTTCGCCGCCGCGCGTGCTTCATAGCGCAGGAGCCACTGCATGCTGCCGCCGTCGAGTCGATGCGGCGGCGGCACGCGGTTGCCGTTGCGCCGGAAGACCACGCTGAACGGGTTGTTACCTTTTCGTCCGGCGCGTTTCAGCTCAAACTCGATCTCGCTGCCCGGCGGTTTGATGACCAGCACGACTGTCGTGAGCGGATACTCCACGAGGGAATTGATTCGTGAGCTCGTGCGGTCGTCCACCCAGTAGATCTTCTGTCCTTCACAGAGAAGCCGCAGTATCGCAGCCTCGAAGTCGGGCAAATGATTTAACGCATGAGCGGTCTCGGCATCCATGAACGGCGGCTGAGTGACGTCAAGATCTGTCACTCCGTCTGTTGTTTTGATCTCTTTGACGATCCGAGCTACGACTTCTTCGGGAGTGAACAGGTAACGCGCCAGCGTCAGCTTACATTCACTGCGAGAGACTGCGACAAATTCGCGCAACGCGGCAGCTGGCGTACTTGGTCCACGAATGTTTCGATGCACGCGATCGAGCCGCGCGAGCCGGCGCTGAAACTCAGTGATGAACGGGCGCAGCTCCGTAGTTGAATAACCATCTTTCAGCAGCGACGGATTAAGGGCGTCTGCCGTTTTGAGATTCAGCTCGTTGAACAGCCAATCGAATGTGTCGAGATCGTCTGGTTGCAACTTGAGAATCTGGTGTTCAGCGCTGAGGATGGCTAGACACCTTGTTTCCCACGCGACGGCACGCTGGCGCGCGACGCTGAGCAGTTTCCGGCAAAAGCTTTTCTGGAATTTGGGATGACGCAGAAATTCATCGAGCAGATCGTTGAAGATCTGCTCGTGATGAATTCTGGTTGTGAGCCGCGCCGCAACCAAAGAAGTTCCCTATGCCACAAGAAGCACAAAAAAAGCTCAAATAGGTCCTGCTGATTTTTTTGCGCTTTTTGTGCCTCTTTGTGGCTAAAATAAGCGTTAGTACTTCTTACCGCCCTTACCGCCCTTACCGCCCTTACCGCCCTTACCGCCCTTACCGCCCTTACCGCCCTTACCGCCCTTACCATTCTTACCATTCTTACCATTCTTACCATTCTTAGCGCCCTTACCGTCTTTGCCTTTGTCTTTCGTTTTCTTGTCTTTCTTCTTTTTCTTCTTCGGGCTGGGAAGGGTGCCGAGGGCGACCACGAGCGCGGCATACAATTGTTCGGCGCAATCACGTTTCAATATCACCGCAACCGTATCGAGCGCATATGACTTGTCGCCTTTGCCCTTGTCTTTCCCCTTGCCATTCGTCTTGCCGGCCATAAGTTCCTCCTTCAGGAATAGTCAGTAATTTTCATTACGTCAGGCGCTCATGGTCTGCCGGATGGATTGAGTGGCGGACGGCGGAAGCGCTCGATCAAATTCTGCACTGGCGGTCGTGCGCCAGGCGCAGGCTCCGTGCTGGCGCCGGGTGTGCAAACTCCAGTCGGCGCCGCCGGATTACCGACACGGAAAATTCCCCACGCGCCCGCCGATGCGTCCGCAGGCAGATAAGCCGTATAGAGATAATCACCCGGCCGGTTGAACGTGCCGCCCGCTTTCGGAATCACGAGATCAAGGTGATCGCTCGAGCCGTGATTATCACGCGAGCCCATCCACTGCGAGAGATTATTGGGCGCGAGGATGGTCGAATTATTCTGGTAGGGATTTCGTTGCCAGCTATGCCCATGAATCGTAAACACCTGCGAGTTGCCCGTACCAAGCGGGTGCGTCATGCGGAACCGCACTTGATCGCCCGGATTCGCCTTGAAGATCGGCGTTTGCGGATCACCAATCTGCGTCGCCGGATTCGATCCGGGAGCAGCCAACGTGTTCGACGTCATACATGAAACGTCTGTGCCAGTCTTAGCGAAACGCTGGATCGCCGGCTCAGTACGATAGTTGATCGCAGTAAGCGGTTGTGACGCCGAAGTGATCAAAGCATCACTCAGCATGATCGAGAATTCGCGGAACTTCACGCCCGCCGAAGTGGTGATGGTTGCGGACGTACGAGAAACGCCCGAGCCGGGGTCGCACGACCCAAGCGTGCCCGGGTCACCACACTCCCACTTGGACCCGGCTGGTTCAATGATCATCTGTCCAAACACGCCATTCGGATGTTGAAACAGCGGATCTGACGAGAACAGGTTCAGTGCGCCAAACTCCACCGGAGTGTAGCCAAGCGTGCCGTTGCTGACTCGGTCGATCGTACCCGCGTACCAACGATACTTGACCGTCTCATTGAAGTTAGCGAACTGATCCGCGCGTCCCTTGCTGTTCCAACCGACATTCATGCCGAAGCTCGATGCCGCATCGTAACTGAGCAACTGCGGATGTAGTCCGACATACGACGACATCTTCGAATT
>Ga0126311_10000987_pt1 | contig 13409 bp, 13 predicted proteins | sample Plot61_FD_92539 | JGI IMG/M metagenome (GOLD analysis project Ga0126311, IMG submission 92539) | Serpentine soil microbial communities from UC McLaughlin Reserve, CA, USA - Plot61 | ecosystem: Environmental > Terrestrial > Soil > Grasslands | place: USA: UC McLaughlin Reserve, Lake County...
GTCAATGAATACCAGCGTCAGAACCGAAACTCTTTGACGCGTAGCGTTTTACCTGCAAATCCGTAGAAAAAGAGAGTGGACCCGAGGGGACTCGAACCCCTGACCTCCGCCATGCGAGGGCGGTAAAGTTTGCTTCTGGACGTGCGCCATTGCGCACGGTTGGAGGGCGATTGCACCATAGGTATAGGGGATGCGGCAAAGATTGCGCGCTGTTGCGTGTAGGTGTGTGCGGGCGGTTTCTGGGCGGGTTGGTGTAGCGGTTGGTGTAGTTGGTGTACCGGAAGTCCGGCGTTCAGGAGGTCTTCTTGCTTCTGTGGTGGGCCTGGCGGCAGGCATCGTCACAAAATCTCTTGTCTCTGCGTCTCTTACGGCCGTCGGGATGGGGACGGCCGAGCGAGATTATCCGGCCGCAGTGTTCGCAACGGGTTGTGCTATCGCTAGATGCTATGAGCCAGTACATTTGCATGTACATGGCGCCTAAGAGGGTGTCGTATGTCCAGGAAATGTCCACTTCGCGAGAGACGCTCGGCCTCATATTTGGGCTCATTTGCAGCATGATCTGTTGGCGACAGTATTTGTGGACCACCTCTTCAGTTGCGTCTAAGGCGCACCTCAAGCCACAGGCGAGCGCATAATTCTGATCTCCGTCGGGGCCCCACTCCAGAACATCATGCCAGACCTCGAAAGGCTCGATCTTACCGTGCTCAGATAACAATCGCCGTACCGTCTGATCTTCATCGTTCAAGACAGCTTCATACAGTGCGAGTACGAGCCACGCCCGGCGCGCTTCGTGATGGAATTGAGAGAGCCCCCAGTATAGGGCAGTAGTTTCATATCCGGCCTCTCCGAAAGCGGCGGGTTTCTCGTCTTCGCCGCTGGGGAGCCCATACCTATTAGCGAAGTCTAGAGCAGCCCAATCGAAATCCGGTTCACCGTACAACCTTGCAAATCTCAGGAATAAATCCGGCACGTCGTTGATTGGATCGTAGATGGTCCACCCCTCGTCATCTTGCACCGTGAGTCCCCTCTTAAGTCCTCGCACGCGATCTGGCGCGGCTACGATCTGACCGCCTTGAATCTCGTGCCTGTCGCATTTAACGCAAAATCCGCTAGCACGCGCTTCGAAGACGGCCGTATAGGGTGGACTTACCCCGCTTTGGTAGACACATCTCCGTCACGCAGCGTCTTCTTCTACCAGTCTAACCTCCTCGAACTCGGCAGGACTCCTTCGAGATTAAAGAGATCTACTCGGGTTGCTGCACAAGGATTCCGCTAGCAGTTGGGGCACTCATCTTTGGCTCGTGTATTACCTGCAAATCAGCACATTTTTCGAGTGGAGCCGAGGGGATTCGAACCCCTGACCTCCGCCGTGCAAAGTCAGATCCAGGATGTCGTAGCTGTTCGTCGTTGTTCAAAAATACCTGCAAAATGGTGCTTTTGCCTCTGGAGGCGTTCGTGGTCGTTCGCCGATGTTCATGTGGGTTGGTGTACTATTGGTGTAGATGTCAATGCCAATCTGAAAGTACAAAACAGCTTCAGCTGCAATTCTGTGCTGTCGGCACGAGTGATTGCCATGCGGTATGCCCCAGCGGCACGGGATATCAAGCCGCCCCTATCACCAAGTCTCCGTCACTTTGCTCAGACCTCGAGGAGTGTCTGGGTTGAGTCCTTTGAGGCGCGACAGGTTCTCCGCAAGCACCTGTATAGGTATCGCGCAGAGTATCGGCGACAGCTCTTCAGGAAGCGTCCCCGGCACCAGGAACTTCGCCGACGACTTATCGAGCATGTCCTTATCGTGGCTGATCACTAGGAGTTCCGCTCTACGGTCCCGGAGGTTCTCGATGATTTCGCGCTTTGCTGAACGGAGGCAGCACACGCGAAGTAGAAGTATCGAGGGCCTAGAGAGGAGCCGCATAGCGGCGGCGATGCAATGAAGAACACTAGAGTTGTTGTCGGGATTGAGAAGACGGTTGGGCTAGAAACTGTCTCTCTTCCATAGAGACAGCGGTGGGTTGACACCGTACAAGCAGACGGCGGCTCCTCTACGTCTCTACAACGATGCTCAGCTAGCTGAAGTGAGCAGCCGGACAGATCCGAACAAATTAAAGGCCCGTATGTATTTTTCGATAGACATCGCTATGCGCTCCACGACCCACCCGTGCGGATTGTCCATAACCTGACCCAGGTTGCGGTAGAGACGGGAACGCGCTTCGACGACCGGTGTCTCCGTCCACACGTAGTGGGCACCGGACGTCACCAGCCAGTGGCGACGTTCGGTGCTGAGTTCATCGAACTCTTTTGGCTCTTCCGGCTGCAACCATTTGCGCCAGCGCCCAGATTCGAGTACAGCGTTGGTGAGCGCCTCGAAGAACTGTGAGGGGATGAAAGGCTCAGAGCGGGCGAGCGCCACTTCGTAGTCGCAGAGCATGCCCAGTGCGTTCGCCTCGACTGTCGTGAACTCGGGTCCCACGTTCGCTCCTCCCATGCCGCTCGCCGGGTAGGCCTCGGGGTTGTCCACCCAGTCGGTGTAGTGACCCTTGATGAGCGAGCCGTATGGGGTGACGATGGACCGGAGCTTCGCTGCGGTCTCGGGGTTGAAGAGGGTAGTGTGCAGGTCGGTGCCAACCTTGCCCACCACGAAGACCGGCCAGGCGTTCGTGAGGTCCCGATCACCGAGCGCCCTATCCAGCAGCCCCACGAAACGCTCGAAGTTTGCGATGTTGGCCAGCCCGCCAGCCACCTCTTCCGTACCCACTTCGTAGGCAACGGGTAGGACGTGGAGGCGCCGGCGCGCGGCTTCGGCGTGCTCCATAAGCTCCACGGTGCGTTCCGCGACCAACCGGATGTCGAGCGGCTCGTCGCGGGCCAGCGTCCGGTCCACGGTGGGGTCTATGTGGAGCAGTGCATAACCAGCCTCGAGGCACGCGGTTATGGAGCTCCTCACCTCGTTCATGGCCTCGGTCAAGCCGAGGTTGGCTTGGGCGTGTGCATCCTTGAGCCAGGGACCGCCGTGATCCAGGCAGGGGTAGAGAGGCGAGTCGCAACCGTACTTCTCCGCCAGCTCCCTCATGCGCGCGACGTACTCGACAGGGGTCCAACCGGTGTAGCCGCCGTCGCGATCCACCCGGTTCAGGGTAGTCGCGAATAACATGGGCGTCGCGGTCGTTGCTGCCACCTTGATCGCCGCCTCGAGCACCGCGTCTGAGTTCGGGCACGTGGCGAGTAGCGTGATAGGTGTTCCCCTCTCCTGGAGACTTCTAACGTGGCGGACGAGGTCCTTGATGACCGGTTTTTCCACGTTGACCTCCTTGCTTTGAGAATCTACTCCTAGGGATGCAATCGCTGCTTTGCGGGACACAAGATCGGAGCTTCTCCGGTATGAGCGCATGTACTCCCGTAGCCCCAACCACTCGCCGGAGTTCCTGTCAGTCATGAGCACCGCCGGGTGCGCCGTACTCGGTACCGACCTGGCTGTCGCGGTCCAGAGGCAAAGAACCGCTTTCCATGGGACCCAGCGCCTCCACGTGTGCAGCGGCCGCGGTATTCGCCTCGTGGGCAGCGAGTACTGGATCCCCGCTGCGCATGTAGACGGCCAGGAAGGTTCCCGAGAAAGCGTCCCCTGCGCCGGTTGGATCGACCTGTTCGGTGGGTGTGCCGGCTACTGTTGTGACTGTGCCGCCGTGATGGAGGCGTGCCCCATCCCTTCCGAGGGTCTCGCACACCACGGTACCAGTACTCGCGAGGGAAGTCGCGTCCGTCCCGAGAGGTTCGAGTTCTCCTTCGCTGGGGAGCACTAGCGACGCGACCTCCGCCAGGCGATCGAATCCCGCCGGCGGCGCAGAGGCGCCAGCCGAACCGATCCGGAGGTTCGGGTCGAAGCTTACTCGCCCGCCCGCGCCCAGCACCCTCTCAACCGCAGCGAGGACTGTATCCGCCAAGCTCTCGGACAGAATGAGCGACGAGCCGGAGACATGGAGCCACGCGGCTTCCTCGGGCATGGAGCCGAGATCTGCAGGACTGATGCGCGACGGTGCGGCGTCGGCGGCATGGAAGACGAACTCGCGCCCGCCTGCGTCGTCGTACGCCACGAAGGCCACTCCCGTTACTGCGTCGCCGGTGACGCGCATACCTGAGGTGTTCACGCCGTTGGCGGAGAGTCGGCGCATCAGTAAGTTGCCGAACGGGTCGTCGCCCACGGTGGCAACCATGGCAACCTCTGCACCGGCACGCGCTGCAGCATCTGCGGCGATTGCAGGCGCGCCGCTGGGGAACGGACCTACGAAAGGGCCTGGCGCGTCGAGCGAGATTCCTGGTCGAGGACGCATGACCTCGACCAGGGCCTCTCCCACAATCAGCAGGCCCCCGGTCATGACGAACGACTCATCTTCGCAACTACCTCCCTCTTGCTAGACCATATAACTGACCACACGGCTTTGCAGAGGCATACGTCGGACCCCGACGACCACATCTCGAGCGACCATCGTCGGAGTTTGGATAAGCCCTGGCGAAAAAGGCCCACAACCCTAGCCCTGATCGGGCAACTCTAACTCTATGTAGCTCGTCAGGTTCCGGGATTCGTCGGGGTTGACACCTTTGTGAAGTGCCCGGTGGTAGGCTAGGAGCTGCAGCAGCGGCAGGTAGAGTAGGCCGAGGGCGTGCTCCGGAACCCGGTTGCCCAGCGGAATTTCTGTGGCGGTCTCCCCGAGATTCCAGCCGCTCTCCGGGGTGAGCACCAGCACGTGGGGCGTCTCCTCTGCCATCTCGGCCATGACTTCGCGCTCGTGGGAAGCGCCGCGCTGGGAGCCAAGACCAACCACGAGGGTCTCCTCGTCGATGATACTGCGCGGACCGTGACGCACCTCGAGCGTGTGGTAGGAGATAGCGGGAGAGAGGGACATCTCCGTAAGCTTGAGGGTAGCTTCGACGGCCACGCCGTAGAGCGGTCCGCCGCCCAGGAAAACGGCCGAGCTCCAACCCGCTTCGGCGGTTCGTCGTATTACCGGCTCCCAGCGGTCGAAGAGGGCTGGAAGCCAGTCCGGCAGGCGACGCAGAGCGTCAGTCAGTTCGACGTCGTCGGCCAACAGGGCCACCAGGTACTGGGCGGCCAGGTACATAGAGCCGAAGGAGCGGGTCTGGGGGATTATATCTTCATTTCCTTCGGGAACGACGATCGCCATGTCAGCGAGCTGGTGCAGCTTGCTCTCTGGTCGACAACCGACGAGCAGCGTGCGGTCGGGGAACCGTTCAGCGAAAGCCTCCGCCGCCCTAACGGTCTCCGTGGTCTCTCCTGAGCGGCTCGCGGTAAAAAGGATGGGACGCCCCATCGGGGGAAGGACGGTGTCGCGGAACAACATGATTTCCGATGAGGGCACCACTGTAGTACGCAGATTGAGTCGCTCTCGCCAGAGGGCAGCGTTGGCCAGTCCCAGGTAGTACGGCGAGCCGCAGGCGGCGAAGAGCAGCTCGCTCGGTCGCTCGGCGAAGAACGCCGCAAGGTCTTCGGCCAGAGAGTCGACCGCCGCCAGGGCGGCTCTCCAGGCGACGGCCTGGGTCTTGATATCTTCGTAGCACTGGTAGCCCATCGGCGTTCTCCCCCTTCTTATCGAGTCAGCAGAGGTTGTAGGTACTCCAGGTCCGGTTGAGCGTCCACGCCACCGGTGCTCCTGGTGGAAAGTGCTCCGCAGAGGCACCCGATCTCGAGTGCCTGTTCGAGGTCGTATCCTTTCAGTAGCCCGAACAAGAAGCCCGCGTCGAAGCTGTCCCCAGCCCCTGTGGTGTCCACCGTATTCATCTGCGGGGGACTGCACCTCACCGTCGACCCTGCTCTGCGGGCCTCGGCGCCCGAGGCGCCACGCTTGACGACCACCGTCGGGACCTCAGCGAGGTCCTCCAAGGCGGCTTCCAGAGTAGTCTTCCCCGTCAACGCCAGGAGCTCCTGTTCGTTGGGTAGAAAGACATCGGTGTGGGCCAGCACTTCGCGGAGGTCCGAGTCCCATCTCTCATCGGGATCCCAGCCCGGGTCGAGCGAGGAGGTGGCCTTCGCTTCGCGCGGGCGAAGATGCCCGCCAGCCCAGGCTGGACGCCTTCCTGCAAGAAGTAGCTTCCTAGGTGCACGTGGTGGGTGTTTGCGAGCAAGGCCTCGTCCACCTCATCGGCGCGAAGGGCGGCGATGGAACCGGGGTGGGTCAGCATCGCCCGGTCCCTCCCCCGGACGAGGTGGACGGTGACTCCAGTCTTGACTCCGGGATCCACGACGATGGTGGAGGTCTCGACGCCTACCTTTCTGAGCCGGTCCACCATAAACTCGCCGAAGACATCAGGCCCGACCTTGCCGGCAAAGGCCACGCGGAGCTCCAGCCGGGCGGCCTGGTGAGCGAAGATCGCCGACGAACTTCCCACGGTGAGGACGGCGTCGTCCACGAGCTTCTCGACCTGGCCGAAGACGGGGACGATGTCCTCGCCGTAGAGAAGCAGATCCACGTTGAGTTCACCGACCACGACGAGATCAAACTCCATAAATTTGGAGTTTGCCATGTGCCCAATCCTCCGGCTAACCGCTCAAGGCGATGCTGCCTGAATCGTTCGACAAAGCCTCTGACGACCTTTTCGTGCCGGATGCTCGACCTGCATCGATCACTTCTACCCCCTGCTCGCGCAGAGCCGTTAAGTCAGATTCGGGAGCCTGCCAATCGGTGATCAGACGCCGCACTCGCTCAATGGGCGCTTGGCGCATCGTGGCTATCTTGCCGAACTTAGTGTGGTCGGCGAGCACGGTGATTTCTCGTACTGCAGCCATGATGTTCCTGTCGCTCTGCACCTCGGTCATGTCGTCAGCTGACAATCCAAAGTCGACGTGAATGGCTGGAGTGCCGAGAAACAGTTTGTCGGCCCTTAAGTTCTTCAGCGCGTCTTCCGTAAGCGCCCCTAGAACGGAGAGCTCCGAGTTCCGAAGAACACCGCCTAGCATGATTACGGTGATGTTCTTGTGCGGTGCGAGGAGCGACGTGATGTTTAGTGCATTGGTTATGATCGTTAAATCCCGCCTGCGAGCCAGATGCGGTATCATCTCCGCTGTCGTGGTTCCCCCGCTGATAATTACTACGTCTCCATCCGCAACGTAGTCAGCTGCGACTCGGCCAATTGCCCGTTTCTCTTCCACCTGCAAAAATGCTCGCTTCAGCACAGGTGGCTCCGGGAAATCAGCGGTTCGTTTGCGGGTTCGGGGAGCAGCACCGCCGTGCGCCCGCTCGATGAGTCCTTGCTGATCAAGCCGCGCTAGGTCTCGCCGTACGGTCGCCTGACTTACTCCGAGCTGTTCGGCGAGCTCCGCGACAGTGGCGCCATTGTTCTGCACAACAAATGCGACCAGCCGCTGCCGCCGCTTCACATCTAGCATTCTTACTGCCCTCCGGTATAGTGCGGTTTGTCGCTTGATTAGGGACTCACCGAGCCGTCTAAGCCTATGAGCTCCACATATCCGTGGGATTCACATCGCTCCTCACCAATACTTTTGATTGCCATTCGATCGCAAGAGTACAACATTCGGAAGATTCGCAATACGTTTTTGACCACTTTTGCGCATTCTTGAGTGCTTCGCAGACCAGCTGTCATCGTGTCCAATACTTCGCCCGAGCGCCACTATCGTGCTTATTCGTTTCTCCTACCGCTACCTAAAGTACACATGACTAAAGGATGATGGTTAAAAGGCTGACCGCCAGCAAGCCTATGTGAAGCCGAGGCACGATGTGAAACGGGTCTTCAACCTGTGGTAAAAGAAACACCTCCTCTCAATTTATTAGCAAGGCTACGGCGGCACACTATTGGTGAGTGACCAATGTTCTCGCCCACCCTATAACAGCAAACATAGGCACGACCAAACAGCAACGTGCAGCGAACTTAGTGATCGTTTACGACGAGCGTTGTTTGATTGTGCATTGCCGCAGTGGTAAGTTACTCTATCAAGGAATAGAAGACAAAGAGCGTGGTAGGGAATGACACCGATCAGCGCCCGTAGTATCAGCAGACGAGACTTCATCCGGCTCTTTGGTATAGGGACAGGGGCAACCATACTTTCGGGTGGCGCCCTAATCGGTTGCGGTCGCTCAGGTTCCGGGAACGAGCTTCTAGTGTGGTATTGGGGAGAACAAGAAGCCCAGGGGATGAAGCAGTTTATGGAGCGAGCTGCAAAAAGCTACGCAGAAAAAAACGACACCCCCGTGAAGACCGTATTGCAAGAAAGCGACACCCTTTACACAGCTTTTCGCACCGCAGCAAAGTCGGGCAGTGGTCCTGACGTTCAATTCTTCTGGGGAGGCACACAAGCCTTAGAAGACGTATGGATGGGTAACGTGGCGCCGCTAAGCGATAATGTACCAAAATCTTGGTTGGAAAATATACCGCGGCAATCTCGTAGAGAGACGTTCTGGAACGGTAAACAGTGGGGCCTGCCCTTCTATCAGATCGGTACAGCTTGGGCTTATAACAAGAAGCTCTTTGCTAAGGCAGGACTCGACCCAGAAAACCCGCCGGAGACTTGGCCGGATTTCTTAGCGGCGTTGGAGAAACTGAAAGCGTTAGACGTAGCACCCATTGGGTCGGGCTTCAAAGATGGTTACCTAGGTGGATGGTTGATCAGCTACATGGGAGACCAGAACCTCGACTCTATCGATGAAGCAATAGCGGTATTCAGGGGCGACGCGGAGTACTCGGGGGACAAGTACACCGAGTGGGTATTCCGCCTAAAGGAGCTGATCGACGGAGGATTCTTAAACAGCGACATCTTGTCCATCGACCTGTACCAAGGCCAGGACCTGTTCGCAACCGAGAAGGCGGCCATAACGAACTCTATCCAGCCTCAGATGGTTAATTGGGAAAGGTCCATGGGTTCGGATACTGTCGGCGTCATGCTCACCCCGAGTTTCGGCTCGGGCACTTTGGCGAACAAGGCATCCACCCCGAGCCAGGTTTTGACAATCACTTCGTTCGCGGATCAAAAAGAGGACGCTGCCAGTTTTCTTGAGTACTTGCACACTCCGGAGGTGATGAAGCGCATGTACGAGCAGTCCGGAGCCGTTGCCCCAGACAAAGGATTCCAAAAAGACTGGCTGAACGCCAACATTGACCTCCAGTTCGCCGAATGGGCCTCCGAGAGGCCAAACTTCTGGTATCAATACTATTACCCCTTCCCGTTTGAAAGGGAGGGCGTAACGCCCGCCACCCAGATGTTATTCGAGGCCAACGGCACGCCTCAAGAAGCTATCGGAATGATGCAAGGAGCGATCAAGGATTGGCGCGAGCAGCACCCAGAGCAAGTTAAAGCATACAACAATTGGCACCTACTTGACTAAGGCGCCGAAAGCTGAGTCGTTTATTACGTGCGATCGCTGAACGGCGCGATCCGGGGGTCACCGGCGCAGCGTGGAAATATTGTCTAGCCTGAAAAAGAAAAGAACGCTCAACTTCGGGAGCGGAGTAATAACTCCATACCTTTATATAGCACCCGCCGTAGTGCTCATTGCCCTAGTCTTCGCATACCCGGTGGTGAGTGTGGTGATTTCTAGTTTTCGAGAGCCGGGACTGCTTGGGAAAGAACACTTTTCACTCCACAATTTCGGAGTGGTTTTCGGGGACCAGCTTTTCTGGGTTTCCGTGAAGAATAATTTCCGGCTCTTCCTTACCGTACCGGTGATGACTGTCTTGGCGCTTCTAATTGCTGCTTTCTTACACGAAGAAATTAGGGGCTGGCGTTTCTACCGCTCCGTGGTGTTCCTTCCCTATGTGCTGCCTGTCCCCGTGATCGGGGTCGTGTTCTCATACATCCTTCAGCGCAACGGGGTACTCAACCAGGTCCTCGCAGCAATAGGCCTCGGTCAACTGCAGCAGGACTGGTTGGGCAACCCGAACCTCGCAATATGGTCAATTTGGGCTGTTATCGTCTGGCAGCAGCTCGGGTTCGGAATCATACTCTTCTTAGCAAGGCTAATGGGCGTTGACTCTTCGCTGTACGAGGCCGCTATGATCGATAGGGCGAATTGGTGGCAACGCTTTAGACACATCACGATACCCCAGCTTGCATCGGTCATCGAATTCTTCGTCATTGTGAGCTTGCTCAATATGCTGAGCTGGGTCTTCGGTTACGTGTTCGTGATGACCGGCGGGGGGCCTAGTAACAGCACCTACGTTACAGAGTTGTTGATCTACAACACCGCTTTCCGGGAGGGGTTATTCAACGTTGCGAGTGCTATAAGCGCCATAGTGTTGGCGTTTGCTTCGGTCATCCTCTTGATTCGGTGGCTCGTGCAGAGGAACTTAGAGGATTCCGACTGATGAATTCGCGAATTTCGAGAATTGGCGTGCATGTGCTTATGGTGTTGCTGGCGCTCACGATTCTGGTTCCCCTATATTTCATGGTGGTTAACGGGTTCAAGTCCAACTCGGAGTTTGCGAACAATCCTCTAGCCCTACCACAACATCTCACGTTCGGAAAGTATGTCGAAGCTGTGAACGGCCGGAACTTCGGAAGGTTGTTCTTGAACAGCTTGGTCATCACTGTGTCGTCGGTGCTCATAACTACCGCAGCAGGAGCCCTTGCTGGCTTCGCTTTCGCCAAGTTTCGGTTTAAGGGTCGCGATGCTCTCTTCAACTTGATGCTACCGTTAATGGTCATACCCCCCATAGTTTTGCTCATACCAGAGTTCGAGGTTATGAGCGTCCTCGGTCTAGTCAACACCTTTGCTTCTGTGATCGTGATCTACATAGGCATCATGCTGCCATTTACCATATACCTCCTGCGTAACTTCTTTATATCTTTCCCTACTTCCCTCATAGACGCTGCGTTGGTCGATGGCTGCACCTACTTTCGAGCGGTGCTCAGGATCGTATTGCCGCTCTCGGCACCAGCTCTAGCTACGGTGGTCGTCATCAATGCCGTGTTTGCTTGGAACGAATTACTGATTGCGTTGGTCTTCTTACAAGACGAGGAGTTACGGACTCTAATGATCGGCGTTTCCTTATTCAGGAGCCGCCTGACACTCGACGTTCCCGCTCTGATGGCCGGTCTAACGATAGCCACGATCCCTATCGTTGTGCTCTATCTGGCAGGTCAACGCTACTTAATCGAGGGTTTGCTTAGCGGGGCTGTCAAGGACTAAGGCGGCGGGAGTCGAGAGGGGATCGTGTGTTCACTCAACATCTAAGTGATGATCCGGGACAGAATCAGAGTCTTTGGCAACGAAGCCCGCACAATCCGCTTATCCCCGCTAGAGCGCAGGATTGGTGTAAAGACTTCCTCGCAAACAGCATGATCTTAGAGATAGATGGTTCTCTCATCATGTACGTGGAGGGGTCCACCGATAGCACAGAACAGATAGGGGCGTTTACCTGTCCTCTTGCCGATATCGAGAAGGGAGAATGGACTGCTCATCCTTCGAACCCTATTCTACGCGTGAGTGAAGGATCCTTTGACAGCGGCAGCGTTTTCGACCCTTCTGTAGTCCGTTTCGGAGATGAATACCGGATGTATTACAGTGCAACCAAGGGAGATCCGCACGACCAAGCGAAGCTACTATCTGATAGGGTACATGATGACCTCCCAACGTCATCAAACGAACAGACAATTGGCGCGGCGATTGCAGAGGATCCATTTCGATTCACCAAACTAGGACGCGAGCCAGTGATGGAAGGGCGATGCCCCCATGTCGTGCAGCACGAAGGAACCCTCTACATGTTTTTCGTGAAGGTTGTGGATGAAGGGTACCGAATATACCTTGCCATATCCGAAGACGGAGTTGACTTTCACGAGGTGAACGACGGTCCCATCTTGACCGTTGGTGCACCAGGGGAATGGGATTCGCAGACGGTAACAACTCCTCAAGTGATCAAGGATGATGGCTACTTTTGCATGCTTTACGCAGGGGACGATCGAAGCCTCGATGATCCTTCCGGCATCGGATTGGCGGTGTCTGAGGATTTGGTTCACTGGAACAAGATAGATGGGAATCCAATCTTCGTAACTGGCCCGCCTGGGCAGTTCGATAGCGCGACCATAGCTTGCCCGATTTTGCGAGAGTTCAACGGCAAGTACTATCTTTGGTACGCCGGGAGCGATAGATCAATCCGGGATGGGCTGCACTCACAAGTGGGCATGGCCATCCTTGAGCCTTCGAAGGGATAATACTTCTAAACCTGATTGATTCCGGGAAGTCGCCTGCCCGGAGAAGAGGCCGTACTTCTCCGGCTCCTCTGTCCCACTCATCAGTACCATAAGCGTGGCGATCTCCCGCCGGTGAAACTCACATGAAGTAGATAGGGGAGCAGGTGGAGGCGGGCAAGACGGATGCGTGGATCGCTGACACCTTGCGTACTCGGCTCATGTAAAGAGCCGACGAGCGGACTCGAACCGCTGACCTACCCACATTACGAGTGAGAATACAGATGTTTCTACACGTTGCCCGATGTTCCATATACCCCTTAGAAACGGCGAATTCCCGGTTGCGGTGTTTCAGGACGTTGCCCGTTGTTGCACCGCAGTGGTATCAATAGTGGTGTCAAACCACCCATGGCCAGCCACTGTTTTTGGTCGCAGTCCAAGACCACCTGAATCACCACTGCTCAGGACATCACCGGCAGCTTAGGTGACAGAGGCTAATCCCGACGCCCGTACCCCGTAGCCTCAACTGTCTAGCCTCTCATCGAGGGCACGCCGTGCTCGCTCCGAGTCCTCTAAGACGTACGGGCCCATTGGCTCGAAATCTTCTACGTAGAGCTCCATCTCCTCCAGCCGGATGTTGTTCCCGAGGTCCTGGGGTGTGAGGTCGTCGATCGATGCGAGGCTGATGTCCGGCGCGATTCCCGCCTCGTAGCGCTCGCTGCTGTCCACTATAACCGGTACCTTGCCCTGTTTTGCGGCGAAGATGTAGAGCACGTGCCGATCCAGCTCTGCCTCCACGCTTTCGTGAAGCTCATAGCGCATGTTCTCCAGCACCCACAGGCCATCGAGGTACTCGTAGCTTACCTTCGGCATCTGAAGGCCCATCCCGGTGCCCTCGATTTCGACGAATTCGCCAGGATCCACCTCCAGCCCGTCCCTCAAGCGTTCTCGCAGCTGCTGGGGAAGATCTTCCCAATTCAGGGGTGGCTCCATGAGCATCTCGTCGGAGATGTGCTCTCGAAGCTCCTCGGGCGTTTCTTCCAGTATCTCCTTGCGCGCTTGCCGGGTCATCTTCTCCCAGGCATCGCGCCGCTCCTCCTCAACAAAGTTCTGGCCAGCGAGGTGTTGCACGGGCGTTATGCCCGGCTCGCCGATCCATACGCGAGGGTACTCGCGTTCGGCAAGCTGCGCAGCCATATCTCTTATTCGGGAGACTAACTCTGGATCTATCCTCTCCGCCAAGAAGGCTCCTTCCTCTACA
>Ga0126311_10000988_pt1 | contig 13405 bp, 12 predicted proteins | sample Plot61_FD_92539 | JGI IMG/M metagenome (GOLD analysis project Ga0126311, IMG submission 92539) | Serpentine soil microbial communities from UC McLaughlin Reserve, CA, USA - Plot61 | ecosystem: Environmental > Terrestrial > Soil > Grasslands | place: USA: UC McLaughlin Reserve, Lake County...
GGTCGTCGAGTCGATGAAATCCACACCCGAGAGGTCGATCACGAGCTCGGAGGCGCCGCGACCGAGTGCCTCCAGCACGCGGCGCTCGAACTGGCGTCCCGTGTGGAGGTCGAACTCGCCTTCGAGCCGGATCAAGTAAGCCGTCGGCCCGAGCGGCGTCGCCTCGGCGATCAGCCTCCCGTTCTGCCATCGCTCTTCGAGCGCCCGCGCCACCCTGTCGAGGGTAGGGCACGAATCCGCTAAAGAGGTCGGGTTTCTCTAAGGGGTCGGTAGAGGTTTGCTCAAATTCGGCTACGCCGGGACGAGCTTGTAGCCGATCCCGCGCACCGTCACGACGCGTTTCGGATCATCCGGGTCTGCCTCGATCTTCCGGCGGAGGTTCGAGACGTGCATATCCGACGCGCGTTCGTCGCCGACGTACTCGCTTTGCCACAGGTGCTGCATGATCTCGCGTCTCGAGAAGACGCGCTCCGGCTCAGAGGCGAGGAACGCCAGCAGCCTGAACTCCGACGGCGTCAGACGAATGGTTTGGCCGTCGATCTTGACTTCGTGGCGCACGAGGTCGAGTTCGAGCGCGCCGACGCGGCGCAAGGGGTCGGCGGCCTCCTGGTCGAGCCGGCGCCGGCGCAGGATCGCGCGAACCCGGCTCATCAGCTCGGCCATCGAGAACGGCTTCGTCACGTAGTCGTCCGCACCGACCTCGAGCCCCACGACGCGGTCGACCTCGCTGTCCTTGGCCGTCAGCATCAGGATCGGAATGGAGCTCTCGCCCCGCAACGTGCGGCAGACCTCGATCCCCGAAACCTTCGGGAGGCGGAGGTCGAGCACCATAAGGTCGTAGTTTCTGGCGCGCGCGCGGTCGAGCGCCTGCTCGCCGTCGCCGGCCGTCTCGACTCGGAACCCTTCGGCTTCGAGCGCGTACGACACGGCGTCCGAGATTGCGGCATCGTCCTCGACTACGAGAATCGTCTCAGGCATCGGCAGAAGGAAGTAATAGCCGCGCGCGTGTGCCGGCCGCTTCGCCCGTGTCGATCTCGAGCTTGCCGTTCAGCGCCTCCGCGACCTGGGAGGCGATCGAGAGCCCGAGGCCGAACCCGTCGGCCTCGCCGTTCTCGTGGCCCCGGTAGAACCGGTCGAGCACGCGCTCGCGCTCGTCGGCCGGGATGCCGGGCCCGGCATCGATCACCTCGAGTGCCACGTAACCGTTCTCCTCCGTTCCCGCGAGCACGATTTCGCCGTCCGGTGCGTACTTGACCGCGTTCGAGACCAGGTTCGAGAGCGCTTGCTCTGCCAGATCCCGGTTCGCGACGACGCCCGTTCCCGGCGGGCAGCGGAGCTCCACGTGCACCCTGTCGCTCGGGGCGCTCGCGGCGATCTCGTCGAGCAGCCACCGAACGTCGAGGACCTCGGTTTCTGCACGTTCCTGCCGCGTCTGGGCGCGCGCGAGCAACAGGAGAGACCGAACGAGTCGCTGGAGCCGGTTGCATTGCTGCTCGACGTGGCTCAGGAACCGGTCGCGGTCGTGCGGCTTGTCTTTGGCGCCAGCCTGCAGAACCTCGACGGCGCTCGCGAGAGCGGCAAGCGGCGTTCGAAGCTCGTGTGCGGCGTTGGTGACGAACTCGCGCTCCGCGCGAGCGCGACGCTCGCGGTCCGTCACGTCCCAATAGGCCGCGACCGCCGCCACGATCTTCCCGTCCGAGTTGAGGACGGGCGCCGCACTGACCTCCAACATCCCGCGGGAGCCGTCACCGCGCTCGAACTCCGTCTGCTCGCCGCTGACGACGTCGCCCGAGCGCAGCGCGCGGATGACCGGCCGGTCGCCCCACTCCACCTTGGTTCCGTCGGTGCGAATTCCCAGCGTCACCCACGACTCGACCGTTGCGTCGTCTCCCGCGATAGCTCGCAGGAGTCGCTCCGCGTGCTCGTTGGCGACGACGATTCGCTCGGAGTCGGCGTCGGCGATGACGATCGCCGCCGGGATCTGATCGAGGACCGCCTCGAGGCGCGCGAGGGTCTCGTCCGTCTCGCGATGGGCCGCTTCGAGAGCCGCGGTGCGCTCGCGGACCCGCCGTTCGAGCTCGACGTTCGCCGCGACGACCCCCTCCTCGATCCGCTTCCGCTCGGTGACGTCGCGGATGAGCCAGCGCAGGCTCGCGATCTCGCCGTTCCTGTCTCGCATGCACGAGACCGTCACCGCGGTAGTGAGGACCGAGCGATCGCGCCGACACACTTCGAGTTCCCAGTCGCTGATCATGTCGAGGCTCGGCAGGCGGGCGAGCATCAAGCGAAACGCGCGCCGCTCAGACTGCGCGAGGAGGGTCGTAACTGGTTTGCCGACGATGAGGCTGCGCGCACGGTCGAGCAGTTGCTCGGCCGCCCGATTCGCCTCGAGGATCTTTGCGGACGGATCCGTGACGAGGTACGCATCTGGAGCCCACTCGAACAGGTCCCGGTAGCGAACGCGTTCGGCGTCGAGCAGCTCGCGCAGCTCTTCCATCTCCCGCCCCAGCTCGTGCTGAGCGCCTTCGAGCCTCGTCGACGCCTCCCTCAGCTCCCCGGTGGCCCGTGCTAGCTCCTTCTCGTCCGCGTCCCTCCCGAGCTCGACCTCCCCGAGCTTTTCGCTGATCTCCTCGAGCGCGACCGCGAACGAGCGGAGCCCCTCGCCGAGGAGCGTGTGCGGATTGCTCCTCGGCGCGCTCACGTCTGCAGCTCCTCCATCACCAGGATCGCGCCCCGCGTCTGAGCCGGCGTCTCGAGCGGCGTACACGTCACGCGGCACTGGATCGGCTTTCCGAGCCGTGTGACGGCGGGCGCAACGACCTCTTCGCCTGCCTCGCCGTCGAGGCATTGCCTGAGCAGCGGCTCCAGCTCCACGACGGGAAAGCCGATCTCGAGCTCGAGGAGCTTCTTTCCGTGCACCTTGTTCGCCGCGAGTCCCCACATGTCTTCGGCTCTTTCGTTCCACGCCTCCACTGCGAGGTCCGCATCCACGACGACGACCGCGGCTCGCACGTGGCCGAGCACGCTGTCCATCAGCTCGTTCGCGCGATCGAGCTCGATCGTTCGCCGGTTCAGCTCGTCGTTCATCGCTTGGAGCTCCTCGTTCATCGCCTGGAGCTCCTCGTTCATCGTCTGGAGCTCCTCATTCGTCGACTGCAGCTCCTCGTTCGTCGTCTCGAGCTCCTCGTTCGTGGACTGCAGCTCCTCGTTCGTCGTCTCCAGATCTTCGGCCTGTGACTGCGCTTGGGTGTAGGCCGACGCGAGCTCGTCCTGAACCGCCTCGGCCGACTGCTGCATGTTCTTGTATCGCGTGATGTCCGTGAACGCGATGCTCGTCCCTGCTGCGTCTGCGACACCGAGCATGGGGATCACCTCGACGTCGTAGTAGCGCGTCTCGCCGTTGCCGATCGGCCACGCGACCTCGTCCACCAGCACCGGTCTGCGGTCCGCGTGGGCGGATTCGATCAGCGACCGGAGCTTCAGCGGTGTGCTAGAGGCATCGAGTTCGTCGAACCGCCGGCCGATGTCGCCGTTGCCAAGCGAGAACAGCTTCCTACCCTGAGCATTGGCGAACGCGAGCGTCCGGTCGTTCCGGATGATCAATTGCGCGACCGGCGACAGCTCGAAGGCCGTCTCTCGCAGTTGCTCGGCGACGAGTGCCGCGCCGACCTCCTCCGCTTCGCCGGGGGCGCGCACCAGCGTGAGCAGTCGCTTGCGGAAGTCGTCGACTCTCGCGACCGGGGCAAAAACGCGCCGCTTCAGGTCGACCGGCTCGAAAAGGCTTGCCTGCCGGCTCACCGCCTCCGACCGTCCGAGGAGGAGAAACCCGCTCTCGTTCAGGCTGAAGTGGAAGTTCTCCAGAATCGTCTCCTGCGTCCGCGGGCTGAAGTAGATCAGCGTGTTGCGGCAGATGAGCAGATCGATCCGCGAGATCGGCGGATCCTGGACGAGGTCGTGCCGTCCGAAGATCACGTTTCGCCTGAGCTCCGACCGCACGAGACGGCGGCCGTTCTCTTCCGGCTCGAAGTATTTCTCGCGCAGCGCCTCGGGAACCGGCTCCAGCTGATCGGGCGGAAACGAGGCATGCCGCGCCGACGTGAGAGCCTCACCGTCGACGTCGGTGCCGTAGATCTTCACTCGGTCGGCGAAGGCCTGGCCGCCGAGCGCCTCCGCGAGCACGATCGCGGCGGTATACGCCTCTTCGCCCGTCGCACAGCCGGTCGACCAGACACGGATCGGGTCGCTGCTCCCCTTCGAGCGGACGACCTGCGGAAGGATCTCCTCGGCGACGTATTCCCACGTCTCGCGGTCGCGGAAGAAGCTCGTGACGTTGATGAGAACCGTGTCGAACAGGTCGGCGAACTCCTGCGGCTGCGCCTCGAGCAGATCGAGATAGTCGCGATAGCTGTGGACGCCGACTGTTTGCATCCGCTTCTCGAAGCGGCGTGTAAGGCTCGGGCGCTTGTAGCCCGTGAAGTCGAAGCCTCGCTGGCGCTTGATGTAGTCGAGCAGCGCCTCGAAATCCTGATCGACGCCGACCGTGCTCGTCATCGCCGCTCGCTATTCATTCGGAGCCGACCGTATGTCCACGCGCTTTCGCGGCGGAGGCGACGTCGTGCTGCCTCGGTCCCGCCTCCGCGACGACGTCGAAATCCTCGACGAGCGTGCGAATCGCGTCGGCGTGACGGCGCGCGTCGTTGGCGTGGCGGCGAAAACGCTCCGCGCCGAGGCCGCCGCCCCCCGACGAAAGCCGCTCGGCCAGGCGCGCCGCCAGCTCGCTCCGCTCCTGCAGCGTCCGGATCGCCGTCCACAGCGCCGCTTCGACCGCGTCTGCCTGCTGGACGTAGAGGCTCTCGGCGCTGTACGCGTGGCCGACACGGCACACGAAGCGGGTGTCGCGGCCCTCCGCCTCGACCCAAAGCCCCCCGTTGCAGTCGGGGCAGCTGAACCCGGTCGGCTCTCGCGATCCGTTCTCGCCTGCGTCGCCGTTTCCGGAAGGAGTAAGGGGAACCCGCTCGCCGGCGAGACGCTCGATCAACGCCGCGACGTCGGAGGCCGCGACTATGTGATCCGGATCGTCGTTCTCGATCGCGTTCTCCGGCATCCCGGTGTACGTGGCGTCGGCCGGGTCCTGAACGACCGAGACGCCTCCGTGCTGCTTGACCGCCCTCAGCCCGAGCGTGCCGTCGTACAGGTTCCCGGACAGGATGATGCCGACGACGCGGGAGCCGTATGTGCGCGCCGCCGTCCGGAAGAGCGGATCGATCGCCGGCCGGTGCCCGTTCTCGCGCGGCCCGTGGCTCAGCCGCACCTGGTTCTGCTCGATCATCAAGTGACGGTCGGGGGGCGCGATGTAGACACGCGAGTGCTCGATCGGCTCTCCGTCCACCGCGTGCTCGACTCGCACGTTGCTCTTTCGTCCGAGGATCGCCGGCAGGACGCTCTTCGACTCCGTGGGAAGGTGGAGCACAACAAAGACGGCAGCAGGTAGATTTGCCGGCAGGAGCGGGACGATCTGGGTCAGTGCCTCGATCCCCCCGGCGGAGGCGCCGACAACGATCATGTCGCGGCCGACGGCCTGGGCAGACGCCTGATCGCTCCAGCTCTGGTCGTCGGGCGTGCTCAAGCCAATCTGGCTTGGATGTTACTCGCGCCGCGCAGGAGTGGGACTCCCGCGTTTTGCGAGTGGGTCTCGTGGCCAGGCGACTTCGAATTTTGCGGGCATACTGGGTCGGTGCGTGTCCTCGGAGCGACCCTCGGCGCGGCGGTGGCCGTTGCGCTCATGCTTGTCGTGGCAGCACCTGCCTCCGCACGCGACCTCTCGGCGCGTGCGGCGACTCGGCTGCAGGCCGCTAACGCGCCCGTCTCGCAGCTGGAGCAGGTCTCGGAACGGCGCAGCCTCGGTGCGACCTTCATCCAGGTCCGCCAGCAGGTAGACGGCATCCCGGTGCTGGGCTCGAGTGCGACGTTGAGCGTCGCGAGCGGCGGCGAGGATCTGCTCCTCGACCACACGCGGCCCCGAGTCGGGCGCCCTCAGACCGCGCGTGTGCGGAGGGCCGCGGCGGTCGCCGCCGCCCGTCGCGCCGCACAGGTTCGACGGTTGAGCGCGCGAATCCGGTCGGGTCTCGCGATCTTGCCGAGCCCTTCGCGGAGCCGGCTCGTCTGGCGCGTCGTCGTTCCTTCCGTGCAGCCACTCGGCGACTTCGAGGTGCTGGTCGACGCTCGGTCCCGCTCGATCGTGCGAGTGCGGAACCTGATCAAGGAGGCGACGGGCAAGGCGCTCGTCTTCGATCCCAATCCGGTGGTCGAACAGGGCTCGCTCACGGGGCTGACGGACGACGACAACAAGGACAGCGCGGTGCTCGAGCCCCTCTACCGGTCGGTCGACCTGCGGGACCTGACGCTGAGCGCCGCTTGCCCCTCGGGCCCGTGGGTGACGACGACCGTCGGGAGGGACGGGCGGTGCCCGTCGGACCACGACTTCAGCGCCGTGACGCGCGGGTCCGCCTGCGGCTGCTTCGAAGCCGCGATGGCGTACTTCCACATCGACCGGATGCAGCGGTACCTGCAGAGCCTCGGCTTCACGAACGTCGTCCACAGGTCGATCCGGGTCAACTTGCACGCGACGACGGACGACAACTCGTTCTACCAGCCGTCCTCGAGCTCGCTCAACTTCGGCGACGGTGGCGTGAACGACGCGCAGGACGCCGACGTCATCGACCACGAGTACGGCCACGCGATCCAAGACAGCCAGTCGCCCGGCTTCGGCGACACCCTCGAGGGCGGCGCGATCGGCGAGGGGTGGGGCGACTACTGGGAAGCGGCGATGTCCGCCAACCAGGGCAATCCTGACCAGTTCAACGTCTGCTTCGCCGAGTGGGACACCAGCGCGGTCAGCGACGACGCGCTGCCGTGCCTGCGGCGGGTCGACCTGGAGTGGACGCTGCCGCAAGCGCGCGCGGCGTGCCCGGGCAGCGAGATCCACTGCGTCGGGCAGGCGTGGTCGAACACGCTCTGGACGATTCGCGAGGCGCTCGGCGCCGCCCCGGCCGACAAGCTGATCGTCCAGTCGCAGTTCAGCTACGCGGCTCTGACCGGCTTCGCCGACGGCGCGCTCGCGCTTCTCTTCGCCGACAGGCAGCTGAATGCCGGAGCCAACCAGGGTTTCCTGAAGAGCCTGCTGATCGGCCGCGGCTTCGTGACGCAAGAGCAGCTCGATGACGAGCCGACGGGCGCGCATCCACTCGGAGTGCCGGGAAACGCGGCGGATCATCTCAGCGGCGCCACCGACCGGCGGGACGTCTTCGCGCTTCAGCTGACCGGGGGTCGCGGCGTGGTGATCGAGCTACATGCAGGCGCCGGCAGCTTTTTCGGGTTGACGCTGTATCCGCCCGGGACGACGAAGCTCTTCGGTGGGAGCATCGCCAAAGGCCCGACGCCTCACGGGAACGAGGTCGCGCTGGCGTTCGTCCCGCTCACCAGCGGCACGTACTACCTGGAGGTCGACGTGACGAGCGGAAGCGGCGACTACACGGTGCAGACCTTCGTCGACACGGACGGGGACGCCCAAGCGGACTCGCGTGACAACTGCACCATCGCGGTCAACCCCACCCAGGCGGATTGGAACGGCAACGGCAAGGGCGACGCCTGCGATCGCAGCTCGAAGACCACGATCGAGAAGGTGAAGCTTCGCGGCCGGCGGCTCAGCGTGACGGGAACGCTTCGGCCGGCCACGGTCGCGGCGACGAACTGGCTGGTCGAGGTTCGCCGAGGCAAGAAGCTCGTGGCAAGGGGGCGCGGCTCGAGCAAGTCGAACACAGGAGTCGTCTCCGCGACCGTCACCGTCCCGAAGGCGACGCACGGCCGGCTTCGCGTCCGCGCGATCCTGATCGACCCGAGCTACAAGCGCGCGACGAGCCACGTCGTCACCGTCACCGTTCCGTAGCCGAGCGATTGGCAGGCCGCCGGTACACTCAGCGCGACGCGCGGCGCGGTGGCCGAGGGGTTAGGCAGGGGCCTGCAAAGCCCCGTACAGCGGTTCGAATCCGCTCCGCGCCTCTTCGGGATGACGGCGCTCGACGGAATCTGGAATGTGAGGCGAACAGCCGGTCTGCTGCCGCCGATGATCGGCGTGCACAAGCGAATCTCGGGGGAGCGCGGCGAGACGCGCGTCGGGCCGCTGCCGGGCCTTCCGTTTCGGGTGAGCGGGCTGTCCCTCCACTATCTCGGGCCCTTCAAGGGGTTCGTCGACGAGCTCGAGCCGGACGACGTCGGGTTTCGGGGGCGCGCGCTCTTCCTCGGACGCGAGCTCGGACGCTTCGAGCTACGGCGGCTGGAGCCCTAGTCGGTTTTGCGAAAGCATGAGAAACTGCCGACCATGACTCGCGACGAGCAGCGGGCGCGGAACGAGACGCTCTTCCGCAACGTCAACGAGCGACTGAAGGAGATCGACGACCGGCTCGACATGGAGGTGATCGGCGCCGCTGCGGCCGAGCACGAGGAGTTCTTCTGTGAGTGCGGCCAGCTCGAATGCATGGCACGCGTGCCGATGAAGCGCTCGGAATACGAATCGATCCGAGATCATCCGGCGCATTTCCTGGTGCTCGAGCCGCACGTCGACGACGAGATCGAGCGCGTGGTCGAGGCCCGACCCGGCTACGTCGTCGTCGAGAAGTATCCCGAGGAGGCGGACGTGGCATACGAGACAGATCCGCGCTCCGAATAGCGTTTCGAGTCGGGCAGAACGGCAAGAAGCACCTGATGCCGGGCACAGGTGCTGCTGTCCAGGGCGTTTTCAGGGCAGCGAACGAACGTCTGCGGAACGTGGTCGACTCGGTCGTGCGGCGCGGGCCGCTCGTGGTCATGTGCGAGTGCAGCGACGACGAATGTCTCGAGGTCCTCGAGCTGGACCGGGACGCCTATCGCACCGTGCGCGCTGGAGGTCACTTCCTCGTCGTCTCGGGGCACTGCAATCCAGAGCTGGAGCACATCGTCGAGCACCGCGACGGTTTCGACATCGTCGAAAAGGAGAACCCGCCTGAATAGATGCGGGTTGTCGTCGTCGGAGCAAGCGGGAACGTCGGGACGAGCCTGCTGCAGGCGCTGGAGCGCGAGCCTGCCGTCGATTCAGTCCTAGGGATCGCGCGCCGCCTCCCCGGCCTCGAGGTCGCGAAGACGGGTTGGCTCGAGGCGGACGTCACCGAGGACGATCTGGTCCCGCTCTTCCGCGGCGCCGACGCGGTCGTGCACCTCGCGTGGCTGATCCAGCCCTCGCGCGACCAGAACCTGCTCTGGCGCGTCAACGTGCTCGGCAGCGAGCGAGTGTTCGCCGCGGCGGCCGAGGCTTCCGTCCCGGCGCTCGTCTATGCGTCCTCGGTCGGCGCGTACTCGGCGGGTCCGAAGGACCGGCGGGTGGACGAGAGCTGGCCGACGAACGGCATCCCGACCAGCTTCTACGCGCGACACAAGGCCGAGGTCGAGCGCCGGCTCGACCGGGTCGAGCGCGAGAACGAGGGAATCCGAGTCGTCCGGCTGCGTCCTGGACTGATCTTCAAGCGTGAAGCGGCATCGGGCATCCGGCGTCTGTTCGCCGGGCCGTTCCTGCCGAGCCCGCTCTTCCGCAGGAGCCTGATCCCGTTCATCCCCGATATCGCGGGACTCCGCTTTCAGGCGGTCCATTCGCATGACGTCGGCGACGCGTACCGGCTCGCGATCGTCAACGACGTGCGCGGCGCGTTCAACGTCGCGGCCGAGCCGGTGCTCGACTGCGAGCGGCTCGCGAACCTGCTCGGCGCTCGGCTCGTCCGCCTGCCGCAGGGCGCAGCGCGCGCGCTCGCCTCGGCAACGTGGCGGCTTCACCTCCAGCCGACGCCGCCGGGATGGGTCGATCTGGCGCTGGCCGTCCCGCTGCTGGACACGAGCCGCGCTCAGACGGAGCTCGGCTGGACGCCGAGGCACAGCTCCGAGGAAGCTTTCATGGACCTGTTCGAGGGGCTCCGCGACAGCGCCGGGATCGAGACGCCTCCGCTGTCGCCGCAGACCGGCGGCCCTGCGCGGGTCCGAGAAGTCGCGTCGGGCGTCGGCGAGAAGCCGTAGACATCATTGCGCGCGCTCGTCTGGAACGGGAAGGAGGACGTCCGGGTCGAGACGGTCCCGGACCCAAAGCTCGAGCAGCCGACAGACGCGATCGTTCGGATCACCTCGACGGCGATCTGCGGGTCCGACCTGCATCTCTACAGCAAGCTTGGCCCCGCGCTCAAGCAGGGCGACATCCTCGGCCACGAGCCGATGGGGATCGTCGAGGAGGTCGGCGCGGAGGTATCGCACATCAGCCCGGGCGACCGCGTCGTCGTCCCGTTCAACATCTCCTGTGGCGACTGCTTCATGTGCGATCGCGGCCTGCAGTCGCAGTGCGAGACGACGCAGAACCGCAAGTGGAACAAGGGCGCGAGCCTGTTCGGCTACACACACCTCTACGGTGGCGTCGCCGGCGGACAGGCCGAGTACCTGCGGGTGCCGATGGCCCACTACGGGCCGATCAAGGTGCCGGAAGTGCCTTCGGATACGAGCCTCGTCCTGCTCGCGGACGTGCTGCCGACGGCGTGGCAGGCGGTCGAGTACGCACAGATCCCTGACGGCGGGACCGTCGGCGTCTGGGGCCTGGGGCCGATCGGGCAGCTGTGCTCGCGGATTGCGCTCCACCGCGGCGCGGCGCGCGTGATCGGAATCGACCGGGTCCCCGAACGCCTGGCGATGGCGCGCCGGCACGGCGTCGAGACGGTCGACTTCGAATCCGTCGATAGCGTGCCGAACCTCGTGCGGGAGCTGACTGCCGGCCGCGGTGTCGATTCGGCGATCGACGCGGTCGGGATGGAGGCGTCGGGTTCGACCGTCGACTCCGTCCTGCACTCGGTGCGGCTACAGCCCGACCGGCTGCACGCGCTCCGGGAGTGCGGACGCGCGGTGCGCCGCGGCGGAACGATCTCGATCATCGGCACCTACGCCGGGCCGATGCCGTTCTTCCCGCTCGCCGACCTGTTCGACCAGCAGATCTCGATCCGGATGGGTCAGGCGAACGTGCGCCGCTGGAGCGACGAGATCCTCACGGCGCTGGTGGGCGGAGATCCCTTCGGGACCGACGACCTGGTCACGCACGTCCTGCCGCTCGAGGAGGGGCCGCGAGGCTACGAGCTGTTCCAGAAGAAGGAGGACGGAGTGATCAAGATCGTCCTGCAGCCGAACGGAGCCGCAGCGTGAGCGAGCGGCCACCGGATCCATTCCGGCCCGGCAAGGTGCCGAAGGGCCGGCCCTTTGCGGGGATCGGCCGCCCAGGCGTTGCCGCGGGCGTTGCGCTGTTCGTGATCGCCGCCTTCGTGGCGTTGATCTTGTTCGCGGCGCTGCGCTGAGCTCGGCCTAGCGCAGCCCGCCGCGTTCGTGGTGCGCCTTGAAGAACTCTCGCGAGCCGGCAGTCGCCATCGCCGCCGAGGCCGAGATCTCGAGCGCAAGCGTCGCGGCCGCGACCACCTGCGCAAACCGGTAGACCTTCCCGGCGCCGGCGCAGCCGATCAGCGAAAGCCACGAGCGGGCGTAGGGGAGGGTCGTGCCGCCGCCGACGGTCGCGACCTCCAGCCCCGGGAGCCGGATCGAGACGTTGATTCCCCCGTCGATTCGGTGGGCCGCGCCGTGCGCCATCGAGCTCGTCCCGACCATGCCGATGTCCTGGCCCGTTGCGGTAAACATGGCTGCGATTGCAGTCGCCGGCGTGAACGCGACCGATTGCATGCCAGAAGCGATCGCGCCGTGCGTGCCGACGTAGGCGAGATCGAGCAGGTCCTCGGCGCTCGTCCGCAGCACGCGGCGGATCGCGTCGTCGGTCAGCGTCGCCTCCGCGATGACCGTCTTGCCGTGGCCGCCGCGCTCGAAATAGCGATGTGACGGCTTCTTGTCGCCGCCCATGTTGCCCTCGAGCATGGCCCGCCGCGGCTGGACGGGCGTGCGCTCCGGGACGAACGCCTGGTTCAGCGCGTAGCTGTTGCGCGTCACCATGTTCAGCCCGACGGCGTCGCCGGTGGTGAAGGCGTACATGACGTGGCACATCGAGCCGACGACGTGCGTTTCGACCTCGCGGAGCTTCGCGTGGCGGGAGAGCCCCTCCACCGGCGTCGCCTCGAGCCACGCGCGCATGTCGTCGAGCTGGCCGTCGATCCAGCGCGCGAACTCGACCGCCTGCGCCGTCGATTCGAACGAGAAGGCGCTTGCGCGCGTCATCCGGTCGCGGAGGACGTAGGTGCGAAAGCCGCCCGACTCCGCGGCCGCGCGCGCGCCGCGCTGCAGCGAGATCGCGAGGCCGCCTTCGGTGTTGGCGAGCGGGACGAACAGGCTCTCCCGCCCCCGGGCACGCTCCTGTAGAAGGCCCGCCGGCTCCACGAGCTCGTACTCGCCGAGCTCGACGCCGAGCGGCCCGACAACCGCGACCGGGACGACCGCGACGCCGGTAAGCGCCTCCGTGGCGCTCGAGAACCCTGAGAGGTCGTCCCAGAACACCTCGCCGTCCTGAGCAAGCTCTTTCAACGCGTCCTGCCGCGCCCGAATCGATTCCGGATCGTTCTTTCGGGGCCAGCGGCGGGGTTCCACGGAAACAGCTTAAGCTTGAGCCGATGGAAGCGACCCTCGAAACGGCTCCGGCGGCGCCTCCGCCCAGCAGCGAGCACGAAGGCGTTCTCCGTTACTACGAGCTGGCGAAGCGGGCCGAGTGGCGGGTGCGCGATCTTCCATGGGACGACGTCGCGCCGATTCCGGAGTCGACGAAGGGCACGCCCGAGCGCCAGGCGCGCAGGCGCGACCTCTGGCGGTCGGTCATCACGCAGCAGTACCAGGCTGACGTCTTCGCGGTCGAGATGGCGTCGCAGCTACTCGGCGCAGCGCGCCATTTCGAAGCGAAGCTCTACTACACCACGATGGTGCAGGACGAGGCCCGCCACACGGAGGCGTGGCTGAAGCTGATCGAGCTGTCCGGTGGCGCGACCGAACGCGACCCCTATCTCGACCAGCTCGCTCACATGTTCCTCGAGCTCGACTCGCTGGAGGAGAAGGTTTTCCTGATGCAGGTCTTCTTCGAGCGTCTGATCATCCCGCGCTTCCGGCTGATTGCCCGCTCCGCGCCGGACACGATCCTCGCCGACCTCTGCAACCGCCTGACGATCGACGACGGCATCCACCACCGCTCCGGAGTCGCGTACGAGCGGGTGCTCCTGGACGAGGCCCCGAAGAAGGTCCACAAGCAGCTGGTCAAGGTGGCGAACCAGATGCTCCCGATTTTCGCGGAGCACGTCCTCTGGCGGCCGAAGGCAAGGGAATGGATCGGCGGGATGATGCACACACGAGACGTGGAACGCCTCCGCGAGGA
>Ga0126311_10000989_pt1 | contig 13400 bp, 7 predicted proteins | sample Plot61_FD_92539 | JGI IMG/M metagenome (GOLD analysis project Ga0126311, IMG submission 92539) | Serpentine soil microbial communities from UC McLaughlin Reserve, CA, USA - Plot61 | ecosystem: Environmental > Terrestrial > Soil > Grasslands | place: USA: UC McLaughlin Reserve, Lake County...
GACCACCGGCTGGCCTCGCGCGCCTCGATATGCGCCCGTGATTTCGCTTCCGAGCACCTGCTGGTTTACGACGTGCCGAAGGAAGATTTGACCGTCTTTCAGAAGCTGCTTCTGCCCGCCGGAGTCTCTCCCCGGCAGCTCTCTAGAATCGAGCTCACCGAAGCCATTATAGAGATGGTGAAAGCGGGGCTCGGAATCGGAGTGATGGCGAGGTGGGCCGTGGAGCCGCAGGTCAAATCGGGAGTGCTCCGCGCGCTCTCTTTGACCAAAAGAGGCCTCTACAGGCAGTGGCACGCGGCCATGCTAAAGAACAGGGCCGCGCCGCCTTACCTGCTCAAATTCGTGGAGCTTACGGCCGGCAGCTCGGCGCTTCAGGTGAGAAACGGCTCGAAGCGCTCACCGGCCCTACCTCGACACGGGCTGCCCGGCGGCTCTATACCTGATCCCTCACGAAGGAGGCCATGAATTCGGCGACCTTCCTCCTGACGCCGCGATCCTTCCACGTTTGCAGGTCGACCAGATCGCAATTGGCCATGTCGCCGAAAAATATCTGCGACCAGTGGTCGGCGAGGGGCTTTTCGTAGATGCAGACGTTGTTTTCGTCGTTCAGCGCGAAGGAGCGGTTATCGAAGTTGGTAGTTCCTACGGTCGACCAGACCCCGTCGCATACCATGTACTTATGATGCATCATCGTCTTGTTGTATTCGTAAATCTCGACCCCGGCCTCGAGCAGCTTTCCGTAGAGGCGGGTGCTGTTGTTGTGCGCCAGGAAGTTGTCGTTGTGCTTGCCCGCCACCATGATCTTCACATCGACCCCGCGCTGCTTAGCCTCGGCCAGAATCCGGATTGCCTGGTCGTCGGGAATGAAATAGGGGTTCGCGATGAAGATCGATTTACGGGCGCACACTATCGAGAGGTAGTACATGATGCGCACGGTCGAGGAGCCGGTCTCGGGCGAACTCAGGATCGATTGCAGGGCGAGCGGCCCGGCCGGTTGATAAATCGGATAGTAGGTTTCCCCGGAGATCAGCTCGCCCGTCGTTTCGAGCCAGTTGCGCGCGAAGCCCGCTTGAAGGGTTGCAGTCGCCGGGCCTTCGAGCCTGATCTGGGTGTCGCGCCAGTGCTCGGGGTCTTCGGCGTTCCCCTTCCAGTGATCCGCTATGCCCGCCCCGCCGGTGTAGCCGATGCGGCCGTCGATTATCAGGGACTTGCGATGCGTGCGGTTATTGAATCGCCTGATGGTATACCACCGGACGGGGCGGTACCACCTGACCTGGCAGCCCCCCGCGACGAGCGTCTCCATGATCTCGTCGCTGATGGAGGACGAGCCCACGGCGTCGAGCAGGATTTTGACCTCGAGGCCGGAGCCGGCTTTGGCCGCGAGGGCGTCCGCAAAGCGCCGCCCGATATCGCCGGCCCAGTAAATATAGGCCTCTATGGTGATCGATTTCTGCGCCTGCTCTATGCCCGCGAGCATCGACGGGTAGAACTGGTCTCCGTTAGAGAGTATCTCGATCCGGTTGCCCTGCACGAAAGGCGTGTCGGTGGCGCCGGAGATGGTGGAGAGAAATTCCGGCGATTCGATGGCGAAGTCATGGTCGAGGCCGTACGTGGGCTCTTCTTCGAGGGGCTTGAAAGAGAGGATCAGTACGGCCGCGAAAATCAGGGCCATGATGCCCAGGATCCTTTTCCATGTCGCCCGCGCGGCCTGGAGCAGCAGCCACAACCAGCCGTATCTGATCGCGTGCCGCGCGCGTTTCAACACGCCCTCACGTGACCGGACTTCCGCTCTGGCCCGATCGCGCATCAATCGGAGCGTTTCGACGGAAGGAGCGCTTTCGTCAACCGCTTCGGTATCTTCTTTAATCTTCATAGATCAATGGTTTAAGGATCTGTCCTTCATCTCCCCGGAAATCTATGTACCGCTCTCCTGCGCCCTGCATAGGTTAAATAAGGAAGGGCGCTTCACACAACCTCTTATCGCGCTTTGCGGATGGGTGAACCCTCGAAGGGATTCGCGTTGTACTCCCGGGCGCGGGCCCATCTATTGGTCCGGCTCTACAAGCACGTCGAGCACATAACTGTTCGAGCGGATCCCGTCGGGTCCGACCGCCTCTACCGTGAGAGGGCCGGGCCGCGACAGGGTGCCGGCGCGCAGCCTCGCTACCAGCTCAGAACCGTCAGGCGACACCGATATGACCTTCATCTCCTCGCCGTCGATCAGAATAATCGTGCCGGAAACGAACCCCGAGCCGCGCACGACGACCTCGAATTTCTTCGCCTTCTTCTTGACCACGACGGGCTCGAGCAGGTCTCCCGTCGCCCGATTTCGGACTTGAATTGAATCGATTTTGATCCGCGACTCCAGCGCATCGGAGCTGACGAGGCGATGCACGGTGCCGCCGAACCCTACGACGTATATCTCTCCGCCATCGTCCACGCCGAAGGATGTGATGTTCAGGCCCGTGTCGATAAGAAGGCGCGCGCCGGCTCCGTCGGCCAGAAATATCTCGCCCGAGCAAAAATCCCCGTACACGTAAGCGCCGGCGGGCAGGGTCTCTTTCTCGCCCCGGTAGACGTAGCCCGCCGTAACCGAGCAGCGCCCGCCCGTGTGGTCATATTCGATCAGCGGAAAGACGGGCCGTAGAGAATTACACTGCGGAGGATCGAAGTTCGTGCAAAGGGTTCCCTCGAAGACTCGCCAGCCATAGTTGCCGCCGGAGGTGACGAGGTTTATCTCTTCGCGCTTCTCGTGCCCCACGTCTCCGACATATAGCTCGCCCGTGAGGCGGTCGAACGAGAACCGCCAGGGATTGCGAAAGCCGAGGGCGAAGATCTCGTCCCTGCCCGGCACATCTCCGATGAACGGGTTGCTCTCGGGGGATGAGTAAGGCGCTTCCGCGCCCGGCTTATCGACATCTATTCGCAGGATCTTGCCCCGGAGCGAGGCTTTGTCCTGCGCGCTACGTTCGGGGTCTTCCCAGTAGCCGTCGCCCGTCGAAATGTAAAGAAAGTTGTCGGGTCCGAAATCGATCATGCCGCCGTGATGAATGTCGGACGGCTGGGGAATGATCAGCACGGGGCGTTCGACAGCCTGCGCGACGTTCGGGTCTGATTTCGAGGCGCGGTACTCGGCCACGACCATGGCCCCATCCGATGTACGCGTGTAGGAGACATAGAAGCGCCGATTGTCTTCGTACCGGGGATGAAAAGCCAACCCGAGCAAACCGTTCTCTCCGCCCGCTCTGACCTTTTCGCTGATGTCGAGAAAGAGCGTCGCGGAGGCCGCGCCCGGCACCCGAACTTTGATGCGCCCGGCCCGCTCGGCGACGAATATTCGATCGCTGCCGTCCCTGGCGCCGGTCAGGTAGAGCGGCTGGCTCAGGCCGGTGAGCACCGGCACGACCTCGACCTGCGCGCCGGGAAGGGCCGGGCCTTGCCTGACAATGAGGGGCGAACGGCTGGCACTGTCAGCCCGCTCCGCCGCGAGATAGCATATGCCCAGAAGCGCCAGACAAGGCAGAAAAAACGTCGCTCTTATCGTCGCTCTTGTCACGGGTTTCCTCTCCCAGTTCGATAAGTTCAAGCGCCTACGATTAGACTACAGGGCCGCGCCCTGAGTCTTAAATTTCCATCAGATTTTAAAGAGCCCTCGTGAGGTTTTGTTTGCCCGTACACCCGGGCAAATCTTTGTTGGTCAGGGACATGGGGTCTTGGCGCCCACCCGGCGGGCTCCGTCTTTATCGCTCCGATAACGCGATGCAGACCGGCCGGAATCCTGGCATTTCCACCGGGCCATACTAACACCTGAGCGCACGTCTGTCGAACCTCCCGAAGCGGATCTGAGAGCCGGAAGAGTATGGGCGCTCTCGCGTCGCGTCCCCGCTTCGCTGCAATCCGGTGTTAGGCTTCCGGGCCGGGCCTGCCGTGGCAAGCAGCCGCGCGTTGAATGAAATTGAACTGGCCGGGCGGTTAAGTTAGTATTGGCTCGCCTCTTGAAGGCGATCATCCGTATGGGAGGGGAGAAGTTTTATATGTCTATGGATTCTTACACTCCTCGCGCCGAGCACAGGTTTACCTTCGGGCTATGGACGGTCGGCAATCGCGGGCGCGATCCTTTCGGCGAAGCGGTGCGCCCGACCTTGACTCCCGTGGAGGCGGTCCGGCTGCTCGCCGAAGTGGGCGCGATGGGAGTCAACCTCCACGATAACGATCTCGTGCCGATAGACGCGGCGCCCTCGGAGCGTGACCGGATCGTGCGGGAGTTCAGGCAGGCTTGCGAATCGAACAACCTTAAAGTGCCGATGGCCACGGTCAATCTCTTCTTCGACCCGGTCTTTCGGGACGGCGCTTTTACGGCCAATGACAGGCGCGTACGCGGCTACGCCATTCAGAAAACCATGCAGGCCATGGACATTGGCGCGGAGCTTGGGGCCGAAATATTCGTCCTCTGGGGCGGGCGTGAAGGGGTCGAGACCGACGGCTGCCGCCGCCCGGACGAAGCGATCAAGCGGCTGCGGGAAGCCATCGACTACCTCTGCGAATACTCGATGGATAAAGGCTACGGCTACAGATTCGCGCTCGAAGCGAAGCCGAACGAGCCGCGCGCCGACATCTACATGCCGACCACCGGAGCCTACCTGGCTTTCATCGAAACCCTCAAACATTCCGAGCTTGTCGGAGTCAACCCCGAAGTGGCGCACGAGCACATGGCGGGCCTGAACATGACGCACTCGGTCGCGCAGGCGTGGGAAGCGGGCAAGCTCTTCCACATCGATCTCAACGATCAGATACCCGGCCGCTACGACCAGGACTTGCGCTTCGGCTCCGCCAACCCTCGCGCCGCTTTCTGGCTGGTCAAGTTCCTGGAAGACGTGGGCTATGACGGGCCGCGCCATTTCGATGCCCACGCCTACCGGACGGAGGATTACGAGGGCGTGAAGGAGTTCGCGGCCGGCTGCATGCGGACCTACCTCATCCTGAAAGATAAGGCCGCCAGGTGGAACGCGGACCCCGAGATCGGAGCCATCCTCGCCGATCTCGGCGAGACGGGCCCCGGCACACAGAGGGCCGAAGGGTACTCAAGAGAGCACGCGACGAAGCTCCTGTCGCACAGTTTCGACCGGGCGGCGATAGCCTCCTCGGGGCTGCGCTACGAGAGGCTCGATCAACTGACCATCGACATCCTGCTCGGCGTGCGCTGATAGGCAGCAAACGCCCGCGGGGGCGGCACGCACATCGACGTTTCAAGAAATCAACCCGGAAGAGATTCAATTGAGAAACCGAATGCCTGTGAACCCCATCAAACGCGAGGGGCGCTACTTCCCCGCCGCCTTCTTTATCGCTGCAATCGTTCTTGCCGTGCAGACGAAGGCGGGATTACAGGAAAAGCAACCCGACTACCGCAATACCGGACTGCCGTTGGACCGGCGGGTGGACGATCTTCTGCGGAGGATGACGCTTGAAGAAAAGGTCGCGCAACTCACCTGCCTCTGGGTGAAGAAGCCCCAGCGGATTGACGAGCCGGGCAATTTCTCGTTCCCGGATCGAGGAGAGTTCTCGCCCGAAAAAGCCGCGGTCGTCCTCAAAAACGGCATCGGCCAGATCGCGCGACAGCGGGAGAGAAAAGACGCGCGCGCGTCGGCCGCCTTCGCTAACGCCGTGCAGAAGTTTCTGGTCGAGAAGACGCGCCTCGGCATCCCGGCCATCTTTCACGACGAAGCTCTCCACGGCCATATGGCAAAAGGGAGCACCCATTTCCCTCAGCCGCTCGCGCTCGCCGCGAGCTGGGATACCGAGCTTGTCGGCCGGGTCTTCGCCGTCGCCGCGCTTGAGGCCAGGGCGCGCGGGGGCCATCAGGTCCTGGGGCCGAACCTCGACCTCGCCCGCGAGCCCCGCTGGGGCAGGACCGAAGAGACTTATGGCGAGGACCCATACCTCGCGTCCCGAATGGGCGTCGCCTGTATCAAGGCCTTGCAGGGCAGGGGGCCGGGCGTGGACGGCGAGCACGTCATCGCGACGGGCAAGCACTTCGCCGCGCACGGCCAGCCCGAGGGAGGGACCAACATAGCTCCCGCCAATTACTCCGAGAGGATCATCCGCGAGGTATTCTTCCCGACCTTCGAGGCCGCCGTTAAAGAAGCCGGCTTGATGAGCATCATGCCCTCCTATAACGAGATAGACGGAGTGCCGTCGCACGCGAGCAGGTTCCTGCTGGAGAAAGTCCTCCGCCAGGAATGGGGCTTCACGGGCATGATAGTCTCCGATTACGACGGGATATCGCAGTTATACACGAGGCATCACGTCGCCTCCGACAAGGCCGAGGCCGCGAGCGCGAGCCTCGCGGCCGGAGTCGATGTCGAGCTGCCCGACCCCGATTCCTACCAGACCATCCCGCAGCTGATCTCGGAAGGGAGGCTGTCACGAGAGGCGCTCGATAGGGCCGTCGCCCGCGTTCTTAAAGCCAAGCTCGTGCTCGGCCTGTTCGAAAATCCTTACGTCGACCCGGAACGCGCGGCGAATCTGACAAATAGCCGGCCTCACCGAGAGCTTGCCGCCGAGGCCGCGCGCCGCTCGATCGTGCTTCTGAAAAACGATAACAACCTGCTCCCGCTCGACCGCGACAGGCTGAAATCGATTGCGGTGATAGGCCCCAACGCGGACCGCGCGCACCTGGGCGGCTATAGCGACGACCCCGGTCGCGGCGTGAGCGTTCTCGACGGCATTCGCTCGAAAGCGGGCGGCCGGATCAAGGTCAATTACGCGAAAGGCTGCACGATCACGAGCGAGGGCGGGGACTGGTGGGCCGACAAAGCCCGGCTGGCCGATCCGTCCGGTGAGGCGAAGCTAATCGATGAGGCCGTCCAGGCCGCCAAGGCTTCAGACGCCGCGGTGCTCGTGCTCGGAGGCAACGAAGACACCAACAAGGAAGCGTGGGCGGAGAATCACCTCGGCGACCGCGACAGCCTGGAGCTCGTCGGGCTCCAAAACGAGCTGGTCAAGGCCGTCCTGGGGACCGGCAAGCCCACGGTCGTGTTTCTCATCAACAGCGGCCCTCTGTCTATCAACTACATTGCGGAGAATGCGCCGGCCATTCTCGAAGGCTTCTACCTCGGCCAGGAGACCGGCGTCGCGGCGGCCGACGTTCTGTTCGGAGACTACAATCCGAGCGGCAAGCTGCCCGTCAGCTTCCCGCGCTCGGTCGGCCAGCTGCCGATCTACTACAACCAGAAGCCTACCGCCAGGCGCGGCTACCTCTTCGCGAGCAAAGAGCCTCTGTTCGCCTTCGGGCAGGGCCTGAGCTACACGACGTTCGAGTACTCGGACCTTACCGTGAAGCCGGAGAAGATCGGCCCCGCCGGTCAGGCGTCGGTGAGCGTGACGGTAACGAACACGGGCAAGGTCGCCGGAACCGAGGTCGTCCAGCTTTACATAAGGGATCAGGTGAGCTCGGTGACAAGGCCCGTCAAAGAGCTGAAGGGGTTCGAGCGCATCACGCTCGCGCCGGGGCAGAGCAGGACCGTGAGCTTCGCGATCACTCCCGACAAGCTCTCTTTCCTCGATCTGAACATGAATCGCGTCGTCGAGCCCGGGCTCTTCGACATAATGGTGGGGCCGGACTCTATCAAACATAAGCTCGCGCGCCTCGAAGTCGCCCGGTGATAGGCGCGCCGAGGCTCGGGCCTCCGGACTCAGCACTTGAGAATGAGCGGCGCGACCGTATCATCGAGGCTCTGTTCGCTCGCGCCGGAACGGACATCGCCGAAGAGGTGCCAGCGCTCTACGTGCTCGGCAGACGACTCGGGTTCCAGGCGAGTGAGAGGCCCGAGGGTCTCAAGCTCTATGTAAGAGCCCGCCGTGAAGGTCTCGGTATTGCTGCCGTAATCGGGATATGTGGAGCCGTCCAGGTAGGCGAATCGCTTCACGAACAGGGTCTCGCCGTGAAGATAGCCGGCCCATCCCTGCTTGTTTGCGATCCCGACCTTTTGCGGCGCGGGCGAGGCTTCATCGGTTCTCAGTCGAATGTACCTCTTGCCCAGGGTCCAGCGCGGGTCGGCCAGGTCCGTGTAATGCCACAGGACCAGCGGGCGAGCCGGCAACAGGTACTCCGAGTGCGGGACGTATGGCTCCTGCGGGAGAATCACCTCTCCGCCGCCGTTCATGATCGTGATCGCCCACGGGGCGAGCTCGATTGCCCAGAGGTTTTCGTTCGTGATCCTGTGACGAACCAGGACGGCCGTCGAGCCGTCTTCAATCGTCACGGTGATCTCTTTCCGGAGCCCGGTCGCAGGCTCCGTCGGCTGCATCAATTTGATAGAGTTCCGGTCCAGAATCTCGTGCCCGACGGGAGTGTTATCGGGAGCATAGGTGCGCGGCATGGCTTCGGGAGCGGCCCACAGCCGGTGGCCGCCCCACGGCTTCCACCGGTTGAGGTCGGCCTCGTTCACCGCTTCGGGAAGCTCTCCGAGCATGTTCTGCCGGCCGACGAACCCGTAGCGAATGATGCGCGGGCCGATGTCGGTCGTAACGATGACTTCGATCTCTCCGTTCGACAGCCTGTAGCAGTTCGGTTGATTCAGATATGATATTTTTTCCAGAGCGATACCCTCCCCCTGATCGAATCGATAGCCGGCCCCCTGCGGAGAAGCGCCCACGCGCTCGGATATATTGTCTTTTTCGGAATCTCGCCGTCAAGATCGAGTGCGCGTTGCCGGTTCCCGCGTCGGCCCCTCTCTCTGATACCCTTCACCATTTTTCGGAGCGTGTTTTATGAGCCTCTTTCTCGGAATAGATATTTCCACGACGGGCGCGAAGGCTCTGCTGATCGACGGCGCGGGCAGCGTCGTGACGAGCGCCACCACTCCTCTCGGCCTGTCGACGCCCCGCCCCCTCTGGGCGGAGCAGGAGCCGCGCGACTGGTGGGAGGCCGTGAAGGAGAGCGTCAACCGCGCCCTCTTTCAGGCCGGCGGCTCCGGAACCCGGGTGTCGGCGGTCGGCCTGACCGGGCAGATGCATGGCCTCGTGCTCCTCGACGAGCGGGGAGATGTCTTGCGGCCCGCCATCTTATGGAACGATCAGAGGTGCGGCGAAGAGTGCGACCTGATACGCGGGCGGCTCGGCAAGGATCGCCTGATTCAAATCACGGGCAATGACGCCTTGCCAGGTTTCACCGCTCCGAAGATCGTGTGGGTTCAGCGGCGCGAGCCCGAGGTTTACGCGCGCACTCGCCACGTCCTTTTGCCCAAGGATTACGTCAGGTACAGGCTAACGGGCGACTTCTCCATGGACAAGGCGGACGGGTCGGGCACTATACTCTTCGACCTGAAGAATCGGGACTGGTCATCTGAAATGCTCGCGGCGCTTGATATACCCCGCGAATGGCTGCCCCCCACCTTCGAAGGCCCGCGGGTGACGGGAGAGATTACGCGCGTCGCGTCGGAGGCCACGGGGCTCAAGCAGGGTACTCCGGTCGTGGCCGGCGGCGGGGACCAGGCGGCCGGAGCCGTGGGAATGGGCGCGGTGCGTCCGGGCATTGTGGGCCTGACGCTCGGCACTTCCGGGGTCGTCTTCGCTCCGACCGAATCCGCCCTCATCGAGCGCGAGGGACGGCTTCATTCCTTCTGCCACGCCATGCCCGGCCGCTGGCACTTGATGGGGGTGATGCTCAGCGCGGCGGGCAGTCTGCGATGGATGCGCGACAGCCTCGCCCCCGGGGCGAGCTTCGACGAGCTGATCGATGAGGCGGCGCAGGTTCCGGCGGGCAGCGAGGGCTTGATTTTCCTGCCCTACCTCTCCGGCGAGCGCACGCCGTATCCGGATCCCCTGGCGCGCGGCGCGTGGGTAGGGCTCACCGTGAGGCACAGGCGAGGCCATCTGACCAGGGCCGTGCTCGAAGGCGTGGCGTACGGCTTGAAAGACAGCTTCGCGCTGATTCAGAGCGCGGGCCTCGAAGGCTTCGAGCAGGCGCGCGTATCGGGCGGCGGCGCCAGGAGCGCGACCTGGCGGCAGATACTCGCGGACGTTCTGCGCGTGGAGCTGGTCACTGTCAATACCACGGAAGGCGCGGCCTTCGGGGCCGCCCTGCTCGCCGGGACCGGCAGAGGCGAGTGGACGGATGTCGATGCAGCCTGCGCCGAGACCGTCAAAATAACCGGGCGCGTGAGCCCTGATGCGCAGCACGAAGAGATCTACCTGCGTATGTATGACCGATACAAGTCTCTATACCCGGCCCTAACTCCCGCATTCAGAGACCTGGCCTCGGTAGAGAGCTGATCCCGAGCCCCGCTGCTCCTCACTCGTATCTGAGCGCGATCATCGGGTCCAGCTTCATCGCCCTGCGCGCGGGAAGGTAGCTGGCCAGCAAGGCGACGCCTATCATGAACAGAGGCACGGCCGCGAAGATGAACGGGTCGGAAGCGCTCACTCCGAACAGCAGGCTCGCTATGAGCCGCGTCAGACCGAACGCCGCGGCCAGCCCGAGCACAACGCCGGCGAGCGTGAGGGCGAGGCCCTGCCCGACGACCAGCCTCAGCACGTCCACCGATTGGGCTCCCAGAGCCATTCTTATGCCTATCTCGTGCGTGCGCTGCGTGACCGAATAAGAGACCACCCCATAAATCCCGACCGCGGCCAGGATTATCGCAAGGCCCGCGAAGAGTCCGAGCAGCATGACGCTGAAGCGTTTTTGGGACACTGCCTTGTCCAGGTACTGGCCCATCGTCCTGGTATCGGTGATGGGCTGGTCCTTATCGACCGCCCAGAGCGCGTCGCGCATGCCCGCGATAAGGCTAGCCGGGTCCAAAGAGGTCCGGACGGCGAAGGACATGTTTGAGAAGACGGCCTGGTAATAGGGAAGGTAATACTGAGGCCGCGACTCCAGGTCGAGAGAGGAATGCTTTACGTCCCCGACTACTCCGACGATCTCGGTCCAGGGCACGTCGGGAGCGTTGAACGCGTCGATCTTTATTCGCTTGCCGATAGGGTTCTCGCCGGGGAAGTAGCGCCGGGCGAGGCCGCTGCTGATGATCGCGACGAGGGGGCTTTTCAGGTTATCCCGCTCGGTGAAATATCTTCCGGCAAGCAGAGGTATGCGCATGACGTTGAAGTAGCTCTCGTCTATAACGCGCTGGTCGCCCAGGGGCGTATCCGCAATGCTGGTCGGCAGGGGGCGGCCTTCGATGACGAAGCCGTCAACCTCCTCGCCGCCGGCGAGCGGCAACTGTGACACGGCCCCGACCGCTTCGGCTCCCGGCAGGGCTTTAATCCTTTCGATCACCTGATGGTAGAACTCCCTCTGCCTATCATCCGTGGAGTATCTGGAATCGGGAATGTTAATGGTCATCGTGACGACGTTTTGAGGATTGAATCCCGGATCGACCTTCAGCAGTTGCAGGAAGCTCTTGATGATGAGCGCGGCCCCGATCAAAAGGATCAGCGAGAGAGAGACCTCCGCGACCACGAGCAGGCTGCGAACGCGGTTGCCGTGAACTCCGGTCGACCCGCGCGCGCCCTCTTTCAGGTTTTCACTCAGGTCGCAGCGCGACGCCTGGAGGGCCGGGGCGAGGCCGAACAGAATGCCGGTCAGAAGAGAGACGAGCGCCGTGAACCCGAGCACCGTGAGGTCGATGCCTATCTCGTGTTTCCTCGGGATGTTGTCGGGGGCTAAAGCGACTAGCAGCCTGACACCTGCGGAGGCAAGCAGCACCCCGAGGGTGCCGCCCGCCAGAGAGAGCAGGACGCTTTCGGTTAGAAGCTGGCGCACCATGCGGGCCCGGCTCGCCCCGAGGGCGGCTCGAATGGCGATCTCCTTCTGGCGGGCGGCCGAGCGGGAGAGCAGGAGGTTGGCGACGTTGGCGCAGGCGATCAGCAGTACGAGCCCCACCGCGCCGAGCAGCACGAAAAGCGCCACGCGCACGTCTCCTATGACCTGATCGCGCAGCTTGACGAGGCTCACATCGAATCCCTTGTTCTCTTTGAAACTCTCGGCCAGGCCGCTTGCGATGGTGCTCATTTCGGCCTGGGCCTGTTCCATCGTGCCCCCGTCTTTCAGACGCGCGATGGCCGCCTTGTTATGGCTTCCGCGATTGCTGATCTGGCCCGCGGAGAGGGCGATGGGGGTCCACAGTTCTGTTTGAGGAGACAGGTCGAAGTAGGAAGGCATGTCCTGCGCCCTCGGGAAGTGGAAGCCCTGCGGCAGGACTCCGATGATGTTGTAGCTCTCGCCGTCGAGCGTCAAAGTCTTCCCGGTGACATCCGGATCGCCGCCGAATCGGCTCTGCCACATCGAATAGCTTATGACGGCGACGTGATTGGCCCCGGGCTTATCCTCATCGGCCGTGAACAGTCGCCCCAGGACGGGCTCCACGCGCATGACCTGGAAGAAGCTGGAAGATACGCCCGCGCCGCTTATCCGCTCGGGGGTATCGATCCCGGTCAGAGCGAAGCGCGCGTTGTCGATGAGCGACATCTCTTCGAATACGTGGTTCTGGGCGCGCCAGTCCGTGAAGTTGCCCGCGTTGACAGGGATTTGGTCGATGCCGATGTCGATACTCGGGTTGCTATCCCAGACGAGGACGAGGCGCTCCGAATCTTTGTAGGGAAGAGAGCGAAAAAGCACGGCGTTCACGATGCTGAAGATCGCCGTATTGGCTCCGATGCCGAGCGTCAGCGCGATGACGGCGATGGCCGAAATGGCGCGGCCTTTGAGCAGTACTCGAATCCCATAGCGAATATCCTGCGCGAGGGTTTCCATAAAGCAATCTCCACTCTGAGAAAATTAAGGCTGAGAGAGTCGAAACAGCATGTATTACGCGGAGCCCGGCTGCGCGGGTGCAGGAATCAGGGCGCAGGAATCAGGGCGCAGGGGTCAGGAGTGATATTCGTGATGTTGATCGAGACAGGAGGATTATTTTAAGCGAGTTTCAGATGGACTCTACTCCTTGGACTCTACTCCTTGTTCGGCCCCGGCCATCAGCCCCCGGCCTCCTCGGCGATGCGTCGCCTGAAGCCGTCGCTCCTCGTATTTTCGCCCCCGGCGGAATCAGGGAGCCCGCCTTCGCGCTCCCGGTGAGTCGTTATCATCACTACGGCCGAGATGATAACTATCGTCGCCAGCAGCGTGCGGAGGGTGAGCTGCTCACCGGCCAGAGCCCATCCGAGCAGGACCGCCACCACGGGATTTACGTAAGCGTAAGTCGAGGCGAGCGACGGCGTCGCCACTCTCAGCAGCCAGCTGTACGAGGTGAAGGCTATAAGCGAGCCGAAGACGATCAGGTAAACGAGCGCGCCCGCGGAGCGTAATGAGATACCGCCGAAGGCCAGAGCGCTCGCTTCCCCCCTTAACATGCCCGCAATAGTGAGCAGGACCCCGCCCGCGAGCATCTGCATTCCCGCGGCCATCA
>Ga0126311_10000990_pt1 | contig 13398 bp, 13 predicted proteins | sample Plot61_FD_92539 | JGI IMG/M metagenome (GOLD analysis project Ga0126311, IMG submission 92539) | Serpentine soil microbial communities from UC McLaughlin Reserve, CA, USA - Plot61 | ecosystem: Environmental > Terrestrial > Soil > Grasslands | place: USA: UC McLaughlin Reserve, Lake County...
AGCGGACGGGAGTCGACGCGCTCGCCGTCGCGATCGGCACGAGCCACGGCGCCTACAAGTTCACGCGGCCGCCCGATTCGGAAGTGCTCGCCATGGACCTGATCGAGGAGATTCACGAGCGGCTCCCGGAGGTGCACCTCGTCATGCACGGCTCATCCTCGGTCCCCGCGCACTTGATCGACGAGATCAATCGCTACGGAGGCGAGATCAAGCAAACGTGGGGCGTCCCGGTCGAGGAGATCCAGCAGGGGATCAGGCACGGCGTCCGCAAGGTCAACGTCGACACCGACTCGCGGCTCGCGATGACCGGTGCGGTCCGGAGAGTCCTGAGTGATTCGCCGGAGGAATTCGATCCGCGCTCGTACCTGACTGAAGCGAGAAAGGCGATGCAGGAGACGGTCGCGGAGCGGATGCGCCAGTTCGGCCAAGCGGGTCACGCGGGCGACTACGAGCCGAAGCCGCTCGACGAGATGCGAGCCGTCTACGCGTGAACTAGCTGCGCGCGACATCGGCCACAACTGCGGCCAGCCATCGCTCCGCCTCGAGGACGAGGACGGCATTCGTCTCGAGCGTGTAGTACGACATCGCGCCCAGCGCCTGGGACAGCGCCCAGCCTCGGCCGCGAGCCCACGTCGGATCGTCGATCGAGAGCACGCTCCGGAAGATGTCGCGGGTGTCGGCGGTCAAGACCTTCCAGGCGACCATCGCGTCACACGCCGGATCGCCGACCCCGAGGGACCCGAAGTCGATGACGGCGCTCAGTCGACCGTCCTGGACGAGCAAATTCCGCGAGTCGAGGTCGCCGTGGATCCAGACGGGCGGCCGCTCCCATTCGGGCGCCTGCAGGGCTTCCTCCCAAGCGGCCGTCACCGCCTCGGTGTCGATTCGTGCCTCTAGAGACGGGATCGCAGCGCGTGTCGCTGCGTCACGCCTGACGAGCGGCTCGCCGCGGAAGAAGTTGTGCTCGCCCGGCGGCGGCCCGTCCGTCGGATCGATGCCCTGCAGCACCGCGACAAATTCGCCGAGGTCCCGGGCGAAGGCCTCCCGATCGCCGATCCGCTCCGCGCTCGCGGTTTCGCCCTCCAACCACGTGTAGATCGCCCAGGGAAACGGATACCCATCGCCGGGCACACCGTCTTCCAGCGGACGGGGAACGGCCACGGGCAGGGACGGCGCAATCCGCGGCAGCCACGCGCGTTCCTTCTCCAGGGTCACGACGGTCCTTTCCCTGCGAGGCAGCCGCGCGACCATCTCGTCGCCGAGCCGGAAGAGCGCATTGTCGGTTCCGCGGGGGACGACCGGCTCGATCGGCAGATCGGCCCACTTCGGGAACTGTCGCTCGAGCAACCGCCGAACGAGGGGCACGTCGACGTGCACCTCGTCCGCGTGCATCTTCGCGGCGGGTCGAACCCCGAAGCTCTGGGGCATGCGCCCACTCTGTCAGAAAGGCTTCCGCGGCTAACGGACGCGCAGGCGCTTCGTGAGTCCCTGCCGGTCGCTTCCATACTTGTAAACGCCGCGCGCGAGACGAACGCGCCACGTCGCGGCGCCTCGGAAGCTCAGGCCCGTGCGCTTGTTCACGCCTGGCCCGGTCAGGTGAAAGTTTCCGGTCCGCGACCGGTCGTTGACGACGATGCGGAAGCGGCCCGCCGGCACGGAGGTAGCGCCGAGCCGCGCAGCACCGGCTGCGTCGACCGAAGCCCTGAGCGTCTTGACCTTGGCCGGCGGAGGCGCAGGCGGTGGCGGAGGAGGCGGAGGCGGAGGCGCATCCGTCACGAAGAAGGAGCCGTTCATCGTCTGCCAGTGCGGCTCACACGCGTAGGCGTAACGCATGTTGTTCTGAAAGGTGACGGTGAAGGTCTGCTCGCCGACGAAGTCGAGGTCGGTACGAAAGTCGACCGTCGTGTCGCTGTTGCTGGCCAGGTGGAAGTTGTGGGCCGTGGACAGGTCCTTGACGACGACGGTGTACGTGCCGGGGAGCAGGCGGCTGACCTTCTTCCCCGAAGCGTCGTCGAGGGTGATGTTGAAGCCGTCGTTCACGCCGACGATCGCCGTCAGCGTCGGCTCGTCCGCGAGCGCCTGCCCAGGAACGAGGATCACCGCTGCTGCAATTGCCACGAGAGCTGCGCGCCACATTTGACCGCATGGTCGCGCCATGGCAGGCTTTGGTCAATGTTTTAGCTAAAAAGGAAATCGGCTTGATCGTCTTTCGCTTCCAATCCAGCCCCTCAGAGTCGATCGCGTTCTCCTACTCGCCGGTCGTCGAGGCGGTCCTGAGCCTCCACGTCCTCACCGCGCCGAAGCACCATCCGCTGCAGCACGCATGGGTGCGGAGCGCACGGGGTCTGCGCCCTGCGCTGCGCCGCGAGATCGGCGCCTTCAGCTTCGCGTACAACCCGTTCATCCCGGAGTTCCTGATGCCGTCGCCGGCAGCCGGCTTCAGCAGTTTCGAGGATGAGCTTCTCGAGCTCGAAGGCCTCGACGAGACGACGCTCGCGCTCGGCTTCCTGCGGACGATGTGGGACCACCGGGGCGAGCGGGATGAGACGTTGCTGGAGCAGCAGCGGGTCCGGCAGCACGTCCGCAAGCGTGCGACGGCTCTGGGAGCCGACCCGAAGGTTGCCGACCTGATCTTCGAGTCGCCTCGGAGGATGGCGCGGCGATTCGTGAAGCTGCTCCGGGATTACTGGGACGCGGCGTTCGAGGACGAGTGGGAGGCGCTCGAGCCGCGACTCGCCGAGACCGTCGCCCAGGCGGGGCAGCGCATCGCACAGGATGGCGTCCATGCGTACCTGACGGGGCTCTCGCCCCAGCTGCTCATCGATCCCTCGAGGAACGAGATCCGGCGCGACCTTCCCCACGAGCACACGGTCGAGATCGACCCCGGGAACCAGCTCGTGCTCGTGCCGAGCGCGTTCGTCTGGCCGCACGTGCGACTGAACTGCGACCTGCCGTGGCCGCCGACGATCGTGTACCCCGCGCCGTTCTCGCTCGATGTTGGGAGGGCGAAGCTCCCCTCGGATGAGGTGCTGCACGTCCTCCGCGCGCTGGGAGACGACACGCGTCTGCGCGCGTTGAAGCTGATCGCCGCGGGTGAGCGCTCGGGACAAGAACTGGCGCCGCTGATCGGGATCAGCCAGGCCGGCCTTTCGAAGCATCTCCGTCTGCTCGCGCGCGCCGGGCTCGTCGAAGCACGGCGCGACGGCTACTACGTGCTCTACGGCCTCCAGACCGAACGCATCTCGAAGCTTTCCGAGGCGCTGATGGCGTTCCTCGGCGAGCGCTCCGAGCGCGTCGCTTGAACCGACCGCACGGCGCGGTCTCAAGCGCGGCCGGTCGCCCTAGTTCGCCGTGACGCCTTCCGTCGTCCCTGCTGCGTCGCGGAGCCTCTCGAGGCCCCCGAGGATCAGGTCGAGCCCCAACTCGTACGCGCTGACGTCGTCTTCACGCTCCGGCTCCATGTGCTGGCGAACATGCTCGGTGAAATGCGGGTACTCGTCGGCGAAATCCCCACGGACGAACCGATCCGCGATGTCCGCGAACTGGCTCATGTCGACCGACCGGTAGTTCAGGACCTGGAACGTGTAACCCAGGATGTAGCTCTCGACGATGTGGTACGCGTGGTAGGTCACGTCCTTCGAGAAGCCCGCGTTCCGAAAGCAACCGAGCAGCGAGTTTCCGTAGCGCAGGCGCGCTACCCCCGGCCTCTGACGCATCCCGAGCCCGGAGGCCCAGGTGTGTCTCAGCATCATTTCGTGCGCCGAGATCGCTATCTGACGGATTTGCGTTTGCCAATCCGCGTCGGGCGCCGGCTCCGCGATCTCAGCCCAGGCGGCGTCCACGATTCCGTCGAGCAGGTCCTTCTTGTTCGAGACGTGGTTGTACAGCGACATCGCCTTCACCCCGAGCTCGTCGGCGAGCTTGCGCATGCTCAGCGACTCGATGCCGCCTTCGTCGGCGAGGGCGATCGCCGCGCGCAGCACTCGTTCCCTGTTCAGCGGTGCGCGGCTGATGGTCTCTTCAGCCGTCTTCGCCATCAGGTTCCGACTCGTCGTCCACGCTCACTTGACAACCTTACACTGTACGTCTAGGCTTACGCCGTACGCTTACACCGTAAACATGGAGGTGCCGATGATCACTACAAAGGAGAGGCACGTGCAGCAGCCATCGTCAGATGAAGTCGCGAACGGCGAGATCGCTTCCCCCGCCGGGACCGGCGAGGGAAGCACGATGACGGCGGTCGTGCACGAGCGGTACGGCCGGCCCGACGTCCTCCACCTTCGCGACGTCGAGAAGCCGAAGATCAACGAGAATCAGGTGCTGGTGCGCGTCCACGCGGCTTCGGTCAACCCCGTCGAGTGGTACGGCGTCACCGGGCCTATCTTCGGCCGCATCGGGAACGGTCTACGGCGGCCGAAGGTCACGTCCGTCGGAGCCGACCTAGCGGGCCGAGTCGAAAGCGTCGGCGCAGACGTGGAAGGTTTCCGGCCCGGCGACGAGGTCTTCGGCATCGGCGTGGGCGCATGGGCCGAATACGCGGTCGCCCGGGGGGCTCGGCTCGCGCTGAAGCCGGCGAGCCTGTCGTTCGAAGAAGCCGCGGCCGTCCCTGTGGCGGCGATCACGGCTCTCCAGGCCCTGCGCGACCACGGGCAGGTCCAGCCGGGCCACAAGGTTCTGATCAACGGCGCTTCCGGAGGCGTAGGCACGTTCGCGGTACAGATCGCGAAGGTGTTCGGTGCCGACGTCACAGCCGTGTGCAGCACGAGGAACGTCGAGCTCGTCCGGTCGCTCGGCGCAGATCGCGTCGTCGATTACACGCAGGAGGACTTCACGAAGCGCAGCGAGCGGCATGACCTGATGCTCGACATCGCCGGAAGCCGGCCGTTCAGGCAGTTCAAACGGGTGCTGACGCCCGAGGCGACCGTCGTGTTGGTCGGTGGGCCGATGACGTATCGCGGGCTCGGGCCCCTACCCCACCTCGGCGGCACGTTCCTGTCGTCGAAGGCCCGCAGGCGGACGGTGAAGTTCTTCGTCGCGAAAGTGACGACAGAAGACCTGACTGCGCTGGGCGAGCTCCTGGACGCCGGAAAGGTGAAACCGGTCATCGACAGGCGCTACGAGTTGAGCCAGGCAGCCGACGCTCTCGCGTACCTGGGAGAGGGCCACGCACGCGGGAAGGTCGTCATCACCGTCTGATCGGCATACCATGCCGCCGTGGAAGGACGAGAGGCGCCGGTCACCGAGGCCGTCGAGTCGGCATACGAGCGTCTCGGCGTCGAGCCGATCGTCAATGCGTGCGGGATCTACTCCGAGTTCGGCGGCTCATGCCTCTCGCCTTCCATCTGGGAGGCACTCGGCGACGTCAACCGGCAGTGGGCTTCCATGCCGGAGCTGCTCGACCGCTCCGGCGAGCTCGTCGCGGAGCTGCTCGGCGTCGAAGCCGCGCGGGTCGTGCCGGGCGCCGCCGCCGGCATTGCGCTGTCAGTCGGAGCCTGCATGACGGGCGGAGACGGCGCGCGGATGGAGCAGCTGCCGGACACGGCCGGAATGGTCGACAGGGTCGTGGTGCAGCGTGGCCATCAGTACCGCTACCTCCGCTGCGCGCGGCTCCCCGGAGCCCGGATCGTCGAGGTCGCCGGCGACGAGGATCTACGCCGAGCCCTCGACGACGGTGCTGCCGCCCTCCTCCACCCGGCCCACCTGGAGGGCGCTCCGGGCACGATCGCGCTCCGCGACGCTGCTGCGATCGCGCAGGAGGTAGACGTTCCCGTCATCGTCGACGCCGCCTTCATGGTGGATCCGCCGGAACGGATCGGCAGCTACGCAGACGAAGGCGGAGACCTCGTCTGCGTGAGCGCGAAGTACTACGGCGGCCCGAACGTCGGCGGTTTCGTTTACGGCAGAACCGACCTCGTCCGTGCTGTCGGCGCGATCGACTTCACGGGGTTCGAGTTCGGGCCTCACCTCATCTTCGGCCGGGCGTTCAAGCTCGAACGAACGGCCGTCGCCGCGACCGTCCTCGCGCTGGCGGACTGGCTCGAGCTCGATCACGACGAGCGGTGGACCAGGTACGCAGCGCGAGCGCAGCGCCTCCTCGACCTGCTCGCCGACATTCCCGGAGTCGAAATCGGCCTGGCCGGCTTCACGTTGGACGAGCGCCTGGTCGAGGAGCCCGTCAACGCGGTTGCCGTTCGCGGCCCTGCCGGCACCCGGCTGGATGCCGATCGACTCGCGGCCGAGCTCGCGGACGGGAGACCGAGCATCCGGTGCGTCCCGATCGACGGTGCGCTGGCGTTCTGCGTCGAGACCGTGCTCGAGGACCAGCTCGAGCAGATCGCCCGGCGCCTCGGCGAAGTCTGCGCCGGCCGCTGAGGTCATGCGGCGAGCGGTCCTCGGCGACCTGAAGCTTCTCGACATTCAAGCCGCGACATTGTTCGAGCTCACCGAGGCCGGGCGACTCCGGCACGTGAATTCGCCGAATCGGTCACCCGCGCCGCGGATGTGGATGGGCGGAAGCCGCGACGGGAACATCGTTCGCATCCGGGCCGACGTCGGTGACGAAACCGCTGACGCGATCGAAGCTTTCGTCGAACGTGAGCCGCCGCTGATCGAAGCCCACGGCCTCCCGGTCCACACGAACGAGTACACCGAGCTGCTCGGCACGGAAGCTCCGGTCGAGGAGGTCACGAGCGGCATGACCTTCGCGTTCCCGGCCTCGCTCGAGTACGAGCACGACGCGCCCGTCGTCAGGTCCTGCACTCCTGAAGGCGCGCGGCTCCTCGCACGCCTTCAGCTCCAGGGGATGCCCGAAGATCTCGTAGAGATGAGGTTCGTGGACACGCGGGAGTTCTGGCCGCCGTGGTGCGTCGCGCTAGACGAAGGAAGAATCGTCTCAGTCGCTTTCACGGCACGACTCTCTCCGGTCGGCGCGGAAGTCGGAATCACGACGGTTCCTGGGTCTCGCGGGCGCGGCTTCGCAGCAGCAGCTACAGCTGCGTGGTCATCGCTGCCGTCGCTCGAAGGTCGTGTCCTCTTTTACAGCTGTGATGCCGACAACGTCTCCTCGCGACGTGTCGCCGCCCGTCTCGGACTCGACTTCATCGGCCCAAGCGTCTGGATCCGCTAAAGCGGCCCGACCGTGCCGCGTACGCGGCGAGCTGGAGGTGCCACATCGGCCTCATCCGCGTCGAGTAGGGTCGTTCGAATGACGCGAGAGCTGCTCGACGCCTACCAAGCGCAGCTGCGCGCGCACGTGCACGACCGTCTGCCCGACTCCGTTCACGTCGAGCGGGACGGGCCACTCGTGCGGACCACGGGCTTCGGTAGCCACGGGTTCGTCGAGTACCGCGACCTCGCCGGCCTCGACGGGGACGAGCTCGACACGCTGATCGCGCGGCAGGTGCAGGTCTTCGCGGAGCGCGGCGAGCCGTTCGAGTGGAAGCTGCATGGCCACGATCGTCCTGCCGACCTCCCCGACCGCCTACGGGCGGCCGGCTTCGTGCCCGAAGAAACGGAGACGGTGGTGATCGCGCCGGTCGATGCGATCGCCGGCGAGCCGACGTTGCCCGACGGTGTCGTCATCCGCGAGGTCCGGGAGCGGCCCCACTTCGAGCCGATCGCACAGCTCGAAGAGTCGGTCTGGCACGAAAAGCACAGCTGGGTCGACGACCTCGCCGAAGAGCGCGCGGCCGACCCGGACGGTCTCCGCGTCTTCGTCGCGGAGGCAGGCGATCTCGCCGTCTGCGCCGGCTGGGTGCGCTTTCCGTCCGACACAGAGTTCGCCACGTTCTGGGGCGGCGCGACGCTGCCGGCCTGGCGCCGCCGCGGAATCTACCGCGCCCTCGTCGCCCACCGGGCGCAGCTCGCGGCCGAGCGCGAACGCCGCTATATCGAGGTCGATGCCTCCGACGACAGCCGGCCGATCCTCGAACGGCTCGGGTTCGTGCCGGTGACGACCACGACGCCGTGGGTCTGGTCGCCGCCGGAGGCCGGTTGACCAATCGACGACGGTCCCGGCGGTGCTGAGCGGGCTCGAAGTCGGTGTGCAGCTACCGGAGGTCGAACGGAACATCCGCTGGCCCGAGCTGCTCGCGATCGCGACGAGAGCAGAAGAGTGCGGCTTCGCATCCGTCTGGGTTGGCGATCACATGCTCTACCGTGGCGACGGTCGCCCCGAGCGCGGTCCGTGGGATGCCTGGACGGCGCTGGCGGCAATCGCGGCGTCGACGGAACGCGTGAAGCTCGGACCGCTCGTCGCCTCGACTGCCTTCCACCCGCCGGGGCTGATCGCGCGCATGGCCGCGACCATCGATGAAATATCGGACCAGCGCTTCGTGCTCGGGCTGGGCGCCGGTTGGAACGAGGTCGAGTTTTGCGCGTTCGGCATCCCGTTCGACCACGTCGTTGCGCGTTTCCTGGAGGCGTTCGAGATCATCCGCCGGCTGGTCGACGGAGAGCGCGTGACGCTCGAAGGGATGTACCACCGCGCGGAAGATGCCGTGCTCTTACCGCCGCCGAGGCGGAAGGTTCCGTTGATGGTCGGCAGCCAGGGGCCGCGCCTGTTGCGCGCCTCACTGCCTTACGCGGATGCCTGGAACACGTGGTACTCCTGGTACGGGAACACGCCCGAGGGCTTTGCGGCTCTCAGCGCGAGGCAGGGAGGGTCCTTCCGGAGGAGCGCCTGCGTGCTCGTCGCGGTCGACGGCGGCGCCGGTGAGCGTTCTTCCGAAGACGGAGTCTCCGCAGTCGAGTCGCGGAGGCTAGGGGAGCACCTGCGCGAGCTCGCCCAGGCCGGCGCGGACGAAGCGATTCTCGTCCTGGACCCGATCGACGAGCGCTCCGTCGCGGCCGTTGCCGAGCTTCTCTAGCTTCTTTCGCGCGGCGCGATAGGCTGATCACGCGCCATGATCGCCGAGTCGGAACGCGTCAAACCGAGGCTGCGCGGGGTCTTCCACGAGTCCGGGTTCTATGCCTCGATCGCTCTCGGGGTCGCCCTTGTCGCAACTGCCGAGGCCGGCCGCGCACGCACGTCCGCGGCTGTGTTCTCCGCCTGCGTGGCCCTCTGTTTCGGCGCGAGCGCGCTGTACCACCGGCCGACGTGGACGCCGCGCGTGCGGGCGTGGCTCGCGCGCCTCGACCATGCCGGCGTCTACCTGCTGATCGCCGGCACCTACACGCCGTTCGGGCTGCTGGTGATGTCTCCAGGGTGGGCGGTACCGGTGCTCGCGACGGTGTGGAGCGGCACACTCGCGGCGATTCTGCTGAAGCTCTTCTGGGTGCAGGCGCCGAGGTGGCTTTCCGCCACGATCGGCCTCGCGCTCGGATGGGTGGCAGTGGTCGCTTCCTCGCAGCTGCTCAAGCTGCCGCTGCCGGGCGTGCTGCTGGTCGCCGCCGGGGGCCTCTTGCATACGTCTGGCGCGATCGTGTACATGCGGCGCCGACCGGATCCGTTCCCGCAACTCTTCGGATATCACGAGCTGTTCCACGTGCTGACCGTGGCGGCGACGGCCTGTTTCTACGCGTCGATCGCATTCTTCGTTCTGCCGCGCGCGTAGGGCCAGCCACGGCGGACCGCCGCTCTTTCCGAACCGCGCCCGCTGGTTTCGACGGCACCGCGTCGCGCGAGTCGCGGTCGGCGGTTCGCCCCGCGATCGACCTCGCCGCCGGAATCGTGATCGCGGCGTCGCCGTTACGACCTGTACGCGAGGTCACCTCGTCCCTTATCTGTTCGAACCGGTCGAATAGATCCATAACCCAGAACGAACGGAATTACAAAAGCACGCGCCACCGGAAGCGTCCGCACGACGCGTTACTGGCAGGCACACGAATGCTGACCGATCTGGCTACTCTCCCCAGCGTCGACAAAGGAGATATCCGGTGAATCGTCGTTTTGCTCTTCGCGCTTCGCTCTTTGCGCTCGTCGTCTGCGGCATCGCGGTTCCCGCCGCGCTCGCCGGCCAGTCTGGCAACGGCTCGTCCACCGGCACGGGCACCGTCTTTCTGCCGAACCCGGTGGCCGAGCTGCAGAACCAGAGCCTGACGGATCAGAAGGACGCCGACTACGCGGACTTGCAGCTCGCTTATCACAACGCGACCCTTAGCAACCTCGACGGAAGCGGGTTCCTACGGGGGGACTGGGCGAACGTGACAAGCGAGACAGGCGATCCTGCGTTTTCGTCGAACAACACGTTCCTCTACCACCGAAACGACGATCGCTTCGAGCAGGTCATGGCGTACTACTGGGTGACCGAAGCCCAGAGGTACATCCAGAGCCTCGGCTTCGGCAGCAGTCGGCGACCGATCAACAAGGAGTCGCAGGACATCCGGATCAACCAGCTCGGTTACGACAACTCGTTCTCGTGGGACAAGCACGACTACCTGCGCTTCGGCAAAGGCGGCGTCGACGATGCCGAGGACGCAGAGGTGATCCTGCACGAGTATGGCCATGCGATCCAGGACTCACAGGCGCCGTCGGGCAGCTTCGGGACCTCGATCGAGGCCGGCTCGATCGGAGAGGGCTTCGCCGACTATTGGGCAGTGACGGTGTCGAGCGTGATCGCGCCGACCGCGGATCCAGCCTGCGTCGCCGACTGGGACTCGGTCTCCTATACGAGCGAGGCCCCGCACTGCCTCCGGCGCGTCGACGAGGATCTGCACTATCCGCAGGATCTCAACGAGAGGGTCCACCACGACGGTCAGATCTGGTCACGGGCGCTCTGGGATATCCGCGGGCGACTCGGCAACGTGCGGGCCGACACGATCATCCTCGAAGCTCAATTCGCCTTCGCTCCCGACACGACGATGCCCGCGGCCGCGACGGCTACGGTCTCCGCGGCGCAGAGGTTGTACGGCAATGGAGCCGCGAACGCCGCCCGCACGGCTTTCCAGGCTCGGGGCATCCTGCCTAGCACCTAGCTATTCAGCAGAGCGGGCTGGATCAAGCGGCGTCGCGCCCGCGCGGCTTCGCCCGCGCGGGCAACGACCCTACGGCTCGTTCGCGACGCGCAGCCGCTCGGAGGGAGTCGTCGTCCTCGAAGAATGCGTCCTCGAAACGCTCGGCGAGTAGCCCTCTGAAGCCGTCGCGCTCGACGCCCGATTTCTCTACGACCGGCCCTTACATGCTCCGGAACCTGGGGTCGAGCGGGCTGCGCTGTGCCGGGGCACGGCCGCAGCCACAGATCGCGATCGGCGCCTCGAATAGCGAATCGAGGCCGAGTACGCGCTCGAGCTCGGCGTCGTCGATCGCGGCGGTGATGTATGGCCCCAGGCCGAGCTGGGTGCACAGCAGGTAGAACGTCTGACTCAGGTGCCCCGCCTCGAGGAGGATCGCCCGGAAGATCTTCGCGTGGCGCCGATACTTCCAGAAGCTTCGCGCGAACCGGGCCGTCATCACGAACCCGACGTCGGCGTCGGCGAAGTACCACTGCGCGGCGGTCGCGCGTTCGAGCAGCTGCAGGCACGCGTCCCCGTCGAGCGCCGCCAGCCGCACGAGCTCATGGTCGCGGGTGCGGTAGTGGTAGATCCCCGGCCCGACGCCCTCGACGTTCCGGACCAGCGGGTAGACCTCGACGGGATGGAGTCCGCCGCCGGAGGGGCTCGTCTTCCTGATAGCGACGTCTCCGTGAGCGAGGGGCGCCCATCCGCGAGCGCCCCACACGGAGCGCAAGAGGGTGGCGAGCTCTAGCTCGGTGACCGGGCGGTTCGAGTCGAAGCTGCGAGTCGTCCGGCGAAGGTGCAGCAACCGGTGAAGCTCATCATCGGGCTCGGCCGCCGGAAGCGGCACCCGCGCACCCTGACGCAGGTGGAACGGAGACTCCGGAGCCCCGATCCGCGGCGGCCGCGCCGGGCGCGAGCCGTCGCGCCGCTCCGCGGTTACCCGCTGACCGTCCCAGCGAGTTTCGACGAGGAATGCAGCCGCGGCCGGATGCCAGCCGAGGGTGGTCAGCTTCGCGTCGCGGCGGCGGAGCCCTATGAACGGCTCCTCCGGCTCGTCAGAGACGAGAAACCCGCGCGACGAGAGCGACGTCGCGACGTCGCCGATCCGCCACGACCAGCGGCGCGTCGACAGCCCCACCAGCACGGCGACCTCGTCGAGCGAGAGGTCCGCACGGACGCCCGTCAGCAGCGACCGTGCGGTGACAACGGGCGAGGCGTCGTCCCCCAGCGGGCCGAAGACGACGTGCCGTGTCCGTCGCACCCACGGCACGCTGCTAAACCGATCGAGCTCGACGCGCCGCCTGCCGCTACTCCTCGGACGTGTCGCGGTCGGGGTCGAGCTCCGGGGCAAGCTCGGGCGCGAGCTCCGGCGCTATCTCCGGCGCGAGCTCGTCGGCGCGGTCGCCCTCGCCCGGCTCGTCCTCGGGAGGCGGGCGATCGGGGTCCATCGTGCTCATCGGGTCTACCTCCTGGTTGAGGGAGCCGCCAGTATCTCACCCAGTTGATGACGCGGCGAGAGCAGCCGCTCGCTCCGAGGCCGCTACGTTGCCTTTCGCGGCAAAGCAAGCGTGAGCGTCGCCGGCCGCTTGCCGCGCGCCTGGCTGATCGCCGCTCGCTTGCAGCACGACCGCGAGGTCGACGAGAGCGTCCCCCCGCTGGTTACTGAAGTCGCTCCCGGACGAGAGCTCGACCGCCAGCTGCGCCTCCCGGCGCGCATCGTCGGCCCCCGCCCGAGCGAGCAGGACCAGCGCGCGAGCGCTCCGCGCATACGCCTGCGTGACTACGTCGTCTCGTCCGCTCCACTCGAGCGCCAGGGAGGAGAGTCGCTCACTCTCGTCGAGGCGACCGAGGTCGACGACCGCGCGCGCAAGCAACGCGGCTGACGACGACCCCACCGACCGGTCGCCCAGTTGCTCCAGGAGGTCCAGCGACCGGCGCAGATGACGCTCTGCGCGGACGGCGTCGCCCAACACGAGCTCGGCGAGACCGGCGTACTGCTCGGCACCCGCCACGAGCAGCGGCGAAGCGGTCTCCTCGAGCACGGCGATGCTGTCATGAGTCATATGCCGAGCGCGCTCGGCGTGCCCCCGCATCGCCTCCAGCGGCGCCAGCCTGATCGAGATCGACGCCTCCGTAGTTGGGCCGAGCCGGTGCGCCTGCGCGAGCAGCTCCTCGCATCGCTTCGCCGCCTCGTCCGCCGGCCGCGGCCCGAACAGCACCGCGCGGGCGAGCGCGACCAGCGTCGAAGCAATCACCCGGTCGTCCGACACGCGCTCGCTCTGGACAAGAGCGAGCTCGAGGAACTTGCACCATGGGTCGCGTTCTACCGAGAGAACCGCGACTTGCTTCATACGGGGTCGGTCGTCAATGCGGACCATCCCGACGAGGCGATCTGGGTGCACGGGGTCGTCGCGGCCGACAAGAGCGAAGCCCTCTTCGCGGTCACCGCCATGAAACGTTCGG
>Ga0126311_10000991_pt1 | contig 13397 bp, 6 predicted proteins | sample Plot61_FD_92539 | JGI IMG/M metagenome (GOLD analysis project Ga0126311, IMG submission 92539) | Serpentine soil microbial communities from UC McLaughlin Reserve, CA, USA - Plot61 | ecosystem: Environmental > Terrestrial > Soil > Grasslands | place: USA: UC McLaughlin Reserve, Lake County...
ATCGGCTGATCAGCGGGATAGTCTGTCGAAGTGTAAATGTTTTTGCCGACTTCCCGGCGCGGTGCAGCGCGCTCTTTGTAATCAAGCAAGTCATTTGTGATAGCTCTGGCAAATTCTTCAAACTGCGCCACCGTATCAACTTCAAAATTCCGAAACAGGATCGCCCCATATTTCAGTAGCTCTGTCTCGATGAATTCACGGTTGTGCGCGGCCCAGACAACAAGGTTAAGGTTGCCCACTTCGAGCTCGATAACCAGAGGAAACGTTTCGCCCGGGCTTAGTGACGTGGTCCTGATCAGCGACTGCGGCGTGAGACTCACCGGCTTGCGCCTGCTGAAACTAGCTTGCATTTTTCCGGCCCTCAGCGCTTTCTTTATGAAAGAGTTCCGTCATGGCGACAACGATTTTTCGTGGCCCGATAAACGGCTCGCGTCCATGCGAGGTCAGCACGTTATCGATCAATAGTACGTCCTGCTCTTGCCAGGAAAATCTGACAGCAGTCTGCTGATATGCTTCACGGATTTGCGCCAACGCGGAAGCTTCAATCGGCGAGCCATCGCCGTAATAGGTATTGAAAGGAAGGTCTTCTTCTGCGAACTCTTGCAAAATCGCTTCGCGCACAACAGGCTCCAGACTCGAAACGTGGAAGAAGGCCGTATGCTCAAACCAGACCGCTTCACGCGTGCGTGGATGGACAACGATAGGATCAAAGACTTGTCGCGTTCGCAGTCCATCATTTGCTTTCCAGGTGAAATCCATGAAAGCTTTGCGGCAGTGGTTTTCCACTTCGAGTTTGTTCGAAGTTTGAAAAGCTTCTTGCCAGGAGAGACCCAGTCCTTCGCCGTAGTTGCGCACGTACATGACCCGCTTTCGTGAGAATCGTTCCCTCGTTTGCGCGTCGAGCAGTTTTAGAACGCGCCGCCCATCGGCAATTGGTGTTGCCCCTCTCTCTTGCGCCGCCTGCACGCAGAAGAACCAGAGTTTCATGGGCCAACTCTGTGTATACGACTGCTCGTTGTGAAAGTGGATGAACTGATCAGCCGGGTGATCTGTCGAGGTGTAGACGCCCTTCGTAATTTCCGAGCGCGGCGACGAGCGTTCGCGATATTCGAGCAGCTCAGTCGAGATTGCTTTTACAAATTCTTCGAAGTGCGTGACGGTTTCCAGCTTAAATCCACGAAACAGTATCGCTCCGTGCTTGAGCAAATGTGTCTCGACGAATTCCCGGTTGTGTCCGGCCCAGACAGCGAGATTGAGATTGTTTATCTCCGGCTCGATGACAAGAGGAAAGGTGTCATCGGCATTCAGTGAGGTGGTCCTGACAAGCGACTGCGGCGTTACGCTCACAGCCTTGCGCTGCGTTGCTTTGAGCTTCTGAAAATCTAAAGCCAAGGTGAACTAGCCCTCCTCTAATCAGTTACTTCTATGCGACCACGTCCGACTCGAGCGCCAGCGGTTCCCACACTTCGGAGCGTAGCCTCTCAGTTCGGAGTAGTTCCCCTTCTTCCATTATCATTAGCGTATCGGCGAGGTTGAAGAAGCGGTCGTCGTGGCTGATGACGACCACCACTTTGTTGCGGGCTTTAAGCTCGGGCAGGATGTGGTGGTAGAAGACCTGCTTGAACATCGGGTCCTGGTCGGCTGCCCACTCGTCGAAGATGTAGATGTCGCGGTCTTCGAGGAAAGTGACGAGCAGGGCCAGGCGCTTCTTCTGGCCATCGGAGAGGGCGAGCGTGGAGAAGCGGCCGTTCTCGACCTTCACCTTCCGTTCAATCTCCAGCTCCATCAGGTAGCGGTTCACCAGCTTCTCGTCGACCGCGTCCAGGCTGCTTAGCAGGCGGTCGAAGAGGTAGTAGTCGGTGAAGATGGCCGAGATGTGCTGCCTCCCGCTGTTCAGCCACTCCCGATCCATCATCACGCCGCCGAAGTAGATCTCGCCGCTGGTCGGCGTGTAGTGGAGCGCCAGGAGCTTGCATAAGGTGGACTTCCCTGACCCGTTGCCGCCCACGATGAAGGTGATTTCGCCTTTCGCCAACTCCATGTCGATGGGGCCGAGGGTGAAGCCGCCGTCTTCGTCCGTGTAGTGGTAGGAGACGTTCGAGAACCTCACCATGTTCCACTCCGGCAGCGGCCTGATCTCCCCGACCGCCTCCTCCTTCGAGAGCGTGTTGAATACACGCGTGATGCTCCGCAAAGAGACCTTCGCCATGGCTATCGAGGGCATGGCGTTCAGGATCACCGCGACCGGCCCCGTGATGTATAGCAGGGCCATAACGGTTCCGATCAGCGCGTCGGTGGTGATCGAGTGTGAGCTGACGAAGACATAGGCGAGGAGGCCGACGACGAAGAAGCTCAGCAAGTCGCCGTAGTTGGCCGTGGCGACGACGATGGTGTTTGCCAGCTTGGTGTTGCTCAGCACGGCCTGCTCGTTGGCGAGGAGGATCTCGTCAAAATAGCGATCTTCCTTGACCTTGTTCAGCTTTAGTTCTTTGACGCCATAGATCAGGCCGCGGATTGACTCCTGGAGCGCGTCAATTTTGGCCCTGCCCCGCTCGAAGTACTTATTCCCGATAAACATCGGCACCTGGTAGGTTACGACGCCGAAGAGCATCGCCTTGATGACCAGCCAGAAGATCTCCGAGCTGAGGACGTACAGGTAGCCCAGCATGCCTCCCACCGTGACCAGGCTGATGAGGACCTGCGGCACCACCGTCGCGCCCGTAACGATGCGGTTCACGTCGGTCGTTATCGCCACAATGAGCTTCGAGGAACCCATCTTCTCAAGCTCGGCGATGGGCGCCTGCATGATTTGGCGGTATGTCTTGATCCTGAGCTCGGAGGTCGCGTCGAGCGCCACGCGCGTCAGTAGCGTCTCCGAGACGGTGCGGCAGGAGAGCACGAGCACGCAGATCGAGACGAACAGGAGCGCGAACTTATAGTTCGAAACCTCCATCCACAGGAACGACCGCACCATGTTAGTTCCCAAGCCATCCTTGCCCGAGCCTGGCGCGATGCTGACCAGCACGAGTGGGATGAGCAGCGAGTAGCCGATGCCGGCGAGGGCGCCGAGCAGCATCGAGATGAAGACCTTATTGGGCGACTTGTCGGTGAACAGTCTGAGCAAGTTCATGTCGTCATCTCTACTCCGGCGTGATGATCAGGTCGGCCCTGCTCCCGGCGGCCGCCCCGCCGTCCAGAACGCGGTATTGCAGGTCCCGGAAGGGCTTGACCATGTCGTCGTAATGCGCGCTCAGCACGTTGCCGGACTGCCCCGTGGAGTTCATGTACATGTGACGCGTTGAAGACCCGCCGACCTGGATGATCTGCCGGAAGCCGGCGCTGAGCGTCTGGTCGTAGCCCTCGGCCCTCTTATAGATGGCGTTAGCGACGTTTATCGTGTCGGGGGAGCCGCCGTTCGGAACCTTGCGCTCAAAGACGGATGCAAACCACCTCACGCTGCTGAACGGCATGTGCGCGTAGAAGGTGCGGTGGATGTCGCCCCAGCGCCAGGAGTCCATGTCAGAGCCGCGCAGCTTCTTCAGTTCGCCGATGGCCGCGTTCAGCGAACCGCTCAGTTGCGGGGTGCAGGAAACTCCGGCCCCGCCGCACCACGTTGACGGCTGCTCGGTGAGGGCGTGCAGGATTTGGTCGTACGACGTGTCAGACACGATCCTCGTCATCTCGGCGCTCTGCTTCTCCTTATTCCAGGAATCCTTCAGCGTGGTCTCGAACAAATCCTCGCGCAGGTGGCGCGCCCAGACGAAGAAGATGGCAGCGCCCTGGCTGTCGCGCGACATGTTCCCGTCCCAGTTCTGGAGGTAGCCGAGCGCCTTCTGCTGTTCCGCACCGTTGGATGGGACGCGCTTCAGGTAGTCGAGGAGCCCGCGCACGCTCAAGTCAACCGTGTCGCCCTGCATCTGGCCGATGTAGTCGAACGAAATCTGCTCGCCGCGGGAGATCTTCTCTTGCAGCAGTTGCTCTATCCTCCGCGCTCTGTTCGGCGGGGCCCAGTCGGCCGAGATGAAATAGGAGTAGTCGGGGCCGACGGGCCTGTTGTTCGCAGAGACGATGTAGCCCTCTTCGGGGTTAAAGCGTTGCGGCCAGTCCTTGAAAGGGATGTACCCGGTCCACCTGTATTCGTTGGTCCAGGCGGGGACTGGCACACGCCCCTCTCCCTTCGACCTGACGGGGATGCGGCCGACGCCGATCGAGCCGATGTTATTCGACTTGTCGGCGTAGACCATGTTGAGCGCCGGCGCCACGTACGTCTGGAAAGAGTCTTTGAAAGTTTCCCAGTCGTGCGCATAGTTGACGCGGAGGAATGACTCGTAAGAGGCGTCGTCAGGATCGAGCGCCGTCCACTTCAGGGCGACGGGCTGATCGAAGGTGCCGATAATGTCGCTGATGACGGGGCCGTCGATGGTTCGCCTGAACTGAATTTTGACGGGCTCGACCGGCGCCCTGAATGAGGCGGGGAAGTCGGCCCTGATGTTGATGGCCTCCGAGCGCACATCGAAGCTGGCCCAACCGTCGCCGCGTTTGTACTGCGTAGAGTCGGCCGGGTTCGGCTGCTCGATGTAGAGGTCTTGAACGTCGGCCATCAGGTTGGTGCCGCCCCAGGCGATGTCGCCGTTCTGGCCGAAGATTACGATCGGCAGACCGACGAGCATCATGCCTGAGACGTTCAGCCGGTCGCCCTTTAACCGCGCCACGTACCAGGGCGATGGCATTTGAACCCCGAGGTGGGGGTCGTTCGCGAGCGCCGCCTGCCCGCCCTGCATAAGTCTGCCGGACACGACCCAGGCGTTGCTGCCGACGTAGCGGCCGCCGATTTTCAACTCGCTCGCCAGCCCCTCGGAGAAGGCGAACAGGCGTGCGGCGACCTGCTCGCTCATTGCGGCGCTGGGCGCGGCGGCCGAGAGCTCGCTCTGGCTGTAGCCCAGCAGGTCAACCATCTGTTCTTTGCTGAGATACTGGCTCGCGATCATGTTCGAGGTCTCGTTCCACATGTTGTTGCTGAGGTTCAGCGCGAAGACCTTGGACCAGGCCAACGAATCGACCTCGCGCCAGGGCTCGGGGCGCACGCCGAGGGCGATGAACTCGGGCGGCAGCACGTGGTCCTGCGCAAGCCAGGCGTTGATACCGGCTGCGTACGCGGTCAGCGAAGCCTGCGCCTCCGGGCTCAGCCTCGACCAGGACTGCTCGGCCGCCTCGTAGAGTCCCAGCACCCTCATCCAGGCGTCCTGTGGGACGGCGCTTCTCCCAAAGATCTCGCTCAGACGGCCCGCCGCCATCCGGCGCTCCAACTCCAACTGCCACATGCGATCCTGCGCATGGGCAAAGCCGATGGCGAAGAAGGCGTCGCGGTCAGTCTGGGCGTTGACGACGGCCACGCCATTCTCGTCACGCGTGAGCTCGACGCGCTGCGAGACGCCGGCCTTAATCACCCGCCCATCGGCGACGGGCAGACTGCCCCGCAAGTACAGGAGGCAGGCTATCAGGGCCGCGGCCACCGGTAACACCACGAACAGCAGGAAGCGGCTGAGAAGCGGGTAAGACTTGAACATGGGTAACGTCTATTCCATTAAAACCGGCTACTAGCGATTACCGACTTTTCAGAAACCATCCCGCTGCCGTTCTTTGCGACCTGTACCAGATTCTTAACTAACTTTTGCTGCAGAGAATGCTTTTCCTGTTCCGGCACAGAAGCGATTTCCAGCGTGAGCAGTTCGTGAGTGTGCGTCATCAGCGTGCGAAACCGATCAAGTGAAATGCCTTTGCCGATTAAATAGGGAATGGTCCAAAAGTCAAAGGACCACTGCGGCAGCCAGATCGAATCTTTGATCGTCAGGAACATTCGGTCAATGTGATCCATCGCTTCGAGACTGTCCATCGTGGCGTGGCTCCAGACGAAACCTTCACCCTGAATGTTGAACTCTGCTCGCCGGTTCTGAATAGGTGTGCCCGGCTCGCAGTACCACATTTGCGAACGGTAATAGTCAGGCTTAGTCTGCTGAATGAATTCAACGGTTTCGTTGACCGTCTCCTCCGTTTCTCCTGGGAACCCGGTGATAAACGAGCCAAAACTCAGAATGCCGTAGCTCCGCAGCCATTCCATCCCTTTCGCATACTTCTCCACGGTGGCTGACTTATTCATATTCGTTAGAATTCTCGGCGATCCTGATTCGATACCGAGAAAGACTCCCTTGCAACCACTCCGCGCCATCAACTCGATGGCCTCCTCGTCCGAATTGCTGCAACGAAAGTATGAGAACCAATTAAGGTCATACTTATTTTTGATCATCATCCGGCATAAGTCTTTAAAACGAGGAAAGGGAACGTTAAAGGTGTCGTCAATGAAGACTACGTTCTGTACGTTTCCCAGTTCACGCATCGAATTGAGTTCTCGCTCGATGACGTCGAGACTGGTCAGGCTCAACGCGCCGGCGCGCGTCGGATAGTTGCAGAATGAGCATTTGAAAGCGCAACTGCGTGCGGTCCTGGTCTGAATGGTGGTGCCAAGCTGTTCATCCTGAAATAAGGTCCAATTAATATAATTCTCATCGAGCGAGTTGTTTTCGGGCAGGGTTCTGGTGCGTTGCAGTTGTCCGTTCTCGAGATATGCAAGATTCGGAACGTTGCCTAAACTGCCGCCGTTCTTCAGGCACTCGACTATCTGCCAAAGCGTCCACTCTCCCTGGCCCTCGATGACATAAATATCCGCCCCCATGTCTTCCAGCGCCCCCTTGAATTCATCACCCTCAGTGTGGCGAGCATAGTTAGAGACCAGTGGCCCACCTACTACAATCTTAACTTTGCTGTTGTGCTGTCTGATAAATTCCACCATTTCATTGACTGGTAGATTGATGACGTAGAATGTTGTCGTAATAGCAACGCACAGCGGATCAGCTTCGAGATATTCAATCAACTTCTCTTTCTCATGTTGAAAGAGATTTATGTACTGGGCCTGGCAACCGTGATTACGCAGAAAGTTAGTCAGGTACACGGCTGCGAGATTGGGAATGTCGCCCGACAGGAACTCTTCTCGTGCAACCGGCCTTAAACCCAGCTCCGCCCTTGCCTGCGTGTAGGCATAATTCAGGAGGCCCATGTAATCCAGCTTCTGACCGTCCAAATCAACGAAGCTAAACTTTAGATCGCGATAAGCCTCTGAATCTTCGCCGTAATTTCTGAGAAAGCTCTCGTAGCGATCAAATGGGATTTCGTTATAACCGATCACGACGCAATCCAGACTCTCTCTAGTCGTCATAAATGTTCGTCCTGCTTAATGCTTTGATGAAGTGGTTAAGAGCTTTGCACGATAAGTGATCGAGCCCTTTTGGTTGGACACAGTCTCCTGTTGGACCGGCATGAACGGCCTAGATATGAGAGTCCGACCAGAAGGCGCCGTAGTTCGCTAAGTTTTCACCTAGCGGCAAGTCGCCGAAATAAGGCTTTTTAGTCATTGCCTGCCCAATGTCTGTAAGCCCGCGCTGGAACTGTTTGTAAACATCATCCGACTTGGCGAGCTCCGAATCGAAAACAGGTGGCATGTCTTCGCTGTAATAGCGGTAATCGTGATGAAGGAGCTTCATCCCGTACTTGGCGGAATTCTCGTACATGTCGCTGCCTGGGTACGGCACGAGAACTTGTAGGTAGGAGGCCTGCAGAAGGTCTCGCTGGATCAACGAACAGATCCAATCGGTTGAACGCTTCATATCGTCAAGGGTCTGGTTCGGGAATCCGTTGACCATAAAAGAGCACGCGGCGAGACCTTCGTCGCGGAGGCGTGTGAGAACTTCCTCCGTGGGGGTGAGTTTCATACCTTGCTTATAGAGATTAAGACTTTCCTGATTATCCGTTTCCAGTCCCACCTCAACCCACCTGCAACCGCTTCTGGCAAGGGCCTTGACTACGTCAACGTCTGTAAGGCAGTTCAGGCGCGTCTGGCAATCATAGTAAACGCCGCCTTCTTCTTCGAGCGCTGCACAAAACTCAATGGTATGGGCGGGATGGAGTGTGAACGTCTCGTCGCCAAAATAGATGTTATGGTGTTCGCCGTAATAGGCTCTGTAGGCTCGGATTTCGGCCAGCACTCTTTCGACAGGGAAATAATTAGCTTTGCGGCCAATGGTTTGAATCGTGCAGTAAGGACACTTGTACGGGCAGCCTAGCGCATGGACCACGCGGAGATATCGTATGTCCTGGCCGACGGTTTTGGGGAAAAGGTCTATCTTAGGGAAAGGTATCTTCTCGACCGCCGGGTAAGGGTAGCGCATCGGGTTTGTTCGCACGTCCCCGCCGCTAGCTTTATAAGTTAGATTTCCAACCTTAGTAATGTCGCCGCGATCCCGCAACGTCTTCAGAAGGTTAGGGAGCGCAAACTCGCCCCTGTCACTCACCACATAATCCACGGCAGGGTGTCCGGCCACCTCCTGATGAAGGGGCGTCGCCATGACGCCCCCGAAGACAACGACGCTCTGCGGGTACAAAGACTTTATGACTTCTGCAATCTGATAGGCGAAGTCTATGTTTGGTGTCATCGGGGAGAAGAGGTATACGTCAGCCTCGTGCTTCGAGAGCTTCCTCGAGACGTCCTGCCGGTCAATGCCGCTCAGAGCCGTCTGGGACGTATAAAAATCGAGTGTCTGGAGCTCCGTGAATCCTTCGGCGACTAAGACTCCACCGAGCCAGTGCATCCAGTGCGGGAGTTCCCACAGGTTGTTTACCATGTGAGGCAGACCGGGATGAGCCGCATGGTATTGAATATCAAAGTTGTGCCAAAACAACTCGCGCTCCGGCACTGTGATGGCTGCCATCGGTGTATGCACGAAAGTGATGTTCATATGTCCTCCGAATTATTCTTAACGGGTTTGCTCACGGCGAATTAGCAAACATTCACGGCAGATCAGCCTGACCGATGAAAGGTTGTTATTGGAAAAGTAGGTAAGTGAGGGCCGACCAAAGTCGATTTACGATTTTGGGCCTTTGTGCGTCTTGTAGCGGTTCATACGTGAGTACCGACGGCTACTCTTTGGGTTTCTTCAAACGCCGCATCGAGGCATGCTCTGAGTTGACTTGTCAGACTTTTTACGAAGGGTTCGCGGACCATGTTGAAGTGATTCCCCTGCACGACGTAGACCTCAACGCCTTCAGTGGCAAACGACTCCCAACCGGCTGCTCCTATGTGCCCATTCGCCGTCGAGTATTCCTCTGTACGTAGCAGCGTAATGCGGTCCTGCTTACTTTGCGGCATGTAGCTAAGCATTGCGCCAAGGTTGATCTTAAAGAGTTGATACAGGCGCTGAAGCTGGTCCAGCTCAAGATCCGGCGGCAGAATATTTGATGCCCGCGCGCATGCAAACAAGTAGCTCAACTGCTCATCAGGTCCTAAACGCTCTAATTCGCTCCTGGAAAATTTTATCGACTTCAAATCAAGTCCCAAGTCCTGGGCGAAAGTTTGCATGAGCAGTAATTCGTCGATTTCGCTGATGTCCGGAGCCGGTGCCGGCGCTCTGGAATCAAGCAGTGCAAGCAGACCGACCTGCTCTCTCTGCATTTGGATCTGTTGCGCGATCTCAAAGGCGATGTCACTACCCATCGACCACCCACCGAGAAAATATGGACCGTGAGGCTGAACAGTTTTCATCTCATTCAGGTAGTGCGTTGCCATGTCTTCGATGGTTGTGTGCGGGAAATTAACTCCACTCAGGCCCCACGACTGTAGACCATAGAAAGTTTGTTGCGGGCCCAGGTGATGGGCGAGAGCGGCATAACAAAGAACGTTTCCTCCGCTCGGATGGACGCAAAAGAATGGCAGCGTTGAGTTGCCTGACTGAATCTTTACTAATGACGAGAAAACTGATGCAGGTTGTTCCCGGCGCAACAAGCTCGCCAGATATTCAATCGTCGCTCTTTTGAAGAGTGTGGCCAGGGGTAAATTTGTGCCAAGCAACTGCTGAATCCTCGCCATCAGGCGGGCAGCAAGAATTGAATGGCCGCCGAGCTTAAAGAAATCATCCCGCACGCCGATAGGCCTGCGGTCAAGAATCTCCTCCCAGATTTGCGCCAGCCGTAATTCCAGGACGTCGCGCGGAGCGATGAATGTTTCAGCCCTATCAGAGCCGTTACCATTGAGCGACGGTAGAGCGCGGCGATCTACTTTACCGTTGGCGGTCAGCGGCAGAGTCTCCAGCATCGCGAATTCAGAAGGTATCATGTAGTCCGGGAGCTCTTTCCGCAGATAGTCGCGCAAAGAGTCTGACGATAACGGATGCCCGTTCCGTGTCTGCGAGGATGCGTTGATGCCCTGCTCGCGTGGGACGTAGTAAGCGACCAGACGCTTATTGCCCGGTTGATCTTCCCTGGCTATCACGACCACATCGCGTATCAAAGGATGCTGCGCCACAGCCGCCTCGATTTCGCCCAATTCGATACGGAAACCGCGAATCTTGACTTGATGATCCGCCCGCCCTACATATTCCAGATTTCCATCCGGCAGATAGCGCGCAATGTCGCCGGTGCGGTACAACCTCGCTCCAGCTTTTGCGCTGAACGGGTGCGGCACGAAGTTTTGGGCAGTCAGTTCCGGGCGATTTAAGTAGCCACGCGCCAGACCGTCACCGCCGATATACAACTCGCCCGGCAAACCAATCGGGACTAACTGCTGTTTCTCGTCAAGCACGTATAGCTGCGTATTCGCAATAGGCTTTCCGATAGGCACTGCTCCGCTCGGAATCTCTCCCTGCGGCGACTCAAAGACACAGCATCCGACCACGGTTTCCGTTGGTCCATATTCGTTGATAAGTCGGGTTGCAGGCGCATGGCTGCGCCAGAAGGAAAGATTCTCGCCAAAGAGCGCATCGCCGCCTATGATTAAAGCGCGCGCCCATTCCTGTACTTTGTCAGAGGGAGTGGTATGACTCAGTATCTCAAGATGTGCCGGTGTGATTTTGACCAAACTGAGATCTGCACCCGCGCGCAGGGTTTTACGCAACGATTCGATCTCAGGCTGCTCGGCGAGCAGAATCACTCGCTGCCCTGCCAACAAAGGAGAAAGCAGGCTCGTCACCGTTAGATCGAACCCCAACGGAGAATGGACCAGCGTGCCTTTCCCTTCGGCAACTGCGTATTTCCTGGTACACCAATTCAGATAGTTAACCAGCCCTTGATGCGAGATCATCACTCCCTTGGGCTGGCCCGTAGAACCGGAAGTGTAAATGACGTAGACCAGATTCTCAGCAACAGTTTCGTTTACCGGACTGGTGGTACTCTCGGTGGCGATTCTCTGCCAGTCGGAATCGAGGCAGATCATCGTGGCTTGAGAGCCGGATAAGCGCTGGCTCAACTTCTCCTGGCTTAATACCACCTGCACGCCGGCATCTTCCAGCATGAAGCTCAATCGAGCGTCGGGAGAGGTCGGATCCAAAGGCACATAAGCTCCACCAGCCTTGAGGACGCCCAATAATCCCACAATCATTTCAAGTGATCGTTCCATCAAGATTCCAACTCTTACTTCGGCCGTGACACCCAGCCGGCGCAGATAGTTCGCCACTTGATTGGCCCGCTCGTTAAGCTCCCTGTAAGTGAGACGTTTGTCTTCAAATTCAACTGCGATGCGATTCGGCTGACGCCTGACCTGGTCCTGGAATAACTCATGTACGCAAGCTGTTCGTGGATAGGTGGCATCCGTATCGTTCCACTCGACCAACAGCAGTTGACGCTCCAGATTGCCCACAACTTCCAATTCACGGATCGCAGCGTCGGGCTTTTCGCTACTGCTCTTCAATAAAGTCTTGAACTGTTCGCCGAGACGTTCAATGTCCGTGGACAAAAACAGATTTCGGTCGTAAAGAAGTTCTGCCATCAACGAATTTCCACGTCGGGTGCAGGTGAGCTTTATCTTGAAACGATCGAAACATACGTACTGAGTGTGTATTGAGAACGTCACGCCGGCGGCTGCATGTGGCGCGGGCCATGCGTGATACTCAAATCCATAGGAGTAGAACGATTCCTGTTCACCATCTGAACCGCCTTCCGTCTCCTGCTCCGGGGTGAAATATTCCTGCCAGCCTTCTGCTTCATGTCTCGCCTCACCAATTTTTGAGATGACTTGTGAAAACCTGTTTTCTTCACCAAGCGAACAATGAAGCGGCAGCGATCTGGCAAAAAGACCCGCTGCACTGCGCAGCTCTTCGTACTTCCTCCCGTCGAAGACACAGTTGACGACCACCTCTGCCTCGCCGGTCAGTCTCCAGAGCAGCATGTGCCAACAAGCCAGCAGAAGATCTGCAGTACACACATCGTAGCGCTGCGCCGTCGCGTCCATCTTTGTCACGAGATCTGAATCAAGGCTCAATTCGAGCTGAGCAGGATTAAAGCGCTTGGCGCCGGCGAAATTGTTTTCATAGGGAAGCACCCCGTTGTGATCAGCCGCGGCCAGCAGCTTGCGCCAATATTCCTTACCGGGCGCAGCCTCTTCCTCTCTGAGCAGCGCGATCTGCCATTCCGAAAATTGAATGAACTGCATCGGCTCATCCAGAGTTGACTTCCGGCCTTGAGCGAAGTCTTCGTAAAGACGCGAGATATCTGCAACTAAATTGTCGAGCGTTTGCGCGTCTGCGCAGATGGCCGGTAAGGTGAGCGCCAACATGTGTTCATCCGGCGCGAGAGCAAGCAGCGACAAATGCAATAGAGGGAGGCGCTCGTAATCGAAAGGGAACTTCCTTTTTTGCCGTATAACTTCTTCGACTCTGCGCTGTTGCTCATGCGAGACCAAGCCCATCAGATCAATCTCCTCGAGCTCAATGGGACGGTCTTCAGTGATGATCTGAATGGGATACTTAAGGCCCGGTATTTGCCGAAAGGTCGTGCGTAGTATCTCGTGGCGTTTGACCGTCTCCCTGACTGTTTGCGCCAGTACATTTTTGTTGAGGTTTCCTTTGAGCAGTACGACACACTGGGCGCGAAACGCCGTGCTCTCGTTTCGCAAACACCAGAGTTGTCGTTGCTGTAATGATAGCGGGAAACCGCTGACCTGATTTTGCATACTCTCTCCGAAGGCCAGGCTTGTTGATGCAGCCAAAACTGCCGGCGTAGTCAACAAGTCTCGGCCTCGAGCAGGGCCAACTTCACTCCGTTAAAGGGAGATGGTTAATAGACTTTCTGAAGTGGGGTGGAAGCTCTTTTAAACCATTCAATCAGCAGTGGTGCGGACTGAACCGTAATCCAGCATGTCGCCCATTGCCACCATGATCTGACGCGGGCCGACAAATGGATTACGCGCATGCGCGGTTAGCAAATTATCCAGCATCAGAATGTCACCCTTTTGCCATGGGAAACTGACTTCCAGATGCTTGTAGACACTCAGGATTTCATCCATCACTGAGTCTTCAATC
>Ga0126311_10000992_pt1 | contig 13393 bp, 9 predicted proteins | sample Plot61_FD_92539 | JGI IMG/M metagenome (GOLD analysis project Ga0126311, IMG submission 92539) | Serpentine soil microbial communities from UC McLaughlin Reserve, CA, USA - Plot61 | ecosystem: Environmental > Terrestrial > Soil > Grasslands | place: USA: UC McLaughlin Reserve, Lake County...
TCGCCTTATTGAGGCTGATCTGTTTGCCGAGTACCGCCGGGTCTGCGTTGAAGCGATCCTTCCAATAACGATCGCTGATTACGGCCACGGGAGCGGCCGCGGCATCGTCGTCCGCATGCGTAATGGCGCGGCCGAGCTGCGGCTGCACGCCCAGACCGGCGAAGTATCCGCCGGAAACGACCTGCCCCTCGAGCATCTCCGCCTGCCCGTCGACCAGCACGTTCAGCTCCCACAAACTCGCGAAAGCGAAGAGGTCGGAAAGCGGGCTGTCTTGCTCCCGCAGCCGCTCGAAAATGCCATACGGAAAGGACGAGCTGCCGCGCCGGCCGGGCGGCAGCCCGTAGGCGCCATACCCGCTTATCCCACTCGTCCTGAAGCCCCTTCCCGACTGCCATTGAAAAAGCACCAGGCGGTCCGGCTCTTTGACCGGCAACGTTTTCAGCAATACCGCGTCGACCAGACTGAAGAGGGCCGTATTCGCGCCGATGCCTAAAGCGAGCGACAGCACGGCGACGGACGTGAAGACGGGCGCTTTACGCATCATTCGCAGGGCGTAACGCAGATCATGCCACGAATCTTCGAGCAGCCGGACCCCCCGAAGGTCTCTCGCCCGTTCCTTGACCTGCTCGACCCCTCCGAAATTCCGCAACGCCGCCATCCGCGCCTCCTCTTCGCCCATCCCGGTCGCCCGGTTCCGCTCTATATCTTTCTCAAGGTGAAAACGGAGCTCTTCGTCCATGTCGGACTCAAGCTCGTCTCTGCGAAACAATGCGCGCAGCCGCATCCTTATTCCGTTCAACATCACAGCCTCCTTTCGCTCAGGTGGTCTTCAGGATCATAGCGACCGCCCCGGAGAAGCGTTCCCATGCCTCGGTTTCTGCCGCCAGCTGCCTCCGCCCGGCCGCCGTCAATTTGTAATACTTGGCCCGGCGATTGTTTTCGGAGGTGTCCCATTCGGACTTTATCCAGCCCTGCGCCTCCAAACGGTAGAGAGCCGGGTAGAGCGACCCCTGCCCGATGCGCAGGATGTCCTGGGAGACCTGCTGAATGCGCTGGGCTATGTCCCAGCCGTGAGTCGGCCCGGTCTGGAGCGTTTTCAGCACCAGCAGGTCGAGCGTCCCCTGTAGCAAGTCCATCTTCGTACTCTTCGTGTTCTTCATCTCTCTCCTTTCGACAAGCGACAGGAGAGAAAGTAATAGTTCTATTGTCGGATGTCAACAGGAGAGAGGGCCGCGGAAGGGTCGGGGAATGAACGGGGCGAGGGATGGACAAGCCGGGGAGGGCTCTTCAAACAGTCGGCCGGCGCAAGCGAGACAAAGCCTCGGGCCATCTTCAGTTCCGCCTGCGGCTGATGAGGGGAGGCTGCGCCGCCACGCGAGGTCAGAACCGAACCGCGAGCCGCTCCTGATGCGCCAGTTTTTCCTGGTGAAGCTCGTTGCTCAGACGCCAACGGAACCGCACCAGGTCCCGGAAGGCTTGGACGATAACCCTGAGGTTGGCTCCCGTAGCCTCTCCCGAGGTGCGGGGAAGGTGGGTAAGAGGCTCTTCGACGATGTTGAATCCCCGGGCTCGCGCCCCCGCGAGGAGCTCCGTGTCGACCATCGCGCCGTCGGAAACCATGTTCACGTGGGCGAGGACCCTGCGTCGAAAGACCTTGAAGCCGCAATCGATGTCGCGGCAGAGATTACCTAAGAGCATTCTAACAACCATCTTCCAGCCGAAGGCGTTGAGCTTGCGGATGACATTGTCGCGCCGGTTGGCCCGGTACCCGCATACTATGTCTGCTTCGTTAATTCGCTTCAGCAGCAGCTCTACCTCCGCGAAGACGAACTGTTTGTCGGCGGGAAAGAACGCGATCAACTCTTTGGAGGCGGCGGCGAACCCGGCTTTCAGCGCTCCGCCGTACCCCCGGTTTGGAAAGTGCTCGACGACCCTCAGGTTCGCAATCCTTAGCGCAAGCTCGCGGGCGACTTCGCCCGTGCGGTCGGTGCTGCCGTCGTTGACCAGAATGATCTCGTGCTCTATGCCCATTCGTTGAGCTACCGCCGAAACTTCATTCACCGCGGCCTCGGCGTTGGCCTCCTCATTGTATGCGGGAAGAACGATTGAAAGACTTAACATGATTGCCTCCGACGCCATTTATTATGGCTGCCCCGGTGTTTGCGGAGCCCTCTCCAGCACCCGGTATACGGTCGTGTGGCGATCCGAAAACACCTTCCGCATCCGGGGGCTCTGATTGGCTATGTTGATGAATTCGCGGTGGTCGTTATCGGTGAAGACATATTCGCTGCCGAACTCTCTAAGAATCACGTCTTCCATGTCCGGAACTCTCCCCCGGGTCACGTCCTCGTACGTGAGATACAGGGGCTCGTTTTTTAAGCGCATGAAATCCGGATCGAGCCCGAGAATATATGTGTTGTGAGTGTTATAGAAGAACAGCTTCGGGAAATCATCCCAGTCCGTATGGAAGACGGCGGAGCCCGCCGGCGTGTTCGCGGCGAGCCATTCCGCGCCGCCCCTATATGCGCCGGTCGCGGGCTCATCCTTGATGTCTCTCCTGGCGGCCTGGATCGTCGAATTGGCGGCAAACCAGAATACGGTGCCCATTATAATTAACCCGGCAACTCGCACCCTCTTACCCGCGACGAGGGTCCAGTCGAGATTCCTCAATCGTTCGCGCGATGCGAACGCGAAGAACATCACGGCCGAAGGCGGGAAGTATTCGACGAAGCGGCGCGATTTGAAGAGCAGAACGAGGTACATCGACGAGACCAGAAACCAGAAGAGTCGCGGCTTGTCCCGCTTCCACTCGGCGCGGTCGGTCAGGAAAATCCCGCCCAGGTAGCAGAGGATCGCGACCATAGACATCGTCGCCAGGGCCCACGAGTTGAACGGATACCACTCGGTCCCAACGGTCGTTTGATACTCTGACGCAAACAGCTTGGGAACTATGTGATTCCAGATAAACGTGACATTTCTGGGAAAGTAGGGATTGACGACGTGCCCGGCGATGATGCCCGCGCCGACCGCGAGCGCCATCTTATACTCGATCCTCTTATCGCTTATGAAATGGGCCAGCACTCCGAACAGGACGAGCGGAACCATAAGAGGGAAGGCGTTGTATGACCATACGAAAATTATTGTAAGTATTGCCAGCCCCCTGGAGTCGCGCTTCATTATCAAGTGAAAAGCTATAAGCTGAAGGGCCAGGCTGAGACTCTGACCGCGAGCCATGCTCATGCGATAGAGAAACGGGCCTGACGAAGCGAACAATATGATGAGCCACAATAACGGATGCTCGACCTCATACCGCCGAAGGACCATGTAAAAGATCGTGAAGGCGAGGGCGGCCAGGGCTATCGAGGAGAGTTTGGATGCCAGCCGGAGGTCGCCCAGGAAAGTGAAAGGCACCTGAAAGACATGCAAAAGCATGTGATGGTCGCTATAGTGCGCTTCGTCCAGTATCGTGAACCTCAGCCACGGAAAATCGAGCGGTAATCCATGCTGGCGAATCAAGTAGGCCGTCTTGATGTGATAGTAGCCGTCGTAGTCGACGATGTTCGGCCCGGCGAACTGAATGTAGGCCAGCAGCGCGCTTGAAAAGATCAACGCTATGGCCGCGTGCGCTAACCAGTCGACTCGTACTTGCCCCAGCGCCTGCGCCCTCATTTCCGGATTCAAAGCCTTCGATTCAGTCATTGTTAATCTCTCTTCCCCTCTGCTGACCCTTGTCGAGAGAGCCTGAGGGATGGCCGGCCATCCCCCAGAGCTGTGACTTCCCCCGACTCCTAGCTGCCTTTCTTCTTGATCCTGGTAGCCTGGATTGCGCCGTCAGAGCGGACGAAGCCAGCGACCTTCACTTTTACTCCGAGACGGACGCTCTTCCCGACAATAGTGGACTGTGTGACGACAACCTCGCGGCCGCCGATCCTCCACGTGCCGATCACCTGGGAAGGGATTACCTCTACGAAGCCCTTTAAACTCGCGGCGGTACCGGTGTTGCCGTTCGCGTTCCCATTCGCGTTGCCGTTCGCGTTGCCGTTGCCGTTGGCATTGCCGTTCCCGTTAGCGTTACTGTTGCCGTTGGAGTTCCCGTTGCCATTAGAATTGGCATTGCCGTTGGTATTACTATTGGTGTTCCCGTTGGCGTTTCCGTTGTCGTCATCGTTGTCATCGCCATCGTCGCCGTTCCCATTAGCGTTCCCGTTCCCGTTAGCGTTGCCGTTATCGTCGTCGCCGTCGTCGCTTCCGTGCCTCTGGAGCGTGACATCTCTATCGTCGACGCCGTCACCATCGGAGTCTCCGTCGCTTGTATTAGGGATCCCGTCTCCATCTCTATCGTCGTCCGCTTCATTAAGAAGGCCGTCGGCGTCTATATCGTCGTCATCATAATTGGCGATGCCGTCCCCGTCGGTGTCGTCATCGCGGCCGTTGAGCATCCCGTCGCCGTCGATGTCTTGATCCACAGAGTTCAACAGCCCGTCGCCGTCGATGTCCTGGTCCTCTTGTGCCAGCAACTTATCATTGTCAACGTCCGGGTCCATCGCGTTAGGCAGCCCATCGCGGTCCGAGTCCAAAGCGAGATTAGGGACGTTCTTTCGGTTGTACTTCATCCCGACGACCGTTGATGCCAGCAGACGTGCCGCCTCTTGCTCATCGGCTTTAGAGTTGGCTACGACCTGTTCGAGAGAGGAGCCGGAAGCCAGGTACCCGCTCACGTAGTCGAGGTTCTGGCCTGTGATTCTTGCCGCCATCGCGGAGGTGCTCAGGTCTTTCAGCTTCACGCCGCGCGCCAAAAGTTCGTAGGCGGGGATCTTGCTATGCACTGACAGCACGTGCGCTGCAAGCTCGAAGCCCCCCTTTCTCTCTAATTTTTCGACCTCCCGCGATAGCTGCTCGGCCACCCGAGACAACTGCGTTACGTCCTCGACACTGTCCGCTCTCACTCCTTGCGGAGCTGATAAGGGCGTACGAAGCCCCCACAGGGGCAACACCATCAGTGCCAGCGCGACAGCCAATACCCAGCTGTCTATTTTTCGAGTTTTCTTCATGCTGATTGTTCTCCTCGTTTGTAAAAGCTCACTCCTATAAAAGGGCTCCCCTCTGGGTAAGCCGACTCTTTCGACTCGCGAGCGACCCCATAGGAATCAACCAATTATTTCTCGGTTAACCGACGCCTCTGCTTACCAGCTAATAAAATGGCTCCACCCTGCACGCCCGGATAGCAAAAGCCGGCAGTCGGGAGGGGTCACCAATACAGGAGAGCTATCGAAGAGGAAAAAAATACAACGGAGGGCGCTTTTTAGCTCAAACATTGAAGGTGGTCGCGCGTGCAGCGGCGAGGGTGCATCGAAGCAAAGCCGACATTCCGCGCTGTATGCTGCGCGAGAGAGTCGCCATTACCTGCTTCTAAGGGCGGGTGAAAATCAGGCGTGACTCCGGGTGAGGAGGGAGGTCAATTCATATGTGAGGTTCGAGAGCGGATGTTACCGGCAGGAGCGATCTGTTTATTCGAGCTGCTCCCGTGTGTTCGGGCTAACTGTTTACCGCCACCAGATCCGACTCTCTTTCATGTGACCGAAGAGAGGGGGCTGAATGCAATTCAGGAGGATCGGCAAGCAATTCAATATGCTTGCGCGCGTGCTGGTTGGGCCGGGCCGCGACTACCGCCGGTAGCTTGTCGCCAGCCTGATAGCCGCATGCGTAGTTTACCAGTCGCATCCCCGTTATATTGAGCGAAAGCACATGCAGGGCTGTACCTTCCTCTTGCGCCCTGATTAGCTCTTTTTCGGCATGCTCATATAATGCCCGCCCGTTCGGCATGCCGGTCGGGGCGTCGACCTGGGCATTCACCCTGGTTTGCTCGTAAAGGATCGCGTGATGGAGCGAAGTAGAAGCAAAGCGTGCCATCGATTCCAGCAGGTGCAGGTGGTTGCTGCCGAAGGCGTCAAGCTCATTTGAGTAGACCGCGAGCGCGCCTATGGTCTTGTCGCCGTCATTCAGCGGATAGACAGCCGCCGCTCTGTAGCCCGTGCCGTTGTCTCGCAGAAAGTCGTTGAGATCGAGCATCGGATCGGTGTTGTGCATGGGCTGCCCGTTGATGATGATCCATCCGACTATGCCGCGCCCGGGGGCGAGACTGGCCCCGCGCATTCGCTCGGCGTTTTGCCCGAAAACATAGGCGGCGGCGGCGGAATCATCATTCCGGCGCAGGTAGAACGCGCAGGTCGTAAACGGAATCATCCGCTCGATATGGGTAACCGTAAGCGTCACCGCGTCCTTCACGTTGAGGCTCGCGCCGGAATTCTGCGCCATCTCATAGAGGGTCGCGACCTCGGCGTGAGCGGCGCTGATCTGCTTGATATAATCGGGTGATTCAACCGTCGACAGGGCAAGCCCGGCCGCGGGAACCGCATCGCGCCCGCCTTGAGGGCTTCCACCTCCGCTTCATCGCTATCGCCGTGGATATGTCGCGGCGCAGGACTCCCGCCAGCGCCACCGCCCCGTCTATGTTGAGCAAGCCCGCGCCCTGCTGAGAGATGTTTGCGCCTGAGATCTGTCGAGCGGAGTACTGGAGGGCGGCCTTAATCAAGGCGGGCGGCAGGCTCGGGTTCTTCTGCAACAGCAGGGCGACCGCGCCCGATACAACGGGCGCGGCAATCGAGGTTCCGCTCAGTTGTAGAAACGCGCGATTGTTCGATCCGCTGTACTGAGGTTGATCACCCGAATATGGAGCCGCGTCTGCTTCGCTCCGGTTGGTCGCCCGCGAGAGGGCCGATCCTGCGCGTGTATCACTGTCCCGAATTCGGAAAGGCCGAGTCCCATAAGCGAATAATGAGGGGTTCGGCGATACATGCCCGTAGCGAATAACTCGAATTATTTTTATATTTAGCGGTGCGCGGAGTCTGGCGTGATACTTGCCCCTGCCATTCGTGAAAAATCTCTTATTAGGGACTAACCAATGTTGACACTGCTGCAAGATCTTCGCTACAGCCTGCGGGTGCTATTGAAGCAGCCCGGGTTCACGGCCGTCGCCATAATCACTCTCGCGCTCGGCATCGGCGCTAATTCTGCAATCTTCAGTGTCGTCAATGGCGTGCTGCTCAAGCCGCTGCCGTATAACGAGTCTGACAGATTGGTGGCCTTGTGGGAGACGCGAAATGATGACTCCCGGGCCAATGCCTCTTACCCCAACTATGTCGACTGGCGCGGGCAGAACACGGCATTCGAGCAGATCGCGGCTTACTACAATAATTCTTTGACGCTCGTCGGTGGGACGGAGCCGGCGACCTTGCAGGTTGTAATAACTTCCCCCGACCTGTTTTCGGTTTTAAGGGTGAGCCCTCAATTGGGAAGGGGCTTCCTTCCCGAAGAAGAGAGGTCGGGAAACCGCGCGGTTGTGCTCAGCCAGAGCGCCTGGCGCAAATACTTCGGCTCCGACCCGAATGTCGTCGGGCAGCAGGTCACGCTCAGCGGCAAGGCCTTCACCGTCGTCGGCGTGATGCCCGAAGGCTTCAATTTCCCTGTCCAGCAAGAACCCGTCGACCTCTGGGCATCTTCCGCCCTGTCGGGTGAAAAAGAGTCAGAAGATGACCAGCCCATGACGGAACAGCGCGGCTTTCGCGCCTGGAGTGTGATCGCTCGCCTAAATCCCGGAGTCACTATTGAGCAAGCCCGGGCCGATATGGAGAGGGTCATGGCCGGGTTACGGTCACAGTACGCCGACGAACTGGGCGGGTACAGCGCGGCCATAAAACCGTACCTGGAGGACATCATCGGGGACGCCAGGCCGGCGCTCCTGCTCTTGTTCGGCGCGGTCGGATTCGTGCTGCTTATTGCCTGCGCGAATGTGGCCAACCTGCTGCTCGCGCGGGCGCTCGCCCGCAGGCACGAGATGGCCGTGCGGTCCGCGCTCGGGGCAGGCTGGGGCCGCATAGTGCGCCAGCTCCTGACCGAGAGCATGCTGCTTGCGGTGCTGGGCGGCGCTGCGGGGCTGCTCGTCGCGACGTGGGGTATCGACCTGCTCAAATCGATCAGCCCGGAAGAATTGCCCCGCGTGCAAGAGGTGGTGCTCGACGGGCGCGTCCTCGGGTTCACGGCGCTGATCTCGTTGCTCACCGGGCTGATCTTCGGACTGGTCCCGGCGGTGAGAGCCGCACGGACCGATCTCAACGAAGTATTGAAAGAAGGGGGGCGCGGCGGAGGCGAAAGCCTGGGCCGCAGCCGCATCCGTAGCGTGCTCGTCATCGCCGAGGTCGCGGTCGCTCTGATACTGCTGGTCGGCGCGGGGCTGCTGATCAACAGCTTCTTTCGATTGCAACGGGTCGACCCGGGCTTCGACCCTCACCGGGTGCTGACATTGAGCGTGGACCTGCCCGATTACAAGTACGGCGAGCCTCAGCAGTTGATCGACTTCAACCGCGAGTTCAAGTCTCGGGTCGAACGGCTGCCCGGTGTCGTGGCGGTCGGCATGGTTTTCCCGCTCCCGCTCAGTGGCAGCAGCGCCGGGACGCGGTTTGAAATCGAGGGCCAGCCCCTCGAACGCTCCCAACGCTTCTCCGTCGACCTGCGCGTGGCCACCGGAGACTACTTCCGCGCGATGAATATTCCTCTTATCGCCGGCCGCGATTTCACGGAACGCGACGACTTGAAGGCTCCGATGGCCGTGATCGTTAACGACACCCTCGTTCAGCGATACTTCCCGAATGAGAACCCGATCGGCAAGCGCATCCGCCCCGGCATTACGATCGATGGCGACCCGCCTTACCGCGAGATCATCGGGGTGGTCGGCCCGGTCAAACACGACGGGCTCAAGGCCGAGCCCAGGGCGGAGGTCTATCTCCCTTTCTCGCAGATGCCTTTCATGACGCTCTCGCTCGTAGCGAGGACTCAGGGCGACCCGCTCAGCCTCGTCGGCGCTGTTCGCAATGAAGTCCGCGAGATGGACAAAGAACTGCCGCTCAATGATGTCAAGACTCTTGAGCAGTACCTGTCGAGTTCGGTCGCGCAGCCAAGGTTTACCACGCTGCTGCTCGTGATATTCGCGGGCGTCGCCGTCATACTCGCCGCAATCGGGCTCTATGGAGTTATGGCCTACTCGGTCACCCAGCGCGCCCACGAGATCGGCATCAGAATGGCCCTCGGGGCCGACGCGCGTGACGTGCTGAAGATGGTGGTCAGGCAAGGTATGAAGCTGGCTATCGTCGGCGTGGTGATCGGTTTGATCGCGGCCTATATGCTCACGCAGCTAATAGGGAGCTTCCTGTTCGGGGTGAGCGCCACCGATCCGGCCACCTTCGGCTCTATCACGTTGCTGATCGGCTCGATCACCTTTATCTCTTGCTACATCCCGGCGCGGCGGGCGACCAGAGTGGACCCGATGGAAGCGCTCAGGTATGAATAATTTTAAAAGGGGTTATCTATGAAGAGAATACTGTCTATTAAAAGAACCATACTCTCACTTTCGCTTGCGACTGCCATGCTGGGCGCGACAGCGGCCGCGACTCCGGCCCCCGGCCGACAGACTGGCACCAACGCGCCCCAGAAGTCAAAGAAGCAAGTCTCGATCATTGATGAAAACGGCGAGTGGACCTGGATCTCGACCTCAAACGGGATAGGCGTCGAGATGAAGATGCGCGGCAAAGTTCGATTCAATGAGGACTACACCGACATCCTCTCCATCTCGGACGGAGGGTGGGTCCGGATAAAGGACAATCGCAAGCACCCGGCCCGAAGCCTCGAAATTACGCCGAGCGGCGGCGGGTTCGAGCGGTCCTACAGGGTAGACGGCGAGTCGCAGCCTTACAACGAAGACGGCGGCCGCTGGCTCGCGACCGTCTTGATTGAAGCGGTACGGCAAGGAGGCTTCGACGCCTCGAATCGCGTGAAGAAGATTTTCGACCGGAGCGGGGTCGCCGGGGTGCTTGAAGAGGTCTCGCTGCTCAAGTCCGACTACGTCAAGGCGCTTTACCTCAAAGGGTTGTTCAAGGCGTCTACGCTCGACTCGGCGAGCGTGCAGCGCGTCCTGCGCGAGGTCAACCGCGAGATGTCTTCGGATTACGAGAAGGCGCAGGTGCTGATGGCGGTCGCCGAAACCTATCTGAACGACGACGCGACGCGCGCGGCCTATCTGGACGCCGTGGGCACGGTCAAATCGGATTACGAGCGCGCGCGAGTGCTCTCCGCCTTGCTAAAAAAGCCCGACCTTAACAACGAGATCCTGACCCATACGCTCAAGACTGCCGCGACGATCTCTTCAGACTATGAGAAGGCGCAGGTGCTCATGAGGATGAGTGAAGGGAAGATGAGAGACAACGCCGTGCGCCTCGCCTATCTGGAGACAGCGGGCAGTATAGAATCGAGCTATGAGAAGGCGCGAGTGCTGCTCTCGCTGCTCGGGCGAAACGACCTTGAGCAAGAGGCTACCCTTCTCGTGGTGAAGGCGGCGATGAATATCTCCTCCGATTACGAGAAGGCGAGAGTGCTTATCCAGGTCGCCCAGATGTATTCGAGCGACGAGAAGGTCCGCACGGCGCTGACGGATGCGGCAAGGACGATCGATTCAAGCTACGAGCGCGGCCGCGTGCTGAGCGCCACGTACAAATAGCGGCTCGACGCTATCACGTCGCAGGCGGCTGGGATTTGCGCCCATTCTATCTAGCATAGCGCCCACTAGATTCCGGAGGTGCCATTCGTCTTGCTCGATATTATAGATTTGCGATCTGCTCGCCTGATCTTCGACCGAGCGCCAGTGACCCCGGTAAGCGTAAGCAGCGGCCAGCTCGCCCGAGTAGGCCAGCCGTAGGACTTTGATAAATTCATCGAGATCTGAGGTCATCCATCCTCATTGTAGGGGGCGGGCCGGAAAAATGAATCATTTGTAAACTGGACTTTTACAAAATAGTTCTTGACTCAATCAAAACCCGGGTGTTAAATCTAGGGCGTCTTCGGACCTTTTAAAGGCTTATGCAGAACAAATCGTTTTACGCCTGTTGTATCTGTTGCGGCGCGCCATTGGCGCGCAAGGCGGAGCCTTTAGTGGAGGTCATCGACGATAAAAGTTAAGCGATAGGCTTACAATTTATAGTTTTTGGAAACCCACTATCGGCTCCTGCCGGTGGTGGGTTTTTCTTTTTGGTACGCGATGATCATGGACTATACAGGCGAAAAATTCGGGAAGGTCTACCTGATCGGGGCCGGGCCGGGCGACCCGAAGCTGCTCACCATCAAGGCTGCCGAAGCCCTCAGGGCTTCCGATGCCATAGTCTACGATTACCTCGTCAACCCCGAGGTGCTTGTACATTCCCGGCGCGATGTCGAGCTGGTCTATGTCGGGAAGCGCGCGGGCGAGCCATATATCTCACAGTCCGAAATCAATTCCATCCTGATCGAGCGCGCCCTCGCGGGTCAGGTAGTCGCCCGGCTCAAAGGCGGCGACCCGTTCGTATTCGGCCGCGGCGGCGAAGAGGCCGAGGCGCTCGCGGACGCCCGCATCACATGGGAAGTCATTCCCGGCATCTCGTCGGGCGTGGCCGCCGCCGCTTACGCGGGCATACCGCTGACGCACCGCGATTACTCTTCGAGCGTTGCTTTCATAACCGGGCACGAAGGAAGCGATAAGATGAATGGGGCAGTCGACTGGGCTACCGCCGCAGGCACCGCCGACACCCTCGTCATCTTCATGTGCGCCGAGACGATCGCGAAGATCGCTCGCGCCCTCATCGAGGGCGGGCGGGCGCCCTCAACTCCCCTCGCCATCATTCGATGGGGAACGTATGAGCACCAGGAAGTCTACTCGGGCACCCTCTCCGATATGGCGGAGGCCTCCGACAGCCCTCTTGCGCGCGCGAAGATTCAACCGCCGGCGATTGGCATCGTCGGCGAGGTCGTTTCGCTCAAAGACAAGCTGCACTGGTTCGGACAGCGCGCGATGGAGCTTGCGCCTTTGCATGCGGTAGAGGCTGCGCCGGTAAAAATCAATGGCACAAATTGAACAAGAGGTCGTATCCCTCGTCTCCAGAAGCGATCCGCATGGCGATATAGATCGCTTGAATGCGATAGCGGCTCGACTTGAAAATGGGCCGCCCCAGGACATCACGGCATGGGCCCTTGATGAATTTGGAAAGGGCATTACGATTGCGACCGGCTTCGGAGCTGAGGGATTGGTGCTGATCGACATGGCGGCCAGGGCCGTCTCTAATCCCGACGTTTTCTTTCTCGACACCGGATTCCTATTCGCGGAAACGCATGAGCTGCGGCGCAGGATCGAAGACCGGTACGGAATAGAGGTTCGGCAGATAAGACCCGAGCTGACTCCACAGTCCCAGGAACGAGCCTACGGGCCCGGCCTCTGGGCGCGCGACCCTGACCTGTGTTGCCGCCTGAGGAAGCTCGAACCGCTGAAAGAAGCTCTGAGCGGTTACGACGCCTGGATGACCGCCATCCGTCGCGACCAGACGGCCGCGCGCGCGCTGGCTCAGGCGGTCGAATGGGATTACCGCTGGAGCATCGTGAAAGTAAACCCGCTGGTGAAATGGAGCAGCCGGGAGGTCTGGGATTACATCTCCAGAGAGAAAATCCCCTATAACGCGCTCCACGATCAGGGCTACCCGAGCATCGGGTGCACGCACTGCACGCGCTCCGTTAGCGTTGGCGAAGATGAGCGCGCGGGTCGGTGGTCCGGCCAGGGCAAGACCGAATGCGGACTTCATGGCAGGCCCGTTGTTGAAGGGATCGGTTCCTTTGAAAAAGCAGGTTGATACGAAGGGGGAATAAAGGACGATGAACACGCAGGGGCAGGTCATCTGGCTCACGGGGCTTTCGGGCGCGGGGAAGACGACTCTGGCGCGAGCGCTGTCTCGAAAACTGGGGCTGGCGGGTTTCAGGGTTGAGACGCTGGACGGCGATGAAGTGCGCGACAACCTCAGCAAAGGGCTCGGCTTCTCCAAAGAGGACCGTGATACGAACATCCTCCGCATCGGGTTCGTGGCGCGCCTGCTGGCCCGCAACGGAGTGACCGTGCTCACGGCGGCAATCTCGCCTTACCGCGACGTGCGCGGCGAGGTCCGCCGTACGGTAGAGGCGGACGGCGCGCGGTTCGTGGAAGTCTTCGTCCGCTGCCCTCTCGATGTGCTGATCGAGCGCGACGTGAAGGGCCTTTACAAGAAGGCGATCGCGGGAGAGATCGAGAATTTCACAGGCATCAGCGACCCGTACGAAGAGCCCGTCTCGCCCGACGTGATCGTGGACAGCTCGACCGAGCGGGTCGAGCTGAGCGCCGTCCGAGTCTTTGAACGCCTGCTCGAACTCGACGCGCCCGCCCGCGAATTCGCCAGGCCGCGAGTGGATATGCATGAGCAAGTTGAGATCGGAGCGATCCAAAGCGGGATGAAGA